>Ga0209906_100153_pt1 | contig 76392 bp, 76 predicted proteins | sample FECB24metaG_FD_188303 | JGI IMG/M metagenome (GOLD analysis project Ga0209906, IMG submission 188303) | Cyanobacterial communities from the Joint Genome Institute, California, USA from Joint Genome Institute, California, USA - FECB-24 metaG... ... | reverse complement strand
GCCGGCCAATCCGCAGGGAGCCGGCGCACCGGCTGTGCCGCCGACGCTGACGCCGGCCGACTGGGAAACGCAGGACCCGGTCGAGCTGCTGGCGCGGGCCAGCGCCTTTGTCTCGCGGCAGATCACGCGGCTGATGCACAATGCCGACAAGCCTGATGCGGCGACGGACGAAACACCGATTGCGTTTGGCGATTTCGGCCGCGGCTACCTGGTGGTCGACCGGACCGGCGTGCGCGTGCTGCGCGATCCGTATTCCGCCAAGCCCTACGTGCTGTTCTATACGACCAAGCGCGTTGGGGGCGGGGTGCAGGATTTCAACGCGATCAAGCTGCTGAAGTTCGGGGAGAGCTGAGGCAGTAGTCAGTAGGCAGTGTGTCCACTCCGCGAGCGTCACCCCGGAGGCCGAAGGCCATCCGGGGCCCATTGGCCGACGCAGGTTCGCAGTCAATCTCGCAACCCTGAGCTCCGCGACAATTTCAAATGCCAATGGATACCGGATGGCCTTCGGCCTCCGGTATGACGGGCGCTGGGGAGCCCCGCTCCTGTGTCCCATTGCCTATGCCTTCATCCCCCAAAACCAGGAATTGCCCAATGACGCTTTATCGAACCGTGGATCCCGCGGCCGAGCCGGTGACGCTTGCCGAGGTGAAGGCGCAGTTGCGGGTTGGGCATGACAGCGAGGACGCGCTGCTGGCGGGGCTCATCCGGGCGGCAAGGGCCGAGGTGGAGGCGCAGGCCGGCATTGCGCTGATCGACCAGGCGTGGCGGCTGGCGATTGACCGATGGCCGCATGACGGGCTGGTGAAACTGCGCCGGCATCCGGTGAAGGAGATCCTGTCCGTCACGGTTTATGGCGCGGAAGGCGAGGCCTCGGTCGTGAATCCCACCAACTACCAGGCGGACCTGCTGAGCCGGCCGGCGCGGGTGCATTTTGTCAATCCGCCTCCGCCCGAGCAGCGGCTGAACGGCATCGAGATCGATTTCGTGGCCGGGTTTGGGGAGGCGGGAACGGACGTGCCGGACCTGTTGAAGCGAGCGATCCTGGTGCTGGTGGCGCACTGGTACGAGTTCCGCGCTGTGTATCGCGCCGAGGACCAGCCGGTTTCGGTGCCGCCGGGTTTCGAACGGCTGATCGCCGGCTATCGCGCGGGGAGGCTCTGATGGTGATCATGGTCAGTCCGGGTGATCTGCGGACGGAACTCGCACTGGCGCAGATGACGCCTGTTCCCGACGGCGCGGGCGGGTTTGGCCAGAACTGGACAGAGATCGCGACGCTGTTTGCAAAGCTGGAGCCTGTCGCGGCGCGGGACAGGTTCGGGGCGGATCAGGCGCTTGAAGAGGTGACGCATCGCGTGACGATCAGGCATCGGCCGGATGTCGCGAGCGGCATGCGGCTGAAGCGCGGCCCGCGAACCTTTCTGATCCTGACCGTCCATGATCCGGACGAAACCGGGCGCTATCTGGTGCTTCGGACAAGCGAGACCGGCCGATGAAGGTGTCGTTTGCGTTGACGACGGAGGGGCTGATCCGGGCGCTGCGCGGCCAGGCGCATGGTCTGGCGGACAAGGCCGAGGCGCGATACCGTCGCCGACCTGCCGGTTCTGCCTCGCGCAAGCCGGATCGTCCTATGGTCCGCCAAGGTGTTGAGGGGAGACGTCGCGATGACATCGCCGGCCGTTGATCTGCAGAAGGCCATTCATGGCCTGCTGACCGCCGATGCGGCGCTGGTCGCGAAGCTCGGCGGGCAGAAAGTGTTCGACGCCACCCCGCCGAACGTCGCGTTTCCCTATGTCTCCTTCGGCCGCACCAGCATCTACGACTGGAGCACGGGGACCGAAAGCGGCACGGAACAGCTGTTCACGATCCATGTCTGGTCGAAGGCCAAGGGCAAGACCGAGACGCTGGAGATCATGGAGACGATCCGGCAATTGATGGACGCCGCGCCGCCGGAGCTGGATGACCACGCGCTGGTGAACCTGCAGCTTGAGTTCGCCGAAGTGCGGTTCGACGACGACATTTCGGTGCATCACGGATTGTTGCGGTTTCGGGCGGTGATGGAGCCGGTCTGAGGCCGCTATCAAGCACCTTTAGCCAGGCGCTCGTCATACGCCTTCGCAAAATTGCCGAACGTCGCACCCCCTCATCCGGCCCTTCGGGCCACCTTCTCCCCAAGGGGAGAAGAGGAGGACGCGGACGTCCGCTACCCCCTCGCCCCTCGGGGAGAGGTCCGCCGAGCGGAGCGGAGGCGGGGTGAGGGGGCATTGCCTCCGCCGAGCCTAAGGCGCTGAGACGCGAAGCGTTCAATTTCACCGACATCAAGGAGACCGCAATGGTCGCACAGAAGGGCAAGGACCTGCTGCTGAAGCTCGATTCGAGCGGGGCAGGGAGTTTCGTCACGGTTGCAGGTCTGAGGACCAAGCGGCTGGCGTTCAACAGCGAGACGGTCGACGTGACCGATTCGGATTCCGCCGGGCGATGGCGCGAGCTTCTGGCCGGGAGCGGCGTGCAGCGCGCTTCGGCGAGCGGCTCCGGCATTTTCAAGGACCAGGCGTCGGATGCGTCGGTGCGGAGCCTGTTTTTCGCCGGGACGATCCGCAACTGGCAACTGGTGATCCCCGATTTCGGAACAGCGCAAGGGCCGTTCCAGATCACTTCGCTCGAATATACCGGCGCGCATGATGGCGAGGTGACGTTCGAGCTGGCGCTGGAATCGGCAGGCTTGATCAGTTTCGAGGCGCTGGCATGAATGCGAACCGGCATCGCGGCGAGACGGTCGCCAGGCTGGATGGCCGGGACTTTCGGCTTTGCCTGACGCTGGGCGCGCTGGCGGAACTGGAGGATGCGTTCGCCGCGAGCGACCTCGGCGCGCTGGTGGAACGGTTTGCGAGCGGCAGGCTGTCGGCGGGCGACCTGGTGAAGATCATCGGCGCGGGGCTGCGCGGCGCCAGCATCTTGAACCAAATATCCGGAAAGAAAGGACATTTCCATGAACACCGGCAAACCCTGGTATCTCTCTCGCACGATCTGGGCATCGATCGTGACGGTGCTCTCCGGCGGCGCGGGCCTTGTCGGCGTGCCGACGGGCGTCATCGACGACGGCGCGCTGACCGACACCGTGCTGCAACTGGTCACCGCCATCTCCGGCCTCGTCGCAATCTTCGGGCGGCTCGCCGCGCGGGATACGATCAAGAGATGAAGGCGGGGAGCGACCGTTTACCGCCGCGAAGGATGTTCATTTCGCGTTCAGCCGGAATGGGCTAGAAGGGCGGCATGAAACACTCTTCTCTCATCACAGGCCTCGCGACGGCGTTGCTGCTGACGGTAATGGCGCCCATGGCGGGCGCCGCGCCGGCGCCTGCGCCCACATTGGCTCCTCCGATTGCGACGTCGATTGCCGCGAATTGCAACGCCGTGGCGCAGCAGCTTGCCGCCGAGTATGGCGGCAAGGCCCGCGCTTCGCTGCAGAAGCGCGGCGGACAGGATGTCTGCGTCGTCGTGATCGTCGTCGAAGGCAAGGACGGCGCGCGGGCGCAGCGGATCGAACGGGTCGTGCCGGCGAACTGATCGCTGTCCGCAACAAGCGCCTGAGGGGAACAGATGAGAATACTGGTCGTCGAGGATGACAAGGAACTGAACCGCCAGGTCAGCGAAGCCCTGGTGGACGCGGGCTATGTCGTGGACAAGGCGTTCGACGGCGAGGAAGGCCATTTTCTCGGCGATACCGAGCCTTATGACGCGGTGGTTCTCGACATCGGCTTGCCGCAGATGGACGGCATCAGCGTGATGGAGAAATGGCGCCGCGCCGGCCGCAAGATGCCGGTGCTGATGCTGACCGCGCGCGACCGCTGGAGCGACAAGGTGTCGGGCATCGATGCCGGCGCGGACGACTATGTGACCAAGCCGTTCCACATCGAGGAAGTTCTGGCGCGGGTGCGCGCGCTGATCCGCCGGGCCGCCGGCCATGCGTCGTCTGAACTGGTCTGCGGGCCGGTGCGGCTGGACACCAAGGCATCGAAGGCCGACGTCAACGGCAAGCCGCTGAAGCTGACCTCGCACGAGTTCCGGCTGCTGGCCTACCTGATGCACCATGTCGACAAGGTCGTGTCGCGCACCGAATTGGTCGAGCACCTCTACGACCAGGATTTCGACCGCGATTCCAACACGATCGAGGTTTTCGTCGGCCGCTTGCGCAAGAAGATGGGCATCGACATGATCGAGACGGTGCGCGGCATGGGCTATCGCATGCGCGAGCCCGAGTGAGGACGACAGGACCTGACACGGTGCGGACGGCAGAGGGCGCACGATGACGCTCATGCCGAAATCGCTGGCCGCCCGCGTCATCACCTTCTCGACGATCTGGGCGATCCTGGCGCTTCTGCTGATCGCGACTGTCGTCTCCACGCTGTTCCGCGAGGCGAGCGAACGTGGGTTCGACAGCCTTTTGTCCGCCAACATGTTCAATCTGGTCGCATCAGTCGGCGTGTCTGAGGACGGCCAGCTGACCGGCAGCCCGGAACTCGGCGACGAGCGCTATCTGACGCCGGATTCGGGCTGGTACTGGTCGGTCGAACCCGTTTCGCCGGGGCTGCAGGGCAGCATGCGGTCGACATCGATGCTGACCGCGATATCGGCGCCCTCCGTCGCCGAAGTGCCGTTCGGGTCCGGATTCCAGCGCCGCTACACCGCGACTGGACCCGGCGGACAAGCCCTTGCGGTGCTCGAAACCGAAGTCATCCTGGGCGCGTCAGACCGGATTGCGCGCTATCGCGTGTTTGGCAATCTCGATGATTTGAACGCCGAAATCAGCGCGTTCAACCGCCAACTCTACGGCTATCTCGTCCTCTTCGGCATCGGCATGATCGCAATCAATGCGATCGCCATCCTTCTCGGCCTTAGACCGCTCGGCCAGGTGCGCGAGGCGCTGTCGAGCGTCCGGCAAGGCACGGCCACGCGGCTCGACGGAAGGTTTCCGGCGGAGATCGAGCCACTGGCCAACGAGACCAACGCCCTGATCGAAAACAACCGCCGGATCCTGGAGCGGTCGCGCACCCAGGTCGGCAACCTCGCGCATTCGCTCAAGACGCCGCTGGCGGTGCTGATCAACGAAGGCCGTGCGATCGGCGGGGCGAAGGGGACGCTGATTGCCGAGCAAACAGGCGCGATGAAGCAGCAGATCGACCACTATCTGCAGCGTGCGCGGATTGCCGCGCAACGCGAAAGCGTCGTGTTCCGCGCGCCGGTGGGGCCCGTGCTGGAGCGCATGACGCGGGTCATGGCGAAGCTCAACCCGACCATCGACGTGGCGCTCGAGGCGCCTGCCGTGGAGATCGTCTTCGCAGGCGAGCGCGAGGACCTCGAGGAAATCGCCGGCAATCTGCTGGAAAATGCGATGAAATGGGGCAAGCGGCAGGTTCTCGTGACGCTGTCCCCCGATGCGCCCGACGCCGCTGACAGCTTCCGGATGACGATTGAGGACGACGGCCCGGGCATCCCCGAGGATCAGGCGCGCGATGCGCTGAAGCGCGGACGTCGGCTCGACGAATCGAAGCCGGGAACCGGGTTGGGACTGGCGATTGTCTCCGATCTGGTCGCCGAGTATGGCGGCGCGCTGCGGCTGGAGCGTTCGGAACTTGGCGGGCTGCGGGCCGTTGTGCAACTGCGAAAAGCAGCATGACATCGGAACAAAATTAGGCCAAACATGAAACCTATGCACGACGCCGGTTATGTTCGCGGTGCTTGCCGCGCAACTCTGGACAAAGCTTGATGAGACGGACTGCTGCATTTCTGGCTGCGATTTTGGCGCTTGGCGGGTGCTCGACCACGAATTCCGGCAGCGGAACGGTGGTGGGCGGTTTCGCCGGCCAGCCGACGCGTCCGGCTGCGGCGCCGGCCGGCCAGGCGATCATCAATGCCATGGCAGGCGGCCTGATCGGCGGCAATGTCGGCTCGGGCTTGACCGGTTCCGAACGCGTGCAGGCGCTGGAAGCCGAGTATCGCGCGCTGGAATACGCCCCGGTGGGCCAGTTGGTCGTCTGGGGGAAGAAAAACTCGGGACGCTATGGCGAAGTCGTCGCTGCGACGCCCTACCGCGTTGGATCGCAGGACTGTCGCCAGTACACGCACACAGTGCATGTCGCTTCGACGCCGAACGTGGCGCGCGGCACGGCTTGCCGCAATGCCGACGGAAGCTGGACCCCCCTAACCTAAAGACTCTTGACGCAGGTCAAGGTGGCGGACGCGTTTCGCCTGCATTGGGACATCATTGCCGGCCACAACCGGCAATACGCCGCATCCTGCCGCTGTTGGCAGGGAAGAGGGCGGCGTCTACATGGTGCCTATGGTTTTCTGGATCGTCGCAGCCGCATTGACGCTGGCCGCCTGCATGGCGGTCCTGCTGCCGTTGACGCGCAGCCGTCCGGCGAACGCAGGGCAAGGCAGCCACGACATCGAGGTCTATCGCGACCAGTTGCAGGAGCTTGACCGGGACGCCGCGCGCGGCCTGATCGACGCGCCGCAGGCCGAGCAGGCGCGGGCCGAAATCGCCCGCCGTATCTTGAAGGCGAAGCCGGAGACGGCAACAGCCGGACGCTCGGTTGGGCTCGTTCGCGTCGCCGGTCTTGCCGCGGTGGTTGCGGTGCCGCTGGTGAGCTGGGGCATTTACGCGATGGTCGGGGCGGGCGGGGCGCCTGGCGAACCGCTGGCAACCCGCATGGCGCGCAACCCGGCGGAGAACACCGTCGAGGAACTGATTGCGCGGGCCGAAAAGCACCTGGCGGACAATCCGACGGATGCTCGAGGCTGGGAAGTGCTCGGGCCCGTCTACATGCGCCAGGGGCGTTATGCCGATGCAGTGACCGCGTGGACCGCCGCGATCCGCATTGCAGGTTCGAGCGCGCGGCGCGAGACCGGGCTTGGCGAGGCAATGACGGCGGCCGCGGGCGGCGTGGTGACGGCCGAGGCAAGAGCCGCGTTCGAGCGGGCGCTGGCGGAAGACCCGAACGAGCCAAAGGCCCGATTCATCCTTGCAAATGCGCTGGCGCAGGAAGGCAAGTTTGCCGAGGCGGCGGATGCCTGGCGCGCGCTGAAACTGACGCTGGCCGCGGACTCGCCCTGGAATGGCCCGGTGGAAGCAGCGATCACCCAGGCGGAGGCTCAGTTGGGCGACAAGGCGCCGGGGCCGGATGCCGCGGCGGTCGCAGCCGCCAGCCAGATGACCGCCGGCGACCAGCGCCAGATGATCGAAGGAATGGTGGCCGGCCTCGACGAGAAGCTGAAGGCCAATCCTGACGATCTCGACGGTTGGCAGCGGCTGATCCGGTCCTATGTTGTGCTCGGGCGCGAGGATGATGCGCGTGCGGCGCTGGGCAGGGCGATCGCCGGGCTGCCGGACCAGCACAAGGCGACAGTGACAGCTTTCGCGGCCGGACTTGGGATCAAGGTGGATGGCTAGCATGACGCGCAAGCAGAAGAGATTGTCGGTCATTGCCGGTGCGCTGGTGTTTCTGGGCGCGGCGACGACGCTGACCTTCTATGCGCTCGGCCAGCGCACATCCTATTTCTACATGCCCTCGGACCTTGCGGAGCGGCCGGTGACGCCCGGCCAGCGCATCAGGCTCGGCGGCCTTGTCGAAAAGGGATCGGTCGTGCGCGGCGAGGGGACGCAGGTGCGGTTCGGCGTGACTGACCAGGTGGAGAACGTCAAAGTCGTCTACAATGGGCTGTTGCCGGATCTGTTCCGGGAGGAACAGGGCGTCGTGACGGAGGGCACGTTCGACGCGAGCGGGACATTCGTCGCCGACAGCGTGCTGGCGAAGCATGACGAGAACTACATGCCGAAGGAAGTTGCCGACAGCCTGAAGGAAAAGGGCGTCTGGCAGCCAGACGGCGGGGGCTGACATCCATGGTCGAAATCGGTCATTTCGCGCTCGTCCTCGCTTTCGCGCTGTCGCTCGTCCAGATGACACTGCCTCTGATTGGGGCGCGTACAGGTCAGGAACGGCTGATGGCTGTTGGCGGACCGGTGGCGCTGACGGGTTTCGCCATGACAGCGGTCGCCTTCATGGCGCTGGTGACGGCCTATGTGCAGTCCGACTTCTCGGTGCTGAACGTTTGGGAGAATTCCCATTCGCTGAAGCCGCTGCTTTACAAGATCACCGGAACCTGGGGCAACCACGAGGGCTCGATGCTGCTCTGGGTGCTGATCCTGACCTTTTTCGGCGCGCTGGTGGCGCTCTTTGGCGGCAATCTGCCGGCGACGCTGCGCGCCAATGTGCTGGCGGTGCAAGGCTTTGTCGGCGCGGCATTCTTCCTGTTCGTGCTGGCGACATCGAACCCGTTCGTGCGGCTTGTCCCTGCACCGCTCGAGGGCCGCGATTTGAACCCGGTGCTTCAGGACGTCGGCCTCGCGATCCATCCGCCGCTGCTCTATCTCGGCTATGTCGGCTTCTCGGTCTGCTTCTCCTTCGCAGTCGCTGCGCTGATCGAGGGCCGTATCGATGCCGCCTGGGCGCGCTGGGTGCGCCCGTGGACGCTGGCGGCCTGGATGTTCCTCACCGGCGGCATCGCGATGGGATCATACTGGGCCTATTACGAGCTCGGCTGGGGCGGCTTCTGGTTCTGGGACCCGGTCGAAAACGCCTCCTTCATGCCGTGGCTCGCGGGAACGGCGCTGCTGCATTCGGCGATCGTCATGGAGCGGCGCGAGGCGCTGAAGATCTGGACGGTGCTGCTGGCGCTCCTGACGTTCTCGCTGTCGCTGCTCGGCGCATTCCTGGTTCGATCCGGCGTGCTGACCTCGGTCCACGCCTTCGCCACTGATCCGACGCGCGGCGTGTTCATTCTCGCGATTCTGGTTCTCTTCGTCGGCGGCTCGCTGGCGCTGTTTGCGTTCCGCGCGCAGTCGTTGACGGCGGGCGGGCTGTTTCAGCCGGTGTCGCGTGAAGGCGCGCTGGTTCTCAACAATCTGTTCCTGACGACCGCCACCGCGACGGTGTTCGTCGGAACGCTCTATCCGCTCGCCGTCGAGGCCCTGTCGGGCGAGAAGATTTCGGTTGGCGCGCCATTCTTCGACCTGACCTTCGGCGCGCTGATGGTGCCGCTTCTGGTGGCCGTGCCGTTCGGGCCGCTGCTGCCGTGGAAGCGCGGCGACCTGGCGGCGGTGGGACAGCGGCTGTTTGCGGCAGCGGGGATCGCGCTGCTCGTCGTGCTGGTCACGCTGTTGTTCATCGATGGCGCGAGCGCCTTCGCAGCGATCGGCTTCGGCCTGTCCGCCTGGCTGCTGATCGGCGCTTTGACCGATCTCGCGCTCAAGGCCGGCATCGGCAGCGTCTCGCCGCGCGTGGCGCTGCGCCGGGCGGCCGGGCTGCCGAAGTCGGTCTTCGGCACGTCGCTGGCGCATTTCGGCCTCGGGCTGACCACGCTGGGAGTCGTGTCGGTCACCGCGCTGCAAACCGAGCAGATCGCTGCGATGCGTCCCGGCGATACGGTGGCGATTTCCGGCTATGTGCTGCAATTCGATCGCCTGGAGCCGATCCAGGGGCCGAACTACACGGAGGATCGCGGCCATTTCCACCTGTCGCTCGACAGCGGGCGGGACCTCGGCGAGATCATTTCGTCGAAGCGGATCTACACGGCTCGGCAGATGCCGACGACCGAGGCCGGCATCGCGACGCGTGGCTTCAGCCAGGTCTATGTCTCGATGGGCGATCCGACCGCCAATGGCGGCACGGTAGTACGCGTCTGGTGGAAGCCGCTGGTCACGCTGATCTGGTTGGGCGCGGTGGTGATGATGGCAGGCGGCGCGATGTCGCTGTTCGACCGCCGGCTGCGTGTTGGCGCGCCGGCCAGGCGCAAGGCGCGAGCGCCGGTGCAGGCGCCGGCCGAATGAAGCTGCTGCGCATTCTTGCGGTCCTCGCGGCAATGCTGCTGGCCGGGTCTCCAGCATTCGCGGTCACACCCGACGAGGTCCTCCCGGACCCATCGCTGGAGGCCCGCGCGCGGTCGATCTCGGCCGAGCTACGCTGCATGATCTGCCAGAACCAGTCGATCGACGATTCCGACGCCGAACTGGCCCGCGACCTGCGGGTTCTCTTGCGCCAGCGCCTGCTTGCCGGCGACAGCGACGCGCAGGTGCTCGACTATGTCGTGTCACGCTACGGCGAATTCGTGCTGCTGCGGCCAATGGTGAACTGGCGCAACGCGCTTCTGTGGGGCACGCCCGTGCTGTTGCTGCTGGCCGGCGGAGGTTACATTCTGGTCGCCTCGCGCCGCCGGAAAACGCTGGAAGCCGTGGCGCTGACCGACGAGGAGCGCAAGGCGCTCAATGAGGCGCTCGGCAAGGACGCCTGAGCCTTCCGCTTTATTACCAAAGTTTCATCTTCCGGAAAGAACGCCGTAATGTGAGCGGCTCTATCTGTTCTTGGGAAGGATGCACGTATGCGCATCCGATTCTGAAAGGACCAGATAGAGATGACTACTCCTTCGAATGCTTCTTCCCCCACCCGCAAGCGTCTGCTCGCCGCCGCTGCATCTGTTGCGATCGCCGGCGCGATTGGCCTGGGCGCCGTGACATCCGGCACCGCGCCCGTTCTCGCTGACGCAGTCAAGGTTGTAACGCCGCAGGCCACCGGCTTCGGCGATGTCGTCGAAAAAGTTTCCCCCGCCGTCGTCAGCGTCCGCGTCAAGTCGCGCATCGAGCCAGCCGCCGATGGCCCCGGAGGCCTGAATGGGGGCCCGGGATCGCTGTTCAATTTCGACGGCCAGGGTTTTGACGACCTTCCCGACAATCATCCGATGAAGCGCTTCTTCCGCGAGTTCCGCGGTGGCGGCCAGGACGGCCCGCGCGCCGAGGGCCCGCGTTCCGAGCGCCGCCAGGAGCGTCGCGAACAGCGCCGCGCCGAGCGCATGCGCCCCTCCTCGCAGGGCTCGGGCTTCTTCATCTCCGAAGACGGTTATCTCGTCACCAATGACCACGTCGTCCGCAATGGTGCGGAATACACCGTCGTCATGGACAATGGCGACGAACTCGACGCCAAGCTGATCGGCTCCGACGAGCGGACGGACCTCGCGGTTCTGAAGGTCGATGCGGAACGCAAGTTCACCTACGTCGCCTTCGCCGACGACTCGAAGATCCGCGTCGGCGACTGGGTGGTCGCGGTCGGCAACCCGTTCGGCCTCGGCGGCACGGTCACCGCCGGCATCGTTTCGGCGCGCGGCCGTGACATTGGCGCCGGTCCCTATGACGACTTCATCCAGATCGACGCGGCGGTGAACCGCGGCAACTCGGGCGGCCCGGCATTCAACCTCGAAGGCGAAGTCGTCGGCATCAACACCGCGATCTTCTCGCCGTCTGGCGGCAATGTCGGCATCGCCTTCGCGATTCCCTCTTCCACGGCCAAGGACGTGGTCGCCAAGCTGATGGATGGCGGCTCGATCCAGCGCGGCTGGCTCGGCGTCCAGATTCAGCCGGTGACCGCCGAAATCGCAGAGTCGATCGGTCTCGACACGGCGCGCGGCGCTCTGGTCAGCGAGGCCCAGGCCGACGGTCCGGCGAAGGAAGTGGGTATCACCGCAGGCGACGTCATCATCTCGGTCGACGCGAAGCCGGTGGCCTCGCCGCGTGAACTCGCCAAGCTGATCGGCGGCATCGACCCATCGAAGACGGTCAAGGTCGAAATCTGGCGCGATGGCAAGGCCCAGACGTTCGACGTGAAGCTCGGCACGCTGCCGGGTTCGCAGGACAAGGCTGAGGCCATGCCGGCCCCCGCCGCCCCTGAGACCGGCTCGCTTGCCAGCTTCGGCATGACCGTCACCCGCGCCGAGGACGGCAAGGGCCTGGTCGTCACCGACGTGGCGGCCGACAGCGACGCGGCGGATCGCGGCGTCCAGGCGGGCGACGTGATCCTCTCGGTCAACTCGAAGGACGTCTCAAGCGCTGCCGACGTCGAGGCCGCGGTTGCCGAAGCCTCGAAGGCTGGCCGCAAGGCCGTGCTGTTCCAGGTGATGCGCGACCAGACCAACCGCTTCGTCGCACTGCCTGTCGCGCAGGGCTGACATGTTCTTCAGGCCGGCTGCCGTCACAGGCGGCCGGCCTGAAGGAGCAAGCCGCGTATCCTGTCTTGCTCCGGCTGCGGCGGCGGGCTGCCCCAAACACCCGCCGCCACTTCGCGGCCTCTACCAACCCGCGAAATCGCCTATAGTGGTGTCATGAAGATTCTGGTGATCGAAGACGACCGCGAGGCGGCCGAGTATCTCGAACGGGCGCTGAACGAGGCTGGCCACACCGCGCACATCGCCCGCGATGGCGAAACCGGCTTCAGCCTGGCCGATTCCGGCAGCTACGACATCCTCGTCGTCGACCGCATGCTGCCGCGCCGCGACGGCCTGTCGCTGATCGCGGGTCTGCGGGCGCGCGGCAATGAGACGCCGGTGCTCATCCTTTCAGCGCTTGGCGAAGTCGACGACCGGGTTACCGGCCTGCGCGCCGGCGGCGACGACTATCTCACCAAGCCCTACGCCTTCTCCGAACTGCTGGCTCGCATCGAGGTGCTGAACCGCCGTGCTTCGGTGCGCGACACCGAGACAACCTACCGGGTTGGCGATCTCGAGCTCGATCGCCTGTCGCATGCGGTGCGGCGCGCCAGCAAGGAAATCACCTTGCAACCGCGCGAATTCCGGCTGCTGGAATATCTCATGCGCCATGCCGGCCAGGTGGTGACGCGGACCATGCTGCTCGAAAATGTCTGGGACTATCATTTCGACCCGCAGACCAATGTCATCGACGTTCACGTCTCGCGCCTGCGCTCGAAGATCGAGAAGGGCTACGACAAACCTCTGCTGCACACTGTGCGTGGGGCCGGCTACATGCTCAAAGCCGGTTGATGTCGAGGCTTTCGGCCCTTTTTCACACCACCGCCGCGCGGCTCACCGCGCTCTACCTGCTGTTGTTCGCGGTGTCGGCGGTCGTGCTCGTCGTCTACATGACGTCGCTCTCGGCGCGGATGCTGACCGCGCAGACGCGCGAGACGATCCAGGAGGAGGTGCTCAGCCTCGCCGGGTTCTACGAGCGCGGCGGCCTGTCACGCCTCGTGCGCGTCGTCGCGCAGCGCGCCGGGCAGCCTGGGGCCTACCTCTATCTTCTGGCGGATCCGAATGGCCGGCCGCTGGCTGGTAATGTCGAGAGTCTAGAGCCCGGCATCCTTGAGATCGACGGCTGGACAGAGCGGCCCTTTGCCTACAGGCGCTTCGGCGATGCGACGACCGCGTCAGAGACTGCCGAGACCGGGCATCGCGCCATTGCGCAAGTCGTCCGGCTTCCGAACACGATGATCATCCTCGTCGGGCGCGATCTTGGCGAGCCGGAGCAATTCCGGCTGGTGGTGCGCCGCGCGCTGACGGCAGCGCTTGCCCTGATGGGCATCGGCGCCTTCCTGATCTGGTTCTTCGTCGGCCGCCAGGCGCTGGCGCGCATCGACAGCGTGTCGGAGGCCAGCCGACGCATCATGGGCGGCGATCTTGCCGGCCGCCTGCCGGTGACAGGCGCAGGCGACGAGTTCGACCGGCTGTCGGAGAACCTGAACACGATGCTGGCGCGGATCGCGGCGCTGAACGACGGGCTGAAACAGGTCTCGGACAACATCGCCCATGACCTGAAGACGCCGCTCACCCGCCTGCGCAACCGGGTGGAATCGGCGCTGGCGGGATCGCAGACCGAGGCGCAGTACCGCGAGGCGCTGGAGGCGACGATCGCCGAATCCGACCAGCTGATCCGCACCTTCAACGCCATCCTGATGATTTCCCGCCTCGAAGCGGGATACTCGGCCGAGGCGATGGCGCAGGTCGATCTGGCGGCCATCATGCATGACGTGGTCGAACTCTACGAGCCGGCGGCCGAGGAGGCAGGCGTGACGCTGACCGCTGGCGACGCTTCGCCCGCACTCATCAACGGCAACCGTGAACTGATCGGCCAGGCGCTGTCGAACATTGTCGACAATGCCATCAAATATTCCGCCGAGACGGATGGCGCGCAGGTGGCGGTGTCGATTCACCAGCAAGGCGGGCAATTGCGCCTAGGAGTTGCCGATAACGGCCCGGGAATTCCGCCCGAGGACCGCGTGCAGGCGACGGAGCGTTTTGTAAGGCTCGAAAAGAGCCGCTCGCAACCGGGCTCGGGGTTGGGCCTCAGTCTTGCCAAGGCGGTGATGAAGTTCCATGGCGGACGGCTGGACCTGTCGGGGAGGGAGCCCGGGCTGCTGGTCGAGATGGTGTTCGAGGGGAAGCAGGCGGGATCATGAGCCAAGCGACGGCCGGAAGAGGCCGGGGAGGAACCTGGTTTGGCGGGCAACCGGCGGAGCTGAAGCCGCTGGATGCGGCCGCCGCGGCGGGCCATTTGGCCGATGTCGTGGCAGAAGCGCGCGAGGCCGGACTGGACAAGCTGGCATCGACTCTGGCGGGGCAGGGTCCTGTTTCCGATTTCCTGGCGGCCGTCTTCGATCTGTCACCTTATCTGCGCGACAGCGTGCGGCGTCGCCCCGGCATTCTCGACGCACTGCGCGAAACGACGGCTGCTCTTCGCATCGAAACGGTGTTGGAGGAGATCGCCGCTCTCGCGGACGATCCCGAGATGACCGAGGCGCGGCTGATGGCCGGGTTGCGGCGTCTGAAGACCGAGGCGCATGTGTTGATCGCGCTCTGCGATCTTGCTCGTGTGTCAGACACACAAACCACGGTGCGCCGGTTGAGCGCGCTTGCCGATGCCGCCATCAGGGCGGCCGTGTCATTCCTGCTGCGCGAGGCGCATGGCCAGGGAAAGATCGCGCTGCCCGACCCCGCAGATCCGCAACGGGGTTCGGGCTGGATCCTTCTTGCGATGGGCAAGCTCGGAGCGGCCGAACTCAACTTCTCCTCCGACATCGATCTGATCTCGTTTTTCGATCCCGAAGCGCCGGCGATCAAAGACCCGTTCGAAGCCAACGATCTGTTCGCCCGACTGACGCGGCGGCTGGTGCGCATTCTGCAAGACCGGACCGAGGACGGCTACGTCTTCCGGACCGATCTGCGCCTGCGGCCGGACCCCGGCTCGACGCCGCTCGCGATTCCCGTCGAGGCGGCGCTGAACTATTATGAGAGTCGCGGCCAGAACTGGGAGCGCGCGGCGATGATCAAGGCCCGCGCCGTCGCCGGTGATATCGCAGCCGGTCAGGCCTTTCTCGATGAGTTGCGCCCCTATGTCTGGCGCAAATACATGGACTACGCGGCGATTGCCGACGTCCATTCGATCAAGCGCCAGATCCACGCCCACAAGGGCCATGGCGAGATTGCGGTGAAGGGCCACAACGTCAAGCTCGGCCGCGGCGGCATCCGCGAGATCGAATTCTTTGTGCAGACGCAGCAGTTGATCGCCGGCGGCCGTTTCCAGGAGCTGCGCGGCCGCGAGACGGTCGCGATGCTGGGAGAGTTGGCCGCACGCGGCTGGATTTCGGTGGAGGCGCAGGACGCGCTCACCGGGCAATACTGGTTCCTGCGCGATGTCGAGCACGCGATCCAGATGGTGGCGGACGAGCAGTCGCATCTTCTGCCCGAAGGTGACGAGGGGCTGGAGCGCATCGCCCGGATGCGCGTCTATACCGACGCGGAATCGTTCGCCGCCGATTTCCGCGCCTCGCTGCAGCTTGTCGAGGGTCACTACGCCGCCCTGTTCGAGACCGCGCCGCAGCTCTCGGCCGGCATAGGGAATCTCGTTTTCACCGGAGACGTCGACGATCCCGACACGCTGAACACATTGTCAGAGATGGGTTTCGAGCGCCCGAGCGACATCTGCCGCGTGATGCGGACATGGCATTTCGGCCGCTATCGCGCGACGCAGTCGGCGGAGGCGCGGGAGCGGCTGACGGAACTGACGCCGGCGCTGCTGCAGGCGTTCGGCAGCACCCGCCGCGCGGATGAGGCGCTGGTGCGTTTCGACGCGTTCCTCGCCGGCCTGCCGGCCGGCATCCAGCTGTTCTCGCTGCTGCAATCCAACCCGGCGCTGCTCAATCTGCTGGCGATGATCATGGGCGCTGCGCCCAGGCTGGCCGCGATCATCACCCGCCGCCCGCATGTCTTCGACGGGCTGCTCGATCCGATGCTGATGTCGGAGCTGCCGGACAAGCGCTATCTCGCCGGGAGATTGGATGCCTTCCTGGAAGGCGTGGAACTGCACGAGGAAATCCTCGACCGGCTGCGCATTTTCTCGGCCGAGCAGAAATTCCTGATCGGGATCCGGCTGCTCACCGGCGCGATCGATGCGACCCGCGCGGGCAAGGCGTTCTCTGATCTCGCCGATCTCACCATAGGCGCCGCACTCGACGCGGTCCGTGCCGAATTCGCGGTCCGCCATGGCAAGGTCGCGGGCGGCAAGGTCGCGCTCGTCGGCATGGGCAAGCTGGGCAGCCGCGAATTGACTGCTGGGTCGGATGTCGACCTTATCCTCCTCTACGACCATCAGGACGACGCCGAAGAATCGGATGGCGAGAAGCCGCTTGCGCCGCAGCTCTACTTCGCGCGGCTGACGCAGCGCGTTATCGCCGCCGTCTCCGCTCCGACGGCGGAGGGGATCCTCTACGAAATCGACCTTCGGCTGCGGCCGTCCGGCAACAAGGGACCGGTCGCCACCCATGTCGCATCGTTCCGGAAATATCAGCGCGAGGAGGCCGAGATCTGGGAGCACATGGCGCTGACGCGGGCTCGCCTGATCGCCGGCGACGAGGATTTCCGCGCGACGCTGGAAGGGGATATCGCGGCGATCCTCAGTGCCCCGCGCGACCCGGCCAAGGTCAGGCGAGAGGCGCGCCAGATGCGCGCCCTGATCGAGACCGAGAAGCCGCCGAAGGACATCTGGGACATCAAGCTCATTCCGGGCGGCCTGATCGACCTCGAATTCATCGCGCAGGTCGCCGTCCTGACCGGGGCGATCGGCGCACCGAACCGGTCGACGGCGACGGCGGACATCCTTGCGCACTTGTCGGACGGCTTCGCCGGCCCGCAGATCCGGCAGGACCTGTCGGAGGCACATGGCCTCTACACTGGGCTGACGCAGATCATCCGGCTTTGCCTGACTGGAAATTTCGATTCCGCCGACATTCCGCCCGGATTGGCCGATCTTGTCACGCGCAGCGCCGACGCGCCGGATCTTGGCGTTCTTCGAGCCCATTTGACGGAGACGGCGCAAAACATCCGGGAGAGATTCGATGCTCTCCTGGCCACAAAACCAGTGTCGCACTGATGTGATCAGGTGACGCTCGGAATTCGAGAAACTTGGAAATCGGAGCCAGAAATGAACAAGTCGGCAGTCGCATGCGCCATCCTCGCACTCTCCGCAGCGGCGGGTCCTTCCCAGTCGTTTGCGCAGAATCAGTCCGCGGCTGCAATGTTTGAGCGCATTGACACCGACAAGAGCGGCGATCTTTCGCTTGACGAGTTTGTCGCCGCGGGCAATCCCCGGGTCGGTGCCGCGGACAAGGACGGCGACGGCAATGCGACCCTTGAGGAAGTTACCGCGTCCTTCAGCGGATCCGGTGCGTCCGCGCAGGACTTCATGAGGCGCTTCGATGCTGACAAGGACGGAACGATCACCCGCGCCGAGGTCGACGCCCGCCGAACCAGCAATTTCAAGCGGCTCGACGCCAATTCGGACGGCAAGCTCGTGAAAGAAGAAATGCCGGCCGGCGCGCAGTAGGCTCCTCAGGCCGCCTTGCGGACGGCCTTCCGCACGGGGATGCGCACCGAGACAATCGTGCCCACCCCGTGCGTCGACCGGATCTTCAGTGCGCCGCCGTGAAGCTGCGCCAGCGACCGCGAGATCGCGAGGCCGAGGCCGGATCCCGCGTGGCTTTTCGAGAACTGGTTTTCGACCTGCTCGAACGGCTTGCCGAGCTTTTTCAGCGCGTCGGGCGCAATGCCGCAGCCATTGTCCTCTATCGTGAGAATGACGGCCCCCGATGTCTTCTTCGCCCGCACCGACACCTTGCCGCCATTGCCGGTGAACTTGACTGCGTTCGACAGGAGGTTGAGTGCGATCTGCTTGATGGCGCGTCGGTCGCCATTGAGCGTCATTGAGTCCGCTATGCTGGTTTCGACAGTGATCGACTTGTCGGCTGCCAGGAGCGAGATGACCCGCACCGTCTCGTGCATGAGCGGACCGAGGTCGATCTCTTCCCGGTCGATGGAGAAGCGTCCCGCCTCGATCTTCGACATGTCGAGGATGTCGTTGATGACGCCGAGCAGATAATTGCCGCTGCCATGGATGTCGCGAACATATTCCTCGTAGCGCAGCGAGCCGAGCGGTCCGAACAGGCCGGACTGCATCAGTTCAGAGAAGCCGATGATGGCGTTGAGCGGCGTGCGCAGTTCGTGCGACATGTTGGCGAGGAACTCGGATTTCGCCCGGTTCGCCGCTTCCGCGCGTTCCGTTTCCCGCATGCATTTTCGATTAAGCTCCGCCAGTTCGCGCGCCCGGTCTTCCTCGGCTTTTCGCGCCAGGCTCAAGTCGTGGATTGTCGCCATCAGACGGCGTTCGCTGTCGACCAGCTTTTCCTGATGCTGTTTGATCTGCGTGATGTCGGCGCCCACCGACACCGTTCCGCCGTCGCGGGTCACCAGTTCGTTGACCTGCACCCAGCGCCCATCCTTCAACTGGCGCTCGTAGGTCGCGCCGCCATTGCGGCCATTGCCGTTGGCCAGCCTCCGTTCGGCGGCGAAGGCGGTCATCTTGTCCTCGATCTCGGTGCGGGGCGTACCCGGCTCGATGTCGCTGTCGTCGAGACCGGACTGTTCCTGGAACCGGGTGTTGCACATGATCAGCCGCTGGTGCGCGTCCCACAGCACGAAGGATTCCGAGATGTTCTCGATCGCGATGCGAAGCCGCGCGTCAGCTTCCTCGGACTGCATGGCGAGGTGATACTGCTCGGTGACATCGATGGCGATGCCGAGAAGGTGCACGTCCGGCTCGTCCGGATCGATGATCTGGGCGCGCGCCCGGACCCAGACCCACTGGCCGTTCGAGTGCCGCATGCGGAATACCTGATCGATCTGGTCAATCTCACGCGCTGCGATCTGCTTGGCGAGCACGAAAAGGTCGCCGTCGTCCGGATGGATGATCTCGTCGACCTCCCCGAACGACAGCATCGCGTCACAGGGCTCGTAACCGAGCATCTCGTACATCGACCGAGACCAGAACATCCGGCCGCGCCCCATGTCCCAGTCCCACAATCCGCAGCGTCCGCGCAGCAGGGCCGAGTCGATGCGGTGATGCGCCTCCGAATAGATCCGGTCGGCCGATTGCGCTCGCGAGGCTTGCGAGAAATAAGCGTAGAGGATGACGATCAGCACGCCGGACGTCAGCACGAACAGCGTGACGTTCAGCGAGACCATCTTGCGCCAGTCGGCGAAAACAACGTCTGTCGGAATCAGCGCGATGGCCGCGCCCTTCCGGTCGGGAGCGAGCTCGAGCGCCGCGAACCAGGCCCGGTCCTCGATCGTGACCTCGATTACGCCGGCCCGCTCGCCGAACATGAACAGCGGTTGGCCGCCATCGATCATCGTGTCGAGCGCGCGACCTTCCCAGCCGATGTCACGCGGGGCCGCCGCGATGACGCGAAAGCTCTCGTCCGCGGCAAGCAGGACGTGATTGCGGGCGAGGTTGCCGGTCTGCGCCGCGAGGTCCACCGCATTGCGGGCGACGTCCGCGCCATCAGTCGCCACAGCAAGCCCGGCCCTTATCTCGGTCGCAACCTGCGCCGCGGCCAGCGCCACCATCGAGCGCGCATCGTGCTCGATGTCATCTCGCAATGCGAGCAGTGAAAGCAGACGCGTCGCCGCGACCACTACGAGAAAGATCACGATCAGTGCCGGGATCGAACGGCGCAGATAGGGTTCCGCAGCGAGCAGGCGCTTGTAGGCTGGCGCGGCAATGATCTCAGCATTGCCGGCCAGTGTCGAATCGCCCCGCCCGCCGGCAAACAGCCGACCGCCAGTCGCCCCCCAGGCGCCTGTCTTTCCCATTACTGGGCCCCGCATATCTGATATTAGGACAATTGTTCGGAAACGCCGCACATCCGAATCGACGTATAAGAATCAAACGGGATTCGTGTTGTCCAGTGCTGGATCGTTAAAATCTTATTTATTTTCCTACTGGCCCGCGACGCGCGCGTTGAGCGAGTCGAATTCAGCCGTCAGGCCAGCGTCCGCTCGACGATGTCCCGCAGGTCGGCCGACAGGCCGGGCGAAGTCTTCATCCGCACCAGCGTCTCCCGGGCGCGCTCCTTGCGCCCGTCCTCCAGCGATCGCCACGAGCGCAGCGCCGTCGCCAGTCGGGCGGCAAGTTGGGGGTTCTTCAGGTCGACCGAGAGCGCGATGTCCGCGAGCAGGTCGTAGCCTGCCCCGTCCGCGCGGTGGAAGCCGGTCTGGTTCGCAGTCGTGAAGGTGCCGATCAAGGCACGAACCCGGTTCGGATTGTTGAGCGCAAACGCCGGGTGCGTCATCAGCTTACGCACGCGCGTGACGGCGCCATCGCCAGGCGCCATGGCCTGGATGACGAACCATTTGTCGAGGACCAGAGGATCGTGTCCGAAGCGCGCTTCGAAGGCGGCGAGCGACGCCGCAGTCTCGTGCGAATCCGGGTGGCGCATCACCATCGCCGAGAGTGCGGCCGCGAGGTCGGTCATGTTGCCGGCGTCGGCGTACTGGCGCGCGGCCTGCTCGGGCGATCCGGTCGCGAGCGTCGCGTAGTCCAGCATGACGTTTCGCAAAGCGCGCCGCCCTGCACTTGCGGCATCTGGCGAATAGGGCTTCGCGTCCGCGAGTGCCTCGTAGATCGACAGGAACAGTTCGGTGTTCTGCTCGGCGATGCGCATTGCCACGGCGGTGCGCGCGGCAAGAATTGCGTCCGGGTCGATCTTCGACCCAATCTCGCGCGCAATGTCAGCTTCCGCCGGCAAGGTCAGCGCCAGCGCCTTGAAGGCCGGCTCCAGCGTGTCGCTGCTCGCCGTCTCGCCGCAGATCGATGTCAGTCCTGTCGCGATCTTCGGCTGCTTTCCACCCTTGAAGGCGGTGGCGCAGTCGATCAGCGTCGTCGTCAGCAGGCCGGTCAGCGCCTGCCAACGCGAGAACAGGTCGCTGTCGTTCCGCGCCAGCAGCATCTTCTCAGCCAGCGGCTGGTCGAAGGCGATGGTCACCGGCGCTGAAAAGCCGCGGTTGAGCGAGATCGCCGGACGTTTCTTCAAACCCTCGAACCGGATCGTGTGCCGCCGCTTGCGCAGGTGGATGACGCCATTTTCGACGGTCGATCCATCGGCTTCGACGCCCGCAATGTCCTTGCCATCGGCGCCAACCAGCCCGAAGGCGAGCGGAATGTGCATGACGCGCTTGCGGCTCTCGCCCGGCGTCGGCGGAACGGACTGCTCGATGTCGAGCGTGAGCACGCCGGCTGACGCGTCGTGCGCCGCCGAGACGGTCACGTTGGGCGTCCCGGCCTGATGGTACCACAGCGCGAACTGGGACAGGTCGCGGCCCGAGACATCTTCGAACACTTTGAGGAAATCCTCGATCGTCGCGGCATCGCCGTCATGGCGCTGGAAATAGAGGTCCATGCCGCGCCGGAAATCATCTTGTCCGAGGATGGTGCGGATCATGCCGACGACCTCGGAACCCTTCTCGTAGACGGTCGCCGTGTAGAAATTGTTGATCTCGCGATATCGGCGCGGCCGCACCGGATGTGCCAGCGGTCCCTGGTCCTCGGGAAACTGGTGGGCGCGCAATGCACGCACATCGGCGATCCGCTCGACCGCGCGCGAGCGTTCGTCGGCGGAGAATTCATGGTCGCGGAAGACCGTCAGTCCTTCCTTCAGGCAGAGCTGGAACCAGTCGCGGCAAGTGATTCTGTTACCTGTCCAATTGTGGAAATACTCGTGCGCGATGATCGACTCGATATTGGCGAAATCGGCGTCCGTCGCGGTCTCGGCATTGGCCAGAACGTACTTGTCGTTGAAGATGTTGAGGCCCTTGTTCTCCATCGCGCCCATGTTGAAATCGGACACGGCGACGATGTTGAACACGTCGAGATCGTATTCGCAGCCGAAGGTTTCCTCGTCCCAGCGCATCGAGCGCTTCAGCGCGTCCATCGCGTAGGCTGCCCGCTGCTCCTTGCCGTGCTCGACAAAAATGCCGAGGCGCACATGCCGGTTCGAGCGTGTGACGAATTCGTCGCGGACTTCGGCAAGGTCGCCGGCGACGAGCGCGAACAGGTAGGACGGTTTCGGGAACGGGTCGTGCCATTCGGCGAAATGCCAGCCGTCGGGCAGTTCGCCGGTTGGGCCAGGATTGCCGTTCGCCAGCAGCAGCGGCGCTTCCGAAAGCCGCGCTTCGATCCGCACATCGTAGACCGACAGGACGTCCGGACGGTCGAGGAAATAGGTGATGCGGCGGAAACCCTCGGCCTCGCATTGCGTGCAGTAATTGCCGCTCGAACGATAGAGGCCCATCAGCGCGGTGTTGGTGGAGGGCGAGTTTTCGGTCTCGATGCGCAGGGTGAACTGCTGCGCAACGGGCGGGTGATGGATCGTCAGGCTGTCGCCCGTTGCAGCATAGTCGCCGCGATCGAGCAGCTCGCCATTCACCGACAGCGCCACCAGCCTGATGCCATCGCCGTCAAGAACCAGTGGCGCGGACATCGGCGCGCCGTCGCGCCGCTTCACCGTCAGCTCCGCGACGACCCGCGTGCGCTCGGGGTCGAGCCGGAAGGTCAGCGACGTCCGCGGGATCAGCCAGTCGCTCGGCCGGTAATCCTCGAGCCGGAAAATCTGGCCGGTATCGGTGCGCATGCAAGGCCTTTCGTGCCGCCGCAGGGAAACTGGTCCCTTGTCGTCGCGACGTTGGCACAACAAATAGGGGATGTTGCTCTTTACACGAAACGGTCACTCGTCAAAACTGCGGGTCAAGACCTTGGCGGTCTTCGCTCCCGATCACTCCGAGGAATGCAAATGACGGTTCTCACGCCGAAATTCGGAATGGGCGCTTCCGTGCTCCGCAAGGAGGACAATGCCTTCATTTCGGGCAAGGGACGCTACACCGATGATTTCTCGCCCGACGGTGTGCTGCATCTGTACGTCCTGCGGTCGCAGACGGCGCGCGCCACGTTCAAGATCAAGTCGACCAAGGCCGCGCAAGGCGCGCCTGGCGTGCATCTCGTGCTGACGGGCGCTGATCTCGCCCATCTCGGCGACCTGAAGTCGGGCGCCATGCAGAAGCAGCCGGACGGCACCCGCGCGCCGACGCGCGACATCCCGATTCTGTGCAAGGACAAGGTCAACTATGTCGGCGACGCCGTCGCGCTTGTCGTGGCGAACACCCGCGCGCAGGCGCAGGACGCCGCCGAGATGATCGACATCGACTACAAGGATCTCGATCCCGTTGCCCGCACCGAAATGGCGCTCGATCCGGACGCGCCGCTTGTGTGGCCCGAACTCGGCTCGAACCTCGCCTTGCGCTACGACATCGGCAACGCCGCAAAGACCGACGCCGCCTTCGCCAAGGCCGCTCACGTTACCAAGACCGTGTTCCGCAACAACCGGCTCGTCTGCAATTATATGGAGACCCGTGCGGCGCTGGCCGAATGGAAGCAGGATGAGGACCGTTTCGTCCTGACCACCGGTTCGCAGGGCGTTCACTCGATGCAGCGCATCCTGGCCGGCGTGTTCGGCGTCAAGCCCGCCAATCTTCGCGTCGTGACGCCCGATGTCGGCGGCGGTTTCGGTCCGAAAACCTTCGTCTACCGCGAGTACGCGATGGTGATGGAAGCGGCGAAGCGCCTCGGCCGGCCGGTCAAATGGACCGGCGACCGGACCGAGCATTTCCTCACCGACGCGCAAGGCCGCGACAACCAGGTCGAAGCCGAGATGGCGCTCGACAAGGAGGGCCGCTTCCTCGCACTGCGCGTCCATCTCGTCGCCAATCTCGGCGCCTACATCTCGCAGTTCGGCCCCTACATCCCCTATATCGGCGCGTCGATGTCGACGGGCGTCTACGATATCGCAGCGCTCCATGTCGCCATTGACGGCGTCTACACCAACACCTGTCCCGTTGACGCCTACCGTGGCGCCGGCCGTCCCGAGGCGGCGTTTCTGCTTGAGAAGCTGGTCGATTGCTGCGCCCGCGACCTCGGCATGTCGCCGGCCGAAATCCGCCGGAAGAACTTCATCAAGCCGGAGCAGTTCCCCTACACGACGGCGACCGGCCGCAAATACGATGTCGGCGAGTTCGACGGCCACATGACGCAGGCGATGGAACGGGCCGACTGCGCGGGCTTCGACACACGGCTGGCCGCGTCGAAGGCCGCGGGCAAGCTGCGCGGCGTCGGGATGGCGACCTATGTCGAGGCCTGCGCCTTCGCGGGCTCCGAGCCGGCGCATCTGACGCTGAACGGCGACGGCACGGTGACGCTGTTCATCGGCACCCAGACCAACGGGCAAGGACACGACACGGCCTATTCGCAGTTCGTCGCCGAGAAACTGCACCTGCCGATTGACCGGATCCATGTCCGCCAGGGCGACACCGACGAACTCGACAAGGGTGGCGGCACTGGCGGCTCGCGCTCGATTCCGCTGGGCGGTGTGTCGGCTGCACGCGCCGGCGAAGACCTTGCCGTCAAGATCAAGCGCATCGCCGCCGACGAACTGGAAGCCGGCCCCGCCGACATCGAACTGGTCGATGGCAGCGCGCGCATCGTCGGCACCGACCGTTCGCTCGATTTCGCGTCGATCGCGAAGGTGGCCAAACAGCCTGACGACCTCAAGGGGTTCGGCGAGTTCGTCCAGGATGAGGCGACCTATCCGAATGGCACCCACATCTGCGAGGTCGAGATCGATCCCCTGACGGGCCAAGTCGAAGTGCAGAAATATACGATCGTCGACGATTTCGGCGCGATCGTGAATCCGATCCTGCTCGCCGGCCAGGTGCATGGCGGGGTGGTGCAGGGCCTCGGCCAGGCGCTGACGGAGGACACGGTCTATGGCGACGACGGCCAGCTCCTGACCGCGAGCTTCATGGACTATGGCATGCCGCGCGCCGACGACATCCCGTTCCTGCATTTCGAAACGCGCAACGTCCCCTCGACGACCAACGCGCTCGGCATGAAGGGCGCGGGCGAAGCGGGCACGATCGGCGCGACGCCTTGCGTGATGAACGCCGTCACGGATGCTCTGTGGCGCGCGCACGGTATCGGTCACATCGAAATGCCGGCCACGCCCTTGCGCGTCTGGCAGGCAATCCAGGATGCCACGGCGCAGTGAACACGCCTGAGCATGCGGCGGCGCGGCCGCTGACCGGGATCCTCCTGAAGGTTACGTCGATCGCCATCTTTGTCGGCATGCAGGCCTTCATCAAGCTGGCCGGGCAATTGCCGGCCGGGCAGATCGTGTTCTTCCGGTCGTTCTTTGCAATCGTGCCGATCCTGATCCTGCTTGGTTGGCAGCGAGAGCTGGCCACAGCGTTTCACACCACGCGGCCGGGACGACACGTCGTCCGCGGCGTGGTTGGTGTGTCGTCAATGCTGTTCGGCTTCTATGCGCTGACCCGGCTGCCGCTGCCCGAGGCGATCATCCTCAATTATGCGCAACCGCTGCTCGTGGTGGTCATCAGCGCGCTGGTTCTTGGCGAAACCGTCCGAGCCTTCCGCTGGACTGCGGTGGCGATCGGCTTCGTCGGTGTGCTGATCATCTCCTGGCCGAAGCTGACCTTGTTCACCTCGCCCGAGGGCATGGGCAGCGCCCAGGCTCTGGGCGTCATCGCCGCGCTGATCGCCGCCGCGATTTCGGCCGTCGCGATGATCCAGGTCCGCAGCCTTGTCGCGACCGACAAGTCGTCGACCATCGTGCTTTGGTTCTCACTCACATCGACGGCTGTAGCATTGCTCACGATTCCGTTCGGCTGGGAGGCGATGAACACCTGGCAGGTCTTCTGCCTGGTCATGGCCGGACTGTTCGGGGGCGTCGCGCAGATCGTCATGACGGAAGCCTACCGGCACGCCAGCATCGCAACGATCGCGCCGTTCGAATACACCTCGATCCTGTTCGGCTTCGTGCTCGGCTACCTGCTCTTCTCTGACCTGCCGACCATCCATACGATCGTCGGCGGCACGATCGTCATCGCGTCGGGCGTGCTGATCATCTGGCGCGAGCAGCGGCTGGGCCTGCAACGGGCCAAGGCGCGCAACATCGTGCCGCCGCAATAGGTCAGGGCTTGGCCGCTCGCTGATCGGCAAGCGTTCTCAACACGTCGGCCGTTGCAGCATCCGCCGGAAAGAACGATTCGATCGCGATCTCCGACACGGTCACATCAAGCGGCGTGCCGAAGACGGTGACCGTCGAGATGAAAGAGAGCGTCACGTCGCCAGCCTTGATCCGCAGCGGCACCGCGATGTTGGAATAGTCGTGCCGGACCGGTCCCGAACTGGCGCGATGCGGGTAGGACCGCAGTTCCGCCTCCAGCTCTGCGACCTGCGGATTGCCGCTGACCGACGCCAGCCGCCGCAACCGCTCCAGCACATGCGCCAGCCATTCGGACAGGTTTTCGATCCGTGACGCCAGGCCTTCGGGATGCAGGCTGAGCCGCAGCACGTTGACCGGCGGCTCAAGCAGCTTCGGGTTGTCGATGCCCGTCAGGAAGGGCGCGATCGCCGCGTTATGTCCAATCATGTTCCAGCAGCCGTCGACGGCCAGCGCCGGGTTCGGCTCGTGCGCCTTGAGCACCAGTGCGATCGCGTCCATCGCCGGCTTGAACGCGATGTCGTCGACCGGCCGCTCGGGGTAGGTCGGTGCGAAGCCGGCCGCGAGCAGCATGCGGTTCTGCTGGCGCAGCGGCACGTCGAGCTGTTCCGCCAGCCGCAGCACCATCTCACGGGACGGCGCGGCGCGACCGCTTTCGACGAAGCTCAAATGGCGCTGCGAGATGTCCGCCTCCAGCGCGAGGTCGAGCTGGCTCATGCGACGGCGGCCGCGCCATTCGCGAATCAGATGTCCGACGGCGGAGGGTTGTGCGTCCATGTCCGGAAGATAACCGATCCGGGCATCACCATCCATTACCCCGCAGGTAATCGCCACACGCACCTGCCGCATCCATGATCCACGGCAATCCGGTCGAAGCCGGTGCAACCGAAAGGATCAGATCATGTCCATCAATGTCACCCCATACATCCGCAACGTCCTAATCCTAGACGGCCTCGTCAGCGGCGCGGCCGGCATCGTCATGGCAGCCGGCGCAACCTTGCTCGCCCCGTTCCTGGCGCTGCCGGAGCAGCTGCTGTTCTGGGCCGGCGTTGTGCTTCTGCCGTGGTGCGCCGCGCTCGTGTTCTTCGCCCGGCGCCAGTCGCTCGCGCGCTTTGCGATGCTGGACATCGTCGCCATCAACGGGCTCTGGGTGATCGCAAGCTTCGGCATCATGATCGGAGGACTGGTGCAGCCCAGCCTGCTCGGCGTCCTGTTCATCTTGGCCCAGGCGCTTACGGTCGCCCTGTTCCTGGCGCTGCAGGTCGGCGCGCTGCGCGGTGGTCAGGTCGCAGCCTGACAACAAGACACCGCATGGTCAAACGGGGAGGGCGCATCGCTCTCCCCGTTTGCTGTTTTATGGCTCGCAGTTCAGCCTAGTTCGCTAAGGCTCCGCAGCTTCGCCTTGATATCGAGGAAATCCCGCCAGGCGAGCTTCTTGTGGGCGGGGTTTCGCAGCAGATAGGCCGGATGCAGCGTCGGCATCAGCGGAATCTCGCGGCCGGACGCCGTCTCGTATAGCCGCCATGATCCGCGCAACCGCATGATTCCGGTCTGCGTTTTCAGCAAGGCCTTGCTCGACGCGTTGCCGAGCGTCACCAGCACTTTCGGGTCGACCAGCTCGATCTGGCGCTCGATGAACGGCCGGCAGATTTCGGTCTCCATCGGCGACGGGTCGCGGTTTCCGGGCGGCCGCCAGGGAATGACGTTGGCGATATAGACGGAAGTTCGGTCGAGGCCGACCGCCGCCAGGATCCGGTCAAGCAATTGGCCGGATCGCCCTACGAAAGGCAGGCCTTCAAGATCCTCCTCGCGGCCCGGCGCCTCGCCGACGAACATGATCGGCGCATTCGGGTTGCCGTCGGCAAAGACCAGCGATTTCGCAGTGAATTTCAGGTTGCAGCCGTCGAAACGGCTGAGAATCTCGCGCAGTTCTTCGAGCGAGCCAGCAGACCGCGCCATCTCGCGCGCCCGCGCTGCCTGCGCCTCGTCGGGGACCGTGGCGGCAGGCGTGGGCGCTCGGGCCTCGGCGGCGGGCGGGGCAGGGCGGTAGGGTTCCGGACGCGGCTCCGCGACGGGCGGGGCCGCAGCCGCAGGCTTCACCGACAGTGCAAAGCGGTCGACAGGCGCATCGTCCAGCGGCTCGTCGACGCCAGCCTCTGCATAAAAACGCAGAAGCTCCTCCAGGCCGGCTTGGGTTGCGATGGCGTTGTTCATGATCCTGTCCGATGTCGGTCGCGCCACGCGCGCGGTCCCGGCGATCTCGACCTTACTCATAGGGCGCAAGGCCGGTTCCGTAAACCATGGGGCTTGGATCACGACAGCGGGATGCGCGGATCCTGCCGGATGTAGAATTCGAGCTTGGGCGTGAAGTCGGTGACGAAGAACTTGAAATCCGCCACTTCCAGCGGGTCCACATGGCCATCGGTGAAAACCAGCCGGTCGTTGGGATCGAAATCCGTGCTGTGGATCCGAAACGAATCGGATGACCTGTTCTCCGGATTGACGCGCCGCTGGTCGAAGGAGAGCCCGTCCCCATGCACACTGGGAATGCCCAGTTGTTCCTGCAATTCGAATTCGTATTCGTTCCAGGCGATGCCGCTGTTGTTCAGCGTCCGGAACTTCATGTGCATCATGCCGGTCGCGAACGTGCCGGCCTGACCCGTTGTGCTGATCTTGGTGGAAACACGGATCACCAGCGTCACCGGGCTCGCCGAGAGCATTTCCTGCTCGATCAGGATGGGATCAGCCCTCGTGCCGATGCCCGACACGCCGCGGATCTTGAAGCCGCCGAGTTCGTCCGAGAAGGAATAGGCGCCGGTGAACCACAATTCGCGTTCGCCCGCCATCGCCGCCAACGGCATGACTGCGAGACATCCCGCGATGGCTTTCCAGAGACAAGTCAACTTCGCCTCGTCTGGCAGAAAGTGCCGGAGTGAGGATAGACCGCTGAACCGGCAAAAGGATACGTGAAATCGCGAGCCGACGAACTTCGCGCGGCGCTTACAACAGGAATTGAATTGACGTTTACGTTAAGGTAAAAAATGCATAGGTGAAAACGAACACTCGTTAGAATAATGCGAGACCGTTGCGCACGGCGGCTGTGTCGCACTGGTCTGCGAGACAGATTTGAGTTTATAGGTCGAAGACCCGGCTGGAGGACACAATGAGCGAAGTCGAACGCGAAAGCATGGAATTCGATGTGGTGATCGTGGGAGCGGGGCCTGCTGGCCTTGCAGCTGCGATCCGGCTCAAACAGGTCAATCCGGACCTGTCGGTCGTGGTCCTGGAAAAGGGCGGCGAGGTCGGCGCGCATATTCTTTCCGGGGCGGTCGTGGATCCGTCCGGCATCAACCGCTTGCTGCCCGAGTGGCGCGACGACGCGGACCACCCGTTCAAGACCGAAGTGACGGACGATCAGTTCCTGGTGCTCGGACCGGCTGGTTCGATCCGCCTGCCGAACTTCCTGATGCCGCCGCTGATGAACAATCACGGCAACTACATCGTCTCGCTCGGCAATGTCTGCCGCTGGCTGGCGACGAAGGCAGAGGCGCTGGGCGTCGAGATCTATCCGGGCTTCGCCGCGGTCAGCCTGACTTACGACGAAAAGGGCGCGGTCACCGGCGTTATCACCGGCGACATGGGGCTTGAGAAGGATGGCTCGCCCGGCCCGGGCTACGCGCCGGGCATGGCGCTCTACGGCAAATATGTGATGATCGGCGAAGGTGTGCGCGGATCGTTGGCGAAGCAGCTGATCGCCAAGTTCGGCCTTGCCGAAGGCCGCGATCCGCAGAAATTCGGCATCGGCCTGAAGGAGCTTTGGCAGGTCAAGCCGGAGAACCACAAGCTGGGGCTGGTGCAGCATTCGTTTGGGTGGCCGCTCGGCATGAAGACCGGCGGCGGCTCGTTCCTCTATCACCTTGAGGACAACATGGTTGCGGTCGGCTTCGTCGTTCACCTCAACTACAAGAATCCGTACCTCTCGCCGTTCGAAGAGTTTCAGCGCTTCAAGACTCACCCTGCAATTCGCGACACGTTCGAGGGCGGCAAGCGCCTGTCCTATGGTGCGCGCGCCATCACCGAGGGCGGCTGGCAGTCGGTGCCGAAACTGTCGTTCCCGGGCGGCGTGCTGATCGGCTGCTCGGCCGGCTTCGTCAACCTGCCGCGCATCAAGGGGTCGCACAATGCCGTGCTTTCCGGAATGCTCGCGGCGGAACACGTCGCCGAGGCGATCGGGGCAGGGCGTCAGCATGACGAACTGGCCTCCTACGAGGACGCATGGCGTGCAACGGACATCGGCAAGGATCTGAAGCGTGTCCGCAACGTCAAGCCGTTCTGGTCGCGCTTCGGCCTCGCCGGCGTTGCGATCGGCGGCCTCGACATGTGGACCAACCAGCTGTTCGGCTTCTCGCTGTTCGGCACGCTGAAGCATGGCAAGACCGACGCCGCGTCGCTCGAACCTGCCGACAAGCACAGCCGCATCGCCTATCCGAAGCCCGACGGCGTGCTGACCTTCGACCGCCTCTCATCGGTGTTCCTGTCGAACACCAACCACGACGAGAACGAGCCGGTCCACCTCAAGGTGGCGGACATGGACCTGCAGAAGCGCTCGGAATACATGGTCTTCGCCGGACCCTCGACCCGCTATTGCCCGGCGGGCGTCTACGAGTGGGTTGATTCCGAGGGAAATGGTCTCGCAGGAGGCTCGGCTTCGCCGGACAAGGGCGGCGGCGCTTCGCACAGCGAACCCGATGCTCGCTTCGTCATCAACGCGCAGAACTGCGTCCACTGCAAGACCTGCGACATCAAGGATCCGAACCAGAACATCAACTGGGTACCGCCGCAGGGTGGCGAGGGGCCAGTCTACGTCAACATGTAGAGTTTCTGCTCGGCCTGAATGCGGAACTGTCGTTTCTTCGTGTCGCTTCGACGAAGAAAGGCAGGAAGACGATCGACGTCTGCGCAAGGCTCTGCGTGATTTGGACACGTGCGACCACCGGCCTGGACGGCGCGGTGGAGGAGAGCATTGCAGGGCTGGCTTCGGAAAGGCGACTGCAGGCTACACCTGCCGCTGCGGCATCCTCGCAGGCGCGACAATTTGGGAACGCCGATTTGGCGTAATCGTGAACAGAGCGTCAACTCTGTCTTGAAACAGCACAATTCTTGTGCTGCATTCGGTTCTCGATTGGAGAAGCCGATGCGGCCTGTTGCGTATTCGTGTTGTTTCTTGGCGGCGTTGGCGTTCGCGTCGCCATGCCGCGCTGCGCCGAAGGTTTCGGTGAAGACCAACACCTTCTCGATTTCGGGCGCCAGTGGAGAGACGATCCTCAAGGAGCTCGAGCGCAAGGGCCCGAAGCACGGCTTCATGTCCCGCGCCATCGCGCAGACACGCTACACGATGAATTCCGACGCGCAGGAATGGCGACACGACAACGGCGTCTGCGCGGTGACGAAGCCCAGCGTCCGCCTCGACATCACCTACATCTACCCGAAGGTCAACGATACGATGTCCGGCGCCATGCGCAGCCGCTGGCAGCGCTTCATGTCCGGCGTGACCAAGCATGAGGAAACGCACGGACGCCTCGCGCGCGAGATGGCTCATGCGGCCGAGAATGCGATCTCCAGCCTGCGGGTCAAGGACGGCAAGAACTGCACCAAGCTTCGGGCCGAACTGAAGCGGGTCGTCAACCTGGTCGTCGCCGATTACGAGAAGCGCCAGCGCACATTCGACGCGGTCGAGCACAAGGGCGGCGGCAACATCGAAGGCCTGATCCGCCGCTTGGTGAAGTAGCCTATCCCGGAACGCTGTCCGACACCGGCGTCGGCCTGAACGTGCGAACGATGTGCGTCGACGCTTCGTCTCCGCCACCATCACTGAGCACCGAGAATTCGGTGATCACCGGCAGGTGGTCCGATCCGGCATCGTCGGATCGTTCGAGATGGATGACGTCGATGTCCACGCCAGCCAGCACATGGTCCAGGCCGAGGCCAACCGTTCGGCGAATTGCGTCCGGCATCCGACGCGGCATCCAGGATGGTCCGACCGGTCCTGCATCGCGCATCCGTGCGGCAGAGGCGATCTGGCGGAACGTTTCGCTCCATCTCGCGGCATTGAAGTCGCCGGCCAGAAGCGCCGCGTCCGGCAGTTCCGCGAGCCGCCCCGAGATCCGCGACACCTGTCCAGGCTGTTCGAACGGCCACGGCCAGTAGAGATGCAGCGCCGCGATGTCGACGGGGGACCCGCCGAAATCGACGCGCGCGATGGCGAGCGTGCCGCCATCGACGCATTCAGGCTCGCTTCCGGCCGCAAATGGCCTGCGCGACAGGATCGCGACACCGCCGACGAAGCCTTGCGAATCGCAGACGACCTGGTGCGGATAGGCGGCTGAGAGCGCGACGATCCGCTCCCGCCAAAGCGCCGAGACCTCGTTTATCGTAACGACATCGGGTCGGAGGCGGGCGATCAGCGACAGGAATTTTGCGGGCTCGCTGTTGTCGAACCGGGCGTTGAAATGCAGCAGCCGGTAAGTCGCCGTGTCGGCCGGTGCGTTCGCTGCTCCGGCGGAGCTTTCGAACAACAGATTGGCGTAAGTCCCCGGCGTCGCGAAGAATGCGCCGGCCGCCAGCGCGACTGCGAACAGACCTTCCAGGTGCATACGCGTCGCGAGAAGGACAATCGCGACAACCGCCAGCAGGGCGGCCAGATGCAGCCGGAAATGCGACAGCGAATCGAATGCCGGATGCATCCGGTTCAGGAAGCCGAGGACGAGCGGGATCGAGATCACTGCTGCGGCAAGCAGGATCAGCAGAGGCATGACGGACAGAAAGCGCTTCATGCCGGCTTTTGAGAACGCGATTGCGGCGGAGTGAGGGAGGCCGCCGCCGTCACTGGAAAGCGGTCTCCGAAAAGCTCCTCAGCTTGCGCGAATGCAGCCGCTCCGGCGGCATGGCGGCGAGTTTCTCGACCGCGCGGATGCCGATGGAGAGGTGCTGGGCGACCTGGCGCTTGTAGAAGTCGGTCGCCATGCCCGGCAGTTTCAGTTCGCCGTGCAGCGGCTTGTCGGAGACGCAGAGCAGCGTGCCGTAGGGCACCCGGAAGCGGAATCCATTGGCGGCGATCGTCGCCGATTCCATATCGAGGCCGATGGCGCGCGACTGGGACAGCCGCTGCACCGGGCCGCGCTGGTCGCGCAGTTCCCAGTTGCGGTTGTCGATCGTCGCCACCGTGCCCGTGCGCATGATGCGCTTCAGCTCGAAACCGGACAGGCCGGTAACCTCCGCCACGGCTTCCTGCAGCGCCACCTGAACTTCGGCCAGCGCCGGGATCGGCACCCAGACCGGCAGGTCGTCGTCGAGCACATGGTCCTCGCGCACATAGGCGTGCGCCAGAACATAGTCGCCCAGCGCCTGGGTGTTGCGAAGGCCCGCGCAGTGACCCAGCATCAGCCAGGCATGCGGCCGCAGCACCGCGATATGGTCGGTGATCGTCTTGGCGTTGGAAGGGCCGACGCCGATATTGACCATGGTGATGCCCGAGTGGCCCGGCTTCACCAGATGATAGGCGGGCATCTGCGGCAGGCGCGTCGGGTAGGCGCCTTCATGCGACGTGGTCTCTCCGGCGCGGGTGATCAGGTTTCCAGGCTCGACGAAGGCTTCGTAGCCGCCACCGCCATTCGCCATGAGGTCGCGGGCGTGGTTGCAGAACTCGTCGATGTAGAACTGGTAGTTCGTGAACAGCACGAAATTCTGGAAATGGTTCGGACTGGTCGCCGTGTAATGCGACAGGCGATGCAGCGAATAGTCGATGCGCTGCGCGGTGAACGGCGCCAGCGGCATCGGCTCGCCCGGCGCGGGCTCATAGGTGCCGTTGGCGATCAGATCGTCGGTGGCGTTGAGGTCCGGCACATCGAACACGTCGCGCAGTGGCCGCTTCAGCAGGTCGGCGATCGACCCGTCGACATGGGTGCCTTCGAGGAAGGCGAAATGCAGCGGGATCGGGGTCTCGGATTCCGACACCATCACCGGCACCCCGTGATTGCGCATGATCAGCCGCAACTGTTCGATGAGGTAGGTCTCGAACAGGTCGGGACGGGTGATCGTTGTCGAGTAATGACCCGGCTCGTGCATGTGTCCGTAGGCATGACGCGAGTCGATCTGGGTGAAGGAGAGCGTGGCGACCCCGATCTCGGGATAGAATGCGCGAAAGCGCTGAACCGGAGGGGTGTCGCCGATGCCTGCGAAGGAGTCGCGCAGGAACGAGGTGTTGCGCTCATAGAGCAGTCTGAGATGCTTCACCGCTTCCGCGGCATCGGTAAAGCTCTGCCGGGGAAATGGCTCCGGCGTGACGATGGTTTGAATGGCTTTCGGATAGATTCTTTTTTCCATGCACCATTATAGTCACTCGGCATGACAGTTGGGAGAGGGCGGCGCTAAAATCACTTTCAACGCAGCCGCTGCAATCCAACCGCCAGGACGAAGCCGACGCCGCTTGGCTTGGCCAGTTGTCCACCGACCAGCACCACGTTCGACTGAACCGTGTCTTGGGCGGCATTGACCTTGCTGACGGCGAACGCCGTTGTGGCGAGCAGCATGGCAATCAAGGCCAGCCGCGGCATCATGCCGACGATTTCGAGGAGGGGGTGGTGGGTGCTGCTGGTCATCATCTTCTACCTTCCGTCGCGCCTCAGAGGGCCGCGTTGCCGCATTTCACGCCTGCGTCGAAGACGCAGGGGACTACCCTATTGGTCTGCCAGCGGCGGTCACGGCCCGCTTCCGCCACGATCATTGCGAACACCATCCCGAACAGGACGGTCATCAGACTGACAATGGTGAGGCGGCGGGCGAGCATCGATCTTCCTCTGTTTGTGAGCGGAAGATGCACGATGCGGGCTGAACTGACCCTGAGATGGCCGTTCATGCGGCGTTCAATTAGGTAAATTGCGATTCAAGTCCGCTTCATCAGCGGGAAAACCGCCAATTGGCAAAGAAAAGGGGTTGCGAGACGCATCCGCCTCTCAACCCCTCGCTATTCGCTATTCGCTATTCGCTATTCGCTATTCGCTATTCGCTATTCGCGAAGCGCTTACATCCGCTTCCAGTTCTGGGTGCGGCAGAGCACGCCCATGACGCAGCCCTGCATCTTGAGATTGCTGCCGGCCAGCGTCGCCTTGCCCGAATAGGTCTTGTCGTTCGCCGGGTCGGTGATCTTGCCGGTATATTTGCCGCCGCCGCTGGCGCTGAACGTTCCGATCCGCTTGCCGGCATGCTTGCCGGTCTTGAGCGTGATCGAGAACGGCCCGCCGCCGGTGATGGCGGCAGTCTCGCCGGAATCTGTCTTCCAGTTGCCGTTGATGTCGTCGGCCAATGCGCCGCCAACCATCATCGCGGTCGCCACGAGTGCTGCACTTACAATTCGAAACATGTTGTCCTCCTGCGCGGATCGGACGCCAGACCGGGTCCTCCCGTCCGCAGCGTCTTACGCAAACGTCAACGTAAACTAGCGCCGCTCGAAACGGAAGCGGGTGCCGCAGCGGCGCGGCAAGGATTTTCTGGGCGTCCTCCCCCGTGGTTTTGGCCGGGGCTTAATCGACGGAACCGTTCCCGTGGTTAGCGGAGTCTTTCGCCATGACAGGCGAATTTTATGCGCTTTGGAGCAGATTCGCGAGCGCGCCAGCATGTTCGATGCTTAACGGAATCTGCCATTTACCTATTGTTTTAGCTTTGTTTTCCGCAAATTAAGCACGCCTGTTCACGGCGGATTCAAGCCTGCGGGGCATCCTCCAATCCATCAGACAACGCCTCCGGCAACGAAACAGACCGGCAGGCAAACGAACGGACAGGGGATAGAAAATGGCGCGTTTTGAAATGCTTGAAGCCGGTTTTGGATCGATGGGCGCGAACGCCCAGGCAGACATCCTGTTCGAACTCGGCATGATGTATGCGACCGGCCGCGATTGCGATGCCGACGTTGTCGCGGCCCACAAATGGTTCAACATCGCCGCCATCAAGGGCTCGGCCCGCGCCGCCGAACTGCGCGCCGAACTGTCATCTTCGATGTCCAAGCAGGACATCGCCAAGGCGCTTCGCGAAGCCCGCGAATGGATGACCATGCACTGATTTTACGGGAGGCGTCGCGGAGGTTCCGCCACGCCAGGTTCGCGTCGTCTGGGCGGGGGACGCCAGTGACGACGTGGAAAGGCCGCGACCGATGGGGACACATCGGCGCGGCTTTTCATTTTTGACAGAGTTCAGCTCATTCCCATGTAGCGGCCTGGCCGGTGGTTGACTGCCAGGATCAGGTTGATGACGGTTGCACCCGCGAGCGAAAGCGCGACCTTGTCGAGCGGCAGGATGAAGCAGGCGACGACCAGGATCGCCACGTCGACGCCCAGTTGGAACCAGCCGGCGCGGATATTGTAGTTGTCTTGCAGATAGACGGCGAGGATGTTGACGCCGCCGAGCCCGGCGCGGTGGCGGAACAGGATCAGCAGGCCGATGCCGACAAGCCCGCCGCCCGCGATTGCCGCATAGATCGGCTGCAGCGCGGCAATGTCGATCCAGCCCGGCGTCAGCCGCGCAAAGACCGAGACCAGCGCCACGGACGCGAAGGTGCGCAGCGTGAAAGGCCAGCCCATTCGCGCAATCGCAAGCGCGTAGAACGGCAGGTTCACGACGAAGAAGATCGCGCCAAAGCTCCAGTTGGTGACGTAGCTGCCGAGCAGCGAAATGCCCGCGACGCCGCCGACGGCAAGGGTGGCCTCCGCATAGAGGGTTACCCCGAGCCCTGCCAGCAATGTGCCAAGCAGGATCGCAAGCGCATCCTCGTAGAACCGATGGCGCTGTGTGGGCTTCTCATCCTGAATGGCTGCTGCCGGATCCGGCTCTGGGTTGCTCATGCTGCAAGTGCTAACAGCGGCTGCGGCGCCTTGCAATCGCGGCCTAGTCCTCGAACCGCACCAGCACGGCGCCGTCGGTGACCTGCGCGCCCTCTGGAACGATTTCGGCGATCTGGCCATCATGCGGCGCTGAGATCGTGTGCTCCATCTTCATCGCTTCCAGAATGAGGAGCGGCTGCCCCTTCTTGACCGTCTCTCCGCTCGCCACCCGCACGACCTTGACCAGTCCCGGCATCGGCGCGCGGAGGCTGCCGGTTCCTGTCGCTGCCTCCGCGGCTTCGGCGAACGGATCCGGCACCTTGAAATTTTGGCCGACGGCCCCTTCGAAGATTGTCACGTGGCCGGGCCAGACCGCCACGCGAGCGGTCGTGGCATCGACAGCGGCTGTCGCGCCATTCGCAGCGACAGCGAAGCCGCCGCCAGTCGCGAACACACGCGCCTCCGTTGCGTCCTCTCCACGAACGAGCCGCACCTTGCGGGCGATCGGCTGGAAATGCGCATAGCCCGCAAGCGCCGACCACGCATCGGCGGCGTCCGGCTCGGTGCGAGCGCCACTGGCGGCAAGCGCCGCAGCGGCGATAGTGACAGCGCTCGGTGCGGGGACGGCGGTCAGCACCGCCTGCTTGCGGCCGATCAGCCCTGTATCGACGTCGCCCGCGGCAAAGTCGGCGTCAGCGGCCAGCGCCGCCAGGAACGCGGTGTTGGTGATCGATCCGGCAATCTCGGTCCCGACAAGGGCCTGCCCCAATGCATCCAGCGCCGCCGGGCGGTCGCCGGCATGCACGACGAGCTTCGCGATCATCGGGTCATAGAATGGCGAGATGGCGTCGCCCTGCCGGATGCCTGTCTCGATTCGCATCGTGCTGCCAGCCGGCGCGCGGGACGGGAACTTCAGATGATGCAGCGTGCCGATTGCAGGCAGGAAATCCCGCGTCGGATCCTCGGCATAGACCCGCGCCTCGAAGGCGTGGCCGGTCAGGCGGATGTCGCCCTGCGTCTTGGGCAGCTTTTCGCCGGCCGCGACCCGCAGCTGCCATTCGACGAGGTCGATTCCGGTAATCATCTCGGTCACCGGATGCTCGACTTGCAGCCGCGTGTTCATTTCCATGAACCAGAACCGGTCGGGGCGCAGGCCGTCCGATGCGTCGACGATGAATTCGATCGTGCCAGCGCCAGAATAGCGGATGGCCTTCGCGGCCTTGACGGCGGCGTCGGTCATCGCCTTGCGCATGGCTTCGGTCATGCCCGGGGCAGGGGCTTCCTCGATCACTTTCTGGTGACGGCGCTGCGCGGAACAGTCCCGCTCGAACAGGTGCACCGCGTTGCCGAAATTGTCGCCGAACACCTGCACTTCGATATGGCGCGGCTTGTCGACATATTTTTCGACCAGCACCGAATCGTCGCCGAAGGAAGATTTCCCCTCACGCTTGGCGCTCGCCAGCGCGTCGGCGAAATCGTCGGAATGGTCGACCTTGCGCATGCCCTTGCCGCCGCCGCCGGCCCGCGCCTTGATCAGCACCGGATATCCGATCTCCTTCGCCTTGCCAGCCAGCAGCACCAGCGCCTGGCCGTCGCCATGGTAGCCCGGCACGACCGGCACGCCCGCCTTCTCCATCAGCGCCTTGGCGGCGTCCTTCAGGCCCATCGCCCGGATCGAGGCCGCCGACGGACCGATGAACACGAGACCCGCTTCGACCACCTGGTCGACGAAGCCGGGGTTCTCCGACAGAAAGCCATATCCCGGATGGATCGCATCCGCGCCCGTCTGCTTGGCAGCAGCGATGATCCGATCGCCGCGCAGATATGATTCGCCCACCGGCGATGCGCCGATATGGACGGCCTCGTCGGCCATCCTGACATGCAGCGCATTCGCGTCCGCGTCGGAATAGACCGCGACTGTCGCGACGCCCAGGCGCCGCGCCGTCCTGATGACCCGGCAAGCGATTTCGCCGCGATTTGCAATGAGTATCTTTGCGAACATGAGGCCTCCCGGACGTTACACGGCTCGCTGACAAGCGGTGATGCGCCCGGCTGCCTTGAAAGTAAACCGCAGCCCGCTCTTGATCACCAAGCTCATTTCGGTTCAACATTTGGCGAGTGCCAGAAACTGTAAGAAACAGAGATTTCCGTCAGTTGCATGGCGTCGGGGGACGACCGTTGCGCAATTCGAAATACAACATGGTCGCTCTGGGCTGCCCGGAGCGTGTCCGCACCAGGGCCTTTGCTCTGCGTGACTCGACTCATCGTCGGAGGCAAGCCGCAGCGGAGCAATGTCGAATACTGCGGTTTCACCAATGAGCAAGCCTCTCTTCACAGTTCTCCTGTCGAGCAACAGGCCACCCGCGCTGCTGCCCTACGCGGTCGAAAGCGTTCTGGCCCAGGAGGAGCATGATTTCGAACTGTTCATCATCTGCGACGGCGCGCCGCCAGAGACAGCCAATCTCGCCAACCAGTATGCCGCGCGCGACGGCCGTATCCGGGTGTTTGGCTTCGACAAGGGAAGGAATCAGGGCGAGGCGCATCGTGAGGCCGTGCTCGTTCATGCGAGATCGCGCTTTGTCGCCCAGATCGGCGAAGACGACCTCTGGTTCCCCGGCTATCTGCGAGAGCTGGCAAAGCTTCTGCAGGATGTCGATTTCGGCAATCTGGTCCAAGCCGAGATCAACCGGGATGGCACAGTCAGGGCCTTCCCGGGCAGTCTCGGCAATCCAGCGACGCGCAGGCGCATGCTCGAGACAAGGTGGAACTTCTTCGGGCCGACATTCGGAGCCTACCGGCTCGAAGCTTATCACCATTTGAAACGGGGTTGGAGCGCGGCTGCTGCTGGCCATTGGACCGACCTGTTCATTTGGCGAAAATTCCTTGCCCGCGACGATTTCACCTTCGGCACGCACCATGTCGTTGAGGGGATCAAGCTCTCGGCCGCCGGACGCCAGCAGATGACGATCGAGGAAAGGGAGACCGAGCTTCGCGGTTTGGCCGCCCGATTCAAAGACCCTAAACAGGTCTCGTTGTTCCGTCAGATGGCGTTCCGCTCTCTCGCCGAACAGTTGCAGGCAAATCTCGCGTCCAGTCTTGACGCGATCGACCGAACGCTTGCCGCCATATCGGCGCATATCTCCCGGTAGCTGAGGCTGAACGCCATTCGCCGGCTATCGCTGCGCCATCCACACAACGTGGCGGGCGCCCTTCCGGCCGGCATTGGCACGGACTGCGACTTCGTCGACCTTGAAAGACGCATCGCGCAATCGCTTCGTGAATGTGCGGTCGGGACCTTGCGACCAGACGCCCAGCACGCCACCCGTCGACATGGCTGCCCAGGCGGCGGCGAGGCCGCTATAATTGTAGAGCTGGTCGTTCAGCCTGCGGGTCAGGCCCTCGGGGCCGTTGTCGACATCGAGCAGGATAGCGTCCCAGGCAGTCGGCGCCGCCCGGATCAGCCCAGCCACGTCGGCGATTTCCACCTCAACCCGGCTGTCGTCGAGCGAACCCGCAAACAGATCCGCCATTGGACCGCGCGCCCAGGCCACGACCTCCGGCACCAGTTCGGCCACGGTGATGCGCGCATCCTGACCAAAGGCGGCGAGTGCCGTGCGCAAGGTGAAGCCCATGCCGAGGCCGCCGATCAGGATACGCGGAGCCTTGCGGCCGATGAGGCGCTCGGCAGCCAGCCTGGCCAGCGCTTCCTCTGAACCCGACAGGCGCGAGTTCATCAGTTCGATCGTGCCGGACATGATGGAGAATTCCGCCCCGCGCCGCTTTAGCCGGAGTTCGCCGCCGCCATCAGGCATGACCGCAGTGGCCAGATGTTCCCAGGGAATCATGGCCGCATCCTGCTCAGTGCAGGTGCTTCGTCAGCGTGGCCGCGCAATCGCCTTGGCGCACGAACTCCTCCGTCGCGCGGAAGCTGTCGAGGCGCGCATGCAGGATCTCGTAGGCGCGGCAACGCTCCGCGACTGCTGTCGCCACCGCCGCTTCCGGCTGCGGGGGCATCGCGATCCGCATTCCGACATAGCCGGCCGCGAGCGAAAGCATCAGGGCGATAATGATCGGAAATTTGTGCATGATGAGCCGGCGCTGTGGTGGACCCACCTGAACGCAGGCGCAAGCAACTGGTTCTCGTTTTCCCGTCCGGACGCGCGGCAAGGTTAACGCCGCGCTGGTACGGCCTGTCAGCCCTCACTCTCGCCGGCCCTTACTTCCCAGTGCCGTTGATCTCTGCCTTGCAGATCGGGTCGGACTTGAAGGACTGCTCCATCCAGGCGTCTCCCTTTGGATACTCGTGGATGAAGGTGGTGAGGTCATCGGACAAAGTGCGGGCGAAGAAGTCGAGCGCATCGACGCCGAGGCCAGCCGCCGCATACTCGTCGGCGAGGCAAGAGCAGAAGGCTGCGGAAGCGGACGCATCAACCTCCGTGTCGAGGCTCTGATTGTAGTAGTTGGGGCAATCGCGGTCGAAATTGGCGCTGGGCGAGGCGAATGCAGGCGCGGCCAGCGCCAGCGACAACGCTGCAAATGCGGCGAACAATGCTGCTCTCATGACGATTTCCCCCTGCGTAAGACCAGCAAAGCAGAGCGCGCCCGGCTTGTCGAGATGCCACGGGTTCTTCTCTAGCGGCCGTTGACCAGGCCAAGGATCAGGCTGTGCACATTCGCCCCCTTGCTCATTTCCACCCGGTCGAATTCGCGGCTTTTCTGCTGGTAGGCGAGCCCGGCGGCGAGGATCAGCGGCTTGATGTCTTCCTTGATTTTGCGGCAGCCCGGATCGCCGGCAACGGTCAAGCCGACGGTGGTGGCGATAAGCGTGTCGACCATCTCGCGGATGTAGTCGCCATGCACCTTTTCATGCGCGCTGATGCCGTCGATGAAAGTCTTCCACTGGCTTGCGGTCTCCGGCGGCAGTTTCGCCGACGGCTTCGGCAGCGTGTAGATGATCGTGAGGAAGGGCTTCGCCGAAACGAGCCGGCAGGAATCGCCCTCCGGCACGTATTTCCGCGACCATTTCAGGTCGTAGGTCGTATGCGCGATCGTCCGCGTCGAACCGCCGATCAGCGGCCCCTGCGCACCGATCGACCCGTAGAGTTCCGGGCCGGTCGTGCCGGAGATGGCGTAGGGCTTGACCGTCTCCTTCGCCTGCCATTGCTGGGCAAAGGCAGGAGCGGCGAAGAGAAGACAGCAGGTCGCCGCCAGGCGGAAGAAGTTTCGAATTTTCATGCCGAACCTCTCCGTCGGGCAGATGGTCATTTTATGGTGCTCATTGGCCCAACGAGCGCTCCGCTGTCACCGCCAGCCGAGCGCCGGCGCCACATGGGTCAAGATCGACTCGATGACATGCGCATTGTAGGCGACGCCAAGCTGGTTCGGCACCGTCAGCAGCAGCGTATCCGCCTCCGCGATCGCCTCGTCTTCCTTCAATTGCTTCACGAGCACGTCAGGCTCGGCCGCGTAGCTCCGCCCGAACACGGCGAGCTTCTCAGGCTCGATATAGCCGAACTGGTCTTCACTGCTGCCGGAATTGCCAAAGTAGGCGCGGTCCTGGTCGTTCATCAGCGCGAAGATCGAGCGGCTCACCGAGACACGCGGCTCACGCGTGTGGCCGGCTTCCTTCCAGGCATCGCGATAGGCGCGGATCTGATCCGCCTGCTGGACATGCAGCGGGTTGCCGCTCTCGTCGAACTTCAGTGTCGAACTCTGAAGATTCATGCCGAGTTTCCCAGCCCAGCGCGCAGTTGCGTCGCTGGCCGCACCCCACCAGATGCGATCGCGCAAGCCTTCGGAGTGCGGCTCGAGGCGCAGCAACCCAGGCGGGTTCGGAAACATCGGCCGCGGGTTGGGCTGGGCAAAACCCTTGCCGCGCAACGTTTCGAGGAAGACCTCGGTGTGGCGACGCGCCATGTCGGCATCCGTCTCGCCCTCGGCCGGGGCATAGCCGAAATAGCGCCAGCCATCGATCACCTGCTCCGGCGAGCCGCGGCTGATGCCGAGCTGCAGCCGACCGCCGGAGATCAGGTCTGCAGAGCTCGCGTCCTCGACCATGTAGAGCGGGTTCTCGTAGCGCATGTCGATCACGGCGGTGCCGATCTCGATCCGCTTGGTCTTCGCGCCGATGGCGGCGAGAAGCGGGAAGGGCGAGGCAAGCTGGCGCGCGAAATGATGCACGCGCACATAGGCCCCATCCGCGCCGAGTTCCTCGGCGGCCACCGCGAGATCGATCGACTGCAACAGCGCATCGGCCGCCGTGCGCGTGCCTGAATGCGGCGACGGCGACCAATGGCCGAACGAGAGGAAACCGATCTTCTTCATGGGAGAACCCTATGCGTCTGTGTTGAACAGCGCATGTAATCGTTCGGGACGCCTCCCGCCACAGCGGGACAGACACGCACCGTCGTCGTTGGGTGAACGACCGACCTATCGCCCCGGCCGCCCCGTCTTCCCCGGCCTGCGTTTCTGCTTGCGCAGATCTTCCGGCGACTCATAGGATCCAGCGCCCGCCCGCGCCCGCACGATTGGAGCCGGGTCGTCGGCGGGCTTGGCAGGCAGCGCGCCTTCGACCGGCTTCTCCGTCCGCCGCACCGTCATCTCGTCGAGCGAGTTCTTGCGGAACAGCGGCGGTCCGGCCGGCACGGCATGGTCGCCCGACGTTCCCATCGCGTCGAGATCCGGCTTGGCGAACAAACCGCCCTTCTTCGACGCGGATGAAGAGCTGCCGCGCTTCGTCCGTCCGCCAAGCCCTTCAGTCTCGATCTCGCGCGCCATCGGATCGTCGGCGATCGCCAGTTCGGTCTCGCGCAGGCGCTTGACCTCGTCGCGCAGCCGCGCGGCGGTCTCGAAGTCCAGATCTGCCGCGGCATCGCGCATTTTCTTCTCGAGGTGCTCGAGATGCGTCTTCAGATTGTTGCCGACCAGCGCGCCTTCCTTGGCGAAGCCGGATATGTCGGCGCGAACATGGTCCTTCTCGTAGACAGAGTTGAGGATGTCGTTGATGCGCGACTTCACCGATTCCGGCGTGATGCCGTGCTCGGTATTGTAGGCGACCTGCTTCTCGCGGCGGCGGCTGGTCTCGGCCATCGCCCGCTCCATCGAGCCCGTGATCTGGTCGGCATAGAGGATGACCTTGCCATCGACGTTTCGCGCCGCGCGCCCGATGGTCTGGATCAGCGAGGTTTCGGATCGCAGAAATCCCTCCTTGTCGGCGTCGAGGATGGCCACGAAACCGCATTCGGGAATGTCCAAACCTTCGCGCAGCAGGTTGATGCCGACCAGCACGTCGAACGCACCCAGCCGCAGGTCGCGGATAATCTCGATGCGCTCCAGCGTCTCGATGTCGGAGTGCATGTAGCGCACGCGGATGCCCTGCTCGTGCAGGTATTCGGTCAGGTCCTCCGCCATCCGCTTGGTCAGCACGGTCACAAGCGACCGGTAGCCGGCACGCGCAGTGTCGCGGATTTCGCCCAGCACGTCGTCGACCTGCGTCTTGGCCGGCCGCACCTCGACCGGCGGGTCGATCAGGCCGGTCGGGCGGATGACCTGCTCGGCGAACACGCCGCCGGCCTCTTCCATCTCCCACTTGCCCGGCGTCGCCGACACCGCGACGGACAGCGGCCGCATCGCGTCCCACTCTTCAAAGCGCAACGGCCTGTTGTCCATGCACGACGGCAGGCGGAAGCCATATTCGGCCAGCGTCGCCTTGCGCCGAAAGTCGCCGCGATACATGCCGCCGATCTGCGGCACTGTGACGTGGCTCTCGTCGATGAACACCAGCGCGTTGTCGGGGATGTATTCGAACAGGGTGGGCGGCGGATCGCCCGGCCGGCGGCCGGTGAGGTAGCGCGAATAGTTCTCGATGCCGGCGCATGAACCGGTCGCCTCCAGCATCTCAAGATCGTAGCGCGTGCGCTGCTCCAGCCGCTGAGCCTCCAGCAGGCGTCCAGCCTTTTCAAGCTCGACGAGGCGGCCTTTCAGCTCTTCCTTGATCGACTTGATCGCCTGGTTGAGCGTCGGGCGTGGCGTCACATAGTGCGAATTGGCGTAGATCTTCACCGATTTCAGGTCACCGGTCTTCTGGCCGGTCAGCGGATCGAATTCGGTGATCGACTCGATCTCGTCGCCGAACATGGTGATGCGCCAGGCGCGATCTTCCAGATGGGCCGGGAACAGTTCGATCGTGTCGCCGCGCACCCGGAACGAGCCACGGACAAAACTGATGTCCTGACGCTTGTATTGCTGCGCCACGAGGTCGGCCAGCAGCGCACGTTGGTCGAGCCTGTCGCCGACCTGCATCTGGAAGGTCATCGCGGTGTAGGTCTCGACCGAGCCGATACCGTAGATGCAGGACACCGACGCGACGATGATCACGTCGTCGCGCTCCAGCAGTGACCGCGTCGCCGAGTGGCGCATCCGGTCGATCTGCTCGTTGATCGACGATTCCTTCTCGATGAAAGTGTCGGTGCGCGGGACGTAGGCCTCCGGCTGGTAATAGTCGTAATACGAGACGAAATACTCGACCGCGTTGTCCGGAAAGAAGTTCTTGAACTCGCTGTAAAGCTGCGCCGCCAGCGTCTTGTTCGGCGCCAGGATCAGCGCCGGGCGCTGTGTCGCCTCGATCACCTTGGCCATGGTGAAGGTCTTGCCCGAACCGGTGACGCCGAGCAGCACTTGCGTGCGGTCCGCCGCATCGACGCCCTCGACCAGGTCCTTGATCGCCGTCGGCTGGTCGCCTGCCGGCTGGTATTCGGACTCCATTCGGATGGCGATGCCGCCCTCGGACTTGTCCGGCCGGGCAGGGCGGTGAGGCACCCACAGTTCGCCGTTCTTGTGCAGCGGGTTGCCGCTTTCGATCAAGGCCGACAGCGCGGCGACCGTCGCGGTGACGCTCGACTCGGCCAGCGAGCCGACATCCTCCAGGTTGATGTCCAGTCCGGCGACGGGGTTAAGCCCAGCGGCCGCGCGCTCCTTGGCGCTCGCCGCGCCGCCCATCGACGTGCCGCGGCCGGACCGGGTCGGCGCGGACGAGCGCTCGGGGATCTTCTTGCCCGGCTTCGGGCCACCGGCATCACCCCGCTCGGCCATCACCCGGTGCGTGCCGGCGGCGGAGCGGATCGCCCGCGTTTCCGACTTGCGCGAATCGACCTCCGCCGCCCGCTCCAGGTCGCGCACCCAGTCCGAGACGCTGCCAGACAGCGGCGCGCCTTCGAACTCCGCCTGCGGCGCCTCGCCGAATCCGCCGAGTGGCTCGGAAGCGTCGTGGTAGTCGGTCAACGGACTGCTGCGCTTGCGCGCGGCGTTGCGGTCGGGAGATTTGGCCATGAGGGGAATATGGGCAGAGTCCGCTCGGAAGGAAAGGGCAATGCCAGGCACTGATGTGGGACGGCCTCGGCTCCTGACAGAGGGGTGTCAGGAGCCGACTGGTATTGGGTCGGTACTAAAGGAGCCGAACATGCCGATCCTTGAACTGCGCCAGTACACGATGGCCCCGGGACGCCGGGATGATTTCGTTGACATCTTCGACCGCGAGTTCGTGGAGAGCCAGGAAGCGCTCGGCATTCAAGTGCTCGGCCAGTTTCGCGACCTCGGCGATCCCAACCGCTACGTCTGGATGCGACGGTTTCCCGACATGCAAAGCCGTAAGGCGTCGCTGGAGGCTTTCTACGGGGGGCCGGTCTGGGCCGAGCACAAGGATGCCGCCAACGTCACGATGACCGAGTGGCATGACGTGCTGCTGCTCAAGCCGGCATGGGAAGGAAGCGATCTCGCGCTCGACGGCGGCGGCCGGCCGAAGAACGGCTTCGGCGACCACGGTGCCGAGATCGTCATCGGTATCTGGACCGTGGACCCGGGCGCAATCGCAGCCTTCGCCGACCGCGTCCGAACGGCTTTGCAGGCCATGCGCGCTGCCTTCGTCACGGAATCCGCCGAAAACACCTTCGCGCCCTTGCCGATCCGCGAGGGCGAGAGCGTTTTCGTCGCGGTCTGCGACGGCGACGCCGATTTCAGCTCGGTCGCCGCCGCCCCGGCGCAAATCCTCAGGCTCGCGCCGACCGCGCGGTCGCGGCTGCGCGGAGCCTGAGTTTCGCTTGATCGCTCAGTTCGCGGCGAAGCAGTAGAACAGGCCGGCGCCGCCGGTGCCTTTCAGCGCTTCCTGGCCGCAGCCGCCACGCGAGGGGTGCGCGGCATTCCAGGATGTGGCTGTCGGCAAGGTATCAGGACCCATGCGGTCATGATGTCCGACCATCGCCGCGCCTTCCGCGCCGCTGGTCGTCCAGTTCGAGCAAGTGTTGGCGCCGTCCACCGTGCCGTCGGCCTTGGTCCCGGTCAGGATGTCGTGCTCGTTGGGCTGGTCGCCCCGGCCCTTCACGACTTCGCCCTTTTCGTTCAGGCCGCTCTCCTTGTTGATGCCGTTGGCGTCGCTGTGCAGCGATGCGACGTCATCGGCGATCTTGGCGCCCTTGGCGTTGAACCACGGACCAGCACCTATACGGTCCTTGGCGTTCACTGTGTCCGTCGACAGGTAGGCGCGCCATGTCTTGCCGGTCACCCCGGCTGCCTCCGCCAGCTTGCCGCAATGCGCGTCCGCGCCGTCCAGCCCGCCGAGATTGGCGCCGTCCCCGGAGCCAGCGCTGGTGATGAAGAAGCTCATCGAAGTGTCCTGCGCCATCGCCGGGGCGAGTGACAGGCCGGCCAGTGCGAACGACAAATAGAGTATCCGTTTCATCGTGTTCCTCCCGTGTTGGTGGTCAGGTCTGAACCGCGAGCGCGGCCTCCTCACGACCATCTAACGCGCGAAGCCGCCGGGACTTCCCGCGCGGGGCGAAAACAGGCGCTGTGGCCGGACAATTTCTTGTGATTGAGGGCTGGATGCGACCTACGGTTTCGCCAGTTCGGCGTCGATCGCGGCCAATTCGCGGGCATAGAAGTCCTCGAAATCGAAGGTGTATTTCTCCTCGCGGTAGAGATCCCGGGCGAGCACATAGGCTTCCGCGCCTCTTCCAGCGAGCGGCGGTCCGCACTCAGCGTGCCGATGTTGTGCAGTATCTCGCCCAATACGGAGTTGGTGCTTGACCAGACCAGCGGAGAAGTGTCGCGCCGCAGTTCGCTTAAAGCGCGCTGGCAAGCGTCGCGCGCGGCTGCAAAGCGATCGATGCTGTTGTCCTGCTTGGCCCACTGCATCAAGGTGCGGCCGATGTTCGACTGGATCAGAGCCCAGTTTAGCGGATCGCGCTCGCGCGTGATCTCTAGCCCGGCGCTGTCGAAAGCGGCGAGCGCTGCCTGGAAATCCGACGGAACCTGAGTGCGGAGCGCGAGCGACTGTAGGGCAGTTCCCAGATTGCTCTGGGTCGCGGCCCAATACATCGGCTGTTTGTCGCGGGAAACATGCTCGAGCACGCTGCGCAACGCCGCGATAGCACCCGCGATGTTGCTCGTCCCCTTCTCCTGTTCGCCAAGGCGGCGCATGGCGTTTGCCATATTGGCGCTCGCCATCGCCCAGCGCTGCGGATTGGACTCGAGCGTCCAGACCTCGAGAGCCCCGCGGAACGCCTGCACTGATTGCGCGTAGTATTTCGATATCTCTCCCGTGCCGCCAAGCGACACCAGCGAATTGCCGATATTGTTCTGCAGGCCGGCCCACTCGTCGGGCGCCTTCTTTCGCGAGTAGACCTTCTGCGCCGAGCGGTGCGACTCCAGCGCCTTCTTGAAATAGGGGACGCCACCGCCGCGCTCGCCCATCAGGTCGTAGGAGTTGCCAAGGTTCAATGTCACAGTCGCCCATATGTCCGGATTGCGCTTGCGCGAATACACGCGCAATGCGTCCTCATAGGCAGCGATTGCGGCTTCCAGCCATCGAGTGCCGTTCTCGCGTTCGGCCAACGCCATCAAGGCGATACCCTGATTGATCAGGACACTTGCGGGGCCGCCTGTGGTGGTCCGGACCCCGGGCATGGCCTTGGCTTCCTCATAGACACCGACTGCCTTCGCGAGAGCGGCATTGTCGCCTCGTTCCTTGCCCAGGTCGGTCAGCGCATCGGCCTCGAAGACCCGATACATGAAGGCCGCTTCCTCGTCCCATCGTTCTGCTTGAAGCGAAGCTTGCCGATATTGCGCGGCGGCGATGCCGAAGTCGAAGTTCAGTGCGGCGGTCTGCGCATGGTCGCGGAAGGTCTCCGCCAGTTCGAGCCGACGCGCCTTAACGTTGGCTTCGGCGTCGTCGATAACCTTGTCGATTTCGGTGGCGCGACCACTGGCGCGCGCCCGAAATTCAAGCGCCAGCGCTACTGCACCTTCGCGTTCAGCGCGGTCGGCAAGCGAAGCAAGTCGCATCAGTTCTGGATCTTGGCGAATCTGCAGGTCGCGTTCCGCCACTATTGCGCGCAGCCGCGCGGCGCCCGCTTGCAACTGCTCCGCGATGTCGGCGGGCCCGCTCGACGTATCGACCTTTAGCACTTCCAGCATGCCGTAGAGCGCGTCCATCGGAACGCCATTGTTCACCGCGACTTGTTCGACGAGGTTGCGCGTCTCGCGCGGCGTCGCGGCGATGGTCAGCAGCAGCTTGCGCCGCTCGCCGCGGATCAGCGCCTCGTCGCCGGCCTTGTCCTCCGGCGCCAGGCCGAAGAACAGCTGGCGGCGCAGGCTGGCATTCGTCCACGGCAATTGCTGCGCGCCAGTGGCGAGATAGACTTCCTCGGTGACCATGGTCATCACGTCGCCGAAGGCGAAGCCGGAAGCTGGCAGGTGCTTGGCCAACGCCGCCGCATAGGGGCTGGAGGCGCCGGCATTGCCGTCGAGCGCTGCCTTGCCGGGCTCCGCTGCGAAGCCGATCACTGCGCCCAGAGTTTCGGTGGTGGCTGCGGCCGAGCCAGTGCTGCGGAACGGCACGACGCCGCGCAACGCGCCGAGGCCGACGCCGGAGACTGGAGACGGCGTTCCCCCTTCGGCTGCGATCATCGCGCCTTGCGGAAACGGGTTGGTGCGGCACGCGTCGAGCAGCAGGATCGTCACCGGCACGGAGGCCTGCAACTCGGCGAGGATCGGCGATATGGCCGCCAGTCCCTTCGGCGCGTCGGGCGTGGCGTCGATCGGCACGAGGAAATTCTCGCCGCCCGCCTCGACGCCATGGCCGGCGAAGTAGAGCAGCGCGACGTCGGCGCCTGCGGCGTCCTCCGTGAAGCGCCGCAGCGTCCGCTCGAGGCGAACAGAATCCGCGTCAAGCACGGTCGAGACCTCGAAACCAAGATCGCCGAGCAGGCCGGAGATCAGCCGTGCATCATTGGTCGGGTTCGGTAAGGCGGGCAGGGCGGCATAATTGGTCTGGCCGATGACCAGCGCGACGCCCTTCAGCGTGCGCTCCTGGGCCAGCGATGCGCTCGTCAGGATGACGCACGCAACGAGCGCCAGCAGCGCCTTGCTCAAACTGACACGCAGCCGGAGTGCAGTCATCGTCGCCACCACATCGCCCGTGCCTCGGCGCATTACCCAAGGTCATCAACCTTGGCGATCATGGCATTCCGATGGCGCGTGCGGCCAGAGCATGTCTGGCCGATCAATTTGCGGTGCCGCCGGCTTCCTTGATCCGTTGAGCGATATCGAGCTGCAGGATCGCCAGTTCCGCCTCGCTGGCGCGCAGACTGGCGGTCGCAGCGCGCTTCTCGTCGCCAAGCGCGGTCCACATCTCCTCGGTCTGGGTCAGGGATGCCTTGGCCTGTTCGAGGACGGCGGCGTCCTTGTTGCGTTTGCCGACTTCCAGCAGGGTTTCGCCGAGCGCACCCATCGCTTCTGCCCAGTCGACGGGCGACTCTGAAGGATTGAACACTTCGAGGGCGGCACGATACTCGCTGGCCGCTTCCATCAGCAGCTTGGTGTCATCGCGCAATTCGCCGAGATCTGCGAGCATGCCGGCGATATTGTTGTGCAGCATCGCCCACGCCCGCGGCGCTTCCGCCCGCGGCGTCTCGCCCAGCGCCTCGCGCGTCGCCGCGATCGCACGCTCGAGCGGATCAGGATCCTTCTGCATGAGTGCTAGGGTCCAAAGCGTGTTGGCGAGATGGCCGGTGGTCGCCGCCCAGTCGGCGGCAACAACATCGCGCCGCCGCTCCTCCAGCGCCAGGTCGAACGCTCTGGCGGCCTCTGCGACCATTGCGGCGTCCTTGTTCTTCTCGCCCTGCCGGCGGAGCACGATTCCGATATTGTCCTGCAGCGCGGCCCAGCGCAGCGGCGCGCGCTCGCGCGTCATCTCCTCTCCGGCAAGCCGGAACGACGCCAGCGCCGCCTCGGCATGCGCCTTCTCGCCAGTCCACTCCGCCAGATGCGCCTGCGCGCTGCCGAGGTTGGACACTGTCTCCGCCCACAACAGCGGCCCGCGCTCCCGCGTCGCGATTTCCAGCACCCCCTGGTAGGCTGCGATTGCCTGAAGCGTCCGCTCGGTTCCGCCCTGGCGGTCGGCGAGTTCGGCCAGGATGACCGCGCGGTTGTTCTCGGTCGACATCCAGTCGAGCGGCGCGCTCTCGCGGGTGCGAACCTGCAGGGCGGCTTCCGCCGTTGCCAGCGCCGCCTCCAGCGCATTCGGGTCGGCGGTGCGGCGACCGGCCTCATACTGTGCGGCCGCGAGACGATGCACGAACCTTGCCCAGGCGACGGGCTGCTTCTCGAAATCGACGATCGACATTGCTTCCAGCAGCACGCCCGCCGATTCGTCGAGGCTGCCGATGCCCGTCTCGCGCATCCCAAGCGACAGCAGCGCATAGGCAAGTTGCGACAGCAGTTCGGCGCGCTGGGCTTGCGGCGTATCGGCTGGCAGGTCCTTCACGGCCTCGCGCAGCAGGTCGACCGCCTCCTCAAGGCGCTTTGGATCGCTTTCGCGGTCGCCGCGCGTGACCAATGCTCCGCCCAGTCCCGCCTGAGCTTCGATCCATTCGGCCGGCTGGCGGCGGAGCGGCGACATGTCGATCGCGACGCGGAACGCTTCGGCGGCATTGTCGAGCGCCAGATCGTCGGCGGCATAGTATCCCTGGTCGGCAAGGGCGTTGCCTTCCTGAAGCTTGTAGCGAACGGCGATCTCGTCATCGACCCGGTCGGCTTCGGCAAAGGCGCGGCCGAAATCCTCCGCCGCCTTGGCGTGCTCGAAGGCGAGCAGCCATGTCGCCCCGCTTTGGGCATAGACCGAAGCGCGCTCGAGCCGCAGGGCGGCGGCGCTCGCCTCGACCGCAGACAGACCGGCGCCAAGCGAATCCATCCGCTCCCGCGCCTGTCTGTGGAACCCGATCGCAGCCTCCAGGGCGCCCTCGCGCACGGCCTTGTCGGCCAGCCTGGCAAGTCGTGACAGTTCTGGATCGGTCAGCGTTGCGGGAGCCGCGCCACTGACGATCTTCTTCACCTGCGCGCCCTGGTCGCGCAGCAGCTTGTCGAACGCGTCGGGTTCGCGCGGCGCCTTGTCTCCGGCTGCGCGGAGCGCCGCAAACAGCGCGTCCATCGGCACGCCTTCCTGCCGCGCCACCGCTGCCACCTGCACGCGGTCGGGCTGGCTCAGCGATGCGATGGTGAGCAGCAGGCCGCGCCGCTCGGACAGGATCGCGCCGTCGTCGCCCGCCGCTGCTTGTGGCCCGCTGCCGAAGAACAGCTGGCGGCGCAGGCTGGCGTTGGTCCATGGAATCTGCCGGCCGTCGGAGCGCAGATAGACCTCCTCGGTCACCAGGGTCATGATGTCGGCAAAGTCGAAGCCGCCCGCCGCGAGATGCTTCAGCAGTGCCGCGGCATAGGGGCTGACGCCGCCAGGCTCGCCGTCCAGCGCGACCTTGCCCGGCTCCGCGGCGAAACCGATCACTGCGCCGACGGATTCAGTCGCAGGCGTTTCGGACACGAACCGCTTGACGCCGCGCGTCGCGCCGAGGCCCGCGGCCGCGATCGTCTGCGACCTGCCATCGGCGTCGACCAATGTCGCACCGGCAGGGAAGGGATTGTCGCGGCAGGCGTCGAGCAGCAGGATCGTGACTGGAACGGTACGCTTCAGCCGGTCGACCAGGTCCGTCGCCGAGACCAGGCCCTTCGGATCGGTAGGTTGGGCATCAGACGGCACGAGGAAATTCTCGCCGCCGGCCTCGACGCCATGGCCTGAATAATAGAGCAGCGCGACATCAGCGCCTTCGGCATCCTCGGCGAAGCGGTCGATGCCTTTGCTGAGCCTGGCGGTGTCGGCATCCGTCAGCGTCGAGACTTCGAAACCCAGACTGGCGAGCAGACCCGCCACGGCGCGCGCATCGTTGCCGGGGTTGGCCAAGGGGGCGAGCGACTCATAGGCGGATTGCCCGATCACCAGCGCAACGCCCTTCAGCGGCTTGTCCTGCGCGCTCGCGGTGGCCGCGAAGAGCAATAGAAGGGCGAAGGCAAGGCGAACCCGCCCGAAAAGCATCTTCATCACGGCCGATGGTCTCCTCACCATACCAAACGCGCATTCGCGACTGGGGAACACGCGGAAGCTACATCATTGTCGTTTGATGGCAATCAGATGGCGGGGGTCAGCCATATCTGATCTTGAGAAAGACGATGCTGAGCGCAGAACAGAACATCTTTACCATCTGTGGAACCCAGCACAGCGAAGTGATCAAGGCCGCGGCGCTGCCGACGAGTTGGACGTTGACGTCCATTGAATTGCTGCTCCGGGAGAGGCCTGCGCGATGCAGGGTGCGCGATACGCTTGCCATTCGCGACCTGTCGACGGCGCGTCGCGAAGCGCGGGAAGTGAGTCTATAACAAAAAGGGGCGGCCCGAGGCCGCCCCTGCTTTCATTCCCGCGGCCGGTTTCAGCCCAGCGAATTCGTGAACCGCTGGATGCGGATGCAGGCTTCTTCCAGCGTCTTTTCGGACGCGGCATAGGAGATGCGGAAGTTCGGGCCGAGGCCGAAGGCCGAGCCGTGCACCACTGCCACGCCTTCGGCTTCCAGCAACTCGGAGACGAAATCCTCGTCGCTGGCGATCACGTTGCCGGACGGGCCCTTCTTGCCGATCGTGCCGGCGCAGGACGGGTACACATAGAATGCACCTTCCGGCACAGGGCAGTTGATGCCGCTAGCCTGGTTGAGCATCGACACGACCAGATCGCGGCGCGCCTGGAAGATCGCCTTGTTCTTGTGGACAAAATCCTGCGGCCCGTTCAGCGCCTCGACGGACGCCCACTGTGCGATGGTGCAGGCGCCGGACGTCTGCTGGCCCTGGATCATGTCCATCGCCTTGATCAGTTGCACGGGTCCCGCCGCATAACCGATGCGCCAGCCGGTCATGGCGTAGGCTTTCGACACGCCGTTCATCGTCAGCGTGCGGTCGTAGAGTGCCGGCTCCACCTCGGCCAGCGTTGTAAAGACGAAGTCGCCATAGGTCAGGTGCTCATACATGTCGTCCGTCAGCGTCCAGACATGCGGATGCTTGAGCAGCACGTCGGCAATCGCCCGCAGTTCGGCGCGGGTATAGGCGGCCCCCGACGGGTTGGACGGCGAGTTCATCACCAGCCATTTGGTCTTCGGCGTGATCGCCTTTTCGAGCGCGGCGGCGGTCAGCTTGAAGCTTGTTTCGATCGTCGTCGGCGCAAACACCGGCGTGCCGCCGCAGATCGCCACCATTTCCGGATAGCTGACCCAGTATGGCGTTGGGATGACCACCTCGTCGCCGGGGTTCAGCGTAGCCATGAAGGCGTTGAACAGGATCTGCTTGCCGCCGGTGCCGACGATCGTCTGCTCCGGCTTGTAGTCGAGATTGTTCTCGCGCTTGAACTTGGCTGCGATCGCTTCGCGCAACGGCACGATGCCGGAAACCGGCGGATACTTCGTCTCACCGCGGCGGATCGCGTCGATCGCCGCATTCTTGACGTTGTCCGGCGTGTCGAAATCAGGCTCGCCGGCACCCAGTGAGATGACGTCCCGGCCTTTGGCTTTCAGTTCCCGCGCCTTCTGGGTGACCGCAATCGTCGCGGAGGGCTTTACACGGGAAAGGACGTCGGCCAGAAAAGCCATGACGGAATGTCTCCATTGCGGGTCGGCGCTGTTTTGCGCGCGCTCCTCATGTCGCAAGACGGCAGCCGGTGCAAGTATCGAAACGAAGTAGCGCGTTAACGCCCGGTAAAAACTTGCCGCCTAGGGTGCCTCGACTATAGTTCCCTCTTGGAGATCCGCTGTGACGCGCAGCGTCGGCCTCGCCCATGTGGTTCACCAACCCGATGGCACGTTCACCGGCGTGTGGGCGCAGTATGTACTGAAGAGCGCCTTCCAGCCGATATTCGCCTTTGTCGATGGAAAGCTTCGCGTCGCCGCCTTCGAGGGCTTGTTGCGGCCGTTCCGCGAGCAGGAGCCGGTGCCGCCAGGGGTGTTCTTCGCGCTCATCCCGCCGATCGACCGGATGCATGTCGAGACCCTGTCGCGCACGCTGCATTTGCTCAATGCGGGGAAATTCCTCGATCGCGCGGCATCGGTGTTTGTGAACTTCGATCCCTCGGTATTCTCCGATCGCGAACTCACCGACGTGGCCCTGCGCGACATGCGCCTCGTGCTGCACGAGGCGGCCATCGAGCCGGAGCGGGTGGTATGCGAGGTGACCGAGCAGCCAACAGCCTCGGACACGATATTGTTCGCCTTCGTCGAGGCGCTTCGCGGCCATGGCTTCCGAATAGCCGTCGATGATTACGGCTCGGAGGATTCCGACATCCACCGCATCGAGCGTCTGCTGCCCGACATCGTCAAGTTCGATGCACGTTGGATCACCCAGTTGATGGATACCGGAGCCGGCTTTGCCCTGCTCGCCGAAATGGTCGCGGCCTTCACGGCGCGGGGCATCCAGACCGTGTTCGAGGGAATCGAACATGGCTGGCAACTCGAACTCGCCGAGAAGTCCGGAGCGTCGATGGTGCAGGGGTTCGCGGTTGCGCGCCCTGAAATCGTTCCGACCAGCTTCGCGTCGTTCAAGATGGTCGATGCGCCGGGGGAAACAGCCCCGCATTCGGCATCTGCGCGCAGCCATTCGCACACGGCACCTGTCCGGACATTCGGTCGACGCGCGCCCCCGACGGCCTAACCCATCGTCATACAGGCCAGGCGCTGTATTCACCGGTTGCAAAGATTTGATGGCGATAGTTTGCCCAGATTGTGCAGACGACGACCTTGCGTCGCGTCATTCGCGAATGACCCACGGACCGGCATGCCCCGCCATATCACTCTAAATGACGCAATATCGGTTGATGAGGTCGGCATCCAGACGGGTCGCTATGGCGCGGTTCACCTCAAATCTGCCTACCAGCCAATCTGGCGCAACCGCGACGGCATGCTCGTTCCGGAGGCGGTGGAAGCACTGGCGCGGGTGTTTCGTGACGGCACGCCGGTGCCGCCGCTTGATTTCTTCGCCTCTGTTGCGCCGGAAGACCGGTTCCGCGTCGAGTGCATCTGCCGGGCGCTGCACATGCGCAACTACAACAACATCAACGTGCCGGGGCTCGTGATGTTCTTCAACTACGATCCCCGTGTGAATGGCGATCTGGAGCAGTCGACCGCCCAACTCGGTTACCTTGCGGAACGGCTCGACCGCGCGGGCGTCGATATCCGCCTGCTGGTCTGCGAGATCACCGAGGCGGATTTCCTGGATCGCGACACTTTCCTGCGGCTGGCAGCCGAAATCCGGCGGCTCGGCATGCGACTGGCGATTGACGATTTCGGGGCCGGCCATTCGACGCTCGCCCGCGTCCAGACCGTCGAGCCTGACGTGGTGAAATTCGACGGGGCGTTCTTCCGGCGGGTCGCGGAAGAGCCTGGCGCGCTCCGGCTCCTGGCAAAGCTCGTGGCCGGCTTCCAGGACAGCGGCGCGCTGGTCGTCTTCGAGGGCATCGAGACCACCAACCAGCTGGTCGCGGCAATCGAAACTGGCGCCGACTATCTGCAAGGATATCTGCTCGGCAAGCCAGCGCTTGCCGGCTCCATCTATGAGACTGCACCGGTCCCGGTCGAACGATTCACCAAGTCCGGCGAGCGTCTTCCCCGGATTCATCCCGGATTCGGAAAATAGCGACCCATCAACGGCCCTGATCGTTCGGCTCTGCATTTGTCACTGGTCGAGCGCACCTGCCTTGTGCAGATTGCTGCGAGGCGTTTTGCAGAGGGCAGCGATGATCCGGATCTATGGAATGGGCGACAGCGGCAATTGCTACAAGCCGCGGCTGCTGCTCGCGATGCTCGGCCGGCCCTTCGTGCACGTGGAAACCAGCTCGCGCGACGGCACCACCCGCACCCCGGCCTACCTGGACAAGAACGCGAACGGCAAGGTACCTCTGCTCGAACTGGAGGACGGGCGGTTCATCGCCGAGTCCAACGCGATCCTGCTCTACCTGGCGGAAGGGACGCGATTCCTGCCCGCCGACGCATATGAGCGCGCGGTCGTCTGGCAGTGGCTGTTTTTCGAACAGTACAGCCACGAGCCGCTGATCGCGGTCCGCCGCTCGCTCAAGCTCTATCCGGAGCGCGCAGCGCTGGCGACGCCGGAGCGGATGGCGAGCCTGCTTGAGGGCGGCGACAAGGCGCTTGGCGTGATGGAGACGCAACTGGCGACGACGCCGTTCCTGGCCGGGGAGGCCATATCCGTCGCCGACATCGCGCTCTTCGTCTACACCCAGGATGCGGGGATCGCCGGCTACGACATGGCCAAGTTCCCGCATGTCGTCGCCTGGCTCGACCGCATCCACGCCGTGCCCGGCTATGTTGGCATGGACTGGAAGCCGGCAAACCACACAAATTTTGGCGACTGATTGAAAACCAGCCGAAGCAGGAGCGAAACCGGACCGAACTTTTGATGTGGACATGCATGGCCACGCATGTTGTCATTCCCCCGTTACAAAGCACGACCAAATACGACCGGTATTCAACCGGCTATCTTACGGGAGAGAAATGATGAAGACACCCAGCCTGCTTTCGTTCGCCACTGCACTGACCGTGCTCCCTCTCATGTCCGGAGCCGCTTTCGCCGTCACCGAGATTTCCTGGTGGCATGCCATGACCGGCGCCAACAACGAGGTCGTCGATACACTCTCGAAGGAATTCAACGAGAGCCAGACCGAGTACAAGGTGACGCCCGTGTTCAAGGGCACCTATCCCGAGACGCTCAACGCCGGCATCGCCGCGTTCCGCGCCAAGCAGCCGCCCCACATTATCCAGGTCTTTGACGTCGGTACCGGCGTGATGATGGCGGCTGAAGGCGCCGTGAAGCCTGTAGCCGACATCCTGTCGATGGGCGGCGCGACTTTCGACAAGAGCCAGTATCTGCCTGGCATCGCTGCCTACTACTCGAAGCCGGACGGCACCATGCTGTCCTTCCCCTACAACTCCTCCTCGCCGATCCTGTACTACAACAAGGACATCTTCGCGAAGGCCGGCCTCGACGTCGACAATCCGCCGAAGACCTGGCCTGAAGTGTTCGAGGCCGCCCGCAAGATCAAGACTTCGGGCGCCGCAGCCTGCGGCTACACCTCGACCTGGTTGACCTGGATCGGTCTCGAAAACTTCGCCGCATGGAACAATCTGCAATACGGCACGCACGAGAACGGGCTTGGCTCCACGGATGTCGAGCTGAAGATCAACGCGCCGAAGTTCGTTTCCCACTTCCAGACCATCGCCGATCTCGCCAAGGAAGGCGTATTCCGTTACGGCGGCCGCACCTCCGAGGCCAAGCAGCTCTTCCTCAGCCAGGAATGCGGCATCTTCACCGAATCGTCGGGTGGTCTCGGCGACGTGATCAAGTCGGGCATCAACTACGGACTCGGCCAGTTGCCCTACTATCCGGACGCGGAAGGCGCGCCGCAGAACACGATCCCCGGCGGCGCGAGCCTCTGGGTGTTCGGCGGCAAGTCGGACGAGGAATACAAGGGCGTCGCGGCGTTCTTCACCTTCCTGTCGCAGACCGAAATCCAGTCGCGCCTGCACCAGGTGTCCGGCTATCTGCCGGTCACGATGGCCGCATTCAAGGCGACCGAGGACTCGGGCTTCTATGAGAAGAACCCGGGCCGCAAGATCCCGATCACCCAGATGATGGGCAAGGAGCCGACCGAGAATTCGCGCGGCGTCCGTCTCGTCAACCTGCCGCAGGTTCGGGACATCCAGAACGAGGAGTTCGAGAAGATGCTGGCCGGCGAACAGACCGCCCAGCAGGCTCTCGACAATGCGGTGACCCGCGGCAACGCGGCGATCCAGCAGGCAATCGGCAACTAGCCTTCGAAGCTCAGGCAACGGGCCGCGCATTGCGGTCCGTTGCCTGCCCGATTCTGTCAACTCGCTGGATCCCGCCCAACTCTGGAAGCCGCATTGTCCCCACGCGTGACATTCCCGAACAAGTTGTTGCCCTATCTGCTGCTCGCGCCGCAGTTGGCGATCACGCTCATTTTTTTCTACTGGCCGGCGAGCCAGGCGCTCTACCAGTCGATGCTGCGCGAGGATCCGTTCGGCCTGTCGACGAAATTCGTCTGGTTCCAGAATTTCGCCCGCGTGCTGAACGATCCGAACTATCTGAATTCCATGCAGGTGACTGCCGTATTCTCGATCTCCACTGCCGTGATCTCGATGAGCGTCGCACTGGTGCTGGCGGTGATGGCCGACCGGGTGGTGCGCGGCAAGGGCATCTACCGCACGCTTCTGATATGGCCCTACGCAGTCGCTCCCGCCATTGCCGGCATGCTGTGGCTGTTCATGTTCAACCCCACCATGGGCTCCTTCGCCTACATGCTGCGGGCAACCGGTTACAATTGGGATCCGCTCCTGAACGGCCCGCAGGCGATGACGCTTTTGGTGTCCGCCGCGGCGTGGAAGCAGATCAGCTACAATTTCCTGTTCTTCGTCGCTGGCCTGCAGGCGATCCCGAAATCGCTGATCGAGGCAGCCGCGATTGACGGTGCCGGGCCGACCAAGCGGTTCTGGACGATCGTCTTCCCGCTGCTGGCGCCCACGACCTTCTTCCTGCTGGTCATCAACACCGTGTATGCTTTCTTCGACACGTTTGGCATCGTCCACGCCGTTACAGGCGGCGGGCCGGGCAAGGCCACCGAAACGCTGGTCTACAAAGTCTATTCCGACGGCTTCGTGAACCTCATCCTCGGCGATTCCGCCGCGCAGTCGGTGATCCTGATGGTCATCGTGATCGCGCTGACCGCGGTCCAGTTCCGCTATGTCGAGCGCAGGGTGCACTACGGATGATCGAGAACGCACCCATTCGTCGCTTCGTCGCGCATGTCGTGCTGATCCTTGGCATCCTTATCGTTGCGTTCCCGATCTACTACACGTTCGTCGCGTCGACCCATTCGCTGCAGACGATCCTGCGTCCGCCGCTGCCGCTGCTGCCGGGCGCGGAGTTCGTCAACAATTATTGGCAGGCGCTGTTCGGAGGCATCGGCCGCATCGGCGGCGTCGGCGTCGACCGGCTTCTGCTGAACACGACGATCGTCGCGCTGGCGATCGCCATCGGCAAGATCTTCATCTCGATCCTGTCGGCCTATGCGATCGTGTTCTTCAAGTTCCCGTTCCGGATGACCGCCTTCTGGCTGATCTTCATCACCCTGATGCTGCCGGTCGAGGTCCGCATCCTGCCGACCTACAAGGTCATGGTCGACCTGAACCTGATCGACACCTACACCGGCCTGACCCTGCCGCTGATGGCGTCCGCGACCGCGACGCTCCTCTTCCGGCAGTTCTTCCTGACCATTCCGGGCGAACTGGTCGAGGCAGCTCGGGTCGACGGGGCAGGGCCGTGGCGCTTCTTCAAGGACATCCTGCTGCCGCTGTCGCGCACCAACATCGCGGCGCTGTTCGTCATCCTCTTCATCTACGGCTGGACGCAATATCTCTGGCCGCTGCTGGTCACCAACGACAACAAGATGAATACGATCGTCATTGCGCTGCGCAAGATGATTTCTTTCGCCGACGCCGATACCGAGTGGCACCTGGTGATGGTGACATGCGTTCTGGCGATCCTGCCGCCGATCCTGGTCGTCGTGCTCATGCAGCGCTGGTTCGTGCGCGGCCTCGTGGATTCGGAGAAATAGATGGCTGTCGTCAATCTCAAGGATGTCCGGAAGGTCTATGCCGGCAATGTCGAGGCCGTGAAGGGCATCTCGATCGACATTCCTGACGGCAAGCTCTGCGTCCTCGTCGGCCCGTCGGGCTGCGGCAAGTCCACGCTGATCCGCATGATCGCCGGGCTGGAATCGATCACCTCCGGCACCGTTTCCATCGGCCCCCGCGTTGTCAACGAGGTCGAACCGGCCGACCGCGACATCGCGATGGTGTTCCAGTCCTATGCGCTCTATCCGCACATGTCGGTCTACGACAACATGGCCTACGGGTTGAAGAACCGCGGCACGCCGAAGGCCGAGATCGACGCCCGCGTCAAGGAAGCCGCGCGCATCCTCGCCATCGAGCCCTTCCTCGACCGCAAGCCGCGCCAACTTTCCGGCGGCCAGCGCCAGCGCGTCGCGATGGGCCGGGCCATCGTGCGCAAGCCGCAGGTTTTCCTGTTCGACGAGCCACTCAGCAATCTTGACGCCAAGCTACGCGGCCAGATGCGCATCGAGATCAAGAAGCTGCAGCAGACGCTCGGCGTAACCTCCGTCTACGTCACGCACGACCAGGTCGAGGCGATGACGCTTGCCGACGTGCTGGTGGTGATGAACGAGGGCAGGGCGGAGCAGATCGACACGCCGCTTGCCGTCTACGAGCGTCCGGCATCCGTCTTCGTCGCCGGCTTCATCGGCTCGCCGGCGATGAACCTGATGAAGGCGAAGAGCACCGGCCAGGCCGGGCTCGATCTCGCTGGCGGAGGCTCTGTCAAGCTGCGCGAGATGGCGACGCCCGACGCCGGACGCGACATCCTGCTTGGTGTCCGTCCTGAGCATATGAGCGTGGTGGCGGAAGCAGACGCCGACCTGTTGCTCGACATTTCGGTGATCGAGACGCTGGGTGCGGATACACTCGCGCATGGCCACGTCGCGGGCGGCATGGCAGGCGGCGGCGAACTCGTCGTGCGGCTGCCCGGAGCCACGCGCGTGGCCGTCGGCGAGCGGATGCCGCTGTCGATCCAGCCCGGCATGGCGCATCTGTTCGATACGGCGACCGGCCGGCGGATTTGAAGGCCTCAAGGGTCTGTGCTAGATTACGCTACTTGTGACCCGCTGGGAGCATGGCCTTTGGCCGAAGCGACATTCACCTTCCGTCTGGACGAAGAACTGAAAAACCGGTTTGCCGCGGCTGCGAAGTCGAACGAGCAAAGCGGAGATCAGTTGCTGCGGGACTTCATGCGCGAATATGTGGCGCGCGAGGCAGCTGGTGCTGACTATGATGGTTGGTTCCGCGGCGAGGTCGAGGCTGCGATACGCGAATCCATGGATCCCGAGATCGAACAGCTCCCGCATGATGCCGTGCGAAGCAATTGGCTATCGAAGCGCGTATTGCTGAGCGAGCGCGCCGAAGCCGAGGGCAAGCGGACTTGAACCTGCGCTGGCTTCCCGAGGCCGAACGCAATTTCACCAGCCAGATTGACTACATTGCTGACCGGAGCGTCACTGCGGCGATCCGCATGGGCGACCTGATCGAAGCCGCCGTCTCGCGCCTGTCCGACTTTCCCGAGAGCGGACGGATCGGTCGCGTTGCCGACACGCGGGAGCTTGCGGTGACCGGGACGCCATACGTCGTCGTCTATAGCGTCTCGCAAGGTGCTATTCTCATACTGCGCATACTTCACGGTCGGCAGATGTGGCCGCCGGAGCCTCATGGTTAGCGCGGCTCGCGGTGCATGCTGAGATAGGTGGGGTCGAACTCCGCCACTTCCTGCAGCCGCTGCCAGTTGAGGATCGTCACGACGTGGTTGGTCCAACTGATCAGCTTTTCGCGTCGCAGGGCTTGGATCACCCTGTTCATGTGCACAACCGACAGCCCGATGACGTCGGCCATTTCCGACTGCGACAGCGGCAGGAGGAAGCTCATGTCGTTGGTGAGGTTGACGCCTTCGAGCCTTACGAACAGCTCGCAGATGAGGTGGGCGAGATGCGACTTCTTTGAGCGGCGGCCCATCGCCACGATCCATTCGCGATGGATTGCGCCATCGACCAGCGTGTCGAGCCACAGCAGCCGCGACAGATGCGGCGCGCTTTCGGTCACGATCTTGAGGTCGCTGTGCTCGGCAAAGGCGACCGTGCAGGGCGACAACGCGACGATGCCGTGGTCCATCGTCTTCAGCAGAAAGGCGTGCAGGTCGACGAAGTCGCCAGCGACATGCAAGGCGGTGATTTGCCGGCTGCCATCCGCCAGCAGCTTGTAGCGTGCGGCGAAGCCCTCGACGATCAGCGAGCTATGCCCTGGCCGCGACCCCGCTGTGACGATGTCCTGCCGTGCCGGAAACTGCTTCGTATGGGTGATTATCCGCGCCAGTGTCGCGCGCTCCTCCTCGGACAGAACGTCATGCTGGCTGAGATTGAGAAACAAAGGCTCGAGCAAAATCGTCTCCGTCGGCTCATGCGGACGATGCCGGCCTGGCGGAAATGCGAGGGCGACGTTTCGAGTAGGCTTTTGGGGGCGCTCCCGCGTTAACATTTGATAGGCTGGTTCGTTCCGCGATCAAATTTGCCAGGGTCGGGAACCTGAAGCGCAGGCGGGGCTTACCGCTTTGATATTGCGGGAAATTGGTATGGCGCGTTACTACATAGATCTGATCAACGGACACGGACTGGTTCTGGACGACGTGGGTCAGGAGTTCGCGTCACGGGAGATAGCCAGCCGCGAGGCGATCCACGTTCTGCCGGAAATCGCACTTGATGAAGCCAGGGACGACGCCGGGCTGAGCATCTCGGTCAAGGTCCGTGACGAAAGCGGCCAGTATTTTTTCGAGGCGAACCTGTCGCTTGTCGCACGATGGTTGGATTGACCGCTTATCATATGTGATCGCAGTCATATTCCGTATCTCCCATGATAGCCGATCACGCACGGTCCCTCAGCCATGAACTCTGTCAGTCGCACGCTGCCCTCGGTTATCGAAAACTACCTCGACCGACGGAAATCGGCGATGCCGCTCTCCGTCAGCGATGCGCTGAAAGCGCTGCGGGCCGCTATGCCGCACCTCGCTTTGTCAGACCGCGAGCTTGCCGACATGTTCGCCGCCGCCGCGATTGCCCGGCGCAAGGACGTGGCTTTCGACCTGGCGGGCGAGAACGAGCGACTGACGGCCTAGTCTCTCAGGAACCGGCCAGCTTGACCCCGTTCGCCTCGGCGATGATGTCAGACAGCATCGGGATATAGTCCTCGCCGCGGCCCAGGCCGACAGCAAGCGCGTAGGAATTCCGGGTAGCAGCGCCGAGCGGATTGGCAATGCCCGACGCGTTGGCGAAGGCGGAGAGATACGACATGTCCTTCAGCGCATTGGCCAGCGCGAACTTGTGCGCGTCGCGGTCGCGCTCCAGCACGTATTTGAAATAGGTCTGGTAGAAGCCGCAATCCATCCGTCCGCCGCGGATGACGCTGTCCATGACCTGCGGCGTCAGCCCAGCTTTCGCGCCCATCGCCAGCGCCTCCGCATAGATCGCGCCGTAGCCGAGCGAAATGAAATTGTTGAGCAGCTTCATCGTATGGCCGGAGCCGACCGGCCCGGTATGCACGACCTTGCGCGAGAAGGCCTCGAGCACCGGCCGGACGCGCTCGATCAATGCCGCCTCGCCGCCGGCCATGACGTCGAGCGTCCCTTCGGCGGCATCCTTGGGCGTCCGCGACAGCGGCGCGTCGACCAGCGAAATCTGTCGCGTCGCGAGCGCGGCGGCGAGCTTCACGGTGGAGGACGGGTCGGAGGTGGAGCAATCGACAAGGACCAGGGGCTTGCCGGCCGAGGCGAGGCCATGCTCGCCGAGCACGAGCTCTTCCACCTGGGTGCTGCCGGTGACGCAGAGGACGACGATGTCCGTTTTCTCCGCGAGTGCGCGTGGCGTTGCGGCTTCGGCCGCGCCCTTGGAAACGAGATCGTCGATGTTGTCGCGCTTGCGGTGGGCAAGCACGGTCAACGGCCAGCCCTTGGCGAGAATGTTGCTTGCCATGCCATGGCCCATCAGCCCGACGCCGGCAAATCCGATCCGTTCTTTCGACATGGACTTTTCCTCCCTGTTCGGGAGAAGCGTAGTCACGTTCGGCCTGCGGCTCCAGCCCCGCAGGCCAGAATCCGTACAAACAAAAAGGCGGAGCCGAAACCCCGCCTTCCTACAACTTGGTAACCTGACCGGGCTCCGTCCCCCGGGCCTGCAGCAATCTGCTGTTCAGGCTTCGGGTTTCGGCCCATACGCGCTTCACGCGCGGCCGTCAGTACTTCCGTGACTTGCCGTTACGCTGCCAGCCTTCGCTGGCCGCGCGCGGTAAATCAGGCCGCCTTGCTGAGCTGTTCAGCCGAGGACTTGCCGGTACGGCGGTCCTGGGCGATTTCGTAGTTGATCTTCTGGCCTTCGACCAAGGTGGTCATGCCCGAGCGCTCGACAGCGGAGATGTGAACGAAAACGTCCTGTCCGCCTGTGTCCGGCTGAATGAAGCCGAAGCCCTTGGTGCCGTTAAACCACTTTACAGTTCCAGTTGCCATCGTGATATCCTATCGTATTTGCAACGTCGTCTTGACCCGGCGCGACAGCGAAGAGCCGGTTAGCATCGAGATTTTGGAGATAGACGTCAGCAAACGCGTTTTTCGCGAGGCCTAGAGATCGATCGGCCGAAATTTCAATGAACCACATATACTGACTGTCGCCTCGACTTGCAAGTCCAACGTGAAAATGAGTTGGCCGCATCCGAAGATCGATATGGGCTGCAGGGACTAGACCCGGCCGCCGATCGCCCTATCCTCGACAATATCAGGCGGTTCAGTGCCATTGCGGCTGCGCCGCCGCTCAGGAGGCTACCATGCGTATCGCCCTTATTGCCCTTTGCCTGGCCGCGACCGCGCTGCCGGCACATTCCATCTCGCGCTACAATTCGATGCGGCTATCCTGCGACGAGGCGCAGAGCCGGATCCAGGACGAAGGCGCGGTGATCCTGCGCTATCAGTCGAAGCGCGTGCAGGGCCTGCCGCTCTACGACCGCTATGTAGCCCATGGCGGCTACTGCCAGTCCAACGAATACGCCAAGCTGGAAGTCGTACCGACAGCCGACACCAACCGCTGCCGCGTGCTGAAATGCATGCCGAAGGTGTTTCCGTTTGATGACTAAGCGAGGGCAGTAAGGCAATAGGGCAATGTGTGAGGAGCAGGCTCTTCAGCGTGTAGGATAAAGCTGATTTCCTACTGCCCTACTGCCCTACTGCCCTAAAACAGACTCCCCTGCGCTGGCTCCGAAATCGCATGCTCGAGCTTGAGCATCCGCTCCTTCGTCGTCACCCCACCAGGTGCCGAGAAGCCGCCTAATTTGCCGCCGGCCGCCAGTACGCGGTGGCAAGGAATGATCAGCGGCACCGGGTTCTTGCCCATGGCCTGGCCCACCGCCTGCGCCAGGCCGGGAAATCCCGCGCGGTCGGCGAGCTCGCCATAGGTCAGCGTCTCGCCATGACGGAGCTTCCGCAGCGAGGCATAGATCGCGCGCCGGATCGGCTCCACCGGCCCGACGTCGACTTCAACGACAGAGAAATCGACCTCCTCGCCTTCAGCATAGCGCCGGATCATTCCGAAAATTCTCTCGATCTCGGCGGGAAGGGTCTCAGCCGACACGCTGTCGATGCGCCGCGTCAGCGCCTGTTCAGTTGCTTCATCGGTGCCGGCCGGCAGTTGCAGCCGGACGATTGCGACACCGCGCGCCGTCTGGCGCCACGCCAACCCGATGACGCCAAAAGCTGTATCAATGAGAGTGTGAAAAAGGTCGGGAGAAACGGCAATCGACATCGTGCGGCCCCGCAGATCAAGGAAACGAGCATATCCGATTCCATCACCGTGCACAAAGCAGGAACATTTGGATGGCGACTTCTCGCGGATTGACTATCGGGCACACCGAAGAGCGACTCGATCGCGGATGTCGGCCCTTTGTCTCATTCCCGCCAGAAATCTGCTGCAATCGGGACAACCGCTATCATGCCGGAGTTGACAGCTGCCCTCTCTGCGTCTCATTGCCCTCGTTCTCGCCGTGCTGACGCTACACGGCTGTGTTTCGACCAATCTCGCGACGATCGCGCCGCAGCCCTCGCTGTTGCCGGAGGCGGATGTCGAGGCGGCGGCCAGCGATTTCGCTGCTGCGCCCGGCAAGCCGGACGATCTGGCGTTCGCATCTGTTGAAACTGGACCGGGTCCCGGGCCGAATGCCGCTGTTCCCGAGGCAAGCGTTCCTCCGGTGCGGGTGGCTGCGTTCGCACCATTGCCGCCGCTCTCCTCCGATGGCGCGCCGCTCGATACGCTGATCGCCAAATACGCCAGGCACTACGACATCCCGGAAGATCTTGTGCGCCGGGTGGTGAAGCGCGAGAGCAACTTCAATCCACGCGCCTACAATCGCGGCCACTGGGGCCTGATGCAGATCAAGCACGCGACAGCGCGCGGCATGGGCTATCGCGGACCGGCCGAAGGTCTGTTCGATGCCGAGACCAACCTGATCTACGCGGTGAAATATTTGCGCGGCGCCTATCTCGTCTCGGGTGGCGACCAGGGCAAGGCCGACCGGCTCTACCAGTCGGGCTACTACTACCACGCCAAGCGGGCAGGGCTGCTCGACGAGACCGGGCTCGGCCGCGACCGTATGCGCAAGCGCCGGCGGGGCTGACCGCTCCGGCTTGACTCGGCCCCATTTCGGGCGTGTCATCAGGACGCGCCGACAGGGGCTGTAGTTAGTGGCTTTGCGATTGGTACTGCCGCCTGCCGGAGCGACCCTTTTGTTCAGAGATTGACCGACCGGACCTGGAACGAAGGGTTGCGCGACAGTGACCGCGCGGTTATTTCGCCGACCGACAGCCGCATCTTCAGATGCGCTGACAGCCTGCCCTTGGCTGTGCCTGATGAGACGGTGCCACGCGCATTGGCCAAGCCGGTCAGGAAGGCCGCGACCTGCAGCAGATCGTCATTGCCGATCAGGCCAAAACCGACGGCGCGCGGGGCGGCTCCGGCGCGAGACAGCAGCTCGCCGAAATTCGCCGGATCATTGTTGTCGACGAGCTTTACCGAAGCGCCGGGCGGCGCATCAGCGAAGAGTTCGCGCGCGGCGGCGAGCACAAGCCTGTCGCGTTCAGGACCGGCCGCAGGCCATTTTGCCAAGGCGATCTCGACCGCCGTGAAGCGCGTGTCAGCGCGGGCCGTCAACTCGTCGAGCAGGGCCGTGGCGAAGGCTACCTTGAAGCGGTCAGTGGAGCGCGAGCGAAGGATCCGCCTGTAGGAGGTCTTCTGCCGGACGGCGACGACCGCGGCGCGCAGGACCACCTCATCGTCGGAGACCAGCAGGCCGAGATAGAACCGGCCGGAATGCGGTTCGCCGCTCTGGCCAACAAAGGCCGCATGAACGGGTGCTGCACGGGCCGGAAGGATGAGACCCGCAGCGGCTGCCAGCCCGAGCCCGACGAGCGACCGGCGCGTCACCCGGACGCCGTGCTTTGCGCGATTCGTATTGCCGACGCTCATCGCGCCGCTCTCCCCCGGCGGCGCGAGGCCGCACAAGACAGCATTACACCAGAAACGATACGCGGGAAATGGACGATGCGAATGAGATTCTATCAAGCAGTCTGCAGGATGATCTTCTCACGTCGACGTGGGACGTTGCTGTCTCCGCCTGCACTCCGGTGTCGTAAGCATCACATGAGAGCGCGTCGCAGATGGCTCACTGCCGATGCGAGCCGCCTTGCGGCCGCAACAGGGCGGCGCGGTCGGCGGATTTGACGCGCAGCCAGTTTTCGCGGCCGTCGCGGACAACCCGCACCGGCATCTCGGTGCCGACCGGGCCGCTCGACCAGAGCGTGCGATAAAAGTCCGCGAGCCCCGTCACTTCCTTGTCGCGCAGTTCGGCGATGACGTCGCCACGGCGCAGGCCGGCGCTGGCCGCGGGGCCGCCGTCGGCGACACTCATCACCACGACCGCGCCGTTCTGCTCGGCCGCATAGGCGCCGAGCCAGGGGCGGGGCGGGGCGGGCGACTGGCCGCGCCGCACGAGATCATCGAGGATGGGCTTCAGCAGGTCGATCGGCACCGACATGTTGATGCCGGCGATCTCGCCGTCCTGCAGCATTTCGAGCCGCAGCGAGCCGATGCCGAGCAGGCGGCCGTCGGCGCCGACGAGCGCCGCGCCGCCCCAGGACGGGTGCGCCGGCGCGGTGAAGATGGCGCTGTCGATCAGATATTCCCAATAGCCGGCGAATTCCTGCCGGGCGACGATCTCGCCCTCTACCGAACGCCCCATGCCATCGGCAAGCGTGATCTTGGTCCCGACCTTCGCCTTGGCAGAATTGCCCAATGCCAGCCCCGGCAGGTCGAGCTTGCCCAGCGCCTTGACGAGGCCGAACCCGGTCTCCTGATCGTAGGCGAGCGCATGGCCGGGAACGACGCGTCCGTCGTGCCGCGTCAGCCAGACCTCCTCGGCCTCGGTGATCAGATAGCCGATGGTGAGCACGAGGCCGTCATCGTTTATGACAACGCCCGATCCCTCGCGCTCGGTGCCGAGCGCATCGGCCGTGAAAGCGTCTTCGGGAACCCGGGCGCGGAGGGCTACGACGGAATGGCGGATGTTGGGCATGGGAGGCTCCCGAAGTGCAATGGCGATCAACGCATAGGTATGATGAAGGCGGAAAGGTGCAAGGGGAGGAGGCAGGTCAGCACGGATCACCCGCAAGCGGGCGAAACGCCGGGCCCGGCCCAGCCGAGATTTCTCGCCGACACCGGTTGCGCCGTCCGGGAAAGGTCTGGGTGAAACCTACCGCGCGACGGACAGACTGTGATATTTTGCTTGTCGATCCAGCAATGTGGTCTGATCCAGCGAGGGAGCCGATGAAATCGATCGCCGTTTTACCTCTGCTTCTCGCTGCATTCTCATCGGCGGACGCACAAACCATGGAAGAAGCGTTCGCTGAGAACTGCCCAAGATCGGTTCTGGCGGACGAGGCGACGGTGCGCCTTCACTGCGCCTGTGTGCGCCGGCAGATCATCGAAACCACCGCGTTTCCCGAGGATCGGGAAGCATCGTTCGCCCTGATCGGCCCCTCGGAAACGCTCGCGGACATGACCGCGCACGGCGAGACGCTGGCCAAACTGCCCCAGGATCTCCAGCAGGCGATCGAAGGCCGACGACAGACCGTCCTGCAGGTGATTGTCCCGCTCTGCCTGTTCTCTGCGGCAACAGGCAAGGTGTTGCCCGACGGCACAATCCAGCAATAGCTGTGCCTCCAAGGTTCGAACCCAGCTCTGGCCGAGCACGGGAGATGTCGGGCGAGCTGCGGGAAATGCGGGAGCAGAAGGCTGACGGAAAAAGTCGGTCCACGTCTGATCGTCCTGCCCTTCGCTATTGCTCCGGGCGATCGTTGCCGATGCTCCACTGGACGATGCCGCTGCGGGAGTTCGCACTCGGGGTGTCAGGCGGCCTGTGCGTGTCTTATGAAAGCGGACGTGCCCGCTTTCATTTCGTTAGTCTTCGGATGCGACCAAGCTCAGTCTGGCTGGCGCGGCGGCGCCCACCGCAAAGTTCGCAACGAGGCTTGTGTTTGCGTTCATGAGAAAGCTGTAAACACGGGTCGTCGCCACCTGCACGCCGCCTTTGGTCCAATTGAGGAAACGGAATCCGGGCTTCGCCGTTGCCGTCACCGTCTGCATGGTGCCTGTCGGGAAGCTTCCGCCGCCTGCAACCGTACCGCGCGCCGCGATCGGGGTGCTGACCACCAGTGCGCGCAAGAGCGGCAGCGGAACTTTGCCGTAGATGAAATACTGGCCGAGGCTGCCGTAGTCGGAATAACCGGTCGTAAGATTGCCGGCGCCAACCCCCTCGATGCGCAGCAGATAACGGCCGGGCGTCACATTGGCCTGCACCCTGGCGAATGTGTCGTTTACCGGATTGATCATCGTGACCAGCGCGCCGCCTAGCGTGCCGTTGTCCCGCAACAGCGCCGCGCGAACATCGAGATTGGCGCTGCGCGGGCTCGTGGAGTTGAAAGCGTCCCGCCAGGCAGGCGTGACGGTCAGATCGACGACACCGGCACTTGAGACGGTGAACGCAAACATGTCGACATCGGCACGCGTGCTCAAGACACCGCGGTTCACCTTCAAGGCAGGACTGCCCGGGGCCGTAACGGGCGTGTGGGAGCCCACAAGGCCGTTATTGTTGAGCGCCAGCGGCGTCGCGGTCGTGCTGAAGTGGCCGTGATCGTCCGGACGCAGCGTCAACTTGCTGGTGATGATCGCGATATCGTCCTGCGTCTGGGTCGCGCCGGGATATTCGCCTTTGCTCCATTGCGAGACATTCACGGAGTAGCCGACGCCCATGATCGGGGCCCATGAGACATTGCCGGTGCCATGGCCGGCGTAATAGGAAGCCCCACCTTTTCCGTCGTGACTGAGACCGAGATTGTGGCCGAGTTCGTGGCTGGCCGCCTCGGTGAGGTTCTTTGCTCCCGACACGCCTTCAGGGAAGACGAGTGCTGGCTGCAGGTTCTTGAAATCCGGCCGTCCCCAGACATTCACGAAGGCAACCCCCCCCCCGCCGGGTGCGCATAGATCGGGAATCCATTCTGATCGATCCTGTTGGAGAACAGGATGTGTCCGACATTGGGACCAAAAGCGGCAGGTCGTTGTGTCGTCACATCGATATTGAAAGGCGCAAAGTCCTCGGCGATGCGATTCCAGACCTCGGCGATTGTATTCAGTTCGGCTTGTGAGAATGCCGCCAGATTGGCATCTTCCGAATAGGCCTTCATCGGGTGCGTGGCGCGGCCCGACTCGACATTCCATTGCGTGCCGGAAACATTCTCGCCACGGAAGTTGAGATAGACGACGCGCGGTGCGCCCGGCTTGCTGTGCAGCGCGAATGCAAACGCCGGATTGACATTGATGATTCTCGTTCCGGCCTTGGGCGGGGTGTCTTCGCTCTTGCGAGCAGGCGGCGCCGGCGGATCGACATAGAAGAGATGTCCGCCTGGACTGGCCCTGAGAACCTCAAGATCGGCCCGCGAAGGAGCCAGTTGGTTCAGTTGGCGAATCGCCTCCGTACGCGTTGATGAGTCAGCCGCTCGATGCTCTTGCGCAGCTCGCCCACAGGGAGATCCTGCGCGCTGCTGAACTGCGTCGCGCCTTGAGCAGCGGCCTGCGGAGAATGAAGAGCGGCCATGACGAGCGCCGCCACGACGAAAATCGCGTTTCTTAGCATAGCGGGCCCCAGCAAACGGCGATCATTTATACTCTCGCCTGAAGCTCTATAGCCTCAATTCCGTGCCCGATCAATGAATATCAGATTGTGGTGGCCAAGCCGTTACTATTGATGTGTTTCATTCGCCCAGGTTGCCGAGTCCGACCCGGCGCCGGTTGCCGCTCATGCTGAAAACTCAGAATTGGTCTCCTTCACCTCTGTTCTCAGGCCGCAGGGAGTTTCGGCGCGACCGCGTCGCCGTGGCGAGAGCAGGTGGCCGGCGCGGTTGATCGTCGCGCGGACCCCGCCCTGTCTGTCGCCCCGTCGCGGGGCCGGGATAGAAAACTTAGCGAATCGACGAAGTTTCTCTTGCGCCGCGCAGCGATGAGCTGATACTTAGCAATATGGCTAAGCATGATCCTGATCTCTCGCTGCTGTTCCATGCGCTGGCAGACGCAACTCGACGGTCGATCCTCACCCAATTGGCCGAACGGCCCGCGCGGGTGACGGATCTGGCTGGCCCGACGGGCCTCAGTCTACCGACCGTGATGCGGCACCTTTCCGTGCTGGAGGAGGCAGGGTTGATCGCGACGTCCAAGGACGGACGGGTGCGCACCTGCGCCATCGTGCTTGAAGCCATGGAGCCAGTCCGGACTTGGATCGACGAACAGCGGACCATCTGGGAAGCCCGCCTCGACCGTCTCGACGATTATGTGATGAAGCTGATGAAGGAACGCACGAAATGACGCCGGATCTGGATCCGAACACCGATTTGAGCTTTACCCGCACCCTAGCGGCGCCGCGGCAGTTGATCTGGGACTGCTGGACGATGCCCGAGCACATCCCCCGCTTCTTCATACCCGCGCCGCACAAGGTGACATCGGTGGAGATCGACCTGCGGGTCGGTGGCCGCTTCAACACGACCTTCGACGTTGAAGGCAATGTGATGGACAACAAGGGCGTGTATCTGGAAGTGATTCCGGGCGTGAAGCTTGTTTTCACCGATGGCTACAGCGAAGGCTGGAAACCCGCGCCGGACCCCTTCATGACCGCGATCTTCCTGCTGGCGGATGCGCCGGGCGGCGGCACGACCTATACGGCGATCGCCCGTCACCGCAATCCCGACACCCGCAAGGCGCATGAGGACATGGGCTTTTTCGACGGTTGGGGCACGGTGGCGACGCAGCTCGAGACCTATGCGAAGGGGCTGATGAAATGAGCGGCCGTTTTGCGACGCTGACTTTCGAGCGAAACGTGGCCGCGCCTTTGTCGGCGCTGTGGCAGGCCTGGACGGTCCCGGCGGCCCGCGCGGTCTGGGCGCCGCCGTCGCCGTCGGTCACAGTCGAATTCCTCGAGGCCGACACCAGGGTCGGCGGACGTGAAATCTCGCTCTGCAAGGTGGAAGGCCAACCCGACATTCGCTGCGAGGCCGGCTGGCTGGAGCTGCAGCCGTCGCTGCGCAGCGTCAACTACGAGGTGATCTCGTCCGAGGCAACGACTCAATCCGCAGCCTTGATCACGGCGGACTTCGTCGACCTGGCGGAACGCAGCAGGCTGGTTGTGACCGTGCAGTTGTCCTCGCTCGCCGAAGACATGGAGGCAGGCTACCGGCAGGGTTTCGGCGCAGGACTGGACAATCTCGCCGGCGTGGCGGAGCGGACCATGCTGCTGCAGCGGGTGATCCGGGCGCCCCGCGCCGTGGCGTGGAACGCCTGGATGAACAATGAGACGCTGCCGCAATGGTGGGGACCGGAAGGCTATTCCTGTCGCACCAAGAGGATCGACCTGCGGGCCGGCGGCGAATGGGTCTTCGATATGATTGGGCCGGACGGCACGGTCTACCCGAACCATCACCGGTATGGCGAGGTCAAGGTGGAAGAAGGGTTCGGCTACGCGCTGCTCTGGGGCGAGAATGGGCCGAAACATGCGGATGCATGGGCCTCCTTCGAAGATCAGGACGGGTTCACGAAAGTGACGCTCGGCATGGTCTTCAGCAGCGCAGCCGAGTACCAGAACGCCAAGGGTTTTGGGGCGATCGAACTGGGACTGGAAACGCTGGGCAAACTGGATCGGTTCATTGCGTCGCGGTGATAGGCCTGTCGGTCCGGTGTCTTCCTCAGTGCATTGAATTCGGTGTCGATACTCCTGACGGTCACAACCAGGCAGCCTGCCCGACGCCATCAACCCGCCCGCAAGATCTTATCCATCGCCTTCCCCTTGGCCAGCTTGTCTAGGTAGCGGATTTCCCGCATGACAGGCTCCTCGATCTCCTCAACGCGCATGCCGCAGATCAGGCCCTTGATCTGTGCGCGAGCGGGGTTGAGGGCAGGGGCTTTGGCGAAGAAAGTCTCGAAGTCGGTCTTGTTGGAGAGGATCGAGGCGAACGCGTCGGCGCTGTAGCCGGTCAGCCAGAAGATGATCTTGTCGACCTCCACCTTCGTGCGGCCCTTCTTCTCCGCCTTGGCGATGTAGTGCGGATAGACGCTGGCGAAGCTGATCGAATAGATGCGGTGCTTGGGCATGGCGACCTCCCGGTTGCTGGATCAGCCTTAACTAGCGCATTTCCATACAGTCGTTGGTCGCGTCGAAGACAATGCCAACGGTCATATTGCTCTGAAGCGGGCCGAGCGCCAGAAGCTTGCGCTTCATCTCGAGGACGAAGAAGCGAAGGTTCTCCAGACCGGGTTTCGATTTGTTCTGGGCGACCAAGTTTGCGCCTACCTTGTGACAGATGGATCTGGCAGCGTCCCTGTGGGCCTGCGTCAACTCCGTGATGGATGCCTCAAGCGTCGTATTCATCAAGAAGACGAGCGACAACCCGGTCTCTCCGCCGGTCCACGCCGGCGGGAAGGATTTGACGTCGGCCGCGACGACCTCGGCTTTCAGTGTTTGCAACTCTGCGGCGATCTGCTGCTGGGCGGTGGCGGGGGTAGTGAATAACAATGCTGTGATCAGGCAGAATCGACTTGGTGACGTGGCCATTGGCGATCTCCCACTGCGCTCGATCACATCCTGAACAATCCGAACTTCGTCTCCTCGATCTCGGCGTTCAGCGCGGCGGAGAGGCTCAGCGCCAGCACGTCGCGGGTCTTCGCCGGGTCGATGATGCCGTCGTCCCAAAGCCTTGCGGATGAGTAGAGGGGGTGGCCTTCGCGCTCATATTTATCGAGGATCGGCTGGCGGAAGTCGCGTTCCTCGTCGGCTGACCATGCGCCGCCCTTGCGCTCGATGCCTTCGCGCTTGACCAGCGCCAAGACGGTTGCGGCCTGTTCGCCGCCCATGACGGAGATGCGGGCGTTGGGCCACATCCACAGGAAGCGGGGCGAATAGGCGCGGCCGCACATGCCGTAATTGCCGGCGCCGAACGAGCCGCCGATGATCATCGTGACCTTCGGCACGCGCGCGGTGGCGACCGCGGTGACAAGCTTGGCGCCGTCCTTGGCGATGCCGCCGGCCTCGTATTTGCGCCCGACCATGAAGCCGGTGATGTTCTGCAGGAAGACCAGCGGGATCTTGCGCTGGCAGCACAGCTCGATGAAATGCGCGCCCTTCAGCGCGCTCTCGGAGAACAGCACGCCATTGTTGGCGATGATGCCGACTGGCATGCCGTGCAGATGGGCGAAGCCGGTGATCAGCGTCGTGCCGTAGTTCGCCTTGAACTCGTCGAGCTCGGAACCGTCGACGATGCGGGCGATGATCTCGCGCACGTCGTAGGGCTGGCGAGTGTCCTGCGGGACGATGCCATAGATCTCGTCCGCTGGATGAAGCGGTGGAATCGGTGTCCGAAGTTCGAGGCCTATCGCCTTCTTCCGATTCAGGTTTCGGACGATCCGCCGCGTGATGGCGAGCGCATGCGCGTCGTTCAGCGCGTAGTGGTCGGCGACGCCTGACTGGCGGGTGTGGACC
>Ga0209906_100151_pt1 | contig 79014 bp, 68 predicted proteins | sample FECB24metaG_FD_188303 | JGI IMG/M metagenome (GOLD analysis project Ga0209906, IMG submission 188303) | Cyanobacterial communities from the Joint Genome Institute, California, USA from Joint Genome Institute, California, USA - FECB-24 metaG... ... | reverse complement strand
CTTCGCGTCTCCTACTATCGCTTCCTTGGTGACCGCTTCGCTGTCCCAGGGGCGTCGAGCATCCCCAGTCTGCCCAGCCTCGTCAGGCTCGCTGCTGCCTAACGCCCGGCAATCTGCCCCGGTTACAACTTATCGACCCCAACCATCTGTTTCCAAACCACAATCCCGGAAACACAACCGTAAAAAACACCTCCCTCAACCGCTCCCAACGCGCCGCGCCAACCCCCCAACCACGACCAAGATCCCGACGCTTCAAATCCACCCACCCTCGGCAAATTCGCTCGACTTACCGTCCCATCCGCGTCACCTTTCGCTGATGCGTGCCGCTCTCCTCCTCCTCGCCCTTGCCGCGACCGGCGGCGCTGCTGCGTCCACGCCCGATGCGGCGCTTCGGGGCTATGTTCTCGGGCGCTATGCCAGCGCCGATGACCAGCCCGATGCGGCTGGTCGTTATTTCGCCGATGCGCTGGCGGCCGAGCCGTCGCTGCCGTTGCTCGCCCGTCGTGCCTTCGATGTGGCGCTGACGACAGGCGACAGCGCGCGCGCCGTGGCGCTGGCGCGGCAGCTGACAGCCGCCGATGCTGGCGATTCCGAAACCGCGCTCGTGCTTCTCGCCGATGCAATCAATCGCCGTGACTGGCCGGCGGCGACACAGGCCCGCGCCGGCATTGCCTCGGCGGGTTATGCAGCGGTCATCGAACCGATCGTCGGTGCGTGGACGCTGTTTGCCCGCAAAGACCATGAAGCGGCGCTGGAACGATTGGATCCGGCAGGCTTCACCGGCTTTGCCCGGTCATATGTCGCCGAACAACGGGCTCATATGCTCGCCGCCGACCGGCAGTTCGAAGCGGCAGCGACGGCCTATGCCGATCTGCGCGCCATTTCGCCGGGCAACACCTTGCTGCGGCTCGGCGAGGCCGATGCCCTGGCGCAGAGCGGCGACAAGAACACGGCAATCGAGCGGCTGGCCGGTGACGATCCGGCGCGGGTGGCAGCGCGGCAACGGCTGGCCGCGGGCCGGCGCATCGGCGCGCTGGCGCCCGATGCCCGTCATGGCCTGGGGCTGGCCATGGCGCGGCTGGCAACCGACCTGTCGCGTGAACGGCCGACCGAGGCCAGCGCCGACCAGGTGACCGATCTGGCCCTGGTCTTTGCCCGGGTGGCCAGCATGCTGGCGCCCGGCAGCGCGCCGACTTGGCTCGTGGTGGCCGATGTGCTGGCCGGCAGCGACCGCAACGAGGCGGCGCTGGCAGCGCTCAACCAGATCGACCGCAAGGATCCGATGCTGCCGGCAGCGGCCGCGCGGCGGGCCCAGCTTCTCGAAGCGATGGGCCGCGATGCCGAAGCCGGTGCCTTGCTGCAGGCAGCGAGTACCGCGCCGGGCGCCGGTGCCGAAAGCCTGGCGCGGCTGGGGGACTGGCATCGCCGCGCCGATCGCTTCGGGGCGGCGGCCGAAGCCTATGGCCGCGCCATTGCGCTTGCCGAAGCGGAAACGGACGCGAGCGGGGCCGATGCCTGGGGCCTGTATTTCCTGCGCGGCACGATGCGCGAACGTGGCGGCGACTGGCCCGGCGCGGAGTCCGATATGCGGGCGGCGCTGGAACGCTCCCCTGAGGAGCCGATCGTCCTCAACTATCTCGGCTATTCGATGCTCGACCGCGGGCTGGACGGAGCCGAGGCGTCGGCATTGATCGCGCGCGCCGCGCGGTTGCGGCCGGGCGATGGCGGCATTGTCGATTCGCTCGGCTGGAGCCAGTTTCACGCCGGCCGCTTTGCCGAAGCGGTGGTGACGCTGGAGAAAGCGGCAACGCTGGAGCCCACCGACCCGACCATCGTCGACCATCTCGGCGATGCCTATTGGCAGGTCGGGCGGCGGATCGAGGCGCGCTTCCGCTGGCGCGCGGCGCTGGCGCTGGAGCCGGATGCGACGCTGAAGGCGGCGCTGACGAAGAAGCTCGAGATTGGCCGTGATGCAGCTCTAGCCTTGCAAGTGTCGAGGCAATAGCACCGTGCTTCCCGTGCGCGGTGCCAGCCGCTAAGCCCGCCGCATGCTCGTCGAATTCGCCCCCGCCAAGATCAACCTCGCGCTGCACCTGCGCCGGCGGCGGCCGGATGGCTATCATGATCTGGAAACGATCTTTGCCTTCACGGCCTTCGGCGACAGCCTTGCCGCGGCGCCGGCCGACGCGCTGTCGCTGCAGGTCAAGGGGCCGTTCGCAGCGCTGGCGGGGGTTGGCGACGATAACCTGGTGCTTCGCGCGGCGCGGGCACTGGCGCAGGCCGCGGGCGTGGAGGCCGGGGCAGCGCTGGTTCTCGACAAGCATATTCCGGTCGCAGCCGGACTGGGCGGCGGCTCGGCCGATGCCGCGGCGGCGCTGCGGCTGATGGCACGGCTGTGGCAGCTCGACTGGCCAGCGGCCCGGCTGGAGGCGCTGGCGGCAACGCTGGGTGCCGATGTGCCGGCGTGCGTGCAATCGCGCACGGTGTTCGGCAGCGGGCGGGGCGATGCGCTGGCGCCATGGCCCGACAGCCTGGCCGGAACGCCAGTCCTGCTCGTCAACCCGGGCGTGGCGGTGCCGACCGGGCCGGTTTTCGCCGGCTGGGACCGGCAGGACCGCGGCGGGATCATCGCCAGCGCGCCTTTGCCGGCGCTGCGCAACGACATGACGGCAGCGGCGCTGCACATCGCGCCGGTGATCGGCGACGTGCTGGCAGCGCTGGCAGCGACCGGGCCGGCATTGGCCCGGATGAGCGGATCGGGAGCGACCTGCCTTGCGCTCTACGGTGACGCCGGAGCCCGTGATGCGGCGGCAGCGGCAATTGCCACCCATGGCTGGTGGCAGGCGGCAACCGTCATCCGATAGCGACACAGAGCCCGCTTCGAGTTAGCGGGGTCATCGAAGGCTTATGTTGCGGCGCAGCAAAAAACGATGGTCATCGGCCTGTCGCCCATGTAAAACACCTATATTGCAACGCAGCAGAAATTATTTCTGATTGACGCTCAATTTTCTGCTTGACCTACTTTTGAGCCGGACTTAAAGCTCCACTCAGTTGAATTGAGTGAAACTCAACCGGGCGCCTCGCCCCGAACAGGAGAAGACCCATGAACGCACGTTTTTTCATCGTCCCGGTCGCCATCGCTCTCAGCGCCGCCTTCGTCGGTGCCGCTTCGGCCCCCGCCATGGCCGCCGATGCGACCTGCACCACCACGCCGGGCGCCATCCGCACTCTCATCACCACCACGACCGATGCCGACAGCGCCCGCAAGGCGACGAGCCTCGTCAAGGTCGGCGAAAAGCTGTGCGAAGCCGGTGCCCGCAACGAAGCCGGCAAGAAGTTCTCGGCCGCCGCCAAGCTGCTTGGCACCGATGTCGCCGCGCTCAACACGGCCCCCGTCGCCCAGTAAACCGCCCAGTAATCGGCGCTTCCTTTTCCCCTTGCGCCCCGCTCCCCGTGGGGTGCTTTCTGGGGCCGGTGCTTTCCCCCCGCACCGGCCCCTTTTTCTTTGCATGGAAAAGCGTTTAGTCAGCGTGACCACCGACAGGAGCCGCGCCTGACCGATCATCTTCGCCTCGAAACCACCGGCGCCGTCGCTCGGCTGCTTATCGATCGCCCCGCCCGGCGCAACGCCATGAACCAGGCGATGTGGGAGGCGTTCCCCGGACTTGTCGACATGGCCATGGCCGACCCGGCCGTGCGCATCCTCCATATTGCCTCGGCCAATGGCGACGCCTTTTGCGCCGGTGCGGATATCGGTGAATTCGCTACGGCCTCGTCTGATCCGGCCTGGCGGGCGCGCAACCAGGCGGCGATCCGCGCCACCCAGATTGCCCTGGCCCAGGCGCCCAAGCCGACGCTGGCGATTGTCGATGGTGATTCCATCGGCGGCGGCTGCGGCATCGCCATGGCGTGCGATCTGCGCATCGCGTCACCGCGGGCGCGTTTCGGCATCACGCCGGCCAAGCTCGGCCTTGTCTATCCGCTTCATGACACGCGGCTGCTTGTCGAGCTTGTCGGCCCAGCCCAGGCGCGGCGGCTGCTGTTTTCCGCAATGCTGATCGATGCTTCCGAAGCGCTCCGAATAGGGCTGGTGCAGATCGTCGCGGAAGATCTCGCCGCTGCGGTGGCTGACTTCACCGACTCTGTTCTCGCCCAGTCGCCGGCCAGCCAGCGTGCCTCCAAGGCCATCATCCAGCGCATCATCGAAGGCGCCCATGACGATGATGAAGGCTCGGCCGCGGACTTCGATGCCGCCTTTCAGAGCGCCGATTTCGCCGAAGGCGTCGCGGCCTTCCTGGCAAAGCGCAAGCCCATCTTCGCGCCATGACCGCGCCATTCGTCATTGCTGGTTCGTCGCCGCTGCTGCTGATTGCCGATCATGCCAGCAACACCGTTCCGCCCGGGGTTGGGCTCGGCATCGACCCGGCGCTGCTCGATGAACATATCGCCATCGATATCGGCACCGAAGCGCTCACCCGGTTGCTGGCTAAAGCCCTTGATGCGCCGGCAATCATCGCCCGTGTGTCGCGGTTGGTCATCGACTGCAACCGTGATCCGGCTGTCGCCGATGCCATTCCGGTGGCAAGCGACGGCCATGCCATTCCCGGCAATCTCGCATTATCGCCTGCCGAGCGTTGCGCCCGTATCGACAATATTCACACGCCTTACCACGCCACGATCGAAACCCAGATCGCGCTGTCGCGGCCCAAACTGATCGTCTCGATCCACAGCTTCACGCCGCGACTTGCCGCGCGCCCTGACGAGGCGCGGCCCTGGCCGGTGGCGCTGCTCCACAACCGGGACGATCGCGCCGCGAGGCTGGCCTTGGCCTGGCTCGCCGGGCAGGGGTTCGATGCCGGCGACAACCAGCCCTATTCGGGTCGGATACTCAACTACACGATGGACCGCCACGCCGAAGCGGCTGGCATCGCCTATCTCGGCCTTGAAGTCCGCAACGACGGCCTGCGCGATCCTGCCAGTGTCGATCGCTGGGCGGAACTGCCGGTAGCGCTTGTCCGGCACGTCACAGGCCGCCTGGCTCACGGTCCGAGGTAAAGCCGCCCCCTCGAAGGGGTCCGGGGCCACCGGCCCCGGCCGCCGGAGGCTCTTTTCTTCGATCCGGCTTTAATACAGCCTAGTGCTGCGTCTCGGGCATCGCCACAACCAGCCCTTCAAGGCTGGCGCTGGCGAAGATCTGGCAGGCGAGCCGGCTATTGGCCTGGCGGGTGTCGGCAAGATCGAGCATCGCTTCTTCCATCTCGCTGATGGTGCCGGTGCGATCGGCCCAGGCGGTGTCGATATAGACGTGGCAGGTGGCGCAGGCGGCATTGCCGCCGCAGTCGCCATCGATCCCCGGCACGCCATTGCCCAACGCGCCTTCCATCAGCGAGACGCCGTCGGCGACCTCGACTTCATGCGCGGTGCCATTGTGTTCGACATAGGTAATGCGTGCCATTTCTGGTCCTGTAACTCGGGATTGGGTTGGGATCAGGCCGGGATCCGGACCATCATCTGCTTGTAGCCCTTGACGAAGGCGGAAGGCACGCGGGTCGGTTCCTCGACGATTTCGATCGTGTCGAAACGCGCCAGGATTTCTTCCCAGAGGATCTTCAGCTGCAGTTCGGCAAGCCGGTTGCCGACGCAGCGGTGGATGCCGAAGCCGAACGACATGTGCTGGCGGGCGCGCGGGCGATCGATGATGAAGGCGTCGGGGTTCTCGATCGCGCGCTCATCACGGTTGCCCGAGACATACCACATGATGACCTTGTCACCCTTGCGGATGTGCTGGCCACCGAGGATCGTGTCTTCGAGCGCGGTGCGGCGCATATGCGCCAGCGGCGTCTGGTAACGGATGATTTCCGACACCAGCGATTCAACCAGTGCCGGATTGGCACGCAGCTTGGCGAATTCGGCCGGATTGTCGTTGAGGAACTTCAAGCCGCCAGTGATCGAGTTGCGCGTGGTGTCGTTGCCGCCGACGATGAGCAGCACGAGATTGCCCATGAATTCCATCGGCGGCATGTCGCGTGTCGCCGGGTTATGGGCAAGCATCGAGATCAGGTCGCCCTTGGGCTCGGGGTCGTTCACCCGGGCGTTCCACAGCCCCATGAACTCCTGCAGCATGCCCATCAGAACGGCCTGGCGCTCTTCCTTCTGGAGGTTGCCGGGCACTTCCGGGTCGGCGGTGGCGATGTCGGACCAATAGGTCAGCTTGCGGCGATGTTCCTGCGGGAAATCGAACAAAGTCGCGAGCATGCGGCTGGTCAGCTCGATCGACACCTTGTCGACCCAGTCGAAGACTTCACCACGCGGCAGGCCATCGAGGACCTCTTGCGTCCGGCTGCGAATGAGCCCTTCGAAATCAGCGAGGTTCTGCCCCGAAACGATGGGGTTGACGGCCTTGCGCTGCACATCATGCTTGGGCTGGTCCATGGCGATGAACATCGGCATGATGAAATCCTGGTCCATGTCGAACAGCGTGATGCCGCCGAGATGGGCGTCGGACGAGAACACCGCATGATTGGTGTCGACCGCCATGATGTCGGCCCAGCGCGTTACCGACCAATAGCCGCGGTGGCGGTTGGCATTCTGATGGGTGAAATGAATGGGGGCTTCATCACGAAGCCGCTTGAAAAAGGTCCAGTGGGTGTCGGTTTCCCAATAGATCGGATCGGCGATATCGACATCGGCGAGCGGCGCGGTGGCGAGATAGGCTGTGAGCGATGCAGGGGCCAGATCGGCCAGCCCGGGGCGAGTACGCGGCGGCAGTGGCCAGACGTAATCATACTCTTCCCGCGGAATCGTGTGGGTGATCGGGGCCTCGGCGCTCAGGTTGGGCTGCGTTGCCATCTTCATTCTCCCATCATCCGGCCGCGGTTGCCTGCGACTCAGTGTCATCCCCACATTCGCGTTGTTACACTACGCGAAATTCAAGTGCCACTCATATTTTTGTGGCCATTCCGCCATTAAGGCCCCTACACGCTGCCACGGAACCTGTTTTTTACGATGAGATTCAAACGAAAATCGAGCGATTTGAAGTGCTTGGCAGCGATAAGTCGACATTAAGTTCACAAGCGAATGGCGTTTTAATTTTAAGGTAAGATTATCGCTGGCATAGTGAGAATTAACTCATATGGTTCTAAATGTCAAGATTGACGATGCGTCAGCCGGCCGCCCACGGCCGTCCCCTAAGCAGGCGGCACTACTTTGCCTCCATCGGGTCTGCAGGGCTAATGTCGGCAGCGCGGTCGCCGCACGTCAGGCGGCCGCGCGCAGGCCCCCGATCGCCGCTTCGATCCATTGCCGCGTGTCGGGAATCATCGCTTCGACCTGGGGCAGGTCGTTGACGCACAGGAACTTCATGCCCGGCTTGGTCGCGCGGGCCAGATAGGCGCGGACATCGGCCAGCGGATAATCCGCCACGGCGCCGGTGCGCAGGTGCAGATGGTCCTCGGCCGGTGTCATCACGCAGTCGCCGGCGCTTATGCAGGCATGGTTGTGCAGCGCCTGCGGCAGGAACTGGCCAACATCCCGGAACCGGTGCCCGATATTGGCCCCAAAGGCATCGGCGTGGCGGTCCCACAGCGTTGCGAAAACCGATCGCCGCATCGGGTGGACGACATGGGCGGCGGCAAACACCCGATCGGCAGCGAAACCGGCCAGCCGGGCCGCGTTCAGTTGCGCATAATCATGCAGCCGGGTCGGATCATCGCGCAGCGCCGGATTGGTCACCAGATCGCGCCGGTCGACCCATTTGCCGCGCAGCACCGGGGCAGCGCCGACAAAGACATCTTCAGGCGTCAGCGGCGCTGTCAGGAAGACATCATCGTTGAAATAGACAAACCGTTCCGCAAGGCCGGGAATGCGCCACAACAGGCTTTCGATGGCCAGTGAATTGAACGTCGGCAAGGCCGCTTCATGGCCGGCGAAGAGCACGCGATGATCGACGATGGCAATGCGCGACCGCAAGCTGGCGGGCAGCCCCGAAAGGTCGGGCATCTGTGCATCGGTGACGATCCAGATGCGCCCGATCCAGGGCGCATTGTTGCCGATGGAGGCAAGGCAATAGCGCAGTTCATCGCTGCACGCCCAGCGGTGGGGGTTGCGGGCATTTTCACCCGCCGCTGCGGTTTTCGAAAGCCAGGTTTCGCGTTTCACGCGATGCGCCGGCTCCGCCCCATCCACCCAGGTGACGACGGCATCGATCCGGGTCATCGCCGGCAACAATTTCTGGGGCATCGGTCGGGCAGGGCTTTACGGCTGTTCGTGACGCGGCATAGCGGCAAGCGAGAAGGCGGGGCCTTTAGCGCATTTGCAACAAACGTCCAGTCATTACCGTAGCGGTAGGCGGAACGGGGTTCCGCGTGCCCGTGCAGCGACCGAAGGAGTCGTCAGCTTTGCTGAGCGGGCCTGCCCGCGCTTACAGTCAGCAGTGGACGCGCGCCTGCCGCCGGCCGGCGCGTCGGCCGTTGCGGACTAGGCCATGGCCCGCCGGCGCCGGCGCATCGCTACACCGGTCAAACCGAAGCCGGCGATCAGCATCGCCCAGCTTGCCGGCTCGGGCACGACGCCGGCGCCGCCGCCACCACCGCCACCGCCACCGCCACCGGGGATTGGCCATTCGATCGTGACTGGCGTCTGTGTCAGATTGACGGTGCCCGATGTGGCGAATTCGAGCCCGGTGACGAACGCCGTTGGGTTGGCCGGGTCGAGCTCGAGCGCCGGGTTGATGTCGCGCAGCGAGAAGCCCGAAATGCCGTTGGTGAAGCCGATGCTGGTGAAGTCCACCCAGTCCCCGCCCATGACATCGCTGAACAGCGGCGACCCGCCGCCGCCGAGCGCGAAGATGTCAAAGCCATCGAGATCGCCAAGCAGCGTCGGGAACATAGCCCTGGTGATCAGCGGGCTACCGAGTGTGACCGAATAGTCATAGCCGACCGAGACAGGAGGATCGAAGAAGACGGGGGTGTTGGGGAAGACCAGCTGGACAAAAACAAAGCCATTGTCCGGCGTGATACTCGTCGGAAGGACAGGCATCCCCAGCGACCCTAGTTCACCAATTTCCAGGCGAGTGATCTGCCCGATCAAGCTGATCGGCGTGATCAGAGCCACAGGAACAGTATAGGTGTCACCTCCCTCAGTCACATATTCGAAAGCTTGGGCAGACGCAGTTAGTGTAAATCTGGGATCCCATTCGTCTCCTCCAAATCGACTTCCAAAAAATGGCGGCGTGAAATCGTAAACCAGCGTGTTTCCGATCTGCTGGAATGTCCGACGCTGATCCAGAATCATACCGTCGCTATACCCGTCAAAAAAATCTACGACCAAGTTCAGTTCGACAACGCCGTCAAACCGGTGGGTCTGGCTAACGTCATAATAGCCTTGTTCTTCGTTGAAATAGAGATTTTCGAAATTACCGTTTAGCGTCTGCAGGTAGCTAGATTCTATATATGGAGCGCCTGATTGCAAATCGGCTATTGAGAAAAACGCGTTCAAACTGCCGTAAGTTTCGACATCGCTGTAATAATCTTGCCAACCTGTGACAAAATTGGCACCTATATTATATTCCGCCTGTTGTTGGGCAAGTACCGGCCACAGGTCAGGAATGGTGACGGCGGTGCCGCCAACTGTAATCAAGGGATTGTTAGTGAGAAAAATTCCCGATGACTCACTTGCCACGCCATAGGTGACAGAGAAGGGGGTCGAAGTACCCTTGATATTGCCGGTGAACCGCACCGTCTGCGCATCGGCAGCCGTCGCCGCCGTCAGCGCCAGCGCCGAAGCACAGGCCAACAAAATCCTGTTCATGGAATCATGCCTCTCGGTTCGAAGGGAAACCCGGCGGTACCCCTACGGTCCGGATCGCATCGTCAAAGTAACGAGATACGCCGGCAAGGCAACAAAAAATTTAATAAATAATGATGACAGGATAAACAATTGTTTATCTGGCCAGACTGAACTGGGGCCGGCTTGTCCTACACGGTCTGGATTGGCTACAAGGCCGGTGCTTCGCTCCTTGAAATCGTCAACACCGGCCAATTGTCCGGCCGCACCCGCGTTCGGCGAATTTTTACACACGCTCGCACAGCGGGGGTCGTCAAATTCGTCAAGATTTGACTGGCGGGCCTATCCCACCAGTGCCAGCTTCGGCGGCGCCACTGCCTGGCTTGTAACCCGCTCTGGCCCGAAGCGGCGCGACAGCCGGCCGATGACTTCGACGTCGATCAGGTAGTCGCCGCCCAGCCGCAGCCGTGCCAGCCCGGCGGGCGTTGCGACTGTCGCCACCAGTTCGCCGCGGCCCTTGCCGCGGGCTTCGCCGACCAGCGCGCCGAGTTCGGCGGCTTCCTCGGCGCTTTCCAGCGTCACCACCAGCCGGCCGCGCACCCGCCGTGCCATTTCGGCGAGCGGTGTTGCGCCGCGCAGCGTCACCCGCGGCACTTCCTCGCCATCACGCCACATCAGTTCCGCCTGGATGAGAACGGCAGGGGAGTCACCCGCCAGCGCCTCCAGCCGGGTTTGCGTTTCCTCGTCGAAGCAGCTCGCCACATATTGGCCCGAGCGATCCGACAGGGTAACGAACTGGTAGCGCTTGCCCGATGGCGGCGTGCGCCAGCGGATTTCCTCGATCAGCCCTGCCATGACAACGCCCTGCCGGCCACCGCCCGCCGGCGCCGGCATCCCGGCCACTTCGGCGAAGCTTTTGGCGCCTTGCGAATCGAGCACCGGGCGCCACGCCTCGACGGGATGGCCGGAGAAATAGAAGCCGAAGGCCTCTTTCTCCTGCGCCATCGTCTCGGCCATCGACCAGTTGACGCTCGTCGGCACCAGCATGGCGAGGCCGCCGTCGTCGACGAACCCCGTCGCTTCGCCGAACAGCGCCGCCTGCGCACTTTCCCGCGCATTCGCCGCCGCCTGCGCGGTGCCGAGCAGGGCTTCGGCGAGGAGATGCACCCCGCCGCGATTGGGGCTGATGCCGTCGAAACAGCCGGCAGCGATGAGGCTTTCGAGCTGGCGCTTGTTGAGCAATTTGGGATCGACGTGCCGGGCAAAGGCGGCCAGCGATGCATAGCCTTGCCCGCGCCCGGCAACGACAACCTCCATCGCCTTTTCGCCGACATTCTTGAGCGCGGCGAGGGCATAGCGCACCTGCCCGTCGTGAACCGCAAAATCCGCTTCCGACGCATTGATGCACGGCGGCAGGATCTTGACGCCCGATCGCCTGGCATCCTCGGTGAAGGCGGCAAGCCGGTCGGTATTGGTGATGTCATAGGCCATCGAGGCAGCGAAGAACTCGACCGGATGATGCGCCTTGAGCCAGGCCGTCTGGAAACTGACCAGCGCATAGGCCGCGGCGTGCGACTTGTTAAAGCCATAGTTGGCGAATTTGAGCACCAGGTCGAAGATCGCCGATGCCGTTCCCTTGTCGATATTGTTGGCGGCGGCGCCTTCGGCAAAGCGCTCCTTTTGCGCCACCATTTCGGCGTGGATCTTCTTGCCCATGGCGCGGCGCAGCAGATCGGCTTCGCCAAGGCTGTAGCCCGCCAGCGTCCGGGCAATCTGCATCACCTGTTCCTGATAGACGATGATGCCATAGGTTTCGCGCAGGATCGGCTCCATCAGCGGGTGGAGCAGCTCGACCTTTTCCCGCCCATGCTTGCGGGCGGCAAAGCTCGGGATATTGTCCATCGGGCCGGGGCGATAGAGCGCGCCGAGCGCCACGATATCGCCGAAGCCGCTGGGCCGCACCTGGGTCAGCGCCCGGCGCATGCCTTCGCCTTCGAACTGGAAGACGCCCACCGTGTCGGCCCGCGCCAGCAGCGCATAGACCGCCGGATCATCGAGGGGCAGGCCGAGCCAGTCGACCTCGACACCGCGCCTGGCCAGCAGCTTGGCGGCGCGATCGAGGACCGACAGAGTCTTCAGCCCCAGAAAGTCGAACTTGACGAGGCCGGCCTTTTCCGCCGCCTTCATCTCGAACTGGGTGACCGCCATGTCCGATCGTGGATCGCGGTACAGCGGCACCAGCTCCGACAGCGGCCGGTCACCGATGACGACCCCGGCGGCATGGGTCGAGCTGTGGCGCGGCAGGCCTTCGAGTTGCAGGGCGATCTCGATCAGCCGCTTGACCTTGGGGTCGCGGTCGCGCTCGGCGATGAACTCGGGCAGGCCCTCATAGCGCTTGCCGTCCTTGTCCTTGCCGATGCCCAGCGTCCGCGCCAGGGTCCAGGGGTCGGTCGGGTGGCTGGGGACAAGCTTGGACAGCCGGTCGGTCTGGCCATAGGGCATCTGCAGCACCCGGCCGACGTCCTTCAGCACGGCGCGGGCCTTCATCTTGCCGAAGGTGATGATCTGCGCGACCTGTGCCGCGCCATAGCGTTGCTGGACATAGTTGATGACTTCGCCGCGCCGGGTTTCGCAAAAGTCGATATCGAAATCGGGCATCGACACGCGATCGGGGTTGAGAAAGCGCTCGAACAGCAGGCCATGTTCCAACGGGTCGAGATCGGTGATCGCCAGTGCCCAGGCGACGACCGAGCCGGCGCCCGAGCCGCGCCCCGGGCCCACGGGAATGCCTTGCGCCTTCGCCCAGCCGATGAAATCGGCAACGATGAGGAAATAGCCCGGAAACCCCATGGCATTGATGACGCCGAGCTCGAACGCCAGCCGCTCGCGATAGGGGGCAGGGTCGGCAATTGCGGCAGCGGCCAGGCGCTTTTCCAGCCCGGCTTCGGCAGCAGCGACCAGCGCCGGGTCTTCGGACAGGCCATCATTGGCCATGCGCGGCAGGATCGGCTTGCGCGCCGGGGCGGCGACGGCGCAGCGCTGGGCGACGACGAGGGTATTGGCAATCGCTTCGGGCAGGTCGGGAAAGGCCTTGCGCATCTCGGCCGGCGACTTCAGCCGGTGCTGGGGGTTGGACTTGCGCCGGTCCTCGGCCTCCACATAGGCCGATGTGGCGATGCAGAGCAGCGCGTCATGGGCGAGGTGGACTCGCTCATCGAGGAACTTGACCGGGTTGGTGGCAACGATCGGCAGGCCGCGGGCTTCGGCGAGCCGCAGCAGGCCGGGTTCGGCGCGCGCTTCGATGGGGTCGCCGCTGCGCGAAATCTCGACATAGAGGCGCCCCGGGAACAGGCTTTCGAGGCTGTCGGCATAGGGATCGGCGGCCTGGCCATCGGCGAGCAGCCGCGCCAGCGCACCATCGGCGCCCCCCGTCAGCGCGATCAGGCCATCGGTGCGGCCCTCAAGATCGGCCAGCAGCAGGTGCGGATCCTCGGCCGGATCGACGCCGAGATGCGCCTGGCTGACAAGGCCGATAAGGTTGGTGTAGCCGGCGGCATCCTGGGCGAACAGCACCAGCCAGTCGTGGATCGGGCGGGTGGTGATGGTTCGCGATCCGGGGCGCTCGACGGCGACCATGGCGCCGATGACCGGCTGCACCCCGGCATCCTTGGCGGCGGCCGAAAAGTCCATGGCGGCAAACATGTTGCCGCGATCGGCAAGGCCGGCAGCCGGCATTTTCTCGCGCCGGCAGGCCTTGGCAAGGTCTTCGGGCTGGATCGCGCCTTCGAGCATCGAATAGGCCGATTGCAGGCGCAGATGGACAAAGCCGGCATGGCCTGACGTCGAAAGGGCGCGGGGGGCTGGCATGGCGCCATCATGCCGGCTGGCCGTGAGTCTGGAAAGGCGACGCTTTCGACTTATCCACGCCTAAGTCGGCGTTGCGCGGCCCAGACGACCGCAGCGAGAAGCGCCAGACCGGCGCCGAGCCAGGGCAGGACGACCCGGAGTCGCGGCCAGAGCAGATCAGCCATGGCATTGGCCTCGATCTGCTGCGGTGCCGAATAGCCGGCAGGCATCGGCAATACGCCTTCGGCCCTGGCCCAGGCAGCATAGCCGGCCTGCATCGCGGCGAACGCCGCCGGGCGGGCGCGTCGCAGATCGGTGGTTTCGCCGGGGTCGGCGACGATGTCGAACAGATGCCAGCCACCGTCGCCATAGGGCCAGAGGTTGCGGACCAGCTTCAGGCTACCCTGCCAGAGCACGGCGTTGCCCGCCAGTTCATAGCCGATGCTTTGCTGCGGCGGGTGCACCGCGCCGCCACCGCCAAGCATCGGCACCAGGCTGCGGCCGCTGATGCCGTCCCTGCTGTCGATACCCGCAAGCGCCAGCAGCGTCGGGGCGATATCGGTGACATGGGCGAAGCCGCTTGCAACCGGCCCCTTGGCAAGTGCCGGATTTCCTGGCCAGGCGATGATCAACGGCACCCGCAGCCCGCCTTCGCTGGCGGTGAACTTGTAGCCACGCAGGGGTGATGCCGCTGCGCTGGCGAAGGCCGCGCCGATTGCCGTCAGCGACCCCGGCCGGCCCTGCCGGTCGATGCTCTGATCATAGTAAAGAATGGCATTTGCGCGTGGCAACGCCGCTGCCATCGGGTCGGTGGCTTCGGCGCCATTGTCCGACAGGAAGACGAAAACCGTGTTGTCATACTGGCCGCTGGCCTTGAGATGCGCGACGAACCGCCCGACCTCGCGGTCCATCGCCGTCGCCATGGCGGCATAGGCCTCCATCGCCCCGGCACGCTGGCGGCGTTCGGCTGGCGTCAGGCTGGCCCAGTCGGGGGTCGATTGCATCGTCACCATGCCAACCCCGGGCGGCATCACGCCCCGGGCGACAGCACCGGCGCGCCTCGCTTCGCGAAGTGCCGTCCAGCCGGCGTCATAGCGGCCGCGGTAGCGCGCCAGATCGGCGTCGGCGGCCTGCACCGGAATGTGATTGGCCAGGAAATTGATCGACACGAAGAACGGCTTGGCCGGGTCGCCGGTGGCGAGATAGCCGAGCGTCCTGTCAACGATCAGGCGCGACGAATAGAATCGCGTCGGCAGCGCCGCCGGGCGACCGTCCTCGGTCCAGTCGGCGCGGTCATAGAGCAGCAGATTGGGCTTGTTTTCGAAATTATCGGCGCCCGATTGCGACAGCGCCAGAGCGTGATCATAGCCGCGTGCCGTCGGCAGGCTGTCCGGCGTATGGCCCAGGTGCCATTTGCCGGTGAAAAAGGTGCGATAACCCGCGCCGCGCAGCCGCTCCGCCAGCGTCGTCACGCGCTGCGTCAGATGGTTTTCATAGCCCGGCCTGCCCCGATGCGCCGGCGGAATGGTTTCGGGCATGTTGCCGAAGCCGGCGCGGTGGCTCGAGGCGCCGGTTTGCAGCATGGCGCGCGTCGGCGCGCACGAGCCCGAGACATGAAAGTTGGAGAATCGCACGCCATCGCGTGCCAGGGCATCGATATGGGGTGTGGCGATTTCGCTGCCAAAGGCGCCGACGTCGGTGAAGCCCCAGTCATCGGCAACGAGGAGGACGATGTTGGGCCGGGTGGGCGAGGCCGTCGCTGCAGTCGTCGTCATCATCAACAGTAGCGCTGCGATGCCCGGCAACTGCCTCACGAAGCCACGAGATCCATGCACCCGGCAGCCGCCAGCAGCGGTGTCAGCCAGCCGCGGGCGCCGGCCGGCAAGGATTCAAAGCGCGCGCGCAGATCGGCAAGGCATTTCGCCTGATATTTGAATGTGCCCTGGCGATAGCGGTGTCCCATGGCATCGAATTCGAAGCTTTCGGCGCCGGCTGCCAGCGCTGCGGCGTTGCCGAGCAGGAAGGGCGAATAAACCGAGCCGATCACCGCCAGCAGCGCCGTCGCCGCCGGGGCAAGCGGCGCCTCGGGGGCATCCCAATCACCTTCGATGCCCGACATGTCGTCGATGTGGAGCAGCCAGCGCAGAACATAGGGATAGTCGCGTCGCAGCATCGCCTCGGGGGTCGGGTCGGCCCCGAGCTGGGAAACCTGGCCGTACAGCCCGAATTCGGCAAGGCTCGGCCGCGTCCCGAACAGGCAATGCCGATCGGTGACATGGGCTTCGAGCGCAGCGAGCACGGCGCGCGTCGAAGCTTCGATCAAGGGGAAATTGGCTTCGGTGCAGCCGACGATTTCCATGCGCCCGACCTGGCGCGCCCGGAAGATCTCGGCAGCGGCCTGCGACTGGACAATGCCGCCGCCCGTCATCCGGTCGAACGCCAGCCAGCGGCTGACCTGCACCTGATCAACTTCGCGCAGCCAGCGGTAGCCGAACATCGCCTTGGTCAGCCATTCGTCGGCGAAATCCTCGATGAGATGCGCGAGAAAGGCCCGGGCGGGGTCAGGGGGCACGATGCTGCGGTCCCGATGCCGCCTTTCCAGATCGTAGATGAGTGGCGTCGAATCATTGGCAAAGTGGCCATCGGGATATTCCAGGATGGGGATCACCGGTGCCTTGACCTTGCCCTGCGCCGACTGTGCCTCGGTGCCATGCCGCCAGCGATGCGGCAGTCGCCGATAGCGCAGCACCGCCCGCATCTTCATGGAATAGGGGGAGCCGAGTGCCCCGTAGAGGGTGTAATATTCAGGATTCACAGCAGGTTCCCGGTGGTGATGTCAGCGCTGCCTGCCGGCAGTGTAATGATCATGCCGTCTTCTGCAATGCCGATCGGCCCGCTGAAATGGTCGCCGGCATCACCGAGAAAGGCCGGGTAAGCAAAGCGAAAGGGTATCGGCGGGACAATGTGGTTGAGCAGCAACTGCCGGACGCCGGCCGCGCGGGCGGCATCGGCGGCCTGCGCCGGGCTGCTGTGATAATCGAGGATGTCGCGGGTGATCTGGGCGGTGTTGGTTGCGCCTTTGCTGGCCAGCGCGTCGGTGAGCACGGCAACGAGCCTGGGCTGCAGCGCCTCATGGACCAGCAGGTCGGCGCCCCGCGCGGCGGCGACGAGTGATGCCGATGGTGCCGTGTCACCGCTGATGACGATGGCGCGGCCCTTGTAATCGAAGCGATAGCCGACGGCCGGGTGCACCGGGTCGTGATCAACCGGAAAGGCGGTGACCCGCACGCCATCGGCATCCAGAACCACCAGCGGTGCCGCACCGATGGCAAAGGGCACCGCCACCGCCCCCGCCCCGCCGGGCGGCATGATCGCCGGGCCATGATGCGCGGTTCGATAGCCGTTATCGAGCGCATAGGCGGCATTGAAGCCGGCAACGACCCGCTCGACCCCCGGTGGCCCGGCAATCGGTAACGGCACACTGTTGGGCCGCCCCGACCAGCGCAGCAGCAGCATCGGCCCCAGCCCGTCGATATGATCCGAATGAAAATGCGTCAGGAACAGGCGTTCGATGCGCCCGACGGGCAGCCCCATGCGCGCAAGGTTGCGGCCCCCGCCTTCGCCGGCATCGACGACGAAGATATGGCGGCCAGCAATGACCATCGTGCACGGCCCGGCGCGGCCCGGATCGGGAAGCGGTGACCCGCTGCCGCAAATGATGACATGAAGACCGTCCGCCAGTCCGACAGTCGCATCACGGCCCGCACGTTCGGCAGCGACCCGGCCGAGCAACAGCCTGCCGATTTGCGGCTGAAAGGCCAGGATTGCGATCCCGGCGCCGATCGCCAGCGCCCCGGCCAGCCCCTTGCCCATTGGCCCCATGAGTCCCGGTCCCCAGTCCCCGCCCGCGATTGCAGGCTTGAAATGACCCGATTTTATTGCACGCGCAATGTCGAATTATTGCGCTGCCGGCCGATCGGGTATAATTCGGCTCCACAAATGGGGGTAGGCACTGTGCGGACGATCTTGCGGGTAGTCATCGGCTGCGTCGGCCTGTTCAACATCGTTATTGGCCTGGGCTTTCTGTTCGCGCCCGAAAAGCTGGCGCTGGCCTTCTACATCGCGCCGCTCGGCACCCAGGGGCTGGCGACGCTGCGTGCCGATTTCCCCGGCTTCTTCATCGGCGCCGCCGTCTTCGCACTTGTCGGTGCCTGGCGGGCGGAGGGCCGCCCGCTGCTGGTGCCGATGCTGATGCTCGCGCTGGCGCTGCTTGGCCGCACGGTCAGCCTTGCCATCGACGGCATGGCGCCAACGGCCGTGCCACCGATGGTGGTCGAGGCGGTGATGATTGCCATATTGTGGCTGGGCTGGCGCAATTTCAGGGCACAGCGGCCATGAAACGTTGGGCAAAACTGCTGCTCGGCGGTGCGGCGGTCGCCGTCATCGGCGTCGGTCTGGCCCGCGACACGATCAAGCTTCACCTTGCCGGCTGGGTTGCAGGGCCGGTGGCGCCGACACGTCCGGTGGTATGGGCGCAAGGCCCGGCGCAGCCGCCGGCGGGGGCACGCCCGCCCAATATCGTGCTGATCATGGTCGATGATCTCGGCATCAACGATCTCAGCCTGACGGGCACGGGCGCCGGTGGCGTGGCGACACCCAATATCGATGCGATCGGGCGGGAGGGGGTGACGTTCGCCAATGGCTATGCCGGCAATGCCACCTGCGCACCTTCGCGCGCCGCACTGCTGACAGGGCGCTATGCAACGCGTTTCGGCTATGAATTCACCCCGACCGACCCCAATCTGCCACGGTGGTTTCCGATTTCGCTGTTTCGCATCGACCATATGTTCGCCCGCAACATCGCGCATCAGGACACTGCGTCGCCGCTCAAGGCGGTTTTCGACGAAGCCGCTGCCGAGCGTTCGGCCCTGCCGGGCGGCAAGGGCGTGCCTGCATCCGAAATCATGATCCCCGAGCAGCTTCGGACGCGCGGCTATCACACGATCCATCTCGGCAAATGGCACCTTGGCGATGCCACGGGGATGCGGCCCGAGCAGCAGGGCTTTGACGAAAGTCTGGGTTTCATGATCGGCGGCATGAAGTTTCTGCCCGAGAATGATCGCGACGTCGTCAATTCGAAGCAGGATTTCGATCCGATCGATCGCTATCTCTGGGCCAATCTGCCGTTTGCCGTGCAATTCAGCGGCGGGCCGCGCTTTGCGCCCGACCGCTACATGACCGATTACCTCACCGACGCAGCGGTTGCCGGCATCCGTGCCAATCGCAACCGGCCGTTTTTCATCTATCTCGCCTATAATGCGCCGCACACCCCGCTCCAGGCGCTGCGTGCCGATTACGATGCCCTGCCGCAGATCAAGGACCATCGGCTGCGGGTCTATGCAGCGATGATCCGTGCGCTCGACCGCGGCGTCGGCCGGGTAATGGCCGAATTGAAGGCGCAGGGCCTCGACGACAACACGCTGGTGATCTTTTCATCGGACAATGGCGGCGCCAACTATATCGGCCTGCCCGATATCAATCGTCCCTATCGCGGCTGGAAGGCGACTTTCTTCGAAGGCGGCACCAAGGTGCCCTTCATGATGCGCTGGCCGGGCCGCATTGCCGCTGCCAGCACCTATGCGCCAGCGGTAAGCCAGTTCGACATTTTTGCCACCGCCAGCGCAGCCGCCGGCGTGGCGCTTCCCGCCGACCGGCCGATCGATGGCGTCGACATCATGCCTTATCTTGCCGGCACCGCAGCGGGGGAGCCCCACCCGACGCTGTTCTGGCGCAGTGGCGGCTATCGGGTGGTGCGCGCTGGCGACTGGAAGCTGCAATCGCTCGACGATCCCCGCCAGACGCTGTTGTTCGATTTGAAGACCGATCCGACCGAGCACGTCGATGTTGCCGCTGCCAACCCCGCCAAAGTGGCGGAACTGCGGGCGTTGCTGGCAAGACACGATGGCCAACAGGCGCCGCCGGCATGGGAATCGCTGGTAAAAGCGCCGATTGCCGTCGACCGGCCGCTCGGAACGAGAGCGCGTGCTAGTGAAACCTATATCTATTGGAATAATTAAAATTATTTGTTACTAAGCCGCATGCGTACCGATAGTGATGTTTTGCAGACTGACGGTCGCCGGCGCCGTTCCGAACAGAGTCGGGACAAGATTATCGCCGCCATGATGGCGCTGGTCGAGGAAGGCCAGATCAGCCCCATTGCCGAACAGGTTGCCGAACGCGCGAATGTCGGCCTGCGCAGCGTCTTTCGTCACTTCAATGACATGGAGAGCCTGTTTGCCGAGATGGCGGCGCGGTTGGCGCGCCACTACCAGCCGGCCCTGGCGCCGTTCGTCAGTGCCGACTGGCGTGGCAGGCTCGATGAGTCGATCGATCGGCGAATCGCCATCTACGAACTGCTGCTGCCGTACAAGCGGGCGGCCGACGCCCACCGCCACCGATCGACGGCGATCGAGAACACCCATGCGCAGACCAACCAGCTGTTGCGCGCGCGGTTGCGGCAGTTGCTTCCGCCGCATCTTGCCGACGATGCGACGGCGCTGGAAACGCTCGATTTCCTGCTGAGTGTCGACAGTTGGCAGCGGCTGCGGATGGAACAGAATCTGTCGCCCGAAACGGCGCGCGCGATTGTCGAAACGCAAGTCAGGTGCCTTGTCGAAGGCTGACCGGCTGGCCTGGTGCGTCGGCAGCAAGCCGATAGCTGCGGCCCAATAACGGCAGCGACAGCGATTGCTCTTGCGCGCCGGCGTCCCTAACGTCCGCCGCTTCTCTGGGTAGGGGGAGCATCGGTTTGAACGGTCCGCTGGTCGGCATCATCATGGGTTCGCGCTCCGACTGGGCGACGATGGCGCATGCCGCCGAAACGCTCGAAGCGCTCGGCGTGGCGCATGAAAGCCGCGTGGTCAGTGCCCATCGCACCCCGCAGCGGCTTTACGATTATGCCGGCAGCGCGGCGGCGCGGGGCCTGAAGATCATCATTGCCGGTGCCGGCGGGGCCGCGCACCTGCCGGGAATGGCCGCCGCGCTCACCCGACTGCCGGTGCTGGGCGTGCCGGTGGAATCCAAGGCATTGAGCGGCATGGACAGCCTGCTCTCCATCGTCCAGATGCCCGCCGGCATTCCCGTCGGCACGCTTGCCATCGGCAAGCCCGGCGCAATCAATGCCGCGCTTCTTGCCGCTGCCATGCTGGCAAATACCGACCCGGCGCTGGCGACGCGCCTCGACGCCTGGCGCCAGTCGCAGACGGATGGCGTGGCAGAAACTCCGGAATGATCGAAACCCCAGAATGATCGAAACCACGATGGTCGACGCAACGATGATCGAGCCGGGTTCGACGATCGGCATTCTTGGCGGCGGCCAATTGGGCCGGATGCTGGCGCTCGCCGCTGCCAACATGGGCTATCGAGTCCATGTTCTGGCGCCCGAAGCCGAATTGCCGGCCGGCGATGTCGCGGCGCTGGTGACACGCGCTGCCTATGACGACCTTGCAGCGCTCGATGCCTTTGCTGCCGCGGTCGATGTCGTGACCTTCGAGACCGAAAACATCGACCCCGCCGCCGTCCGCCATCTTGCGGCGCAGGTGCCGGTTCACCCCGGCGTCGCCAGCCTTGAAGTCGCGCAGGACCGGTTGCACGAAAAGCGCTTTGTGGAGGCGCTCGGTGGCCATCCTGCGGCCTATCGTGCCGTCGACAGCCGGGCCGATCTGGACGCTGCCATTGCCGAACTCGGCGTGCCGTGTCTCCTCAAGACGCGGCGCTTCGGCTATGACGGCAAGGGCCAGGTGCGTATCCGGTCCGCAGCCGATGCCGAAGCGGCCTGGGCGGCACTGGCGGGCGCGCCGGCGATCCTCGAAGCCTGGGTCGAATTCACCCATGAATTCTCGGTGATCCTGGCGCGCAGCGCGGCGGGTGCGATCGTGCACTGGCCGAGCCCTCACAATGTTCATGTCAATGGCGTCCTCGACACCAGCCAGGTGCCGGCGCCGGCTGAACTCACGAGCCAGGCCGAAGAAGCGCTGGCACTGGCGCAGCAGGTTGCCGAAGCGCTTGGCCATGTCGGCGTCTTGACGCTCGAATTCTTCGCCACCGCCACGGGGCCGCGCTTCAACGAAATGGCACCGCGAGTCCATAACAGCGGCCACTGGACGATCGAAGGCGCCCGCGCCTCGCAGTTCGAGAACCATATCCGGGCAATCTGCGGAATCCCGCTCGGTTCGACGGCGATGACCGCCCCCGGGGCGGTGATGAAGAACCTGCTCGGCGACGATATTCATGACTGGCGCGACATTCTGGCCGATCCGCGCGCCCATCTGCACCTCTATGGAAAGAGCACGGTCAAGCCCGGCCGCAAGATGGGGCATGTGACGTGGCTATAGAAGCAGGCGCTCGAGGCTCGGGGGCGGCTGGCACGGCGCCGGCCGGCGAGCGCCGCGCGCTGACTTTCCTGTTCGTCACCGTGCTGATCGATGCCATCGGTTTCGGAATTGTCATCCCGGTGTTCCCGGGGCTGATTGTCGGCTGGACAGGCAAAAGCCTTGCCGATGCGGCGCAGATCGCCGGCTGGATCAGCTTTCTCTACGCGTCGGTGCAGTTCCTGTGCGGCCCAGTCATCGGCGGACTGTCGGACCGGTTCGGACGGCGGCCGATGCTGCTTGCCAGCCTGATCGCCTTCGGTGCCGATTATCTCGTCATGGCCTTTGCCCCCAATCTCTGGTGGCTCGTGGTCGCGCGCATTGTCGCCGGCATCACCGGCGCCACCTTTCCCACCGCCTATGCCTATCTCGCCGATGTATCGACGCCCGAACGCCGCAGCGCCAATTTCGGTATCATCGGCATGGCCTTCGGCTTCGGCTTCATCATCGGCCCGGCGCTTGGCGGCATCGTGGCGCAATGGGGCCCGCGGATGCCGTTCCTGCTGGCAGCGGGGCTGGCGTTTGCCAATGCAACTTATGGCTGGCTGGTGCTGCCCGAAAGCCTTGATCCGGCCAATCGCCGGCGCTTCGATATCCGGCGTGCCAATCCCGTCGGCGCCTTGCTGCGGCTGCGGCTGGCGCACCCCCGGGTGCTGCTGCTGGCAGTGACGGTGTTCGTCTGGTCGATGAGCTACCAGTCGCTCTATTCGATCTGGAGCTTCTTCGGCATCGAACGCTTCGGCTGGACAGCGACCGAAGTCGGCTGGAGCCTGGCGGCGGTCGGCGTCACCGGGGCGCTTGTCCAAGGTATTCTCGGGCGGCGGCTGATCCCGCGCTTCGGCCAGCGCAACATCATCGTTGCCGGCGCGCTGTCGGCGATGGTCGGCTATACGATCTATGCCTTCGCGGAGGCCGGATGGGTGCTGTATGCCGGAATTGCCATTTCGGCGCTGCAGGGGCTAGTCTTCCCCTGCTTGCAAGGGCTGATGTCGGCCGATGTCCTGCCCAGCGAACAAGGCGAATTGCAGGGATCGGTCTCGAGCATGCAGGCATTGGCGGCGATTGTCGGGCCGCCACTGATGACGACGACCTTCGCCATTTTCTCGGCGCCGGCTGCACCCGTCTATTTCCCCGGCGCGCCGTTCCTTCTGTCGGTGGGCTTTGCCGTGTTCGCGCTGGCGATCTTTTTCCAGGCGGTTCGTCGCCCGCAACGCGTTCAGGCGGTCTGATGACAGCAAATGCCCCAGCAGCCTTGGCTGCCGGGGCGGGCTGACCGATCAACGCGGCTTGTTGCGGCGATATTCGGTGATTTCGGCTTCGGTGGCGCGGCGATCGCCATTCCACCACTGGCCGTCCTTCTGGGTCAGGGTCGTGGCAGTGCCGGACTGGGTCGATGTGGTGCCGGTCCCGGTTTCCGTCGTCGTGCCGGTGCCAGTGCCGGTTCCCGTCGTGGTCCCCGCGGACATGCCCGTGTTGGGCGCCGACATCGATGAGCCCGTTGCTGCGGTGCCACTGCCCGACATGCCGGACTGTGGCGTGCCATAGCCGGCCGAACTGCCGCCTGAAGGGTTGGCGGCCGACGGGCTTTGCACGGAAGCGTTGGGCATCGACGCGTTTGGCATGGGCGCGGCGGGCATGGGCACGCTTGAGCCACTGGGCCCCGAGCCCGACATGCCCGGTGATGACATGCCCGGTGTCGACATGCCCGGCGATGACATGCCCGGTGTTGCTGTTCCTGGCGTTGACGTTCCCGGTGTTGACGTTCCCGAGCCCGACATGCCCGACCCCGACATACCCGGCATCGAAGTGCCCGACGGGCCCGACATCGACGAACCGGCGCCCGTTGGACCAGATGTCATCGGGCCTGAAGTCGATCCGCCAGTGGTCGAACCCGTTGACGAAGACCCGCTGGTTCCGGTCGTCTGGGCAAAGGCGGTGGTGGCAAGAAGTGCGGCAATGCCGCCGATCAGCATCTTCATGGAAATACTCCTGTGCTACGAATACGAAGTTTCGCATCCCAGCCGACGCGGACTGGTTACCGGCTCGACAGATGGCTGGTCGATCGGTTCCCCGCGGCGCCGTATTCGGGACAGGCGGGTCCTGCGACGTGACCAACGGATGACAGCCCGACAGGCTGCTGCTAGGCGGTGGCCGATGACCATCTATCTTCATGAGGGCGATCTGCCCGGCGATGTCTTTGCACCTGGACCGATTGCGGTCGATAGCGAAACCATGGGGCTGCTGCCGGGACGCGACCGGCTTTGCCTCGTCCAGCTGGCCGATGGCCATGGCGACGAACATCTCGTCCGCTTCGGCATCGGCCACTATGACGCCCCGGTGCTGAAGGCCGTCCTCGCCGACCCGGCACGGCTCAAGCTCTATCATTTCGCCCGCTTCGACGTGGCGGTGATCGAGCATTATCTGGGTGTGGTCGCAGCGCCCTTGTTCTGTACCAAGATCGCCTCCAAGCTCGTGCGGACCTACACGGACCGCCACGGCCTCAAGGATGTGCTGCGCGAAACCATCGGGGTCGATATTTCCAAGGCCCAGCAGTCGTCGGACTGGGGCGCACCCGAACTGTCCGACGCGCAGAAGGAATATGCGGCATCGGACGTCCGCTACCTTCACCGCGCCCATGTCGTTCTCGCCGAGCGGCTGGCGCGCGAAGGCCGGACCGTGCTTGCCCAGGCGTGCTTCGATTTTCTGCCTTTCCGCGCCCGGCTCGATCTGGCCGGCTGGGCCGAAACCGACATCTTTGCCCATATGTGATGGTAGCGCCCAGCCTCGTTGCCGAACATCGGACCTTGACCGACCGCCAGCGCGCGGCCCGGCCCGGCAGTCGCCACGATGGCTTGATGCGCCTTCTCAAGCGTTTGCTGCCGGGGCTGGCCCTGGCGGTGCTTGCCGCCATCGTCATCGTGCCGCTGACCAAGGTGAGCGAGTTCAGCTTTCTTCTCGCCAAGGACAAGGTGGCGATGGCTGCCGAACGCCTGCGCATCGACAATGCCGTCTATCGCGGGGAAACCGAGCGCGGCGAAGCCTTCACCATATCGGCAGCCGGCGCCGTGCAGCGCAGCAGTGCCGTGGCCATCGTCGAGCTCGACCGGCTGAAGGCAACGCTCAAGATGATCGAAGGCCCGGCGGTGGTCACCGCCCCGGGCGGGCGTTATTTCATCGAAAACGACAGGCTCGAGGTTACGGGGCCGGTGCGGCTCGATTCGGCCGCGGGCTATACGCTCGATTCGCAAACGGTCGCGATCGATCTCGGGACGCGGCGGGTGACCACCGATCAGCCCGTCACCGGCACCTTGCCGATCGGCAGCTTCAGCGCCGGCAATTTCGAGGGCGATATCCAGGGCAGCCGGCTGGTCATGGCCGGCGGCGCCCACTTGCGGATTCGGCGGGGCGCGGGCAGAGCGGCGCCATGAAGCTTCCTCGTTTTCTGCCCGGCGCGGTCGCGCTCGGGCTTGCCAGTGCCGCCGGTGCGCCACTTCTGGCCCAGGTTTCGGCGCTGAAGGGCCTCGATACTAATGCCCCGATCGATGTCGATGCAGCCCGGATCGAGATCCAGGATGCGGCCAACCAGGCGGTGTTTTCAGGGGATGTCGTCATCCGCCAGGGCCGGCTCACGCTTTATGGCGACAGCGTAAAGGTGCTCTACACCCGCAAATCGGGGGACCCGGAGATGCAGCGGCTCGATGCCCGCGGCAACGTGCGGCTGGTCAGCCCGACCGAGCGCGCCACTGCCAATACCGGCATCTACGATATCGATGGCAAGATCATCACGATGACCGGCAATGTCATGCTCGATCGCGGCGGATCGAAGCTCAACGGCCAGCGACTGGTGCTCAACCTGGCCACCGGCCAGTCGAGCTTCGACGCGCGAGGCGTCGGACCGTCGCAAACGCCGGGCCGGGTGACAGGGCGTTTCGTGGTGCCGCAGCGGAAGTAGGCGGCCTCCGGCGGCTGGGGTCGATGAGCCCAGACCCCGAGCCATTGGCGCGCCTGCGGATTTACCCGGCCAATCGCTGCAATTCCGTCAGCAGATCAAGGGCTTCGCGTGGGCTGATCGCATCGGGATCGATGGCTGCAAGGCGCTCGCGCAGCGCGTCGCCGGCGGGCGCAGCCACGGCCGCGCCGAACAGCGGCAAATCGCCAAGGCCCGCTGCCAGCCCGCCGGTGCGGTCCCGATTGGCCTCCAGCCGCGCCAGCACGGCCTTGGCGCGGCCAAGCACCGGCGCCGGCACCCCGGCCAGCCGCGCCACGGCAAGGCCATAGCTTCTGTCGGCAGCGCCGGGCCTGACTTCGTGGAGAAATACCAGATCGCCCTTCCATTCACGGGCAGCGACGCTGACCGGCTTCAGGCTGCGCAGTCGCCCCTGGAGTTGCACCAGTTCATGATAATGGGTCGCGAACAGGCAGCGGCATTGCAGGTCGTCGTGGACCGCTTCAAGCACGGCCCAGGCGATGGCAAGGCCATCATAGGTGCTGGTGCCGCGCCCGACTTCATCGAGAATGACCAGCGAACGCGGCGTTGCGCCCGACAGGATGGCAGCGGTTTCGACCATTTCGACCATGAAGGTGCTGCGGCCCTGCGCCAGATCATCGGCAGCGCCGACGCGGCTGAACAGCCGGTCGACGACGCCGATATGCGCTGCTCGCGCCGGAACGAAGCTGCCCGCCTGGGCAAGGACGGCAATGAGCGCATTCTGGCGCAGGAAGGTCGATTTTCCGGCCATGTTCGGCCCGGTGACGAGCCATAGCCGGGCATCGGCCGACAGATCGCAATCATTGGCGACAAAGCGCGCGCGGCTGGCCTTGACCGCGGCTTCGACAACCGGATGGCGCCCGGCCTCGATATGGAAGGCTGTCGTCGCATCGACGCGCGGGCGCACCCAGTTTTCGGTGACCGCCAGTTCCGCGAACGCTGCCGAAACATCGAGACGCGCAAGCGCCGCGGCCGTTTCGGTGATGGCCGCGGCATCGGCGAGGACCGCGTCGCGCATTTCCTCGAGATGGGCGGCTTCGGCGGCGAGCGCGTGGTCGCCGGCCTGGGCAATCGTGGTCGCCAGCCCCGAAAGCTCGACGCTGCCGAAACGCACGACGCCGGCGAGCGTCTGGCGGTGGATGAAGCGCGGGTCGGCCATCAACGGGTCGGCGGCGCGGGCCGCGACTTCGATATGATAGCCCAGAACGCCATTGTGGCGAATCTTGAGCGATGCGACTCCGGTTTCGGCGCGCAGGCTGGTTTCGAGCGCGACGACAGCGCTGCGCCCGTCGCGGGCCGTCTCGCGCAAGGCATCGAGCGCTGCATCGAAGCCGGGTGCGATGCTGCCGCCGGCGCCGGCATCGACGGGCGGCTCGGGGACCAGAGCGCTGCGCAGCGCCTCGACAAGCCCGCCATGGGCAGCGATCCTCGCCAGCGTCGCGTCGAGCAGGGCAGGGGGCGCCGGCTGTGCCGCCAGCGCTGTCTTGAGCGCCAGCGCCAGTGCGAGGCCATCGCGGATGCCGCCCAGATCACGCGGCCCCCAGCGCCCGACCGCCAGCCGGCCGAGGGCGCGCGCCACATCGGGCATGGCCCCCAGCGCATCGCGCGTCCGGCGGCGCAGGATGCCGGCCTCGGCGAACCAGGCGACAAGATCGAGCCGAGCGGCAATGGCGCCGACATCGGTCAGCGGTGCCGACAGATCGGCCGCCAACTGCCGGCCGCCGGCGGCGGTGACGCTTCGGTCGCACGTCGCTTCGAGGCTGCCGGCGCGGCCACCGCTGCCGCGCTGTGCCAGTTCGAGGCTGGCACGTGTCGCGGCGTCGATGGCCATGGTGCTGCCCGGCAATTCGGGGCGGGGCGGCACAAGCAGCGGCACCGCCGCCATGGCGGTTGCTTCGACATAGGCGAGCAGGGCGCCGGCGGCCGCGATTTCGGCGGCACTGAACACGCCGAAGCCGTCGAGCGTCGCAACGCCGAAACGCGCCTTCAGCCGCGCCTCGCCGCGGGTGAAATCGGCGGGCGGGCGGGGCGTGAAGCCGCTGCCGTCCCAGCCTTCAGGCGCAATCAGCTCGGCAGGGTTCAGCCGCGCCAATTCGGCGGCGATTTCGGGCGGGGTGCCGGCACGGGTCGCAAAGGCGCCCGTCGACAGGTCGCACCAGGCAAGCCCGCCGGGAACGACAGCGGCCAGCCAGTTGGCGCGCCGCGGATCGAGCAGATTGGCTTCGGTGAGTGTGCCCGGGGTGACGATGCGGGTGATGGCGCGGGCGACGATGCTCTTGCCGGGTCGCTTGCGCGCCTCGGCGGGGTCTTCGATCTGCTCGGCGATGGCAACGCGGTGGCCGCCCCTGATCAGCCGCGCGAGATAGGCTTCGGCGGCATGAACGGGGACGCCGCACATCGGGATCGGGACCCCGTCATGCTCGCCGCGTTTGGTCAGCGCGATATCGAGAGTCGCCGCCGCTGCCGCCGCATCGTCGAAGAACAGCTCGTAGAAATCGCCCATCCGGAAGAACAGCAGGCAATCGGGGGCCTGGTCCTTCAGCGCCAGAAACTGCGCGATCATGGGGGAGGCCGTCATCGCGCTTTCGTTAGCGGGATGATGCTGCGCTGCAAAGCCACGCGGAGCGCTGTCGGGGTGTCGGTGCTTTTGCTTGCCGCAACCTATCGCGACCCCCTATCACGGGGCGAGTTTGGAGATACGCATGTCAGACGATACCGACCCCACATTGGGCGCGCCCGATTTCGGGGACCGCGAGGCCCTGGTCTTTCACCGCATCGGCGGGCGGCCGGGCAAGCTGGAGATCATCGCTTCAAAGCCGATGGCGACCCAGCGCGACCTGAGCCTTGCCTATTCGCCCGGCGTCGCCGCACCGGTGCGGGCCATCGCTGCCGATCCCGATGCCGCCTATGATTACACGATCAAGGGCAATCTCGTCGCGGTCATCTCCAACGGCACTGCCATTCTTGGCCTTGGCAACCTTGGTGCGCTGGCGTCCAAGCCGGTGATGGAAGGCAAATCGGTGCTATTCAAGCGCTTTGCCGACATCGATTCGATCGATCTCGAGCTTGCGACCGAAGACGTGACGCGCTTCATCGACGCTGTCGAACTGATGGAGCCGAGCTTTGGCGGCATCAACCTCGAGGACATCAAGGCCCCCGAATGCTTCATCATCGAGACAACGCTCAAGGAGCGGATGAACATTCCGGTGTTTCACGATGACCAGCACGGCACCGCGATCGTCGCCGCCGCCGGCGTCATCAACGCCCTGCACCTGACGGGGCGCAAGCCCGAGGACGTCAAGATGGTCGTCAACGGCGCTGGCGCTTCGGCCATCGCCTGTACCGAGCTCATCAAGGCCTTCGGCGTTCGCAACGTCATCATGTGCGATACCAGCGGCGTCATCTACCAGGGCCGCGAAAAGGGCATGAACCAGTGGAAATCGGCGCATGCCGCCGTCACCGATGCGCGCAGCCTCGAAGAGGCCGTCGTCGGTGCCGATCTGCTGCTCGGCCTGTCGCAGAAAGGCGCTGTCAGCCGCGCGATGGTTGCCAGCATGGCGCCTAACCCGATCATCTTTGCCATGGCCAATCCGGACCCGGAAATCACCCCCGAGGAAGTGGCGGCGGTGCGCAGCGATGCGATCATGGCGACGGGCCGCAGCGATTATCCGAACCAGGTCAACAACGTCCTGTGCTTCCCCTATCTGTTTCGCGGCGCGCTCGATGTGCGGGCCACTGCGATCAACGAGGAAATGAAGATGGCGGCGGCCAATGCCATCGCCGCGCTGGCGCGGATGCAGGTACCCGACGAGGTCGCCGCCGCCTATGGCGGCAAGGCGCGCACCTTTGGCCCCGAATATATCATTCCGGCGCCTTTCGACCCGCGCCTGATCGAGGAAATTCCGACCGCCGTTGCCAAGGCGGCAATGGCGTCGGGCGTGGCCAAAAAGCCCTTCTTCGATGAATCCGCCTATCGGCAGGAACTGCGGTCGCGGCTCAACCCGACCAACTCGATTCTCGCCAGCGCCGTCGAAGCTGCCCGTGCCCGGCCGCGCCGCTGCGTCTTTGCCGAAGGCGAGCAGGACGTGGTGCTGCGGGCCGCCGTCAATTACCGCAATTCGGGCTATGGTGAGCCCGTGCTTGTCGGCCGGGAAGCCCCGATTCGCGAAGGCCTGGCGCGGATCGGCGTTCCCGACATCGATGCCTATGAAATCCACAACAGCGCCAACAGCCCGCTGGTGCCGCGCATGGTGGAGCGGCTCTATGCCCGGTTGCAGCGCCGTGGCCATCTGCTTCGCGACGTCCAGCGCATGGTCAACCACGAGCGCAACATCTTCGGCGCGATGCTTGTCGAACTGGGTGAAGCCGATGTGATGCTGACGGGCGTGACGCGCAATTTCGCCACCACCTATCGCCAGGTTCGCCAGGTCGTCGATCCGGTGGCGGGGCACAAGCCATTCGGCGTGCACCTCTATGTCGGCAAGTCCGACACGCTGTTCATCGCCGATACCACCGTTACCGAGCGGCCCAATGCCGAACAACTTGCCGATATTGCGGAGCGCACCGCCGGCGTCGCACGGCGGCTGGGGCAGGAGCCGCGGGTGGCCTTCGTCAGCTATTCGAACTTCGGCAACCCGCCCGGCGCCATTGTCGGTGAATTGCGCGACGCCGTGAAACTGCTCGATGCGCGCGGCGTCGGTTTCGAATATGAAGGCGAAATGTCGGCCGATGTCGCCCTCAACCCGGGGATGCGCAGCCTTTACCCGTTCAGCCGGCTTTCGGGGCCGGCGAATGTCCTCATCATGCCGGGCCTGCATTCGGCCAACATCGTCGCCAAGCTGCTCAAGGAAGTCACCGATGGCCGGGTCATCGGCCCGCTGCTCGTCGGCATGACCCGGCCGATCCAGATTGCGCCGATGACGGCAACCGCGTCCGACCTGGTCACGATGGCGGTGCTGGCCTCGACGGACGTTGTCGGGTGAAACCGGCGCTGGTCTTCATCCATGGCTATTGGTCCACACCCGCGACCTTTGCCCGGCTGAAGACGCGCTTCGAAGCCGCAGGCCATGATGTCCATGTGCCGGCATTGCCGTATCACGACCGCGATCCGTCGCTGCGGCCGCCGCCCGAGCTCGGCGCGCTGACGATCGAGGATTATGCGCAATTTCTGGTCGCGCTGATTGCCCGGCTCGAATCGCCACCGATAATCATCGGGCATTCGATGGGCGGCCTGCTGGCGCAGATCGTGGCCGCGCGGGTGCCTTACCTTGGCCTCATCCTGCTATCGACCGCGGCAACGGCATCGACCATGGCGCCCTCGCTCGAAACGGTGCGGACGATGGGCGGGGTGATGCTCAACTGGGGCTGGTGGTCGGCGCCAACCCGGATCGCCGAAAAGCCGGCGATGTGGGGTATCTACAATGGCGTTCCCGATGATGTCGCGCGCGCCGAATATGCAGCGCACGTCTGGGATTCGGGGCGGGTGCTTGCCGAAATGACGCTGCCCAGCCTTTCGAAAACCGGCGCGACCCGGGTCGATTACCGCCGCCTCGACAAGCCGGCGCTGGTCGTCGTCGGCACCGAGGACCGCACGACGGTACCCGAAATCTCACGCAGCACGGCGCGAAAACTTGCCGGCACGGTCGATTATCAGGAGATTGCCGGCGCCGGTCATTGGCTGTTCTGGGGGGCAACCGAACTGACGGTCGGCACGTTGATCGCCGACTGGCTGAGGCAGTTCGAGAACCCGGCCTGAGCCCTCGGCCCGGATGGACCCTGCCAGCCTGCGCACGGCCCTTGCCGCCGAAGCCGCTGCCCTGGGCTTTTCGGCCTTCGGCATTGCCGCAGCCGACGCCGCCCCTGCCGCCGGGGCGCGTCTGCACCAATGGCTAGCCGAGGGTTGCCATGGCGACATGCTGTGGATGGCCGAAACTGCCGATCGGCGCGCCTCGCCACAAGGTCTGTGGCCCGATGTGCGCTCGGTCATCATGCTCGGCACCAGCTATGCCCCGGCGCTCGTTCCGTTGCGCCATGCGGACCACCCCGACACCGGCGTCATCGCCGTCTATGCACTGGGCAGCGATTATCATGATGTCATCAAGCGCCGGCTGAAGGCACTGGCGCGCTGGCTGGTCGCAGCGGCACCGGGCAGCGAACTCAAGGTCTTTGTCGATACCGCCCCGGTGATGGAAAAGCCGCTCGCCGCCGCCGCCGGAATCGGCTGGCAGGGTAAGCACAGCAATGTCGTCAGCCGCGAACATGGCTCCTGGCTGTTCCTCGGCGCCATCTACACCACGCTCGACCTGCCGCCCGATTCGGCCCACGCCGATCGTTGCGGCAGTTGCACCCGCTGCCAGACGGCCTGCCCGACCAACGCCTTTCCGGCGCCTTATCGTCTCGATGCCCGGCGCTGCATTTCGTACCTGACCATCGAGCACAAGGGGCCGGTACCGGTCGAATTCCGCGCGGCGATGGGCAACCGCATCTATGGCTGCGATGATTGCCTCGCTGTCTGTCCGTGGAATCGTTTCGCACAGGCGGCACACGAGATGGCCTTTGCGCCGCGCGCCGAACTCGCCGCACCGGCGCTTGCCGATCTGCTCGTGCTCGACGACACGGCCTTTCGGCAGATTTTCGCAGGCTCCCCGATCAAGCGCATCGGGCGCGACCGGCTGGTGCGCAATGCGCTTTATGCAGCGGGCAACAGCGCTGATGCCCGGTTGCTGCCTGTGGTTGCAGCGCTGCGCGCCGACCCCGATCCAGGGGTTGCCGATGCCGCCGACTGGGCGTGCATCAGGCTGTCGGCCATTTCGACATGATGGTGTCGAGATCGAAATAGTCGCGGTACAGCGTGATCAGGCCGCTATGGACTTCGAACACCCCGGTGACCGGCAGTTCGACCCAGCCGCTCGCCAGCCGATGCCGGTCGAGCCTTTCGAGAAAGACCACCGGGCCGTCGGCGACAGCGCGCAGGATGCGGAATTCGTTTTCAAGCGTCGGCGCGAAAAACGGCTCGAGCACGGCGCGAACGCCTGCCGGCCCGGTTACCTTGCCCATCGGCACATTGTCATATTCGCAATCGGGCGCGATCAGTCCGAGCGCCTTGTCATAGTCGAGGACCGTCATCGCGGCCATAAACGCCTCGACTGTCTGGAGCGGGGAAAGCACCGTCATCATTGCCTCGCAGCTGATTGTAGCGGCCGCTACATTCGGGCGGCAGCAGGCCCCGTGTCAACCGCTGTTACGGCTGCGGTGCCGGCGTGTCCTTCAGCGTCGAATCGAGCCAGCTGTCATCGAGCCGCGTCGGGACGTCGGCGCGGTCCATGGTGTCCGAAGGCGTTGCCGCTTCACCGTCGCTGAGGCCATAGACGGCATCGTCGGGCTCGACGAGGGTCGGGTCGATTTCGGTCTCGGTGGTCAGCGGGGCGGGCGGCGTGCCCCCGACGGCGCGTGCCATATAGGCCGCGAAGGCACGCGCCGGCGCCCGCCCGCCGGCCAGCCCCGGCACGGCCCTGGCATCGTCGCGGCCCATCCAGACGCCGGTGGTGAGTTCGCTGGTAAAGCCCAGGAACCAGCCATCCTTGTTGCTGCTCGTCGTGCCGGTCTTGCCGGCCAGCGGCCGGTCGATCTGGGCGGCGCGCCCGGTCCCGGTTTCCACCGCGGCCTTCATCAATTCGGTCATCTTGGCGGCCACGAAAGGCGCCACGATGACACGCGGGGCGTCGCCTTCGCGATCGAACAGCACCTTGCCCGATCCGGTGACGATGCGGGTGATGGCATAGGGCCGGGCTTCCACGCCGCCGGCGGCAACCGTCGCATAGGCCTGGGTCATTTCGAGCAGTGTCACATCGGATGCGCCGAGTGCCATTGCCGGGCGCTGGTCAATCGGCGTGGTGATGCCGAAGCGCCGGGCCATATAGGCGACGGTGTCGAAGCCGACACGTTCCCCCAGTTTCACGGCGACAGTGTTGATCGACTGGGCAAAGGCATCGCGCACCGTGACCGGCCCCATGAAGCGGCCATTGCTGTTGCGTGGGCTCCAGTTGCCGATGCGAACCGGTTCATCGACGACCATGTCGTCGGGGTTTACGCCATCCTCGATGGCGGCTGCATACACGAAGAACTTGAAGGCCGAGCCTGGCTGGCGGCGTGCGGCAACGGCGCGGTTATAGCTCGACGTCACATAATCCCGGCCCCCGACCATTGCCTTGATCGCCCCGTCGCGTGCCAGTGCCACGAGCGCACCCTGCGCGCGCCCCGGCGTTTCGGCGCCGATCGCCGCTTCGGCCGCGCGCTGGCCCTTCGGATCGAGTGTCGTCGTCACCTGCAGCGATTCGACACTTTCGTCGGTCAGGTTTTCAACTTCGGCCAGCACCCAGTCGGTGAAGTAGCGCGATCCGGCCTTGCGGCCCTGCGCCGCGAAACGGACGACGTCGAGATCGGCGGCGGCGGCCTCCACTGGCGTGACGGCCCCGGACCGGACCATGGCATCCATGACGATCCTCGCCCGCCGCCGCGCTGCCGCCGGATCGGCCGAAGGTGCGAATCGCGATGGCGCCTGCACCAGCCCGGCAATGATCGCGGCTTCTTCCAGGCTCAGCCTGGATGCTGAATGCCCGAAAAACTTGCGCGACGCTGCATCGATGCCATAGGCGCCGCCGCCGCAATAAACGCGGTTCAGGTACAACTCGAGAAGTGCTTCCTTGGTGAACTTGCGCTCGAGCGCCAGGGCGAGAACGATCTCGCGGCCCTTGCGGGCAAAGGTCTTGGTCGATGTCAGAAAGACGTTGCGCGCCAGCTGCTGGTTGATGGTCGACGCCCCTTGCGAATTGCGCCCGGTGCGGAAGTTGACGACGGCGGCACGTGCCATGCCGATCGGATCGATGCCGGGGTGCATCCGGAAACGCCGGTCCTCGATGGCGATGATCGCGTCGGTCATGACTGTCGGAATGCGGCTGTAGGCCAGCCATTCGCCATAGCTGGGGCCGACCGACACCAGCAGGCTGTTGTCCTCGGCGCGAATTTCAACCGACTGCCCGTTCGGCGATCGCATCATCTCGTCGAAGCCGGGGAGCGAATTATAGGCAATCGCCACGGCAACGGTCAGCGCCAGGGCGCCGGCAACGGCGATCAGCAGCGCCGCTTTCGCGGTAGCGGCCAGAAAACGCCGTACCGGGCCGGGGCGTGCAGGCGAACGGCGGGGAAGGGGACGGGCCACGGAGGCGGCAGATAAGCGGCGTTGGCCCCGGTCACAAGACCGGCACGCCCGAATTCGCGTTCAGCCGGCGCTGCCGCAGGAACAGCCGGGGTCCTTGCGCAACCGCACGGTTCGCATCCGGGCGCCCATGGCATCGTAGAGCAGCAGCCGGCCGGCAAGGCTGTCGCCAAAGCCGGTGATTTCACGGATCACTTCAAGCGCCATCATGGCACCGATGATGCCGGCAAGGGCGCCGATGATGCCGGTATCGGCGCAGCTTTGCCCCGGCGCGTCGGCCGCTGCGCCGACGAGGCAGCGGTAGCAGGGCAGGGCGGGATCATGGCCCTTGAAGGTGGCGATCTGGCCGTCGAAGGGCCCGAGCGCACCCGACACCAGCGGAATGCCGAGCCTGGTGGCAGCGTCGGACACGGCAAGCCGCGTCGCAAAGCTGTCGCAGCCATCGGCGATGACGCCATGGCCGGCAAGCAGCGCTTCGGCGTTGCCGGCATCGAGGCGGGTCGCGACGGCACGAAGCGCCACATGGGGATTGAGCGCGGCGAGGCGTTCCACGGCGGTTTCCGTCTTGCCGCGGCCCGTATCGGCTGTCGTGAACATGATCTGGCGCTGGAGGTTGCTCAGCGCGACTTCGTCATCGTCGATGATCGCCAGCTGCCCGACACCGGCGGCGGCGAGATAGAGCAGGCACGGCGACCCGAGCCCGCCGGCGCCGACCACGGCGACGCGGGCGGCCTTCAGGCGCGCCTGGCCACGCCCGCCGACTTCGCGCAGCACGATATGGCGGGCATAGCGTTCGAGCTCATCGTCCGACAGATCGGTCATGCCAAAGCCCTTGGCGCGCTCAGGCGCCCGTCGACCCGAAGCCGCCGGTGCCGCGTACGGTCGCATCGAGGCTTTCGACGACCACCAGCGTCGCGTGTGTGACCGCCGCCGGCACCAGCTGGGCGATCCGCATGCCACGCTCGATGGTGACAGGGTCGGCACCCAGGTTGATCAGCAGCACCTTCACTTCGCCGCGATAATCGGAATCGATCGTGCCAGGCGCATTGGCCACCGTCAGGCCGTGCTTGAACGCCAGCCCCGAGCGTGGCCTTACCTGGACTTCGAAGCCGGGCGGGATCGCCATGGCCAGCCCGGTCGGAACCGCCGCGCGGTCGCCCGGCGCCATGACCAGCGGCTCGTGGACAGCCGCAATGGCATCAAGGCCGGCGGCACCCGGCGTTGCATAGGCCGGCAGATCAAGGCCCTGGCCATGGGGCAGGATCTGGATGGGAATGGTGATTGTCATCGCTGTCAAAGTGCCTCGGCTATTCGCGCCACGAGGCGTTTCGCCATATCGGCCTTGCTCGCCGGCCCCCAGTCCTCGGTCGCGCCTTTGGTCACCAGATGGACATGGTTGGTCTCGGCACCGAAGACACCGGTCGTAACATCGTTGGCGATAATCCAGTCTGCGCCCTTGCGCGCCAGCTTGGCACCGGCATTGGCCAGAAGATCGCCGGTTTCGGCGGCAAAGCCGATGACGAGGCGCGGGCGGGACGCGCCATGGCCGACCCCATGGCCCACCGCTGCCAAAATGTCGGGGTTCTCGACCAGCGCCAGCGCGGGCGGCGCGTCGCCCGATTTCTTCAGCTTGCGGTCACTTGCTACCACCCGCCAATCGGCGACGGCGGCGACCATGACGGCGATATCGGCAGGCAGGGCGGCATCCACGGCCGCCGCCATGTCGCAGGCGCTCACCACGTCGACTCGCCTTACCCCGGCAGGTGTGGCCAGCGCCACCGGCCCGGCCACCAACGTTACCTGCGCCCCGGCTTCAGCGAGTGCGGCGGCAATGGCAAAGCCCTGTTTGCCCGACGACCGGTTGCCGAGGAAGCGCACCGGGTCGATCGCTTCATGCGTTGGCCCCGCCGTCACGATGGCGTGCCGTCCTGCCAACAGCTTCGGTGCGAAATGGCTGCCGATTGCCGCCATGATCGCCGGGACCGCCGGCAGCCGACCGGGGCCGAACTCGCCGCAAGCCATTTCGCCTTCGTCGGGATCGAGCACCGTCACCCCGTCACTGCGCAGCACGCGCAAATTGCGCTGCGTCGCCGGGTGCAGCCACATCCGCACGTTCATCGCGGGCACCATCAGCACCGGCGTGTCGGTGGCCAGCAGCAAGGTCGCGGCCAGGTCGTCGGCGCGCCCGGCCGCGGCGCGCGCCATCAGATCGGCGGTGGCGGGGCAAACGACGATCAGATCGGCCGAGCGGCTGAGCGCGATATGCCCCATTCGGGCTTCGTCATCGAGATCCCACAGCGATGTCCGCACCGGGGATTCGGCGAGCGCCCCCAGGCTCAATGCCGTCACGAACCGCCCGCCATTCTCGGTCAGCACCGGGGTGACGTGCGCGCCGGCGCGGCGCAGTTCGCGCACCAGTTCGAGCGATTTGAAAGCAGCGATACCGCCGCCGACGATGAGAAGGATGGTCTTGCCGTGCACGTCACCCCTGTAGCGGCACAGGCAGGTGCTTGGAATAGACTGTCGTCGGCGCCATCGCGCCGTCGGGCATCAGTGCATAATCGCGGATTTCGCCGATGCGTTCCCAGCCACACCGCGCATAGAGCCGGGCGGCGGCGCTGTTGCTGATCGTATCGAGAACCAGAGTCGTACGGCCGTGCGCCAGCGCTTCGGCTTCGACAGCGGCGATCAGCGCGGCGCCAAGGCCCTGCCGCTGCCAGGCGCTGCCGACCATCATCTTGCCCACATCGGCACGGTGGCGCTGGTTGGGCGGCGCCGCGAACATCAGCGAAACCGTGCCGGCAACGGCGCCGTCCGCAAGGGCAACAAGCACAACCGCTTCACCCGTTGTGACGGCCGCGGCCCGCAGCGCCCAGAAGCGCAGCGCTTCGGCATGGCAGGTGCCGGCCATGAAGCCGATCGACGCCCCTTGTGCGACAGCTTCGACAAGCAGGTCAGCAAGACCTGCGAGAATCGGCGCATCGGTTTCAGGCACGAACGGGCGGATCTGCATGTCGGCAGCGTGCAACGCCTTTGGCGCCGCACGCAACACCGGCATCGATCGGGGTCCGGGGCCCAGGGCCCCGGCCGCCGGAGGCACTATCCGAGGAAGTGCGTCACCGCCGCGCCGGCCCCTGCCGCGATCACCAGCCAGACCGTCGACCAGCCCTGGCGCGTCGCCGGCAGCGGTGCCAGCGCCGGGCCTTCGGGCGCGGCGCCGGGAATGGGGTGGTCGGCGATCCATTGGCGGAAGATGCGCGGCAGGGCGGACAGGGCGCGGACATTCTCGACCAGCCGGTCGGCGATGATCGCTTCCGGGCCCATTTCATCGCGTACCCAGTCGCGCACATAGGGCTCGGCGACTTCCCACATGTTGACCTGGGGGTCGAGCGTCAGCGCCACGCCTTCGACCATCACCATGGTCTTCTGGAGCAGCAGCAGGTGCGGCTGGACCGGCATGTCGAAGCTGCGGGTGATGGCGAACAGGCCATCGAGCAACTGGGTGATGTTGACATCCTTGGCGCGCTTGCCGCGGATCGGTTCGCCGACAGCGCGCAGCGCAGTGGCAAAGGCGCCGACATTGTGGCGCGGCGGTACATAGCCGGCCTCGAAATGGATTTCGGCAACCCGGGCATAATTGCCCGTCACCAGACCATGCAGAATTTCGGCGAGGTACATGCGGGCGCGGCGGTTGATCCGCCCCATGATGCCGAAATCGATCACCGCAATCCGGGCGCCATGCCCATCGCCGGGCGGCAGCACGAACAGATTGCCCTGGTGCATGTCGGCATGGAAGAAGCCCCGCGCGATCGCCTGGGCCAGGAAGCCGTTGACGAGGACCATCGCCAGATGCCGGCGATCGAAATCGAGCGCCGCCAGCCGCTTGGTATCGTTCATCTTGATGCCATCGATCCAGTCGATGACGAGCACCCGGCGCGTCGAGCGCGACCAGTCGATCCCCGGCACGATGAAATCGGGCTCGCCCTCGACCGCTTCGGCGAGTTCCGACGCGTTGGACGCCTCGCGGCGCAGGTCGAGCTCGGCGTCGGTCCAGCCCTTGAAGGTGGCGATAACCGCACGCGGCCGCAGCCGGGCGAACTCGCCGCCTAGGGTTTCAAGATGGCCGGCCGCCCATTCATAGGTGCCGATTGCGCGTGTCAGCTCTGCCTCGATCCCGGGCCGCAGCATCTTGATCGCCACCTGCCGACCCTCGGTGGTCACGCCGCGATGCACCTGCGCCATCGATGCGGCACCGACCGGCACCGGGTCGATCGACTGGAAGCGCGTCCGCCAATCCGCGCCATAGCTGGCGTTGAGCAGGCCTTCCATGACGCTGAACGGCAGCGGCGGCAGCGAATCCTGCAGGCGGACGAGATCCATCGCCGCCTCGGGTCCGATCAGGTCGGGACGCGTCGCCAGGGCCTGGCCGAGCTTGACTGCCGCCGGGCCGACCGCGGTGAGACCGGCTGCGAAATCGGGGGTCGCCGGCGCTCCGGTTCCGATCCGCGCCACCCGAGCGACAAGCCGCATCGCCAGCGGGGCCTTGGCCGATTCGAACGGCCGCAGCGCGCCGTGGCGGGCCAGGCGGCGGCCCCAGACGAACATGCGCCAGAGGTGGGTTACGGTGGCAGTCAATTGGGCCTCCGGCGGCCGGGGGCAGTGCCCCCGGACCCCATTAGATTTTCCAGCCTGAATGGATGGCGACGGCACCGCCAAGGATCGGGCGGTGGGTGACGCGCTTGAAGCCGGCGGTTTCGATCATGGCGGCGAACGCGGGCATCTTGGGGAACCGCCGGATCGATTCGATGAGATAGCGATAGGAGTCGCCGTCCTTGGCCACCGCTTCGCCGATCCGCGGCACCAGCTTTTCGGAATAGATATCGTAGATTTCGCCGAAGCCCGGCCATTCGGTCGTCGAGAATTCGAGGCAGAAGAATCGCCCGCCGAACTTCAGCACGCGGTGAGCCTCACGAAGGGCCGCCGGAATATCGGTGACGTTGCGGATGCCGAAAGCGATTGTATAGGCATCGAAACTGCGATCGGGAAAACTCAGCGTCTCAGCATTTTCCTCGCGCCACACCATCGATGTGATGCCGCGCCGCGCTGCCCGTTCGATGCCGACCTCGAGCATGTTGGGGTTGATATCGGCGACCGTCACCTCGGCGCCAGCCCTTTCGATGCGAAAGGCGATGTCGCCGGTGCCGCCAGCCATGTCGAGGATATGCTCACCGGCGCGCGGCCGCAGCGCGCGGACGAAATCATCCTTCCAGACACGATGCATGCCGGCCGACATCAGATCGTTCATGATGTCGTAGCGCTTGGCGACGGACGCAAAAACCTCCCCGACTCGGCGGGTTTTCTCGGCAGGGGCCACATCGGCATAGCCGAAGCTGACGGTCTCGGGTGCGGTATCGCTCATGGCGAGCCTCCTAGCTTGGCCTTGGCCGATCGGCAAACGCGCCCTATGTCGCGCCGATGCCCGAATTGCCCGAAGTCGAAACCGTGATGCGCGGGCTGGCGCCTGCCTGGGTCGGGCATCGTTTCGAACGCGTCATCCTCAATCGTGCCGATCTCCGCCGCCCGTTCCCGGACGGGCTGGGGCAGCAGCTGACTGGCGCCACCGTCCTTGCCTGCCGGCGCCGCGCCAAATACGGCCTTGTCGATACCGATCGCGGTGACACGATGATCATCCATCTCGGCATGTCGGGGCGGATGCGGCTCGACCCTGTGGAATTGCTCAAGCACGACCATGTGGTTTTCGAAACGAGCAACGGCCGCCGGGTGGCCTTCAACGATGCCCGGCGCTTCGGCTCGATTGATCTCGTGCCGACAGCCGAGGCCGAAGCCCACCCGCTGCTCGCCGGTATCGGTCCTGAACCCTTGGGGCCGGGCTTTGGCGCCGCGCTGCTGGCAGCGGCCTTCAAGGGGCGGCTGGCGCCCGCCAAGGCCTTGCTCCTCGACCAGCGAATCGTGGCGGGGCTCGGCAACATCTATGTCTGCGAGGCGTTGTTCCGCGCCGGCATCCACCCGGCGCGCGCCGGCGGCAAGGTGGCCGCTGTCAGGATCAGGGCGCTGGCGGCCGCGGTGCCGCGCGTTCTGGAGGAAGCGATTGCGGCGGGCGGCTCGAGCTTGCGCGATCATGCCGCCCCCGATGGCACGCTGGGCTATTTCCAGAAGGGCTTCCAGGTCTATGGCCAGGCCGGCAACCCGTGTCCGGCTTGTGCCGTACCCGTGGAGCGGATCGTCCAGTCGGGCCGGTCGAGTTTCTTCTGCCCCACATGCCAGCGCTAGTTGACCAATTGGCCGTCCGCCGCTATGCGGCTCGGCTTCCGGTGCGGGGTGACCTGTGCCTTTCCCGGCCCAGTGCCGGGCAACCCACGCAACCGATACCAGCTTTCCAAGGACCACAATGGCCAACACGCCCCAGGCTGAAAAGCGCATCCGTCGTAACGCTCGCCGCGCCGAGGTTAACAAGGCCCGCGTCAGCCGCATCCGTACATTCGTCAAGAAGACGGAAAGCTCGATCGGCGCTGGCGATCATGAAGCCGCCACCGCGGCCCTGGCAGCAGCACAGCCCGAAATGATGCGCGGCGTGTCGAAGGGCGTTCTCCACAAGAATACCGTCGCTCGGAAGATCTCGCGTCTGGCCAAGCGCGTAAAGGCACTTGCAACGGCCTGAGCGCCTGACCTGATCTGCGTAAATAGCTGAAAAAGTCTTAAAAGGGCGTCGCGCAAGCGGCGCCCTTTGTCGTTTCGGCTGTCGCTGCAGGTGTCCCTGTCCAGCCCGATGCGTCCGGTTTCGGCAGGCGGGTGATTCGCACCGAGTCGCCCGATTATTTCGATATCGAAATATATAATCACTGGTGTCGACAAGCTTCGGGCGCGCGGCGTGCCAATTTCCCGGCGCCGAATCGCAAGCCCGGATGACTAGATTAAATGGTCTGTTTTCAATTACCTACGACAGGACTGCGGTCGTAACGTCATCGTTCCGTCACGTGTTTGTCACGAAATATCAGCGTCTTGAGGCGGCGGCCCGCGAATTGGCCCTTCTGCGTGTCAACGCTTTTATTTGCCCCCGGCGTGAATAGTCACGCTTGCCTGTCGCCTGCCGCCTTGCTTAATTGACCTTCGCTTCCGCGCTGCCGACGCTGTTATCGCGTCATCCGGCTCGGCCAGATGCATTGTTCATGTTGACGTTGGGCCTTGTCCGACGCCGGAAGAGCTGTGCCCGTGGCCAGAGCCGGAAAAAAGCCTGTGGAGCGGGGGTCGATTGCCGGAACGGGTCAGAACCGGATTGCGGGGAGGTAAGCAAGCGTGTCGGTTTTGACGGGTTCTTTGATGCAAGCAGCGACGAAACCAACGATGACCCAGGGCTCGGTTGGCCAAGGCACGATTTCGGCCGGCGCCGGCAATCAGTCCGCCACCGGCCTGCGCAGTGCCAACTGGCCCGGTGCCGGCCGCGTGGCCGGCGATGCCGATGGTCTAGCCTGGGCGCGGGTGCGGGCCGCGTTGCGTGCCGAATCGGGCGATCATCTGTTCGACGCCTGGCTGGCGCCGCTTGTTCTGGTTGGCAGTGAAGGCGACCGCATTCGCCTGGCGGCGCCCAGTGCCTTCGTTGCCGATTGGGTCAGTGGCCATTTCGCCGAAAGCCTGCGCCAGCATTGGGCGGCGCACCGACCGGGCACCCGCCAGGTCATCGTCGCGGTCCAGGCGGGCAGTGCCGGCGATCGCGCTGCAGCGGAGCGCGCCGACGGTGGGTCAGCCACCCCGGCCGTCGTTCAGGGCGCAGCATCGCAGACGGCGGCTCCCTTGCCGGTCGAGGACCGCTACAGCTTCGACAGCTTCATTGTCGGCAAGTCCAACGAGCTCGCCTATAATGCGGCGCTTGCCGTTGCCGAGCCTGGCCCTGTCGGTTTCAACCCCCTGTTCCTCCATGGCACCACCGGGCTCGGCAAGACCCATCTGATGCACGCCATCGGCAACGCCTTTCTGGCGCGCCAGCCCGATGCACGCGTTGCCTATATGTCGGCCGAACGCTTCATGGTCGAATTCCTCGCCGCCCTGCGCGCCAAGGATACCATCGCCTTCAAGCAGAAGCTTCGTGCCGTCGACCTGTTGATGGTCGATGATGTCCAGTTCATTGCCGGCAAGGAATCGACGCAGGAAGAATTCTTCCACACGATGAACGAGATCATCAGTGCCGGGAAGCGCCTGGTCATCACCGCCGACCGCTCGCCCCAGAACCTCGAAGGCATTCAGGAACGCATCCTGTCGCGGATGGCCTGGGGCCTTGTCGCCGATATCAACCCTGCCGATTACGAGCTGCGGCTCAACATCCTCCACGCCAAGCTGGCAGGGATGCCGCAGAATATCGCGGTGCCGTGCGAGGTCATCGAGTTTCTCGCGCGCAAGATCACCGCCAATGTCCGCGAGCTCGAAGGCGCGCTCAACCGCGTCGTTGCCTATGCAGCGCTGGTCAACGCCCCCGTCACGCTCGAATTCACTCGCGAAACGCTTGCCGATCTGCTGCGCGCGCATGAAAAGAAGCTCACCATTGACGAGATCCAGCGCAAGGTGGCCGAACATTACCATCTGAAGCTGTCGGACCTGATGTCGGCCCGCCGTGCCCGTGAAGTCGCCCGGCCGCGGCAGGTGGCGATGTATCTTGCCAAGAAGCTGACCCCGCGCTCGCTTCCCGAAATCGGGCGGCGCTTCGGCGGACGCGATCACACGACCGTCATGCACGCCGTCAAGCGCATCGAGGAACTGCGCGCCGCCGATCGCGAGATCGATGCCGATGTGGTGCGGCTGACGCGCCTGCTCGACGCCTAGGGCGTATTTCACGTCCGCGGAAGCAAGAGCCTCCGGCGGTTGGGGCCGGGGGCCCCAAACCCCTTTTCGGATTAGGCCCTGCGCCAGCGTTGGTGTGAAGGTGGTGGTCGTCATGGGGTCTGGGGCCAAAGGCCCCAGCCGCCGGAGGCCTCTTTTTCTTTTCGGGTCCGGTATCTAAGGTCGTGCGATGACCATCGCCCCCCCGATTGTTGCTGTCGATGCGGAGACGCTCCACGGCAAGCCGCTGCGCTATTATGATTTCGCCATGGCGGCCTTTGCCGTCATCCTGATCTGTTCGAACCTCATTGGCGCCGGCAAGCCAGCGCAGGTGACGCTGCCGCTGTTCGGCATGGTCACTTTCGGTGCCGGTATCCTGTTCTTTCCGCTGGGCTATGTCCTGGGCGATGTGATGACCGAGGTCTATGGCTTTGCGCGGGCGCGGCGGGTCGTCTGGGTGGGGTTTGCGGCATCGGTGTTCGCTGCCGGCATGGCCTATGTCGTCGTCAGCTTGCCGGCGTCCCCCGACTGGGCGGGGCAGGCGGCGCTTGCCGAGGTTTTCGGTCAGGTACCGCGGATCTTTCTCGCCTCCATTCTCGCCTTCTGGGCCGGCGAAATGGCCAATGCCTTTGTGCTGGCGCGGATGAAGGTGCTGACCGGCGGCAAGCATCTGTGGACGCGGACGATCGGATCGACGGTGGTGGGGCAGGGGGTCGACAGCCTGATCTTCTACCCGCTGGCGTTCTTAGGCGTGTGGGAAACGTCGCTGGTGTTCACGGTTCTGGTCACCAACTATCTGCTCAAGGTGCTGTGGGAGATCATCCTGACGCCGGTCACCTACCGCGTCGTCGCCTGGTTCAAGGCGGCCGAAGGCCTGGACGTGTTCGACAATCGCACAGACTTCACACCATTCAAGGCAAGCGTCTGACGGGTACAAACGTGCCGGCCAAACCGGCATGATCAAATGGGGTCCGGGGCCGCCGGCCCCGGCCGCCGGCGGCGCTTTCGACCTTAACCCAGCGCCGCGTGCAGCGCCTCGAACATCCGGCGCCCGTCCGAACCGCCCTGTTCGGGCTCGATCAGCCGTTCGGGATGGGGCATCAGGCCGAGGACATTGCCGGCTTCATTGACGATTCCGGCAATATCGCGCGCTGAGCCATTGACGGCTTCGGCATAGCGAAACACCACCCGGCCTTCGCCTTCCAGCCGGTCGAGGACATCGGCGTCGGCGACATAATTGCCATCGTGATGGGCAACGGGAATGCGCAGGGTTTCGCCGGCGTCATAACGGCTGGTGAACATCGTCTGGCTGTTCTCGACAGTCAGGCTGACGTCGCGGCAGACGAAATCGAGGCCGGCATTGCGCATCAGCGCACCCGGCAGCAGCCCGGCTTCGGTCAGCACCTGGAAGCCGTTGCACACCCCAAGCACGGCGCGGCCTTCGCCGGCGGCGGCACTGACGGCCTGCATCACCGGGGACCGCGCGCTCATCGCCCCCGACCGCAGATAATCGCCATAGGAAAAGCCGCCGGGCAGCGCGATCAGATCGAGCCCTTCGGGCAGAACGGTATCGCGGTGCCACAGCATGACAGGGGCGCGGCCGGTGATCCGTTCGATCGCCACGGCCAGGTCCCGGTCGCAGTTGCTGCCGGGGAAAACCACCACGGCCGATTTCACAGCAGCTCGATCCGGTAATTTTCGATGACGGTGTTGGCGAGCAGCTTTTTCGCCATGTCGTCGATTTCGGCTTCGCTCGTGCCGTCGGCCAGGTCGAGTTCGATCACCTTGGCCTGGCGGACGCCTTCGACACCGGCAAAGCCCAGCCCGCCGAGCGCTTGGCGGATGGCACGACCCTGTGGATCGAGAACGCCGGGCTTGAGCGAGATGGTGACACGGGCTTTCATGGCCGCCCTTTACGAAGGCAACGCGGCAAGGGCAAGGCGCACGCAAGCGCTGTCTCCACGTTGACGCTGGCAGGCGGCGCTTCTACACGCGGCACCGTGGGATCAGCAGGCTCTGTAATGCATAAAAAGCGAGGCCGGGGTACGTCGTGGCTGGTTGGCGCGTCGCTGCTCGCGGCTGATTTGGCGCCGGTTGCCCTGCTGGTACTGGCGAACGCCGCACCCGCCCAGAGCATCGATCCGCGGGTGTTGTCGCAGGTCCAGGGGTCGCTTGGCGGCGGCATCGGTCGCAGCAGTGGCGGTGTCGACCAGGCACGCGAAGCCAGCGATTTTCGAAGCACCGCCCAGCCTCTGCCGACAGCGCGGGTCGATACCCGCGAGGAACAGGAACTGCGCCGTGCCGAAGCCCGCGCCGGCCTGGCGCGATTCTATTCACCATCGCCGATCGAACGCGAATTTCACGAGCGCCTTGCCGATCCGACCTTGCGGCAGTTCGGTTACGAGCTTTTCGCCAACGCCACGGCGTCACCCGGCCCGCTTACCGGCGCCGTCGGCGATGATTATGTCATCGGCGTCGGCGACGATGTCGTCGTCCAGTTGCAGGGCGCGACCAACGACAGTTTCACGGCGCGGGTGGCGCGCGATGGCCGGCTGATCGTCGGGCAATTGCCACCGATTCCGGCCGCAGGCCGCTCGATCGCATCGGTGAAGCGCGATCTTCAGGCAGCGGTACGGCGCACCTTGCTCGGCACCGACGTCTTCGTGTCGCTGGGCTCGGTGCGTGCCGTCACGGTGTTCGTCGGCGGCGAGGTCGATCGCCCGGGCCAGTACAACATGACGGCGCTTGCCGATGTCAGCGCCGCGCTGGCGCAGGCCGGCGGCGTGCGGCGCTCGGGGTCGTTGCGCAATGTCCGTGTCGTGCGCGGCGGCAGCAGCTTCAGTGTCGATCTTTACGGGCTGCTCGGCATCGGGGCCCCGCCCGCGATCCGGCTGCGCGATGGCGATCGGATCATCGTGCCGGTCATCGGCGATACGGTGGCGATCTCGGGGGCGGTCGCACGGCCGGGCATCTATGAAATCCGCCGTGGATCGTCGCTTGCCACCGTTCTCAGCTTCGCCGGCGGGGCGCTGCGGCCGCGCGGCAATGCCATTGCCGTCAGCCGCATCGGTGCCGATGGCCGCGAGCAATATCTGCGGGTGCCGACGCTGTCGACGACGGTCGTGGCGGGCGACGGCATTGCAGTAACCGGCGGCAGTGCTGGCGGCGCCATCGGTCGCGTCGCGCTGCGCGGCCATGTCGCCAACCCCGGTGCTCGCGCTCTGGGCGCGGCGCCGACGGTCCGCGATCTTCTCGGCGGCGTCGCCGATCTCCGCCCCGATACCTATCTGCCGATGGCCGTGCTCATCCGCCGCGACGCCACCACCGCTGCGCGCGTGTTCGAACCCGTCAATCTCGTCAACGCGCTGACCAGCCAGCCCAGCGTGGCATTGCAGAGCGATGATCGGCTGTATGTCTTCTCGCGCAGCGATATCGAATTTCTGAACAGCACCCCGCTGCGCCGCATTGTTCTGGGTCAGCGCAATCCGCTGCCCGAGTGCACCTCGCTGGTACGGCTCGAAGCGCTCGTCGCCCAGGGCCAGACGGCGCGGTTCAGCGCCGTGACGCGGGGCACGTTTATTGTCGAACGCAACGGCCGCAGCGATGTTGCCGCGAACCGAGCGACGGACGCCCGCGACGATTCGATGATCCCGCCCGATCCGGCGACCAGACAGCGCCGTGCCGAAGACGCCAACCTGCCACTGACGCCCGAGGAACGTGCCAACGAGCAGGTTCGCTCGGATATCGCCGTTGCGGACGCCGAGGAACGCCGGCGAAATGCCGAGCTTGCCAACAACCGGCTGGCATCGGGCCGGACCGAAAAGTTCGAGGCGCGCCAGCGGCTGCGCGATGCCCGCACCGAAGCCGAATGCCCGCTGGTGTTCGAGGAAGAGCCCGATCTGCTGCCAGTTCTGATCGAACACGCCGTGGCCGTCGGCGGCACGGTCCGTCGGCCCGGGGCCTATCCGGTCGCGGGCACGGTCAGCGCCGCCGATCTCGCCGCCGCTGCCGAAGGCCTGCTGCCGGGAATCAATGACCTCACCCTCGATATCAACCGCGGTTCCGCCACCGGTGCGCCCCAGCCGCCGATCCCGGGCAACCTGCTGACGCTGGCATCGACGACCATCAGCGCCGGCGATGACATCCGTTTCAATGCCGCCCAGGCGCAGTTCGAGCCCGGCGGCGTGCTGCTCGCCGGCGAGGTCAATCGCCCCGGGCTTTATGCCATCCGCAGGGGCGAAACCCTGTCGCAGCTGTTCGCCCGTGCCGGTGGCCTGTCGCCGCTCGCCTATCCCTATGGCACGGTGTTCACCCGTCGCTCGGTCAAGGAGCTTCAGCAGGAGGGGCTTCGCCGCACCAGCCGCGAACTGACAACAGGGTTGCTCGCGGTCTCGGCGCGCAAGGAATCAACCGGGGATGCGGTGATTGCCGGTCAGCGACTGATCGCCCAGCTGGCAACGGTCGAATCGCCAGGGCGCGTTGTCGTCGAGGCCGATCCGCGCGTGCTCGAGCGCCGCCCCGATCTCGACACCGTCCTTGAAAGCGGGGATTCGATCACGGTTCCGAAACGCCCCAATTTCGTCCTAGCGCTCGGCGATGTCGCCAACCCCGGCGCGCTGCAATTCTCGCCCGACAAACCACTCGGCAATTATCTGCGCGAAACCGGCGGGCTGCAATCGACCGCCGACCGCCGCCGCATCTTCATCGTCCTTCCCGATGGCACCGCCACCCCGGTAACCAAGGGCGGCTGGAGCCGCGCCGAGGGCAACACCATCCCGCCCGGATCGACGATCATCATTCCCAAGGACATCGACCCGCTCTACAGCCTCGATCTGGTCCAGAATGTCTCGACCATCATCGCGTCGTTGCTCACTTCGGTGGCAACGGTGGCGATTCTGGCGACCCGGTAAGTCGCAGCGCGGCCGGCGCGCAGCAACGCAGCGCGCGGACTCGCGCAAGACCGGCCAGCGAGGCAGCGCGGCCTTCCTGCGCTGAACTCGTTTGACGTCAGCATGGGCTTTGCCCATGCACTTCTCTGCAACGTCTGTCTCCCGGCTCTCCGGTCGTCAGAGCGTCCTCTGCATGTACACAACATCGAGCCACCGGCCGAACTTGTGGCCCACATTGGTCAGCAGCCCGGCATCACGAAAGCCGCCAGCCGCGTGGAGGCGCCGCGACGCGGCATTGCCGCTGTCGCCGATGACGGCAATCATTTCGCGAAACCCTGCCGCACGTGCCGCTTCGACCAGCGCCGCCAGCAGCGCAGACCCGATGCCGCGGCCTTGGGCACTGGCTGCGACATAGACCGAATTTTCGCACGTCGCGGCATAGGCCGGCCGGTCGCGGAATTGCGCTGCATAGGCATAGCCCAGGACTGCCCCGTCCGCTTCGGCGACAAGCCAGGGCCAGCCAGCAGCCGTCACGCGCGCCAGCCGGGCTGCCATTTCGGCCGCGCCGGGTGCTTCCGTCTCGAAACTGGCGGTACCGCCAAGGACCTCGGGGCCATATATCGCCGCCATTGCCGCCACATCGGCCGCGGTCGCCGCCCGGATGATCACGGCGTGGTCACCGGCTTGCCGTCTTCCTTGACGAAACCTGGCGGCAGCGTGCCCTCCAGCACCGCAAGCACGGCTTCGGACGGCCGCGCGAGGATTGTCTCCGAAGGGGTGATCACCACCGGCCGGTTGATGAGGATCGGCTGTTCGGCCATGGCCGCAAGGATCGTCGCATCGTCCGCGCCGACCAGCCCCAGCGCTTCGGCGGGGGTCCCCTTCACGCGGAGCAGCGCCGCCGCTCCGCCAACGGCCGCCGCGACCGCCGCCAGCAGCGCCAGCGCCGGCGGCGTGTCGAGATAGAGCACTACCGTCGGCTCCACGCCGGTCGCGCGGATCATGGCGAGGACATTGCGCGAGGTGCCGCATTTCGGGTTGTGCCAGATGGTGATCGTCATGGGCACTCGATTAGCGCGGGCGGTGCTGCGACGGAAGGCGCACACTTCGCGTATCCGCTCACACCCGCCGCCACTCCCGGCGAGTCATGCCGACAAACGCCGTGCCGAGCCCCGATGCGTTGCGTTCGAGCACATCGCGAAGCGTCTTTGTCTTGTCGATCACTGCCAGGCCGGCGTCGGTGAAGGCGAGGCGGCGGTTGTTGGGATTGCCCCAGACATGCTCGCTCAACAACGGGTTGGTCAGTGCCTGCGAAAAGGCATCCATCGCCACCATCGCCGATACGAGTTCGGGCAACGGGCCGTTCTTTTCAGGGCGTTCAGCGAACAGCCCGACATAGAATTCGACATTGTCGACATCGCCGTACAGCGCCTGCAGCCGAGCCGCGACTGCCGAAAGCCGGGCATTCTCGGTCGGATCGTCACTGCTGCCGACGATGGCCGAAAAATTGCGCGCTGGCTCCATGCCCAGGGCAATGCGATAATCGTTATAGCTCGCGACATTGTTGAGCCGGGCCTGGGCGATCGCCTTGTCTTCGGCACCGAGCAGGAATGACGCCGAATTTTCAAGCCCGAGCGCCGCCGTCCGGTTCGCCGAGATGTTGATGAAGCTCTGCGCCAGCCCGCTGCCGATCAGCGCGCTGTTGTTGAGCAGCGCCGATGCGCCCGGAAACGCCTTGTCCCCCCAGGTGACGTTTTCCATCACCAGCCCGTGCCAGCGATACAACAGGCTGAACTCCACCGTCATCCAGTTCGGCCGGTTCCATTTCGCACCCCAGGCGGCGCGGGGGTCGGCCTGCAAGGGAAATTCGGTGGTGTTGATATGGTTGATATAGTCCTCGACGACGATCTTGACGAACAGCACGATGACGATGTTGCGCGCGGTTTCGAATACCCGCTCGTCGTCCCAGTCCCTGTTCTGGCCCTCGAGCATCGCTGCCAGACGGTTGTGCTCGCGCAGGAACAATGTGTTCATCATCGCCGTCTGCGGGGCGGCATTGACGCGATCGCCGCCCACCGCGAACAATGTCGCCTTGCCGGCCGGCGTGACCGTCTTCAACCCGAGCGGCGCGTCGAGAATCGGCACCCCGTCGCGGATGAAGTCCGCCGCGATGCTGCCATCGGCGGCATAGAGAAAGGGCGAGAATTCCTCGCCGCCGATGATCTGGCTCTTCAGCCGGCCACGCCGGCCTGCCGTTTCATCGCGCAGTCGCAGCGCGTCGGTCTGGGCCTGGGTGCGGCCATACAGCGGGCTGAGGTCGATTTCATGGTTCGACGTGGTGCGCCGCCGGTCTTCGAGAGCCGGGTCGTTGCTCAACTGGGTACGGATGAAGCCATCGGTCAGATATTGGGCAAAGGCCGGAAACAGGCCCGTCGATTTGGCGCAAAGCCGCTGGTTGGTGCCCGGTCGCCGCTCGAACAGCGCCGCTGTTTCGGCCAGCGGCGGCCGGCGGGTGCCGCGGGCTTCGGTCGGCGGATAGGATTTGGCCGGCAGCAGCCGGGCGTTGTAGGTGCGATCGGTCAGCCCCGACCAGCTGATGTAATCATGTTTGGTCGACCAGGGGTGCGGCCGGTTTCGGGTGATGGCAACCGCCCTGTCGATGACGAACCGGTTGACATCATCATCGAGATCGAGCGCGTCGAGCGCCTTTACCAGGAACGACAGAAGCGACATTGTCGGTACTCTCCCCCATTACTGCTGTAGAACATATCATTTTCCACCGGGGTTGTCGCGGGCCATGCGCCGGCAATGCACCTCGCGCTTTCGTGGCTTGACCCGGCCCGCGCGCATGGCAGTTAGGCGCGCACAATCGAGGAGACAGACATGGCCGGGCCGCTCGCAGGACTTCGCATCATCGAGCTGGCCGGAATCGGCCCCGGGCCGTTCGCGGCCATGATGCTCGCCGATCATGGTGCGGAGGTCATCCGCATCGATCGCCCCGGCGCCCGCATCGATGCGAAGGACCCGCTGCTGCGCTCGCGCCGGCTGATCGGTGTCGATCTGAAGTCGCCCGAAGGCAAGGCGCGGGTGCGCGATCTGGTACGCGGTGCCGATGGCCTGATCGAAGGCTTTCGCCCCGGCGTCACCGAAAGGCTCGGGCTCGGTCCCGACCTCCTGCTCGCCGACAATCCCAGGCTGGTCTATGGCCGGATGACCGGCTGGGGGCAGTTCGGCCCCTATGCCCAGGCCGCCGGGCATGACATCAACTATATCGCCCTTGCCGGTGCGCTTCATGCCTATGGCCGGGCCGGCGAAAAGCCGACCCCGCCAATCAACATGGTCGGGGATTTCGGTGGCGGCGGCATGATGCTTGCCTTCGGCATGGTCTCGGCCTTGCTCCACGCGCAGAAAACCGGGCAGGGGCAGGTGATCGATGCCGCGATGACCGATGGTTCCGCGACCCTGATGAGCATGATCTGGGGCTTCAAGGCCAATGGCATCTGGAGCGACGATCGCGGCACCAATCTCCTCGATACCGGCTCGCACATGTACGACACCTATGAAACCAGCGACGGCAAATGGATCAGCATCGGCAGCCTGGAGCCGCAATTCTATGCCGAGCTTCGGCGTCTCGCCGGGCTGGCGGAAGACAGCGATTTCGATGCCCAGATGGACCGCAAGGCCTGGGGGCCATTGAAGGCGAAGCTGACAGCGCTGTTCCTGAGCAAGACCCGCGATGAATGGTGCGCGCTGATGGAAATGACCGACGTCTGTTTCGCCCCGGTGCTCAGCCTCGCCGAAGCCCCGGCGCACCCGCATAATGCCGCGCGCGGGACGTTCATCGAGGTCGGCGGCGTGATGCAGCCGGCGCCGGCGCCGCGTTATTCGCTGACGGCGTGCGACACGCCGGTGATGACCACGGGCTTCGATGCGGCGCTGAGCGCCGAGTGAAGCCCTATGCCACCGACCCCGCCAGATCGCGCGGGCGCCGCCACCCGGAAGCCCCGTCGGCGACCCGCACTGCCTTCCAGCGCGATCGCGATCGCATCATCCATTCGAGTGCCTTTCGCCGGCTGCGCTACAAGACCCAGGTGTTCGTTGCCCCCGATGGCGATCATTTTCGCGTCCGCCTGACCCACAGCCTCGAAGTCGCCCAGATCGCCCGCACCCTGGCGCGTGCCCTGGAACTCGACGAGGACCTTACCGAAGCGCTGGCGCTGGCCCATGATCTCGGTCACCCGCCCTTCGGCCATTCCGGCGAGGACGCGCTCGAATTCGCAATGGCCGGTTTCGGCGGGTTCGATCACAATGCCCAGACGCTGCGTATCGTCACGAGGCTGGAGAATCGCTACCCCGGCTGGGATGGCCTCAACCTGTCGTGGGAAACCCTCGAGGGCCTGGCCAAGCACAATGGCCCGATAAACCAGCCGACCTGGGCGATGGCCGAGGCCGACGCGCAATGGCCGCTCGATCTTTCCAGCCATGCCGGGCTGGAAGCGCAGGTTGCAGCGATCGCCGATGATATCGCCTATGACAATCACGATCTCGACGACGGGATCCGCGCCGGGCTGTTCACGGTCGAGGATGTTGCGGCTGCCGTGCCCTTCACGGCGGCCAGCCTTGAAGCCGTGCAGGCACGCTGGCCGCAGCTGACGGCGCGCCGCCGGCTGGTTCCCGAACTGGTACGCGAACAGATCGGCCGGATGACGAGCGATCTTCTGGCCGAAACCCGCGCCCGGCTGGCAGCGACCGCGCCGCAAAGCGTCGAGGATGTGCGCGCTGCCGGGCGCCCGATGGTCGGAATGTCGGCACAAATGCAGGCCGAGGCCGCGGTTCTGAAGGGATTCTTGCGCAGCAACATGTACCGCCACCCCGAGGTCGTGCGGTTGCGCGACCCCTCGCGGGACGTTGTCGCCGGGCTTTTTGCGGCTTTCCATGCCGATTGCGCCGCGATGCCGGGCGATTGGGCCGCCGAAACACCCCGAAACGAGCCGGAAAGGGCCCGGCATATTGCCGATTTCATCGCCGGAATGACCGATCGCTACGCGCTGCGCTGTCACGAAGCCCTGATCGGACCGTCGCCCTTGCCCATCGAGATCGTCAGCTAAGCAGAAGAAGGAGCGGTAAAATGCAGATTCATGGCCATGTCGACCCGCGATTCGAAGCCGCGCGCGCGGCCTTTGCCGCCAATTTTGCCGCCGATGGCGCAGCCGATGTCGGTGCCAGCTTCTGCGCGACGCTCGAAGGCGAGGTTGTTGTCGATATCTGGGCCGGTGTCGCCGATGCCGAAACGGGCAAAGCCTGGGAACGCGACACGATCGTCAACGTCTATTCGACGACCAAGACGATGTGTGCCCTCACCGCGCTGCTGCTTGCCGACCGTGGCGCGCTCGATTTCGCGAAGCCGGTGGCGCATTACTGGCCGGAATTCGCCGCAAACGGCAAGGCGGCGGTGACCGTGGCGCAACTGATGTCGCACAGCGCCGGGCTTTCAGGCTTCAAGGCGACGATGACCAAGGCCGATCTTTACGATTGGGACAAGGCAACATCATTGCTGGCGGCGCAGGAACCCTTCTGGGCGCCGGGAACAGCCCCCGGTTACCATGGTATCACCCAGGGTTTTCTGGTCGGCGAAGTCGTTCGTCGCATCGCCGGGGTCAGTCTCGGCACGCTGTTCCGCACCGAAATCGCCGAGCCGCTGGGGGCGGATTTCCATATCGGCCTGCCGGAAAGCGAGGACAGCCGGGTCGCCACGCTGATTCCACCCCCGGCAGGCCAGGGCATTGCCGACATGACCGACCGGCCATTGACCGCAAACATGTCGACAAACCCTGCCGTCAACCCGCTGGAGACGCGAACCAGGGCATGGCGCGCTGCGGAACTGCCTGCCGCCAACGGCCATGGTAATGCCCGATCGGTGGCCATCGTGCAGACGCTGGTGGCCAATGGCGGGGTTTCGGGGGGCAAGCGCATTCTCAGCGAGGCCGGGGTGCGCCGGGCGCTCGAGCCGCAGATCGCCGGCGACGATCTCGTTCTCGGAATCCCGGTCAATTATGGTCTTGGTTTTGGTCTGCCCGGTGGGATGATGCCCTTTCCCAACCCCAACAGCTGCTATTGGGGCGGCTATGGCGGCTCGATCGTCATCAACGATCTCGATGCCCGGACGACCTTTTCCTATGCGATGAACAAGATGGCCGGCACGACCGTGGGCGATATGCGGGCATTCAGCCTTGCGATGGCCATGTGGCAAGCGCTGGCGGCGCAATAACACCGCCCAGTCGCCGGCTTTTTCAGGCGCGCTCGAACAATTCGGCGGCCGTCAGTCCCAATTGTTCGATGCGCGCCTGCACCCGTGGCCATTCTTCGGTCAGAAACAGCGTGCGCTCGGTCTTGAGCAGGACCTTGGCAGCGCCGTCGGAAGCGAACAGGCCGACGCCCTTGCGCGCCGTCACCAGCCCATTGGCCTGCAGATCGTGGTAGGCCTTGGCGACTGTCAGCGGATTCACTCCCGCTTCGGCGGCAAGCGCCCGAACCGAAGGCAGCAAGGCACCATCCCCGCTTGCCAGGATCCGATCGACGATGATGTCGCGGATCTGGCGGTAGATGGGACGCTCGTTGGAGAACATGGTGTCTTATTGCAATGGCACAGTTTGGCGTCAAGTTTTTACGGTTTTGCGCTCGCCAGCGATGGTATAGCGGGTACAGGCTGTTGGGAGACAATCTGATGCGCGTGCCCGTGCTGCTGCCGATCTTGATTTCTGTCGCCTCGCCGGTGCTGGCACAGGCGCCGGCCGCGCTCATGGCCTGTGCCCGCATCCCCGGCGATACCGAAAGGCTCGCCTGTTTTGACGCCGAAATGGCCAAAACCAGCCCCGAAGCGCGCGCCGCGCTTGAAAAACGCACGGCGGATGCGGCCGTTGCCGCCAAGGCCCGGGCAGAAGCCGAGGCCGTGGCAGCCAAAGCCCGTGCCGAAGCTGAACTGGCAAGCAAGAGTGACGCCTTTGGCGCCGAGGCCATCACATCACGCGCCGACCGCTTTGCCCCGCCGGAAGGCGAATTGCAGACGATTGAAACCAAGATCAGCGAGGTTTTGACCAACACCTCGGGTCTCGCGGTCTTCATGCTCGAAAACGGCATGATCTGGCGCCAGGTCGACCCTTCGCGCCTTCCCCGGGTCCGTCCGGGCGATGAAATAACCGTGACTCGCGCCAATTTCGGCGGCTATCACCTCAATTTTCTGCGCACCAAGAACTGGGCGCTCGTGAAACGGGTGCGCTGAACCTTTACAGCAGCCACATCGACTGGAGCTCGCGCACCATGAAGTGCGGCAGGCCGGCGCCATCTTCGTGCCCCAGGTCGGGGGGCGCATCGCCGGCTTCAAGATAGCGCCAGCCCTGGTGGGCGCGTTTCGGCACCGCAACCACGGCGACCGGGGCGCCGGCGAGCCCGATCCGGCACTTCTGGCCCCATTCGGTGGTCACCATTTCCAGCGAAAGGATGGGCTGGCGGGCGACGATGCGGTGCGCAATGATCCAGAACAGCGACCCGCCGACCAGTTCATCGGCGCGTTTCGGCATGAAACGCGTCAGCGAACAGGGGTTTTCGCCCCAGCGTTCGCGCTGGAAGCGGGCCAATGTCTCGATATCGGGGCAGCCGACGGCCACCTTGCTCAGATGCAACGTCATGAAAGTGACGACACGCCCACCAGGGTTGCCAGCCCCAGAAACGCCAGAAAGCCCATCGTGTCGGTCGTCATGGTAACGAAAACCGACGATGCAACCGCCGGATCGGCGCCGAAGCGATCGAGTGCGACCGGCACCAGCACACCCGCCAGCCCGGCCACCATGACGTTGAACAGCACGGCGGTCGCGATGACCAGTCCGAGGGGCGTGCTGCCGAACAGGATTCCGGTGCCCAGCCCCATCAGGATCGCAATCGTCGAGCCATTGAGCATGGCGACGCGAATTTCGCGCCAGATGGTGCGGCGGGTATTGGTTTCGGTGAGCTGGTTGGTCGCAAGGGCGCGCACGGCAACCGCCATTGTCTGGGTGCCGGCATTGCCGCCGACGCTGGCGACGATCGGCGTAAGTGCGGCCAGAACAACGAATTTTTCGATCGTCGGTTCGAACGCCGCGATTACCGATGATGACACCATCGCAGTCCCGAGATTGGCCACCAGCCAGCGGATGCGCGCCTTGTAGGTTTCGACAACGGGCTCGTTGATGTCGCCATCGCCGGCACCCGACAGCTTCAGCGCGTCCTCGCCGGCCTCTTCCTGGATGATATGGACGATGTCGTCGACGGTGATGACGCCGACCAGCCGGCCGCCGGCATCGACGACAGCTGCTGAAATCAGGGCATATTTCTGGAACTGGAGCGCGACTTCCTCCTGGTCCATCGCCACCGGGATCAGCGTCTGTTCACGCTGCATGATGTCGGCAACGGCGATTTCGGGCGGGGTCGTCAGCAGCCACGACAGCCGCATGGTACCGACAGGGCGCCGCGCCGCATCGATGACGAAGATTTCCCAGAAATCGGTCGCCGGATCGATCGTGGCGCGGACCTGGTCGATCACCTCGCCGACACTGACCCCCTCGCGGACCGCCACCAGTTCGCGCTGCATCAGCCGCCCGGCCGACTCCTCGGGGTAGTTCAGCGCCGCCTCGATATCGGCGCGATCCTCCGGTGTCAGCGCGTCGAGCACCTCGCGCCGCTCATCGGCTTCCAGATCCTCGATGACCGCAACGGCATCATCGGTATCGAGGCGGGTAAGCACATCGGCGACGGCCGCCGGGGACAGGGCGGCGAGCACATCCTCGCGAACATAATCGTCGAGCTCGGCAACAACCTCGGCATCGAGCAGATCGCCGATGGCACGCACCAGCGGCGCCCGGTCCTGTTCGGCAATGACGGCAAAAAGATCCGCGATATCAGCGGGATGCAGCGGCGCCACCAATGCCCGCGCCGCCTCGTCGTCACCATTGGCGACCGCGGCATTGACCTCGGCGACAAAGGCGCCGCTCAGCCGGCCCTCTTCAAGGGCTTCGCGGTGCGTCTCGGCGTCAAGGGGGTGGTCGGAAGTCACCGGTGGCTTATAACCTTGCGCGGCATAAGTGCCAGCGGGGCAGGGCCTTTGGCGGCTGGGACCATTGGCCCCAGACCCGTCCGGTCAGGCCGTCGCCAGCCCGGTGCTGGTTTCGACAGCGCCGATGGGGGCTGCGCGCAGGCCGTCGCGCTTTCCGACCAGGATCAGATGGTGGCGATCGGGAATGGTTTCGACGGCCCATTCGATCGCTTCGAACATCGCATCCTCGATGACGGGCCGCAAATCATCCTCCAGCCAGCCGGGCGCACCAAGCTGCCACGGCCGCCGCGCCTTGACGACGAGCAGACCGAGCGCCGCCGGTGACATGATGCGCCACAATTCGCGAAGTTCGGCACGGGCAGCGCTTGCCGGCAGCGGCGAGGTGACGAGCAGCCGGTCGAACATGGCTTCGACGAAGGGCAATTGCTGGGGATCGGCGATGGCCATGCCGGCAATCGCCGTCTGGCCCGGGGACGCCAGCCGCACGACGCGCTCGAAATGGGCGGTGTCACCGATCGCCAGCCCGGGAGGCGGCATGCCGATCATCGCCAGGCGATTGTGGCGCCCCCCTGCGAGCAGCCGGGCGAGGGATGATTTGTCCTCAACCGGCCGCGCCGGTGTCATGTCGGATCAGCGCTCCACGCACATGGCAATGCCCATGCCGCCGCCGATGCACAGGGTGGCAAGGCCGCGCTTGACGTCGCGGCGGACCATTTCGTGGATCAGCGTCGTCAAGACGCGCGCGCCCGAAGCGCCGATCGGGTGGCCGATGGCAATCGCGCCGCCGTTGACGTTGACCTTGGCCGGGTCGAGCCCAAGCTCCTGGCCCACGGCCAGCGCCTGGGCGGCAAAGGCTTCATTGGCTTCGACAAGATCAAGGTCGGCAACGCTCCAGCCAGCCTTTTCAAGGGCTTTGCGCGATGCCGGCACCGGGCCGATGCCCATGATCGCCGGGTCGACGCCGACGGACGCCCAGCTGGCGATGCGCGCCAGCACCGGCGATCCGCGCCGCGATGCTTCGGCCTCGCTCATCACGACAAGCGCTGCGGCGCCGTCGTTGAGCCCAGAGGCGTTGGCGGCGGTGACAGTGCCGTCCTTCTTGAAAGCGCCGCGCAGGCCGCTGATGCTGTCGAGCGTCACGCCGTCGCGAATATATTCGTCCTTGTCGACGACGGTGTCGCCCTTCCGGCCCTTGATGGTGACCGGCGCGATCTGGCCGGAAAAGCGCCCTTCGGCGCGCGCCGCGCTGGCCTTGTTCTGGCTGGCCACGGCGAACTCATCCTGTGCGGCACGCCCGATCTGATAGCGTTCCGCCACATTTTCGGCTGTGATTCCCATGTGATAGCCGTTGAAGGCATCCCATAATCCGTCCTTGATCATGGTGTCGATCAATTCCATGTGGCCCATCTTGGTGCCGCTGCGCAGCCCTTGTGCGTGCATGGCAAGGCTCATCGATTCCTGGCCGCCGGCGACGATGATGCTGGCATCGCCCGACTGGATCGCCTGCGATGCCAGTGCCACGGCACGCAGCCCCGACCCGCAGACCTGGTTGACCCCCCATGCCGGGGCGCCTTCGGCAACGCCGGCGGCCATGCTGGCCTGGCGCGCCGGGTTCTGGCCGTGCCCAGCGGTGAGCACCTGGCCGAGGATGACCTCATCCACGTCATCCGGCGAAACGCCGGCATCGGCGAGGGCGGCAATAATCGCAGTGCGGCCGAGTTCGTGCGCCGGCACGCTGGCAAAGGCCCCGAGGAAGCTGCCGACGGGCGTGCGGCGGGCGGCGGTGATCACGGTTCCGGTCATGCAGGAGCTCCCAAGATGCAGTCTGATTCGGTTTCGGTGAAAGGTTACGGTGCAGGCAGGCGAAATGCCAGCCGCCAGCGACGGGCGGGCTACAGACTGCGCAGCAACTGCCGCACCACTGCCAGCCACGGCGCATCGGCAATGACCTGCTGCCGGGCCCCCGCCGTGAGCGGCAGAACCTGAACCTTGCTGCCATCGACGCCGACAAGCCGGCCGAAGACGAAACGGCCGACCGGGCGTGGCACCAGCACATCGCGGTTGATGGCGCGGGCATAGTCGCCGGGGGCGAGATTTTCCGCCCAGAGCTTGTCGCCGGCGCGATATTCACCCTGGGCTGTTTCGACCAGAATGCCGATCATCGTTGCGGTTGGTGCCGGCGGCACGATGGTCAGCGGCTTGCGCGGCGCCTGGGCACCATCGGCTGCCAGAATTGCTGCGACGCCGAGCTCGGGGCGGTCGGTGAGGGTAACCAGTTCGGAGGATTCAACGCCCAGCGCTGCCGCGATGCGGTTGAGCCAGCCAACCGAAACGGTGCGAGTGCCGGTTTCGAGCCGGCCGATCGTCTGCGCCGTCGTCGGCGGCACGCAGCGTTCGGCGACATCAAGCAGCGTCAGCCCCTTCGCCTTGCGGACTTCGCGGATGCGGGTGAGCATGGACATCTCCTTCTCTGAACCAATACGGTTTTCTCTTTCCTACATTGCCATTGCCGTGACAAGAGGAAACATAACCAGAATGGAAGGATTCGCCGATGCCCCGACGTTCGCGCCCTGCCGCAGCAGCCGTATCGCCGGCCGATGAAATTGCCCCGCTGTCCGCCAGTCGCCTGCTGGCGCAGCGGCGTCTGGCACCTGCGGACGCCATCGACCGGCAGTATGTCACCGTCAATCTCGCTGAATCACCGCTCGCCTGGCTGGTTCGCCGCAAGCTGGTGTCGTCGGCGCAGTTCGCAGCCGGGGAACGCTTGCGTGCCGATTTCATGCGCGCCGGCCAGGCACCGCGCGTCACGATGCGCTGGGATCCGGCCCCGGTCAGCCGATCACAAGGCGAAGGGCTTGATCCGACAACGGCGCAGCTGGCGGCGCGGCAGCGTTTCGATGCGGCTGTCTCCGCGGTCGGGCCGGGGCTGACCGATGTCTTGTGGCGGGTGATCTGCATGGGCGAGGGGCTGGAGAGTGCCGAGCGCGCGCTGGGCTGGCCGACACGGGCTGGAAAACTCGTCCTCATGCTGGCACTCGATCGCCTGGTGGCGCATTATGGCCTGGACCATTGAAGGAGTTCCCATGCGTATCCTGCCGCTGCTGCCATTGCTTGCCCTTGCCGCCTGTTCGTCGACCGGGCCGAAATCCGAATCACTCGGCCGGTCGGGTGGGGCCATGCCGACGGCGATGGCGGTGACCGAGCTTGCCAGCGCCGATGGCACGGTTCTGGGGTCGGTGCGGCTGCTGCAGGAAGCCGAAGGGACGCGGGTGGTGGCAAGCGTCAAGGGCCTGCCGCCGGGTGTCTACGCCATCCATGTCCATGCTGTCGGCAGTTGCGTGGCGCCCGACTTCACCAGCGCCGGCGGCCATTTCAACCCGGAAAAGAAGGCGCACGGCACCAACAACCCTGCTGGATCGCACCAGGGCGATCTGCCCAATCTGACCGTTGCAGCAGCGACGGCGGGTGGCGCCAGCGAGGGCGGGATCGACGCAATGCGTGCGGGATTGCGGCTGCGTGACGGCACGTCGCCGCTTTTCGATGCCGATGGCGCTGCGGTCATCGTCCATGCCAAGGCCGATGACTATGTGACCGATCCGACAGGCAATGCCGGGGCGCGGTTGCTGTGCGGCGTCGTCGCGCCGGCAAAATAGCGGGCCACTGATGGGGCGATCGACGGGGATTGAACCCGCAACCTCCGGTACCACAAACCGGCGCTCTAACCAATTGAGCTACGACCGCCACATGTGCTTCGACGTCCGAAACACCTGTCAGGAAAACGGCGAATAGAGCCTACGGGCGAGCGGTGCAAGCCATGCAATCGCTGCGGGCGGATTTGGCCTTTCGTCACTGGTCGTGTTCGATTATTGCCGTCCACAGTAACTATTTTACAGACGGAACGGCCATGCTCTTCGACGCCCCCGATTTCGATGCCCATGAGGCGGTGAATTTCGTCACCGATGCGGCGACCGGGCTGAAGGCGATCATCGCGATCCATTCCACCCATCTCGGGCCTTCTGCCGGTGGTGTGCGGCACTGGCACTATGACGATGACGCGGCGGCGCTGAAGGATGCGCTGCGGCTGTCGCGCGGCATGAGTTACAAGAACGCCATGGCCGAACTTCCGGTCGGGGGCGGCAAGGCGGTGCTGCTCGCAGCGCCCGGGGCGGCAAAGACCGATGACGTGGTGCGCGCCTTCGGTCGTGAAGTAGAGCGGCTCGGCGGGCGCTATCTGACGGCGCAGGATGTTGGCATGTCCGAACAGGACATGACGGTGATCGCCACACAGACACGCCATGTCTCGGGGCTTCCCGTCGCTGCCGGCGCTGTTGGTGGCGAGCCGGGGCCGTCGACCGCCGAAGGGGTGTTCGTCGGCATGCGCGCCGCCGTGGCGCACAAGCTCGGCAAGGCCGATTTCAAGGGCCTGCACATCGCCATCCAGGGGCTCGGCAGCGTCGGTGGTGCCCTGGCGGAGCGGCTCGCCGTCGCTGGCGCGGTGCTGACCATCGCCGACATCGATGCGGCGCGCGCGGCGGCCTATGCCGCTCGACTTGGGGCCAAGCAGGTCGATGTCACGGCAATCGCCAGTGTGGCAGCCGATGTGTTCAGCCCCAATGCACTCGGCGGCACGCTCGATGCCGCGACGATTGCCGGGCTCGATGTGGCGGTCGTCGCGGGCGCCGCGAACAACCAGCTGGCAACGCCCGAGGATGGTGGCCGGCTCGCGGCGCGCGGCATTCTCTATGCCCCCGATTATGTCATCAATGCCGGTGGCATCATCAGCGTTGTTGCCGAGCATTTCGGCCAGCACGACCCCGCCGAACTCGCCCGTGCCATCGCCCGTATCGAGGGGCGGCTGGCGGATATTTTCCAGGCTGCCGACCGCATGGCGATGCCGACCGACGCGGTGGCCGATGCAATGGCGCGCAGGTTGATCGGGCGGTAGCGAAGGGGCCTCCGGCGGCCGGGGCCGGCGGCCCCGGACCCCTTTTGCCTGCCGCGCTCATGCTGACACGGATGGGCTGTCAATGAATGGGGTCTGGGGCCGCCGGCCCCAGCCGCCGGAGGCCCCATCTAGTAATCCCGCCGCCACCGCACACTGGCACTCGTCCCGCCCAGCGTCGCCACTTCCGACAGGATCGACAGCGAGCGAGTCAGCGACAGCTCGATCCGCGTTGCGGTATAGCCCTGGGCGTCGGTCGCAAGTTCGACATAGACGCTGCGGCCGATATATTGGCCGGCCGCGATCGAGGTCTTGCGGCCAAGTGCGGCGTCGGCGGGCAGGATGCGCAGCCGATCGATGCCGAGGCCGCTGCGCACGGCATTGATCGGGCTGAAGCCGCCGCCGCCGCGAAGCGAGCCCAGCGCTGCTGCCAGCTGGACGGCTTCGGGCGCCGACAGATTAGTCACCGATTCGCCGAACAGGATGCGGCTGAGGATTTCGTCCTCGGGAAGCTGCGGCACCGAACTGAAGGCGATGGCGGGGCGCGACGCGGTGCCGGTGATGTCGAGCTGGGCGGTGAAGCCATTCGCCGTGCTGCTGGCGCTGACGTTGATCGTCGGATCGGGCGGGAAATTGCCCTGAAAGCGCAGATCGCCGCGGCTGAGGGTGAAGCGCTTGCCGGCAAAATCATAGTCGCCGCGAACGACTTCGACGCGTCCATTGGCTTCGGGGGCCGTCACCGGCCCGCGCAGCCGCACATCGGCGCGCCATTCCGATTCGAGGCCCATGCCCGAGACGAACAGCCGGCGATCGGCAGTGGCTTCGAGGTTCAGCAGCCAGCGGGTCGGCGCCACATAGACATTCACGCGGCGCCCCAGGACTTGGGTGTTCTTTTCGGTCACCGGCAGGACGGCGACCTCGGCGGCGGCGGCGCGACCGAGCTTGTAGCGCGCCTGGTCGACCTTGAGCTTGCCCGAGATGACGCCGCCATATTCGTCGGTCGCGATGCGGACATTGCCGCTGGCGGTGGCGGTGATGTCGTCGCGGTTGATCAGCGCTGCATTCTTGAGGACCAGGCGGACATCGAGCGGGAACGACCGCGATGCCGCCAGATCGATGCCGCCCGTCCCCGAGATGCTGCCATCGCGGCCGACCCGCCCACCGAAGCGCACGAGTTCGAGGCGGGACTGGGTAAAGCGGGCTTCGAGCGATGCCTGATCGATAACGGCCCCGAGCAAGGTGCTTTCCACCCGTGCGCCTTCGCTGCGCGCCGAGCCGACGAGTTGCGGGTTGCCGAGGATGCCGCCGACATCGGCGGTGATGGCAATCGGCCCGCGGACATCGACGCCGCGCACCCCGGCGAGCCCCCAGACGGCTTCCGCCGTCCCCTGGTAGCGCAACTGGCCGAAGACCGGGCTGGCAAACAGCCGTTCGACAAGCGGTTCGTCACCAGGCGCGATGGGGCCGATGCGGATCTGGGCGCGACCCACGACCTTGCCGGCGCGCACGATGACGGCGCGTGCCGTGGTCACCTGTGGCCCCAAAGCTGCGTTGATACCGATATCGACGGGTGCCGAGGCCGAGACGATGCCGGCGCGCGACAAGGCGTTGACTCGCAGCGCTGCAATGCCCCGCGGTACGCCATCGCCATCCAGCGCCAGGTCGATCGTGCCCGAGACGCGGCCACCCAGATCGATGCTGGGAAAGGCGAGGGTGAGCAGCGACAGTGCGATCCGATCGAGCTGCGCCTTGACCGACCGGGTCTCCCCGAACTGCCCCGAAAGCACCATGCGTCCTTCGGTGGTGATGACGGTGACCGGCGCCAGCACCCAGCCGCCCGGGGTGCGATCGAGGACCGCTGGGGCCGACAATGTGATGGGCCGGCCATCGAGGCTGCCGCTGGCATTGATGGTGGCGCGATCGGGGGTGAAGTCGGCTGCGATGCGGCCTTCGAAACCGAGATCGGCGCGGCCCTTGGCGGTTGCCCTTGCCTGGCCACGGCCATTGGCGAAACTGATCGTGCCGCTCGTCTCATCGATGGTCAGATCGCCGCGGCGAACATCGCCAAGGGTGAAGCTGCCCGTCAGGCTGGGGCCGCCGGCGGGCAGCAAAACCGCGAGCCTGATGTCCCCGCGGTCGATGGTGACGGGCGTGGCGAGGTCGATCCGCGCATCGCGTGCGGTCAACGCGATATCGGCGCGCTGGACGCCCGCTTCGGGGGCAAGCGTGATCATGCCGGAAAGCCCGCGCCCGGCAAGGGCGATGCGACCGGCGAAAGGCCCGGCCGGCGTCTGCGCCAGCGATCCCTTGCCGGTCAGCCCGGCAAGCTCGAACCTTTCAAGGTCGATGGTCAGCGGCGTGTCGGACCGCGGCGTGCCCGGCCGCACCGCGGCCAGAGCGCTGACAGGGCCATAGCTGGTCTGGCCCTGTGCCTCGATCCGCCAGCCGGCGGGGCCGGGGGCGATTTGCGCCGTCACCTTGGCAAGGCCGATACCGAGGCCAGGGCGGGCGAGCGCCAGGTCGATCGTCGGCGTTGCCAGGGGGCCGACGGCGGCGATGGTGAAGGGCCCATAGCCGCGTGAGATGCCGGTCGCAGTGAGCCGGAGCACACCCTTTGCCGAAAGGGTGCCGCTGGCAGTGGCGTTCAGCCCCGGCGATGCCAGCCGTGCCGAGCGTATGGTCACCGACTGGTCACCCGCCACGGCGATATCGGTCGTGATGACCGGCAGCCCCTCGGTGAGCGCGGCGATGCTGCTGTTGTCGAGCCGGGTGACGCGGATACGGACGGGCCCGGTGATGCCGGGGCCGCTCGGGCTTGGGGCGATACGCAGATCGGCGGTCACCTCGGCGATTCCCAATCCGGGGATAGCCACCTGCTGCAGGGTAGCAGCGGTAGTGACGAGGAAAAGCCCGGTGGCAGGGTTGAACAGAACGGTTGTCGTGCCGCTGAAACGGTCGCTGCGGTAGCGCAGCCGGTCACCGGTCAACAGACCATTGCCCCAGCGCAGCGCGCCTTCGATGCGCACATTGGTCAGGAAGGGCGTCGCGGCATCGCCGACCCCGGTGATGCGGGCCGCGCTGGCGGTGATGGGAATGACAAGCGGTGTCGCGCCGGCGCGAATGATCCCGGCCACTCGCAGATCGGTGGCGATGCTGCTGCCCCAGCCAAGGCTCGCGGCTGTCAGGCGATAATCGATCAGCGGGTTGACGAACGTGCCCGCCACCCGCGCGGTGAGGCGCACATCGCGGCCGGAAACACGCGGGTCGATAGCGCCAGGCTTGAGCAGCCGCACTGTCAGATTGAGGTCGTCGAGACTTTCTTCGGCATAGTCGACGCTGCCCCGCAGCGCGAGGTCGATCGCCGCGCTGCCGATGACGGCATTGATTGCCGCCTTGCCGTCGGCGATGCGGGCGGTCGCTTCGATGGCCAGCCGTGGCGCCGCGAGGCGGGCCGGCAGGCCTGTGAAGATGGCGCCGGGCATGGCGGTGCCGGTTGTGGTGAACAGGCCCGAGCTGCCTTTGATGGCAAGCGCAGTGAGGGGCTTGCCGGCAAGGCTGGCATCGAGCCTGCCCTGCCAGTTCGACCATTTGCCGGTGCCCTGCAGCCGGGCATCGAGCGGGGCCGACAGGCCGAGCAATTTGGTGATGACGCCACCGGCGGGGGCGGTGACCATGCCGTCGAGCTCGAAGCGGTCGGCATCGGGCTCGGTATCGAGGTGGAGGCGCAGCGTGTCGCCGCCGTCAGCCGATCCGGTTGCCGTTCCCGGCAGTGTCAGCACGGTCAGGTCGGCCAGCGCCCGGCCGGTGCGGATGGTCAGCTTGCCGGCCGTGCCGAGGACGCGGCGGCTACCGACGACCGGCGCTTCGAGGACAAGCCGGTCAATTCTGAAGCGATCGATGGCGAAATCGAAATCGGGAAAGAAGGTCTGGCTGGTCGATGGGTTGAACACCGGCCGGCGCAAGACCCGCAGTTCGGGCGTGGTGATGCGGCGCGCCGAAAACAGCCGGTTGCGCAGATCGAGGGGGCGCCAATCGAGATCAAGCCGGGGGATTTCGGCAAAAACGCCCTTGGTGTCGGTCAGCTTGAGGCCATGGATGGTCGCGGCGCCGAAGACCGAGCCATCGATGCGGTCGGCGCGAACGCCGAAGCCGATTTCGGTCTGGATGACCGGCAACTTGTCGACGATGAAGGCGCGGCCACGCTCGCTGTCGAGCCAGCGGATCGTGCCATAGGCCAGCGCCGCAAGCGCCAGCGTGACCAGCACCACGGCCGAAAACACCCGGGCGATGCCATTATCGGGGCGGTACCGGCGCGGTGAAGCGGCTTCGTCAGCCATCAGAAGGCCTGGCCGATCGAGACGTAGAAGGCGACCTTGGGATCGAAGCTCTGACGGTTGAGCGGGGTGGCGATGTCGATGCGTACCGGGCCGAAGCTGGTATAATAGCGCAGCCCGAGGCCGGCGCCGAGGCGAAGGCTGTCAAAACCGGGGACGGTGTCCTGATAGACTTGCCCCGCGTCGACAAAGGCAACCACGCCCACGTCATTGCCAAAGGCCTGGAAGCGATAGCGGCCTTCGATCGCTGCCTCGGTAAGGCTGTTGCCACCGGTCGGGGTGCCATCGACATCGCGCGGGCCGACACCCTGGAAATTGAAGCCCCGGACCGAGCCGCCGCCGCCGGCATAGAAGCGCCGGTTCGGCGCAATGCGACCGCGGTTGGCGCCGGCGATGGCACCCAGATGCAGCCGGCCGGCAAGAACGAAGTCGCCGAACGGCAGATAGCCCGTGGCTTCGAGCTGGACCTTGGCATAGTTGAGATAGGTGCCGCTGCGCAGGGTAAGTTCGGGGGACAGCCGCCCGGTAAGGCGGAAGCCGCGGGTGGGATCGAGCAGATTGTCCGACCGGTCCCAGGTCACGATGCCCGGGAATGCGAGGATGAAGAAGGTGTTGTTGGGGTCGTTGGGTGCCGACCGATCCAGCTGGCGCGTCACCAGGAATTCGCTGCCCACGGCATAGGTCCAGGGCTTTTGCCAGTTGAGATTCGATATGCGGTCGATCCGGCCGCTGATCTGGAAGGTCGTGGCGTCGAAGGCGTCCTGCTGCTCGGCTGACAGGCCGGCGGCGAGGACCAGCGTCTGGTCGCGCTGGCGCCAGTCACGGCGGGCGAATTCGGCGGCAACCACCTGCTCGCGTTCGGCAGCGACGCCCCGGAAAGTGACGCCGCCTTGTGGCGGGAACAGGTTGCGATGTGTCCAGCTGCCTTCGGCGCGAATCCCCTGGCCAGTGGAATAACCGAGGCTGGCGGCAACCGTCCGCGTCGGCGCCGTTTCGGTGACGACCTGCAAATCGACCGTCTGGCTGCCATCGGGATTGATCGTGCCGGTGGCGACGGGCTTGATGGTCACCGTGCCGAACAGGCTGGTCGCGATGAGGGCGCGGCGCAGATCATCGCGTTGCGCGCCGCTGTAGGGATCGCCGGGGGCAAAGCGGGCCAGTCGCGCCACGTCGCGATCCTTGAAACCCTGGGTTTCCCCGCTGATGCGGACGGCGCCGAAAACGCCGCGGGGGCCGAGATCGATCTTTTGCGCCAGGGTTGCGGTGCGGGTCGCATGGTCGATGACGATGTCGGGCTTGCCGACCTGCGCAAAGGGGTAGCCGGCGTCGGCGATGCGAACCGCAAGGCCTTCCTGCGCGGCGGTGACGCGGACGGCATCGACAGGGTCGCCGGTGGAAACACCGATCCACGGTGTGACCAGCGCGGCAGGCGCCGGCCCGGTGGCGCCGTCTGGCGGCGTGATGTCGATTGCGGAAAAGGTATAGCGCGGCCCCGGGTTGACGGCGATCCGCACCTGGGTCGGGCCGTCGGTGGTGCCAGGCGGCACAATCGAGACAAGGCTATCGCCGCCATAATGGCCGATGGAGCGCAACAGCTGATCGATAAGGTCGCGATCCTCGACGCTGCGGCGGTTGATCTGGGCGATGTTGGAGTCTTCATCGAGGTGCAGCCGCAGTACCGAAAGCTGGCGGAACTGCGCTTCCAGCCCGAGCTCGGCGAGGCCGGTGACGTCGACGGTGTAGCGGATGGCGGCCGCAGCGGGGGCCGGATTGCTGTCCGCGGTCGATTCAAGCGATGGCCATTCGACGCCCTCCATGGGTGCGAAATCGCCTGGCTCAAGGCCGATGCGGGGCAGGAGAGACGTGGTTGCAGGCGCCTGCGGTTCGGGTGCCTGGCCATGAGCAGGGATGCCGGCAAGCGCCGACACTGCAACGACGAGCGCGCGCAGGGGGTTTTGAAGAACGGAGTGCACGCGCGACACGCAACTGTCCTAGCCGAGCGGTTGCGGCGCGCCAACGATTTGCGACAGACGGAACGCTTGGCAGGCGTCACCCGCCGTGCGACAGCGCCGCCATGCCCGAAACGCCACCCTCGTCCCGCCCGCCGCAGCAAGCGGGGGGCTGCCTGATTGCCGCCGGGCTTGTTCTCGGACCCATCGTCGGCATGTTCGTCGGACAGGTATCGGCCGGCCTCATTGCCGGCCTCGTGATCGGCGTGCTGGCGGCCATCGTGATGGCGTTTCGCAGCCGCTGATAGGGATTACACCAGCCGGCGCCCGACCCAGACCACCCGGCCGATGACATTGACGCCGGCAGGGTCGCAATCGTCCCAGCTCGGATAGGCATCGTTATCGCTGCGGATGGCGAGGCGCCGCGTCGCCGGGTTGACCGACAGCCGTTTGACGAGCAGCGCATCGTCGGTCCGCAGCACATAGATGCCGTCGCGCAGGCGATCGCGGTCGGCGGTATCGACGAGGATCTGGTCCCCGTCGGCGAGCGTTGGCAGCATCGAATCGCCGGTAACGCCGATGACCGAAAGCGCCTCGGGACTGCCGCTGGCAACGCTGCGGACCCAGTTCGACTGGAAGGCAAGCGCGGTCAGCGGGCTTTCATCGCCGGGCACTGCGCCGCTGCCTGCCGAAGCGCCGATCTCCAGCCGGGGGATCAGGACATAATCCTCGGCCCGCTGCACCAGCGCCGGACGCGCCACGACCTGGCGCTGGGCGCTGTCGTCGGGGCCACCGAGCAGGCGTTCCGCAATGCCGAAGTGCTGCGCGAGCGCCCGGCGGTCGGTTTCGGACAAGCGGCGGGGCACGCCACGTTTGACGAATTGCTGGATATAGGTCGGGTTCCGGCCGAGGCGCCGCGACAAGGAGGCGTAATCCTCCCCACGCGTCGCAATCAGCTCGTCCAACCGCTTACGGATGGCGATACTGTCCATTACTCACGGAACCTCCTCTCCTGGTCCGCTTAACAGATAGTATAGCATAGTTTTTTACCTAGACTAGTAGGATTTATCCCCTGATAAATTGCCAACGCCGCCGATTCGGACCCAATCCGCGCGGCGCGGCAAGAAGGGACAAGATGATGAGCCTGTTGATGAGGGTTGAACGATATCTGAGAACCAGTTCGGTGTCGGCATCGCGCTTCGGACGCCAGGTTTCCGGTGATCCGCGCTTCGTTTTCGACCTGCGCAAAGGCCGCGAGCCGCGCCCGGCAACGGCGGCACGGGTGATCGCCCATATTCTCGACGCAGAAGGTGCGCGTCGCAGTGGCGGTGTTCCAGTCGATGGAGAACGGGCGTGAAGCGGTCGACGATCGGCCATGTGGCAACAGCGCTGCTGCGGCAGATCGAGGCGCTGGTACGAATCGATGGCCAGGACAGGGAAAAAACAATTCTGATCATCGAGGATGTCGAGGCGATCGACTGGGCAAGCCTGACCTTTGTTGGCCAGCGTCATGTCCTCGAGCTGCGCATCGAAGGCGAGAAGGACGCAGTCGCGGCGGCGCTTGCGCGTATCGAGACCGGTCTGCCGGAACTCGAGGTTTCGATCCCGGGGCATTTTGTTGCCGAGCTGCGCGCCGAGGCGCGGCCAGTGGCTGATACGGAGATTATCGGATTGGTGCGGTCGCTGCGCGTGGAGGCGCTGGTCCTGCGCGACTGAGCCCTTCGCATGCCACACAACAGCGCGTCACCACGTATCCAGCCAACAAAAACTGAGCATCGCTCGAAATGCCTTGCGCTACCGCAACGGATTGCGGCAAGTTGAGTCGCAATCAAATCGCGACGGCAACTCAGACGGGGTGAGGTTCGGGTGGTGGACGAGCAGCTTGGGCGCGGCCGCTGGCCGGTATTTGCACTGGTGGCGTCGCTGGCGCTGGCTGGGTGCAGCCAGACGCCACCGCCGCCAGTCGTCGTCGATGAAGGCGCGGTACCGGTGCGGTTGGCAGCGGCCAGCCCGGCGACCGACGGCACGACCCTGTCGGTCAGCGGTACGGTGCGTCTGAAGCGCGAAACCGCCCTGGCGTTCAATACCAATGGCCGGATAGCGTCGATCCTGGTGCGGGAAGGTGACAAGGTCGGCAAGGGCCAGATTCTGGCGCGGCTCGATCCGACCGGGCTCGATGCGTCGCAAAGCTCGGCGCGGGCTGAAAGCGTGCGCGCCATTGCCGATTATCGCCGCCTGCAGGACTTGTTCGACAAGGGCTGGGTGACGGCGCAGCGCCTCGATACGGCGCGCGCCACCGCGGCCGCTGCCGAAGCGCGGGTTCGACAGACGGGCTTCGATGTCGGTTTGTCGGTCATCCGGGCGCCGGCGGCGGGTCTGGTGCTGCGGCGCCCGGCCGAGCCTGGCCAGATCGTCAATCCGGGTGCCACGGTGCTCATCGTCGGCGAGGCCAACAGCGGCCATGTGTTGCGCGTGCCGCTCGCCGATGGCGATCTGGGACGGATCGCGCTCGGGCAAGTGGCGATGGTCAGCCTGCCGGCGCTGGGGCCGGCGCCGATGGCCGCTCGTGTGTCCGAAATCGGCGCCCGCGGCGAAGATGGTTCGGGTACCTTTCGAGTCGAACTGGCGCTGCCACCGGCACCGGGCCTGCGGTCGGGGATGATCGGCAAGGCCGTGCTCCGCCTGCCCGGGCCAGCGGCTGCCGGGAGCGCCGTCACCGTGCCGGCGACGGCCGTGTTTTCGGCGCGCGCCGACGAAGGCTTTGTCTATCTCCACGACGCTGCCAAGGGCCGCGTCCGGCTGCGCCAGGTTGTGCTCGGTGCGGTCGACGACAATGCCGTGACGGTGACTGGCGGGCTTGCGCCCGGCGACATTGTCGTCACCTCGGGGCCTGACCGGCTGCGCGATGGCAGCAAGGTCACGGTTGCCCAACCCGTGCAAAAGGGCTGAGCGGCGATGGGGTTCATCGGTTTTGCCGTGAAGCGCTGGCAGATCACGCTGGTCGCTTTCGCGCTCTTGTTCGCCATCGGGATTTCGGCGTTGCTGACCATCCCGCGGTCGGTCGATCCGCATTTCCCGTCGCCGTTCATCAACGTCATCGCCACGGTACCGGGGGCCGAGCCATCGGACATGGAAACCACGATCGCCAAGCCGATCGAGGATGTGATCCAGGGCCTCGACGGCATCGTTCGCGTCCAGTCCCGATCGACGGATTCGACTGCTGTCATCACCGCCGAGTTCAGCTGGAGCGGCGATCCTGAAAAGAATTACGACGAGGTGGTGCGCGAGGTGAACGCCATTCGTTCGTCGCTGCCTTCAGCGTTGCAGCGCCTCGAATTCCAGAAGACGCGCACCACCGAAGCGGCCGTGCTGCAATTCGCGCTGGTGAGCGACACCGCCAGCTACCGCCGGCTCGAGAAGCTGGCGAAGGACCTGCGCGAGAGGATGAACCGCGTCCCCGGGGTACGCATCAGTCGCGCCTGGGCGATCCCGACGCCCGAAGTGCGGGTCGCGATCGACAGCGGCCGGCTGGCACAACTCGGGCTGCCCGTCACCGCCGTCACCGACGCGTTGCGCGCCGGTTCCGCCGACTTGCCCCCGGGGGCGGTCCATTCGGGGGACCAGCGGCTCAACGTTCAAGCCGGCGGGGCGTTTCGCAGTGTCGCCGAGGTGGCGGACGTGCCGGTGCGCGCTGCCAACGGCAATCTGGTGCGCGTGCAGGATATCGCCGCGGTCGGCTGGGGGTATGAGGAACAGCCGCATTTCGCGCGCTACAATGGCAAGCGCGCCGTCTGGGTGACGATTACCCAGAAGGACGGGCTGAACGTCCTCGATATCCGCAACAGTGCCATCAAGGCTGCCGAGGAATATCGCAAGCTGCTGCCCCCCGATGTTCAGCTCGAAGTCGGCTTCGACCAGTCGTTCGACATCGCGCGCAAGCTCGACCAGCTCGGGCGGGACTTTGCCATCGCACTGGCATTGGTGCTGATCACCCTGCTGCCGCTCGGCTGGCGGGCGTCGCTGGTGGTGATGGTGTCGGTGCCGCTGTCGCTGATGATCGGCGTCGCGGTGCTGGCCTATCTGGGCTTCACACTCAACCAATTGGCAATTTCGGGCTTCATTATCGCCCTGGGCCTGCTCGTCGACGATTCAATCGTCGTCACCGAGAATATCGCCCGGCATCTGCGCATGGGCAAGGCCCGCGAGCAAGCGGCGCTCGATGGCACGCGCGAGATCGCCGTCGCGGTTATTGGCTGCACCTTCGTGCTGCTGTTCGCCTTTCTGCCGCTGGCCTTCCTGCCCGAAGGCGCCGGCAAGTTCACCCGCTCGCTCCCTGTGGCGGTGCTCGGCACGGTGGCGGCGTCGCTGCTGGTGTCGCTGACCATCGTGCCCTTTCTCGCCAGCCGTATGCTGCCCCGCAATTCGCCCGAACATGGCAATGCCTTTCTCCAGGCGATCCAGCGCGGCATCCAGCGCTTTTACGCGCCGGTGCTGCACTGGGGCCTTGGCAAGCCGTGGCGGGCGATGCTGGCGGCGACGCTGATTGTCTTTTCGGGCTTCGGGCTGGTGCCTTTCATCGGCACCAGCCTGTTTCCGCCCGCCGATGCCTCCTATTTCCTCGTCCAGGTGACAGCGCCGGAAGGCGCCGCGATTACCCAGACCGATCGCGCCATCCGTTTCGTCGAGGCGGCGACGCGCGGCGAGCCCTATGTCAAGCAGGTGCTCGCCAATGTCGGGCGCGGCAACCCGCAGATCTTCTACAACCAGCGCAGTTTCGACCAGCGCTCCAACATCGGCGAAGTCCTTGTCAATCTGACGGAATGGGACCCCGTCGGCGGCCCGGCGCTTGTCGACCGGCTGCGCAAGCGCTTCGAAGCCGGCTCCGATGCGCAATATGTCCTGAAGGTCTTCCAGAACGGCCCGCCGGTCGATGCCCCCATCCAGGTCAAGATCGTCGGCCCCGACCTCGATGTGTTGAAGCGCCTGGCCGGAGAAGTGGAAGGCATCATGCGCAAGGTGCCGGGCACCCGCGATGTCACCAATCCGGTGGCTGTCGACCAGCCGCGCCTCGATCTGGGGCTCGATACCGGCAAGGCGGCGTTGCTCGGTGTCCAGCCTGGCGCCCCCCGGCGTGCGCTCCGCCTCGCCCTGGCGGGGGAGGCGGCGGGGCGGCTGCGCGACAATGAAGGCGACAGCTACAATGTCGTCGTGCGGCTGCCGCTCGATGTGCGGCAGGGCGTTTCGGCACTCGATGATGTCTTTGTCGCGGCCGGCGCCGGGGCAATCCCGATCCGCGAGATCGCCTCGCCGCGGCTTGATTCAGCGCCGCCGCGGATCAACCGCGAGCGTCAGCAGCGGCTGGTGTTCGTGCAATCGCAGATTGCCGAGGGTTTCCTCACTGCAAAGGTCAACGCGGCGGTCTATGACGCGTTGAAGGCGGTCAAGCTGCCCGAGGGCTATCGCTTCGATGTCGGCGGCGAGGCCGATGTCGCGGCGCGCAGCTTTGGCGGTCTGGGGCCGATCATCGCCATTGCGGTATTCGGGATCCTGGGTGTGCTGGTCGTCGAATTCGGCCGCTTTCGCGAGGTTGCGGTCGTGGCCGGGGTCATCCCGCTCGGCATTTTCGGCGGGATTGTTGCGTTGTTCGTGACCGGCAATTCGATCAGTTATACCGCCGTCATCGGTTTCATCGCGTTGATCGGCATCGAGATCAAGAATTCGATCCTGCTTGTCGATTTCACTACCCAGTTGCGCAAGCAGGGGATGGGCCTGCGCGATGCGATCGAGCGCGCCGGCGAGGTTCGATTCCTGCCCGTGCTGCTGACCAGCATCACCGCCATCGGCGGGCTGCTGCCGCTGGCCCTGTCGGGCTCGGGCCTCTACAGCCCGCTTGCCTGGGTCATCATCGGTGGGTTGATCTCGTCGACCCTGCTCAGCCGCATCGTCACCCCGGTGATGTATCTGCTCATCGTCCGCGGTGCCCCGCCGGCGATGACCGAAACCGGCACCCTGCCGGGGGCCTCGCCGGCCGCGGTCTGATGCACGCCCAGCCACTTCCCGCGTTCGCCGAGGCCCGATGCTTCGGCGTGTGCGGCAGCGTAAGCACGGTGCAAGCGTAGCCAGGCTTTCCGGTAACAAAAACTTGATGGCTGGCGCCCGGGAAGCGACTGCGTCAGATATCGCCATCAAGTTTTTGCAGGAAATCGCATGTCGATCGCTCGTCGCCTCCTTCTCGTCGCCGGTCTGGCGCTCGCCACATCGGCGCTGGCAGCGCCGTCGTCGCCCTATGGCGTCTGGCGGGTGACGCTCGATCATCCCGGCGGCGCGCTGCCTTTCGCGCTAGAAGTGGCGAAGGGCAAGGCGGGCCCGGTCGCCTATCTGCGCAACCCGCCTGAAAAATTGCGGGTCGAAAATGTCAGTGTTGCCGGCGACACCATCACGCTTACCTTTCCGTCTTACAACAGCCGGCTGGTGTTGACGCATGGTGCCGACGATCGGCTGACCGGGCGGGCCGAGGTGAAGCGCCTCACCGGCCCCGTCACGCTTGCCGCCAATGGCATCCGTGCCGGTTATCGGTTCACGCCGGCGCCGGCAAAGCCCGCCGCCGATCTGACCGGCCGGTGGCTGGTCAGCTACAAGGGCAGTTCGACCGTGACCGGCCTTGCGCAGTTCAAGCAGGTCGGCAACCAGGTCAGCGGCTCCGTGCAATTGCCGAGCGGCGACACGCGCTATCTGGCCGGCGAGATCTCGGGCAACACGCTGGCGCTCTCGACCTTCGACGGCAGTTTTTCGGCGCTGTGGAAGGCGACGCTGGCGAACGGCCAGCTCAGCGGCCAGCAATTTGCGGCCACAAGCACCAGTGGCACCAACTGGACAGCGCAGCGCGCCAAGGGCGAAGCCATCGAGGCGGTTGCGGTCGAAAAGCCCGGTGCCGACCGGCTGGCTTTCCGGTTCCCGACCAGCGACGGCAAGATGATCAGCCTTTCGGACGCGCGCTACAAGGGCAAGGTCGTCGTGATTTCGGTCGGCGGCGCCTGGTGCCCCAATTGCCATGACGAAGCGATCTTCATGGGCCCCTATGCCGCGGCGCATGCCAAGCAGGGCCTTGAGGTCATCGGCATGCAGTTCGAATATGGTACCGATCAGGCGCGCGCCTTCCGCCAGATGGACAGTTTCCAGGCGCGCTACAAATTGCCGTATCCGCTGGTCCTTGCCGGGCAACCGACGCCTGAATCGACCAAGGCGGCGCTGGGCGCGCTGGGCCCGATCAAGGTCTTCCCATCGACGATCTTCATTGGTCGCGATGGCCGGGTACGCGAAGTCCATGTCGGCTGGGCAGGCCCGGCAACCGGAGCGCTCAATGCCAAGGCGAAGCGCGATTTCGATGCAACGGTCACGAAACTGCTGCGCGAGAAGGCCTGAGGGTCGCCGCTCGCCAGCCCGATGCGACTGCATTCTGGTTGATAAAGGAAGCGCCTCCGGCGGCCGGGGCCGTCTGCCCCGGACCCCGTTCGATCTGGCGGCCTGGTCCGGGGCGCATGCACCACCCGATGCAGAACTGACTCGGAACCGACACGCTCTTGTCACGTTGGGTCGCTACGCGGAATCAGGCGAGGCGATCCGAAAGTAACCCGCATGGCAGGCCAGACTCTGGCACGTTCCTTCGAGGAAATGGCAAGCCGACCGAGCGATTGGCACGAAGATGATCCGGTCACGCCGCGCGGCAAGTTGAAGTATCGTACCGTCTGGATCAGCGACACCCATCTTGGCACCGCTGGCTGCAACGCCGAACTGCTTCATGATTTCCTGCACTCGATCAAGCCCGAGACGCTTTATCTTGTCGGCGATATCATCGACGGCTGGCGGCTCAAGCGCGGCTGGTATTGGCCGCAGCGCCACAATGATATCGTCCGCCGGGTCCTGAAGCTCGCCAACAAGGGCACGCGGGTCGTCTATGTGCCGGGCAATCATGATGAAGCGGCGCGCGACTATGTCGGGCTGCAGTTCGGCGGCGTGGAAATCGTTGCCGAAGCGATCCACACCACCGCCGATGGCAGGCGCTTCCTTGTCCTTCACGGTGATGAATTCGATGGCGTCGTGCTCTATGCCCACTGGCTCGCCTTCCTGGGCGACATGGGATATTCGGCGCTGCTGCGGATGAACGTCGGGTTCAATGCCGTGCGCCGCCGCTTCGGCCTGCCTTACTGGTCGCTGTCGGCGTATATCAAGCATCGCGTCAAGAACGCCGTCGCCTTCATTTCGCATTATGAGGAAGTCGTTGCCCATGCCGCTCGCGAACGCGGCGTCGATGGAGTCGTCTGCGGCCATATCCATTCGGCCGAGATTCGCGATTTCGACGGCATCCTCTACATGAACGATGGCGACTGGGTGGAAAGCTGTACCGCCCTTGTCGAACATTTCGATGGACGGATCGAGATCATCGACTGGGCAAAGCACATCGCGTCGCTTCAAAGACGCGCGAGCCCGGCAGCGCTTGCCGATCTGAAACCGGCGGGAACGCCAGCCGCTCCCGCGCTGGAGCCTGCCTGATGCGCATCGCCATGGTTTCCGACGCCTGGACGCCCCAGGTCAACGGTGTTGTGCGCACCTTGACGACGGTTACCGATATCGCCCGTTCGCGTGGACACCATGTGCTGACGGTGACGCCCGATCGTTTCCATTCGGTGCCGATGCCGAATTACCCCGAGATCCGCCTTGCGCTGGCGTCGCCGCGCGCTGTCGGCACGATGATCGGCAATTTCATGCCCGATGCTGTCCACATCGCGACCGAAGGCCCGCTTGGCTGGGTGGCGCGGCGCTGGTGCATGGCGCACGGGATGGCGTTCACTACCAGCTTTCACACACGCTTTCCCGACTATATCGCGGCGCGGACCGGGCTGCCGCCGGCGTTGCTGTGGCGACCGCTGGTACGCTTCCACCGCGCCGCACGGCACATTCTTGTTGCGACGCCGCGCCTGGCTGCCGAACTGGCCGATAACGGCTTGCACCAGACGGTGCCATGGACGCGCGGCGTCGATGCGACGCTGTTTCGGCCCGGGCTCGAACCCCACCCGGCCTTTGCTGACCTGCCGCGCCCGATTGCGCTGCATGTCGGCCGGGTCGCAGTGGAAAAGAATATCGAGGCTTTCCTCGGCGCCGACTGGCACGGCAGCAAGGTCGTCGTCGGCGACGGCCCGGCGCTCGATGGCTTGCAGGCCCGTCATCCAGAAGCGCATTTCCTCGGCAGCCTGCATGGCGCGGCCCTGGCCTCGACCTATGCCGGCGCCGATATCGTCGTCTTTCCCAGCCGCACCGATACGTTCGGGCTGGTCATCATCGAGGCGCTGGCGTGCGGGACGCCGGTTGCAGGCTTTCCGGTGCCCGGTCCGCTCGACATATTGGGCGCCGATGGCCGTGGCACCGAAGGGCCGCAGACGGTCATCGGTGGGGTCGATGCGGACCTGGCGATTGCGATGCGCGGCGCGCTGACGGCACGGCGCGAGGCCTGCGCCGCCTATGGCGCGCGCTTCAGTTGGGAACGCTCGTGCGACCAGTTTCTGGCGGCCCTGGCGCCGGTGGATTACGCAGCAGCAGCCTAGCCCGTCTTATTCGTGACGCTTGCCAGATGAGCCCGAGATCGTGGTTTCGCGGGCTGGCGCCGGGTTTTTGACGCGGGCGACGGTGGCGCCGTGGGTGCGCGATTATCGGGGTTTGCGGGTTGCGGTT
>Ga0209906_100150_pt1 | contig 79071 bp, 70 predicted proteins | sample FECB24metaG_FD_188303 | JGI IMG/M metagenome (GOLD analysis project Ga0209906, IMG submission 188303) | Cyanobacterial communities from the Joint Genome Institute, California, USA from Joint Genome Institute, California, USA - FECB-24 metaG... ... | reverse complement strand
ACCCGACGGTCATCCACCCGCGGCACGCCGCGAGGCTTGTTGGGCAGCAATGGAGCGATGATCGACCATTCCCGGTCGGTCAGTTCGTAGCGGCGTCGTGTCATCAAAGGACTCCTCATCAAGGAGCGTTGAATCAGCGATCCGTTCAGTTGCCAACCCGATTTATGGGTTTACGACCTAGAGATATGGGCTCAGGTCGATAGTGATGCCTTTTGCGTCCGGCATAATTTGCTTTCGAGCCACCCACGACCAAGGGACCAAGTGTGCTCGCCGCATGATCAAGCTTCGGACCGCCATTGTGAACCCCGGCGAATGGCCAAAATGACCATGAAGATCGGTTTGCGCGCAAAAGTTCCCTAAACTCGTGCGTCACTTTTTGATCAGGAGCTGGAGCAGCGGGCTTGGAGCTGCCGGCCCGCTTGTTGTGCTCTTGACACGGCCAACCACTCATCGGCATGAACTCGATCGCCTGATCGGCCTCGCAACGACGAACACCATCGTCATCGCAGGCATTTCGAGGTCCTTGAGCCCCACGTGCTGATCGTCAGCCTCTTCGGCTTGGCATTGAGCTTGGTGACTTTGCCAAACTTGCGTTTTGGTTCATCAAATTTGGCTGTGCTTCCCGCGGCAGCCGCCATCCCTTTATGACCCCGTAGACGGCGGGGATCACCACCAGCGTCAGAACCGTCGACGACAGCATGCCGCCGACCATCGGCACGGCGATGCGCTGCATAACTTCTGAACCCGCTCCCGTGCTCCAAAGTATGGGCAGCAGCCCCGCCATGATGGCGACCACCGTCATCATCTTGGGTCGAACGCGCTCCACCGCTCCCACCATGATGGCGGCGTTCAAGTCGGCTCGCGCAAACGCGCGGCCTTGCGCGTCGCTCCTTGCTCTCGCCTCGACCAGCGCGTGGTCGAGATAGATCAGCATGATGACGCCCGTTTCCGCCGCGACGCCGGCAAGCGCGATGAAGCCGACAGCGACCGCGACCGAGGTGTTGAATCCAAGCCACCACATCAGCCAGATGCCGCCGACCAGCGCGAAGGGCAAGGACAGCATGACGATCAGCGTTTCCGTCAGTCTGCGGAAATTCAGAAACAGCAGCAAGAAGATCAGCGCCAAGGTCAAGGGCACGACAATTTTCAGACGGGCTTGCGCACGTTCCAGATATTCGAACTGGCCGCTCCAGCCAAGCGAATAGCCGGCCGGGAGCGCAACGCCTGCCGCGACCGCAGCCTGCGCATCGGCGACATAGCCACCGAGGTCACGGCCGGCGATATCGACGAAGATATAGACGGCGAGTTGCCCGTTCTCGGTCCGAATGGAGGTCGCGCCGCGCGTCAGCTCGATCCTTGCCACTTCGCCGAGCGGCACCGTGCCGCCGCCGGGCAGCGCCACCTGCACGTCGCGCGCGATTGCCTGCGGGTCGCTCCGAAGCGCGCGCGGGTAGCGGATGGCGACGCCGTAGCGTTCCCGGCCCTCGACCGTCGTGGTGATCACCTCCGCGCCTAGCGCCATCGAGATCACGTCGTGCACGTCGCCGACCGAGAGCCCGTAGCGGCCGAGCGACACACGGTCCGGCACGATGTCCAGAAAGTAGCCGCCGACGACCCGCTCGGCATAGGCGCTTGACGTGCCCGGGACGTTTCGGAGCACCGCTTCGACCTGGCGTGCGACTTTTTCCATTTCGGTCAGATCCGTGCCGTAGACCTTGACGCCGACTGGAGTCCGGATGCCGGTCGACAGCATGTCGATGCGGGCGCGGATCGGCATTGTCCAGGCGTTAGACACGCCGGGAAACTGCAGCGCTGCGTCCATCTCGGCCTTCAAACTTTCGGAAGTCACGCCGTCGCGCCACTCCTCCTTCGGCTTCAGGTTGATGATCGTCTCGAACATCTCGGTCGGCGCCGGATCGGTCGCGGTCTGCGCCCGGCCGGCCTTGCCGAACACACTTTCCACCTCCGGAAAAGACTTGATGATGCGGTCCTGCATCTGCATGAGTTCCGCCGCCTTGGTGACGGAAAGACCGGGAAGAGTGGTGGGCATATACATCAGCGTGCCTTCGTCGAGCGCCGGCATGAACTCGGAACCGAGCTGCCGCGCCGGCCAGATCGTCACCGCAAGGGCAGCGACGGCAAGCAGGATGGTAAGCGTCTTCGCCCGGAGCACGCCCTTGATAACCGGTCGATAGACCGCGATCAGCAGGCGGTTGAGCGGGTTTCTGTGCTCCGGCACGATCCTGCCACGCACGAACACCACCATCAGCGCCGGAACCAGCGTCACCGACAGCAGCGCGGCCGCAGCCATCGCAAAAGTCTTCGTGAAGGCCAGCGGCCCGAACAGCCGCCCTTCCTGGCTTTCCAGAGTGAAGATCGGTAGGAACGAGACGGTGATGATCAGCAGGCTGAAGAACAGCGCTGGGCCGACCTCGCTCGCCGCCTCGATCAGCACTTCGGTCCGGGGTTTGTCCGGCGGCGCACGCTCCAGATGCTTGTGCGCGTTCTCGATCATCACGATCGCCGCGTCGATCATCGCGCCGATGGCAATCGCTATGCCACCGAGGCTCATAATGTTGGAGCCGAGACCCAGGAGCTTCATCGCGGCGAACGCCATCAGGATCCCGACCGGCAGCATGATGATGGCGACCAGCGCGCTCCTGACATGCAGCAGAAAGACGATCGTGACGAGCGCAACGATGACGCTCTCTTCGATCAGCGTGACCTTCAGGGTCTCGATCGCCGCATCGATCAGTTCGGACCGGTCGTAGACGGGGACGATCTCAGCGCCGCCCGGCAGGCTCTTTTCGATGTCGGCAAGCTGTGCCTTTGCGTTGTCGATGACGGTCAGAGCGTTCGAGCCGACGCGCTGGAGCACGATGCCGCTCGCGACCTCTCCCTCGCCGTTCAGTTCCGCGATTCCGCGGCGTTCGTCCGGCACAGTTTCGACCTTGGCGACATCGCCGAGCCTCAGCGGCACGCCACCGATAGTCTTCAGCGCGATGCTCTCTATGTCGGCGATGCTCTTCAGATAGCCACGGCCGCGCACCATGAACTCGAATTCGGAGATTTCGACCGTGCGACCGCCGGTGTCCATGTTGCTAGCGCGCACAGCCTCGCCGATCTCCGACAGCGTCACCCCTTGCGCGCGCATTCGGGCCGGATCGACGACGATCGAATATTGCTTGACGAAACCGCCGACGCTGGCGACCTCGGACACGCCCTCGGCCTTGGAGACCGCGAAGCGAACCACCCAATCCTGCAACGAACGCAGTTCGGCGAGCGACAGTTCCTTGGCGACGACGGCATATTGGTAGACCCAGCCGACACCTGTCGCGTCGGGTCCGAGCGCTGGCGCGACGTCTTCAGGCAATCGCCCCGCCGCGGCGTTCAAGTATTCGAGCACTCGGCTGCGCGCCCAGTAGGGGTCGACTCCGTCTTCAAAGATCACATAGACGAAGGACACGCCAAAGAACGAGAAGCCGCGCACCACCTTCGATCTCGGCACCGTCAGCATTGCCGTCGTCAACGGATAGGTGACCTGATCCTCGACCACCTGCGGCGCCTGGCCCGGATAGTCGGTGAAAACGATAACCTGCACGTCGGAAAGATCGGGAATTGCGTCGAGCGGCAAGGTTTTGACGGCATAGACGCCCGTCGCAGTCGCGAACGCCGCGGCGAAAAAAATGAGGACGAGGTTCCGCGCCGACCAGGCGATGAGACGGGCGATCATCGCTGAACCTCTGGCGCGGTGAGCGCCGAGAGCGCCGCCTTAAGATTGCTCTCGGCGTCGATCAGGAAATTGGCCGAGACGACGACGCGCTCGCCTTCGGCGATGCCCTCCATGATCTCAGTCATGCCGTCGCCCCGCGCGCCGATTTTGACGTCGCGGGGTTCGAAACTGCCTTCGCCCCTGTCGAGAATGACGACTTGCCGGTCGCCTGTGTCGATAACTGCGCTGTCCGGCACGGTGACAACGGGCCCGGGCCCGCCCGTGAGGATCTCGACGTCGGCATACATGTTGGCGAACAGCACCCCATCGGCGTTTGGAAGCTCGATCCGGACCCTTGCGGTGCGCGTCTGCATCTGCACCTCCGGATAGATCAGGCCGACCTTGCCCCTGTAGACTTTGCCCGGGAGGCTGCGGATGCGCACCGTCGCGTCTGCGCCAATGCGGATGGAGCCCAGTTCGAACTCCGGAACATTCGCTTCGACCCAGACGGTGGAGATGTCCGCGATCTTGAACAGAGTCTCGCCGGCTTCGCTCATCATGCCGTCGATCGCCATACGCTCCAGCACCACGCCGCCGCGCGGCGCCATCAGCGTGACCGTAATCGGAACCTTGCCCGTCGTCTCGATCTCGGCGACGGCCTCTTTCGGCACTCCGAGATTTTCGAGACGCTGGAGGCTTCCGCGCGCAGCGGCCTTGCCGCCACTCTTCACGTCTGCGGCATAGAGCGCGCCGGCTGCCGCGACCTCTTTGGCATAGAAGCGCACCAGGGGCTGGCCTTGAACGATCATGGAACCGCTGGTGATGTCCGACACCTCTTCGATGAAGGCTTCGGTTCGGATCGAAACGACGCTGATCCGGCGCTCGTCCAGAGTGACGGTTCCGGGCACTTTTACCGGACGCACTATGGCGCTTTTGGTCGCAAGGACGGTCTTCACGCCACTGCGTTGCTGCTTGCCGGCTGAAACCGCCACACTTGATCCGTCATCGGCCTCGCCTTCATAGACGGGAATGTAATCCATCCCCATCGAATCCTTTTTCGGCGTCAGCGACCTGTCAGGCAGGCCCATCGGATTGCGGTAATAGAGGATGGGTGGGTCCGCGCGGCCTTCCGCAGGCAGCCCGTCGGACGTTGCAGTCGTTGCCTCCACCGAGACTTCGAAGCTCGTATCCTCGTTCGCCGTGACGGCCAAGAAATCGCGGCCATCCTCGGTCCTTGCCGGCAACGCGGAATACACCGGCTGGCCGTCTGGATGGCGATAGTAGACGACGGGGCCCGATGGACCCGGTTTGATTGCCGTGGAGACCGGGCCCCAGCGGATCAGGTTCTTCGCCGATGCGTTGATCATCTCGACGACGACAGGAACCGAGAAGCCCTCGCGACCCGCCACATAGCCGGCCGCCGACGCCCCCGCCGCAACTACGGCGAGGGCGATGCCTGTGATGAGCTTGGTCATTCGACGGCCTTGAACACCAGCTTGCTCTCGACGGTCTCAGTTTCGCCCTGGACCTTGGCCGCAATCGAAAACCGCCAGCCGCCAGCCATGGTGAGGTCGGTCTTGAACACGTAGACTCCAGCCTCCCATGACGGCATAGCCTCGACAGGCGAGGTCATGGCTTCCATTCCGTCCGGGGCCATGTCCATGCGCGTGGCGAAGACCACGGCGTCGGCCACCGCGTTTCCGGTCCGCTTGTCGATAAGTTGGACGGCGACCGTCGCGCCGTCACCTTTTTTGATATCGCTTTCAACAAGGCGGAATTCATAGTCGGCGGCAGCGGCGCGGGCAGCGGAGGGTGTGTAGAACGCGGAGGCAAGCGTCGCCGCGACCGCAATTGCAAGTCTGTTCGGGTTCATGTGAAGATCCTATTGCCAATGATTGCGCTCACGCGCAGAGATCATTGCCACATGCCTTTCGTCCCTTGCGGCATTGCCGCAATTGATTCAGGCGTGGCTAAACTTTGGCACTCAGGCTTTGGGAGGTCGCGGCTGTGGTTCGCTGGCGAGCGATGTGGGATCGGCGTCGCGATTGGCGATCACGCGGTCACGAAGCGTCACCCGCAGCGACAACAAATTAGAGTCCGACATCGGCGCGCACACAAATACCGAAGTGCAGACCACAGCCAACGGGCAGTCCTTGGCACAATCGGGCACAGTCGGCTGATCGTCCGGGCAGCAAGGCATGCCGTCGGACATCGCCATGTCCATTTTCATCGCCATGGCAGCAGCAGCCGACGATGTCGCGAGCGGCGCTGACACCAGCCCGATCAAGGCCAGTATCGCGAGCATGCGTTTGAAGGCGGACACTATAATCATCATGCGCATGTTTGCACGAAGGCGACTTCAAGGGAAGTCCTTCACCGATCGGCGGACACTCGCGCCATAGCTTAAGAACTCCGCGCGAGCCGACGGGCCATCCAGCTTCATCTGCGCCACAAGGCCCGCCGTCCGATCTGCGAGCGCCCTGGCGGCGAACGAGTGCCGATAGTCGGCATGAGCGACGGCACAGTTGACCAGCTCTATCTCGCTCTGAGAATGGCCTATCTCGAGGATCATGCGTCGCCCAACGAGCCCGCTCCGTTTATTGGCGACGACATTTTTCAAACGTTTGATGACGAGCGCACAACCGCTGGTCTCGTCACGCTGGCACAGATGAGCGGCTCTATTCAGCCCATCCTGTTTACACATGAACGAAGTGTCGTAGAAGTTGGCCGACTTGCCCTGGGACGCGATCTGGATGTCATTGAGCTCTGACACAAGTAGCTCAATTACGCTCCGTCAGAAAGCTCGACCCAGCATCGCTTTCACTATTTTCGATCATCCCGGGACGAGATTGCTATATCGAAGACAGAAGAGGAAATCTGTCTTGATCATCGAGCTCATTCACGCACTATCACCATCCGCACGTCGCGGCTTCGACCGAAGGGAAGCGGCTTCATACGTCGGTGTCAGCCCGACAAGTTTTGACAAGCTGGTTCGCGTCGGCGCAATGCCGAAGCCCATACAGTTACTTGGCCGAAATGTCTGGGACGTACGCAGTCTCGACCAGGTGCTTGACACCCACGCCGGCATCGATTCCGGTGAGATGGCCCGCGCCGACAACGAAGAGGACCCGTCTCGATAGTGAACTCGCCGCCTTCGAGGCGAAGCATTATGGCTAGGGTCGAGCTCAAAGGCCTGCACACCGTCAATGCGAAGGGCCGAACCTACGTCTACGCGTGGCGCGGTGGGCCGGCGCTACCCGGCGTTCCCGGCTCGTCGGAGTTCATGGCCGCCTACAACGAGGCCATCGCCGAGCGCGCAGTGCCGGAAAAGGGACGCTTTCGGACGGCAATCGCATCATACAAGGCGAGCGACGCCTATAAAGCACTGTGTCCATCAACCAAAAAGCAGTGGAGCCGATGGCTCGACATCATCGACGCGCATTTCGGCGAGCTGAAGATCGCCCAGTTTGCCCGCACGACGGCGATCAGGCCAATTATTCTCAAGTGGCGCAGCACCTATGCCGACCGGCCGCGCGCGGCGGACTATGGAATGCAGGTCCTGTCTCGCGTGATATCACATCTCGTCCAGAGCGGAGAGCTCGCCGAGAACCCCCTCACCGGCGTGCAGCGCATCTACAGCGTCGACAGGTCAGAGATCATCTGGACCGATGACAATCTGGCAACAATCAAGGCGGCCTCGAGCGACGAACTAGGCTTCGCTTTCGACCTCGCCGCGCACACCGGGCTGCGTCTGGGCGACTTGGTGCATCTATCCTGGTCGAATATTCGCGAGCACGAGATAGTCATCTCCACGGGCAAGGGCCGTCGGAAGAAACGTCAAGCATTTATCCCCCTCTACGATGAGCTGATTCAACTACTGGCTCGGATTCCGAAGCGGGCGACCACGGTGCTCACGAGCACGAGGAAGCGGCCACGGACCGCAGACGGCCTAGGCACGTCGATCCACGACGCCAAGGTAGCGGCCGGCATGTCGGAACTTGACTTGCACTTCCACGATCTGCGCGGCACGGCCGCCACGAAATTTTATCTTGCAGGGCTCGATGATCGCGTCATCGCCGAGATTCTTGGCTGGGAAGAGGACGCCGTCCGCCACATCATCCGCCGTTATGTCGGACGCAGCGCTGCGACGATGGACGCGATCCGGCGCCTAAACCAGGCCAAAGCCGGAACATAAGTCGGTAAAACCTCCGGTAAACCGAACCGGCCGGACCCGTTCTGTTCTATATCTAAACCATTGAAAACGAAGCTGGAGCGGGTGAAGGGAATCGAACCCTCGTATTCAGCTTGGGAAGCTGCTGCTCTACCATTGAGCTACACCCGCTCGGGCGAGACAGTCATCCGCGAAACCACCGGCGGCTGTCAAGCCGGATGTATCCGAGTGGCCAGAAAGCGCGTGCCGTCAGGTTGAGCTTGACGGAAGCGCCGCTTCCTCCCTTGATGGCGAACGAACGTCCTGGGGGGCATCATGTCGCGGTTCTGGAAAATTGTCCTAGGAGTTCTCGCGGCGCTGGCGGTGATCGGCCTGGGCATCTTCTTCTTCGTCGCGCCGGCGGAAGTCGAGCGCGCCATGAACGGCGTGATCGAGCCGCCGCCCTATTCGGTCGCTGACCGCGCCGCCGAGCTGCACAAGACGCTGACAGTTGCCGACTTGCACGCGGATTCGCTGCTCTGGGGCCGGAACCTGCTCCACAAGGGCAACCGCGCGCAGGTCGACATTCCGCGCCTGATCGAGGGCAATGTCGCGGTGCAGGTGTTTGCGGTCGTCTCGAAGACGCCGCGCGGCCTGAACATCGACAGCAACACGCCCGACACCGACAACGTGACCCTGCTGGCGATCGCGCAGCGCTGGCCGGTGCGGACCTGGACCAGTCTGAAGGAGCGTGCGCTCTACCAGGCGGAGCGCCTGAAGGCGTTTGCCGCAGCGTCGGACGGGCGCTTCGTCATCGTCGAAAGCAAGGGCGACCTGCAGCGCTTTCTCGACCGGCGCAAGCAGGAACCCGGGATCGTCGCTGGCATCCTGGCGCTCGAAGGCTCGCAGGTGCTGGAAGGCGACCCGGCCAATGTCGACGTACTGGTGGACGCCGGCTACCGCATGATGTCGCCGACGCATTTCTTCGACAACGAAATGGCGGGGTCGGCGCATGGCGTGAAGAAGGGTGGGTTGACCGAGGCTGGCGTCGACATGATCGAGCGGATGGAGGCGCGCGGCATGATCGTCGACCTCGCGCATGGCTCGATGGCGCAGATCGACGACGTGCTGGCGATGGCGACCCGGCCGGTGGTGGTGTCGCATACCGGCGTGCGCGGGACCTGCGACAACGGCCGCAACCTCTCGGACGACCAGCTGCGCGCCATCGCCGCCAAGGGAGGTCTGGTCGGCATCGGATTCTGGAACGTCGCGACCTGCGGGCGCGCGGCGACCGAGATTGCCCAGGCGCAGGCTTACACAGCCAAACTGGTCGGCGCGCAACATGTTGGGCTGGGTTCTGATTTCGACGGCGCGGTGTTGGTGCCCTTCGACGCCACCGGCATGGTCAAGATCACCGAGGCGCTGATCAACGCTGGCGTTGCCGACGCCGAGATCGGCCAGATGATGGGCGGCAACCAGGTGAGGTTCCTGCTGGAAAACTTGCCGGAGTGAATGGGGGCGGGTTGACGCGGTCACGAGGGTTGCCCATCTGAGGGACACCTCGACGCAGACATCGGAACCATCGTGAACGCCCTCAAATCGCTGATCGAATCCCGCCGCTTCGAGACGGCGATCACCGTTTTGATCATCGTCAACGCCATCACCCTTGGACTGGAGACATCGCAGGCGGCGATGGCGCGGTTCGGGCCGCTCCTCACGCTGATCGACAAGGTCGTGCTCGGCGTCTTCGTGGCGGAGCTGGTCGCGCGGTTCGCGGTCTACCGGCTGGACTTCTTTCGCGATCCGTGGCGCATCTTCGATCTTCTCGTGGTTTCCGTCGCGCTCATTCCGGCAACGGGCAACCTTTCGGTCCTGCGGGCGCTGCGAATCCTTCGCGTGTTGCGCCTGGTCAGCGTTGTGCCATCGCTCAAGCGGGTGGTGGGCGGGCTGGTGGCGGCCCTGCCGGGCATGGGCTCGATCGTCCTGCTGCTCAGCCTCGTCTTCTACATCTTCTCGGTGATGGCGACCAAGCTCTATGCCGCGACCTTCCCCGAATGGTTCGGCTCGATCGGCGAATCCGCCTATTCGCTGTTCCAGATCATGACGCTGGAAAGCTGGTCCATGGGCATCGTGCGCCCGGTGATGGAGGTCCATCCCTACTCGTGGATTTTCTTCATTCCCTTCATCGTGCTGACGTCATTCGCCGTGCTGAACCTGTTCATCGGTATCATCGTCTCGGCGATGCAGGAGGAAACCGAGCATACCGCCTCCGACGAACGGTCGGCGATGCAGCACGAGCAGGAGTTGATCCTGAGCGAGATCCGGGCGCTGCGGGAAGAGCTCAAAGGGTTGAAAGGCGCCGTAGAACGCCGCTAAGTTCGGTCAGGAGACATCCGCATGCGGATTCGAGCCGTCGGCCCAGTCACAATAGGTTTTGCTTGGCTTCTTTCGGGGGGCAATGCGGAGGCAGACTGCAAGCCACTGTCCTTCCAAACGGCGAAATCGGAGATCAGGTCGGTTCTGAAGTCTGAGGAATATACAGACCGAGAAATCCGTTTCATTCTTTCGGGAGCGCAGAGTGACCTCGCTAGACTGAAAGCGCGCGATCTCGGAATGCGGACCCGATCGTGCGGCATCGAATGGGCCAGGGCGCACATTCTTCGATGTACGGCCGAAGGGATACCGGCCCTACTGCGCGCGACCACGAAACCGCCGGAATCCGTTACCGCAGTATCGAGATGGGGGAAGAAAAACCTCTCCGTTCGAGAGACGATCTTCGTGGGTGGTTTCGAAGGCTGCCTTGTAACTGCACGCAAGCTGCTTTTCCGCTGATATCAGCGAAAATGCTTCGACAGCTTCAGGCCCTGCGCCTGGTAGTTCGATTTGAGGTCCGAACCATACAGCGCCTTCGGGCGTGAGATCATGTGCTCGTAGACGAGGCGGCCGACCACCTGGCCGTGCTCCAGGATGAACGGCACCTCGTGGCTGCGCACTTCGAGCACCGCGCGGCTGCCGGCGCCGCCTGACGCGGTGTGGCCGAAGCCCGGATCGAAGAAGCCGGCATAGTGGACGCGGAATTCGCCCACCAGCGGATCGAAGGGCGTCATCTCCGAGGCGAAATCCGGCGGGACATGCACGGCTTCGCGGGAGACGAGGATGTAGAACTCGTCCGGGTCGAGAATCAAATCCTCGCCGCCGCGATTGTAGAGCGGCTCCCAGAAATCGAGCGCGTCGTGCTGGGCGCGCTTGTCGACGTCGACCAGCGCCGAGTGATGCTTGCCGCGATAGCCGATCAGGCCGCTGGCATCCCCCTTGAGGTCGATCGACAATGCAATGCCGCCGCCGGAAATGTTCGGCTCCTCGGCGGCGACCAGCGTCTGTTCCGCGTGGAGCACGGCGAGTTCGGCTTCCGACAGCAGCGAATGGCCCTTGCGGAAACGGATCTGCGACAGACGCGAGCCGGTGCGGGCGACGATCGGGAAGGTGCGCGGGCTGACTTCCATGTAGAGCGGGCCGGAATAGCCGGCGGGGATCTTGTCGAACTCCTGGCCATGGTCGGTCATCACGCGGGTGAAGATGTCGAGCCGCCCGGTCGAGCTTTTCGGGTTGGCGGAGGCGGATATCTCCGCCGGTAGGTTCAGGCTTTCGAGCAAAGGCACGATGTAGACGCAGCCCGTCTCCAGCACGGCTCCATTCGTGAGGTCGATCTCGTGCAGCTTGAGCCGGTCAAGCTTGGCGTCGACCGTGTGATTGCGCCCCGGCAGGAAGCTCGCGCGGACGCGCCAGGCCTTTGCGCCGAGCCTCAGATCGAGACTCGCCGGCTGGATCTGGTCGGCGTCGAGCGGGTGCGCGGTCGCGAGCGCTCCGGACGCGAACAGCGCCGCGATCTCGTGGTCGGGAAGAATGCCTGTCTGACGCAAATTCTGCTCCGCTGTGCGTCCCCCTCACCCGGCCTCCGCTTCGCTCGGCCGACCTCTCCCCGAGGGGAGAGGAGGGCGAGAACCGTCGCCACATCCCTCTTCTCCCCAGCGGGGAGAAGGTGGCCGCGAAGCGGCCGGGTGAGGGGGCTGTCGCGATGAGCGACGAAAAAGGAATAGAGCTAGACGCGATTGACGCAAGAACCGACCGGGTCTAAAGGAGCTTTATCCCGTGGTGATTTGGCCGGTCGGCTTGCAGCCACGTTAAACAAGTCGCTAAAGGACCGTGTGGCCGCAAGGCTCTGTGGACCGGTTGCGACTTTTCGCGGCCGGTTTTTTTGTATTTGGGGCTTGGATATGACACGCAAGAACTGGCGGCCGCAGACCACACTGATCCATGAGGGCACGCTGCGATCGCAGTTCGGCGAAATGTCCGAGGCGATGTTCCTGACGCAGGGCTATGTCTACGAGACGGCCGAGAGCGCGGAGGCCCGCTTCAAGGGCGAGGAGCCCGGCTTCATCTATTCGCGCTACGCCAACCCGACCGTCGACATGTTCGAGAAGCGGATGTGTGCGCTGGAAGGCGCCGAAGATGCCCGCGCCACTGCGTCGGGCATGGCGGCGATTTCGGCGGCACTTCTCTGCTCGGTCAAGGCCGGCGACCATGTCGTGGCGGCGCGCGCGCTGTTCGGCTCCTGCCGCTGGGTGGTCGAAGTGCTGATGCCGAAATACGGCATCGAGACCACGCTGGTCGACGGCACGCAGATGGACCAGTGGCAGAACGCGGTGCGGCCGAACACGAAACTGTTCTTCCTCGAAAGCCCGACCAATCCGACACTGGAAGTGATTGACATCGCGGCGGTGGCGAAGATCGCCAATGCGATCGGCGCGCGGCTGGTGGTCGACAACGTCTTCGCGACGCCGCTGCAGCAGAAGCCGCTGGAACTCGGCGCCCATGTCGTCGCCTACTCGGCGACCAAGCATATCGACGGCCAGGGCCGTTGCCTCGGCGGCGTGATCCTCTCGGACAAGGAATGGATCGACAAGAACCTGCACGACTATTTCCGCCACACCGGCCCGTCGATGTCGCCGTTCAACGCCTGGACGATGCTGAAGGGGCTGGAGACGCTGTCGGTGCGGGTGCGCCAGCAGACCGAAAGCGCCGGCAAGCTGGCCGACTGGCTGGCCGACACGAAGGGTTTTGCCCGCGTCATCTATCCCGGCCGCGCCGACCATCCGCAGGCGGAGATCATCAAGCGGCAGATGAAGGGCGGCTCGACGCTGATCTGCTTCGACCTCGCCGCCGGCAAGAACGCGGCCTTCGCGTTTTCCAACGCGCTGGAGATCGTCAAGATTTCCAACAATCTGGGCGACGCCAAAAGCCTGGTCACGCACCCAGGCACGACGACGCACAAGAACCTGACCGAGGATGCGCGGGTGGAGCTGGGCATCGGGCCGGGGACGCTCAGGCTGTCCGTCGGGCTGGAAGATGTCGACGACCTGATCGAGGATCTCGACCGTGCGCTACAGGCGGCGAGCTAACTGACGATCGCGTCGGCTTCGAGTTCGACCAGCCAGTCCGGGTCGACGAAGCCGACAACCTGGACGACGGTGGTGACCGGGCGGATGGCGCTGAAGTATTCGCCATGCGCCTTGGCGGCCTGCTCCCAGTCGGCCATGTCGGTCAGCATGATGCGGGTGCGGATGACGTCGGTGAGCTGGCCGCCCGCGTCGACGATCGCCTTCTCGATGATCTCGAGGCAGCGTATCGTCTGGCCGTAGACATCGCCCTTGGCCGCTGTGCCGCCCTCGGCGCGGATCGGCGCTGTGCCGGCGACCGCGATGTGCGGGCCGATGCGTACGGCGCGGGTGAAACCGAGGATGGGTTCCAGATAGGATCCCGAACTGACCGATTTACGCTGCATTCGACCCTCCAAATTGCCGCCATGCCAGGACGATGCGCGACAGCGTCGTATAGCCAGTGATCGCGGCGAATGCATAGGCGATTGCCGCAAACCAAGCCGGAAGCAGGCAAAAGGCGACGAAGACCGCGATCGTCTCGGTCGCCTCGGCGAGCCCGGTGGTGAAGAACAGCGATTTCGAGCCGCGCGCCGTCGTCTCGAGACCGCGCTTCTCGGCCATCAGCGCGAAGGCGAGGAAGCTCGCGCCGTTGGCATAGAAGACCGCGAGCAGCACCGCGCCGGCGACGCCGTTCTGCGCCGGATCGAGGATGACGAAGGCAAGCGGGATCGCGCCGTAGAAGGCGAAGTCGAGCACGATGTCGAGATAGCCGCCGAGATCGGTCTTGCCGGCGAATTTGGCGACGGCGCCGTCCAGTCCGTCGCCGAGTCGGCTCGCCAGGATCAGGACGAGGCCGAGCCAGAGTTGGCCGAAAGCAATCGCGACCGCCGCCGCCATGCCGACCGCGAACGCGGCGAGCGTAACCGTGTTGGCGGAAACCCCAGCCCGGTGAAGCGTCTGCCCGATCGCGTCGAGCGCGGGATCGATGCGCTTGCGCGCCCAGCCGTCCAGCATGTATCGCCTTTGCCTGTGAGGATAGGGCCGCCGGTTGACCGATGCGGGGCGCTCGGCGACAGTCCGTCTCGAAATTGCAGGGAAGCATCATGTATCGCGCCGTCACGCGCAACATCGAAGTCGAGGTCGAGCCGATCTACATGCCGGACCGCTCGGATCCGGAGCAGAGCCGCTATGTCTGGGCCTATCGCGTGACGATCGCCAACAATTCCGACGGATTTGCGCAACTGCTGACGCGCTACTGGCGCATCGTCGACGGCAACGGCAAGGTCGAGGAGGTGCGCGGCCCCGGCGTCGTTGGCGACCAGCCGGAACTCAATCCCGGCGACAGCTACCAGTATACGTCGGGCTGCCCGCTGAGCACGCCGACCGGATTCATGGTCGGCCACTACACGATGCGCGACGAGGCCGGCGCGCTGTTCGACGTGCAGATTCCGGCGTTCTCGCTCGACCTGCCGGATGTGATAAGGACCGTCAATTAGGCTGGACGAACTCCGCCGGGTCGAATTCGTATTTCTTCGAGCAGAATTCGCACGATACCTTGATCGCGCCGTCCTCGATCGATTCGGTGATCTCCTCGGCCGTGAAGCCTTCCAAAATGCCGCGGATCCTGTCGCGCGAGCAGGAGCACTGGTCGAGGATTTCGGTGCCTTCGAAAACGCGCACGCCGTGCTCGTGGAATAGGCGGTAGAGCAGCCGTTCGGGTTCGACGGTCGGATCGAGCAGTTCGGACGCTTCGACGGTGCCGAGCAGCGCCAGCGCCTCGTTCCAGGCGCCATCGACGACTTCGGAGAAATCGTGCCCCGGGTCGCCGTCGCCGCCAGGAAGATCCGGCAGGCGCAGGCGTTCCGGCGCCTCGGGCAGGAACTGGATCAGCATGCCGCCGGCGCGCCAGCGTTCGTCGGGTCCGTATTCGCCCGGCACGACATGCCGTGCGACCGCCATGCGTATGTCGGTCGGGATCTGCTCGGACTGGCGGAAATAGGTGCGCGCGACCTCGTCCAGGGACTGCCCGTTGAGTTCGACGATGCCCTGGTAGCGCTGGGTGTATTCTCCCTGGTCGATGGTCATCGCCAGGACGCCCTTGCCAAGCAGTTCCGCCGGCGATGTGCCGCCGGCGGCCATGTGATCAGCCAGCCGCTCGGCGTCGAAGCGGGCATAGGCGCGCAGCGACGAGGGCGTTGTAAAGTCAGCCACGAGCATGTCGACAGGCCCGTCGGACCGGGTCTGCAGGATGAACTTGCCCTCGAACTTCAGCGCCGAGCCAAGCAGGACCGTCAGCACGATCGCCTCGGCCAGTAGCCTTGCGACCGGCTCGGGATAATCGTGTCGGGCGAGAATGTGGTTCAGCGCCGGCCCGAGCTGCACGATGCGGCCGCGGATATCCAGCGGGGAGACTTCGAACGGCACGACATAGTCGTCGCCGGCGAAGCCGAATTCGCCAAGCTTGGGTTCTTTCACGTCACGCAGCTCCGGAAAGGCACCAGGCGAGGACAGCCTTCTGGGCATGCAGCCGGTTCTCGGCTTCATCGAAGACGACCGAGTTCGCCCCGTCGATCACCTCGTCGGTGACCTCTTCGCCGCGATGCGCTGGCAGGCAGTGCATAAACAGCGCATCGGGCCCGGCCTTTGCCATCAGACCGGCATTGACCTGATAGGGCAGGAAGACATTGTGGCCGCGCGCACGGTGTTCCTGGTTCATCGACACCCAGCAATCGGTGACAACAGTGTCTGCGCCGGCGACAGCTTCCTCGGCGGAGCGCGTCTGCATCACCCGGCCGCCATTGCCGGTCGCCCAGTCGACATAGCGCTGCTCGGGCTCGCTGCCTTCAGGAATGGCCATGTTGAGCCGGTAGCCGAAGCGCGCCGAGCCTTCGATCAGCGAATGCAGCACATTGTTGCCGTCGCCTGTCCAGGCGATCAGCCGGTCCTTCACCGCGCCGCGATGCTCCTCGAAAGTCATCACGTCGGCCATGATCTGGCAGGGATGCGTGTCGTCGGTCAGGCCGTTGATGACCGGCACCGTGGCGTTCTCCGCCAGTTCCGTCATCCGGTCATGCGCCGTGGTGCGGATCATGATCGCGTCGACATAACGCGACAGGACGCGTGCGGTGTCGGCGATCGATTCCGAGCGGCCGAGTTGCATTTCCGCGCCGGTGAGCATGATCGTCGAGCCGCCAAGCTGGCGCATCGCGACATCGAACGAGACGCGCGTGCGGGTCGACGGCTTGTCGAAGATCATCGCCAGAACCTTGCCGGCGAAAGGCTGCTCGGCTGTGCCCGCCTTCTGCGCGGCCTTGCGCACGACGGCGTCGTCGAGGATGCGGCGCAGGTCGGCGGCGCTGACGGCGGACAGATCGGTGAAGTGGCGCGGCTGAGCTGTCATGGCGATACGGCTCAGGCCGCGCTTTCGGCGACAGCCGCAAGCTCGGCTGCGGCGGAACGTATCCGGTCGACAGCTGTGCGGATTTCCTCATCGGTGACGGTGAGCGGCGGCAGCAGGCGCACGACATTGTCGCCGGCCGGGACGGCCAGCATGTGCTGCGCGCGCAGCGCCTTGTTCACCTCGACATTGGGCATGCGGCACTTCAGCCCTGCCATCAGGCCGAAGCCGCGGATGCCCTCGATCACCTCGGGATAATCGTCGGCGACGCCGGCGAGGCCCTGCTTGAGCAACAGCGCCTTGCGGGTGACGTCTTCCAGGAAGCCCTCGCCCAACACCACATCCAGCACGGCATTGCCCACCGCCATGGCGAGCGGGTTGCCGCCGAAGGTCGTGCCGTGGGTACCGGCCGTCATGCCCGACGCAGCTTCGTCGGTTGCAAGGCAAGCCCCCATCGGGAAGCCGCCGCCGATGCCCTTGGCAATTGCAACGAGATCGGGCTCGACGTCGGTCCACTGATAGGCGAACAACTTGCCGGTCCGGCCGATGCCGCACTGGACCTCGTCAAGGATCAGCAGCAGGCCATGATCGTCGCACAGCCGGCGCAGCGCAGCGAGCCCGCCCTGCGGTAGCTCGCGGATGCCGCCCTCGCCCTGCAGCGGCTCTATCAGGATCGCGGCGGTTTCGGGCGTGATCGCGGCGCGAGCAGCCTCAAGGTCGCCGAACGGCACCTGGTCGAAGCCTTCGACCTTGGGGCCGAAGCCTTCCATGTATTTCTTCTGGCCGCCGGCAGCGATGGTCGCCAGCGTGCGTCCGTGGAACGCGCCCTCGAAGGTGATGATGCGGAATTTCTCCGGATGGCCGTTCACGTAGTGATAGCGGCGCGCGGTCTTGATCGCGCATTCGAGCGCCTCGGCGCCGGAATTGGTGAAGAAGACGCGGTCGGCGAAGCTGTTTTCGACCAGCCGCTCGCCCAGCCGCTCCTGTCCCGGCACCTGATAGAGGTTCGAGACGTGCCAGAGCTTGGCAGCCTGCTCGGTCAGCGCGGCGACCAGATGCGGGTGGCTGTGGCCGAGCGAATTGACGGCGATGCCACCGGCGAAGTCGAGATATCGCTCGCCGTCTGTCGTGATCAGCCAGCATCCCTCGCCGCGCTCGAAGGCGAGCGGCGCCCGGGAAAACGTATCGAAAAGCGCACGACTGTTCATAGCCACCATCCGCGGCATTTGGGCCTGCTTTCCGGGCAGACCTTGTTTTTGCCGAATTCGCACCCCAAATCAAAAAAGCCGCCCGAGGGGCGGCCTGCTTGGGCGAAATATTGGTGCTTTCGCCCACAATGTCAATGCAAAGGTCGCCAGCGCGTGTCGTGCGCGTGGATGACGGCCGAAGCCCCTTGAGGCCCGGCCTCCCAAGTTGGGGAAAACCGAAAAAACTGATTCGTGTTGCCCCCGGGACTCTTGTCACGGAGTCACGCGGTAAGGTAGTTTGAGATAACGAAAATACCAGATTTCGTGCGGCGGACCAAATAATCCGAGTAGATGTGGTGTCGCCCCGGCTTGCCGGGTCGACTTTGGATTCCGATTTCGCACGCTTGCGCGAGGAGCGTGACCTATGAACTGGACTGACGAACGCGTCGAAACTCTCAAGAAATTGTGGAGCGAAGGACTGAGCGCAAGCCAGATCGCGGCCAGCCTTGGCGGCGTGAGCCGCAATGCGGTGATCGGCAAGGTGCATCGCCTGAAGCTGTCGAGCCGGGGGCGCACGACGGCGGCGCCTGCCCGCCAGAAGAAGACCACCAAGGTTGCAGCAACTGCCACCACGATGTCTAAGTCGACCGGCCGCGTCGCGACGCAGAGCCGCTCGATGCCGATGTCGATGGGCGCCACAGCGCTGGCGGTGCAGTTTGACGCCGAGCCGGTCGCGCATCAGTATATCCGCCCGGTGCATGACAATGTCGTGGTGCCGATCTCGCGCCGGCTGCGCCTGGTCGAACTGACCGAACGCACCTGCAAGTGGCCGAATGGCGATCCGCTGCACGAAGACTTCAGCTTCTGCGGCACCGAGTCCGGCGACACCGGGCCTTACTGCAAATATCATTCGAAGCTGGCGTTCCAGCCAGCATCCGAGCGCCGCCGCAGCAGGTAGCGTTATTCATCGGTGATCGAGCAAAGGCCCGCGATACTGTCGCGGGCCTTTTCTTTTGGTCGATAACTGCGATCAGGAAGCGGTCGCGATGTCCTGCATGACCACGCGGTGGCTCTTGTCTTCTTTTGGCCGTTCGGCCGGCATCTGCAGGCCGGTGACGATGTAATACACCGTCTCGGCGATGTTGGTCGCGTGGTCGCCGATCCGTTCGATGTTCTTGGCGCAGAACAGCAGGTGCGTGCAGGCGGTGATGTTGCGCGGATCTTCCATCATGTAGGTCAGGAGTTCGCGGAAGAGCGACGTGTACATCGCGTCGATCTGGTCGTCGCGGTCGCGCACGAATTGAATCCGGTCGACGGAGCGCGAGGCGTATGTGTCCAGCACGTCCTTCAGCTGTGTCAGCGCCAGTTCGGCCAGCGCCTCCAGCCCGCGGAAAAGACGGATCGGCTGCTGTGCTTCGGTCACGGCGACGACGCGTTTGGCGATGTTCTTGCCGAGGTCGCCTACGCGTTCGAGATCGCCCGAGATCCGGATCGCTCCGATGATCTCGCGCAGGTCGTCCGCCATCGGCTGCCGCTTGGCGATGACGACGATCGCCTTTTCGTCGATCTCTCGCTGGCCCTCGTCCAGAAAAAGGTCATCGGCGACCACCTTGCGCGCCAGGCCGAGGTCGGAGCTGACCAGCGCCTGGACCGCCTGTTCGACCATGCGCTCGGCATGGCCGCCCATCGACGCGATCCGGCTCGCCAGGTATTTCAGGTCTGCATCGTAGGATCGGACAATGTGCTGGGTTTGCATGAAATGTTCTCGACCGTTCCGTCACCGTGAATCAGCACGGTAGAGCAAGCCGATGACGGAAAAAAGAATGTAGGCAAACTCTTTTGCCGGCGACCGAATTTTGGCCAGGACTAAACTGCCGGCGCGAAATGCACCGTAAAGGCCGCGCCCTCCCCGGGGCTTGAACGGATCGTCAGCCGCGCGCCATGACGGGTGAGGATGTGCTTGACGATGGCCAGGCCAAGTCCCGTCCCCTTCTGTCCCCTGCTGGTCTCGACGTCGACCCGGTAGAACCGCTCCGTCAGGCGCGGAATATGCTCCTCGGGTATGCCCGGGCCAAAATCCCGCACCGTCACGTCGATCCCGTTCTGCTGGCCGGCCCGAGTCGCGGAGATTTGCACCCGGCCGCCGCTCTGTCCGTATTTGCAGGCGTTTTCGATCAGGTTCTCGAAAACCTGGGTCAACTCGTCGCGGCTACCGCCGACAATGAGCGGTTGGTCACCGAGATCAGACTCGATCCGCACGCCGGACTCGGCAGCGAGCAGATTGAGCGCGTCGATGACGCCCTCGATCAGCGGCTTCAGATCCACCCGCTCGTCGGGGTTGAGGTAGGGCTTCATTTCGAGCCGAGAAAGGGACAGCAGATCGTCGATCAGCCGCGCCATGCGCGAGGTCTGCGTCTGCATGATCTGCAGGAACTGGTCGCGCGCAGCCGCATCGTTGCGCGCCGGACCGCGCAGCGTCTCGATGAAACCCGCGATCGACGCGAGCGGCGTGCGCAACTCATGGCTGGCATTGGCAATGAAATCGGCCCGCATCCGGTCGATCCGACGCGTTTCACTCTGGTCCTTGAAGATGATCACGAACAGATGGCCGCCCTCGCCCATCGGCGAACCGGTGACGCGGAACCAGCGTTCGACCGGGACACGCTCGGGGTAGTCGATCGACATCGTGCGGCCCTGTTCCAGCAGCGTGGCAATCAGTTGCTGCATCTCCGGCGCACGGAAACGCAGCGCCAGGGACGCCCTTGGCGAGAGGCCCGGGAAAGCGACGGCGCACGCGCTGTTGAGATGAACGACCAGACCGACGCGATCGAAGATGACCAGCGGATCGGACACGGCGGCGGCGAGGCTTTCGGCAGTGATCGATCCGAAGGTCGGCCGGTTGGCGTCTGCCTCTCGATCGGCGCGTCGCTGGCGCAGATTTCGGCGAGGCGCGAATGCCGCGACGGCGACGACGAATGCGACGGCAAGCAAAGTCGTGGTCCATCCGGCGCCAAAATGCGGTAGCGCGACACCGATCACCGCCAGCGAGGCGAGCAGAAGCCATCGCGAGGCGAGCAATCTCTGCAGCATCGTATCGCCTATGCCGTGGCCATCCATTGCCGTCTCTGTCTTCCGGCCGGTGGCCCGGCCAACGTCGTGCCCTTCCTCGACCGTCATGGCCTTGGAACAAGTGTCTTTACGCGCATTGCCCCTCCCCATAGCATGAGTCCGAACGCGTGAAAGGCCCAGACCACATGGCATCGACCGAGCAGACGAAGACCAACGACACGACAATCCAGCTCAAGATTAGCGGCAGTGATCGCGTCTTCGATATCGAGAATCCCATCCTTCCGGGCTGGGTGGACGACGGAGCGCTGAAGTCCGGAGGATACCCTTACAGCGACAAGCTGCCCGGCAAGGAATATGACGCCACGGTCGAGGCGCTGCAGATCGAACTGGTGAAGCTGCAATACTGGCTGCATACGGTCGGCGAGCGGGTGATCGTCCTTTTCGAAGGGCGGGATGCGGCCGGCAAGGGCGGCACGATCTTCGCCGTGCACCAGTTCATGAACCCTCGCACCGCGCGCAACGTCGCCTTGACGAAGCCGACCGAAACCGAGCGCGGCCAGTGGTATTTTCAGCGCTACATCGCGCATTTCCCGACGGCCGCCGAGTTCGTCTCGTTCGACCGCTCGTGGTACAACCGCGGCGGCGTCGAGCCAGTCCTGGGTTTCTGCACGCCCGAGCAGCACAAGAAGTTTCTCTCCGAGGCGCCGCATTTCGAACAGCGTCTCTGCAATGAGGGCTTGCGGTTCTTCAAGTTCTGGCTGGATATCGGCCAGGAAATGCAGCTGAAACGCTTTCACGACCGCCGCCACTCGCCGCTGAAGCGCTGGAAATTTTCGCCGATCGATCTCAAGGGCATCACCCTCTGGGACGAATACGGCAAGGCGCGCGACACGATGCTGAAAGCGACGCATAGCGAGCATGCGCCGTGGACGATTGTGCGATCGAACGACAAGCGCCGCGCGCGCATCGCGGTGATGCGCCGGCTTCTCAGGTCGGTGCCCTATGAGGGGCGCGACATGGCGGTGATCGGCGAGGAAGATCCGAAGATCATTGGCGATGGACCGAAATTTCTTAAAGGGTAGCGGCGCGTCCGAGGTCTTTGCTCGCGACCGGGAGTGGCCGTTGCGTGCGCCTCCGCCTTCGGTGTGGAGTCTTCTCCCATCGATGCGGTTCGCGATAGAGCTGGATCATTGCCCGCCAGGCAGCCACGGACATCATCAGCCAATAGACCGGTGTGAAAAGCACGAGCTTCCAAAAGCCGCGGCGGCGGGAGCGCGGCGTCGCGCGCCAGCCGAGCAGCAGGAATGCGCCATAGCCAAAGACGATGTTGAACACGTCCAGCATGAATATGAGCCTGGCAAGCGGCGGCAAATCGCCCGAGATCGCCGCGGTGGCCGCGAGGCTCACTCCGGTAACCAACAGAAGAGGGTGGAACAGTGCCGAGACCAAGAGACCCGCCAGCAGGACCTGGATCCCGACAAACGATCGGAAGCCGATCTCGGACATGAGCAGCCGCGGATCGCGCATATGCACCAGCCACGTCTGCGCCCAACCCTTGAGCCATCGGGTGCGCTGCCGGAGCCAGACCATGGGGATTTCCGGTGCGTCTTCGCCTGTGGGCAGGTGGATCACGCCGGTGCGATAGCCGTAGCGGGCGAGCCGAACGCCGAGATCGGCATCTTCGGTAACATTGTACGGGTCCCACCCCCCGACCTCCTCCAGCGCCGAACGCCGAAAGTGGTTTGATGTCCCGCCCAGTGGAAGCGGCATGCGCTTTCGCGCGAGATAGGGCAGAAGCCGGTGAAACAGGGCGGCATACTCCAGCTCGAACATCCGGGCGAGAATGCCGGCATCGCCGTTGTCGATGTCGATCGGCGCCTGCACGCAGCCAAGATTGGCGTCTTCGCGTGCGAAGCGCTGCCACGCCTCTTTCAGCTGCAGCGGATGCGGCCGGTCCTCGGCGTCGTAGACCGCAATGAATTCGCCCTTGGTCAAAGCCAGCGCATAGGTCAGCGCGTTGGGTTTCGTCCCGGGCATGCCGCGCGGAACCTCTACCACCTCGACCCAAGGCCGCAGGCCGTGCGCACGCAGCGCCTCGATGGTCGGCAGGTCGTCGGATTCGCAGACGAACTTCACCTCCAGCCGCGCACGTGGCCAGGACAGCCGGCCGAGCGCCGCAAGAAGCTCCGGAACAAGTTCCACCTCGTCGCGAAGCGCTACCAGGACCGAGTAGACCGGCAGCTGCGCCGCGTTGACAGGCTCAGCCTGCTGCTCCGGCCGGGCGGGTCGCGCCGCCGCTGCCGCCAGGCGCAGGACAATGCAGGAGAAAAAGAAGACCGACGCGGCGATGTGGATCGCCAGCCAGGTATAGGTAGCCCAGATCATCAGTGCGAACGAGACGGCCACGGCCGCGGCGCCTACGACGACCCCCTGCCAGCCGTTCGTCACCAGACGCGCCGAGAGTTGCGGCTGCGCGGTGAACAGCCCGTCACGCGCAGAGTCCCTCAAGTCCGGGCAGGCGATCTCGATCAGGGCCTGCCGCAAGATCGATGGCGGGACGATGCTGAGCCGATCGGCCAAGGCCGGGCTGCCGCGAAGGGCGTCGCGGAGATCGAGAAATCCCCGGGGACCGGGAGACACGATGCATCGGACGTGCCCGTCGCGGCCAATCACCTGCACCATCTGTGCGCCCTTGGACCGCAGCAGCATCATTGCCCTCGGTGCGTCGATACGCAGTTCTGACGCCGCGAGCTTGGTCTGGAACCCAAGTCCTAACTTCACGGCCAGCTGGCGGTAGAGTTCTTCCTCGCTCACGCGACCTGAAGCGAGCAATTCCTCGGGAAGGCTCGAACCTTCACCCTCGGCGCGGCGCGCGAGTTCTTCCGCAACGTCCAAAGGGATTTGAAGGCGGCGGAGCATCGCCGACCATTCGCGCAATTCGGCCGCAACCCGAAACGATATCGGAGCGACAGGTTTGGCAAGCGTCGCCAGCAAATGGCGGACGGCTGGCCTCTCCCCCACGCTGTCCAACGCTTCCGCGACGGACATGTGTTCCCCCACACAACAATCGGAGCGGCAGTCCCGGATGGGCGGCCGTCCATTTGCCTCGATTTTCGATATCGCCGGCTGCCTGCCCCCGCAGCATCCGGTTCATTCCCCAATAGGTTGCAATCTTGCAAGATTGCAATGAGTTGTCAATCCGCGCGACTGGTTTGCCTCGGGGCAGCGCCGTGGTATCTGGCCTGTCGAAACGTCGGTCCAGCGGCGGGACCCAAGCTTCGCCGGGAGAGACATGTGAGATTGCTTTTGGCCCTGGCAGGGATTCTGGCCCTCCTCGCCTTTCCGGCGCGAGCCAGTGACCCGCAGATCCCGAACTTCTGGGATCTGAAGGAGCAACTGCCGAAGCCGCAGATCGACACCCTGCAGCGCCTGCGATTCCTGACGACGGTCGACTTTCCGCCCTTCAACTATATCGACTCGACCGGCCGGCTGGCCGGCTTCCACGTCGATCTGGCGCGGCGCATCTGCGCCGAACTCGGCATCAGCGACAAGTGCCAGATCCAGGCGCTTCCGTGGGGCGAACTTGAGGATGCGATGACCAAGGGCGAGGGAGAGGCGATCCTGGCGGGCATCGGCGTCTCCGCCGAAACGCGTGAGACCTTTGCCTTCTCGCGCCCCTATCTGCAGTTTGCCGCAAGGTTTGCGATGCAGAAGGCCAGTGCGATGACGGAACCGCTTCATGTCGGCCTCGCCGGCAAGCGGATTGGGGTGATGGCCGGATCGGCGCACGAAAAGATGCTGCGCGCCTATTTCCCCGGCGTGCAGCCCGTCACCTACCAGCGGACCGAATGGCTCTACGAGGATTTGCGCGCGGGCAAGGTCGACGGCGGCTTTGGCGACGGAATGCGCCTCGCCTTCTGGCTCGCAGGATCGGATTCCGCCGGCTGCTGCCGCTTCGCCGGCGGCCCCTACATCGCGCCGGAATTCCTCGGCAACGGGCTGGCGATCGCCGTCAAGCCGGAAGACGCGATGCTGGCGGATGCGTTCAACTATGCGCTGCGGGAACTCCAGGCGAAGGGCGTCTTCGCGGAATTGTATCTGCGCTACTTTCCGCTGTCGTTTTACTAGAGCAAGAATGAAGATGGATCGAACCACTTCGGTTTCGATCCATCTTCATTCTCGCTTGAATTATTTGCGCCGGAACGGCAGCAGCAGTGACCACGCGAACGAGGCTGGCTCTTTGCCGCGCCATTCGTCGAGCCCGATGTCGATACCGTCGTGGCCCTTCGCCGGCTGGTCGTTGTAAGTCCTGAAGAGCCGGTCCCAGAACGGAAAGTTGAATCCGTAGTTCGAATCGGTCTCGCGCCTGATCGTCGAGTGATGCACGCGGTGCATGTCGGGCGTCACCACCAGCAGGCGCAAGCGTCGATCCAGGCCAAGCGGCAGCTTGGCGTTCGAGTGATTGAACATCGCGGTTCCATTCAGCACGATCTCGAAGACCAGGACGGCGACGACGGGCGGGCCGAGCAGCACGATGACCGCCGCCTTCCATAACATCGACAGGACGATCTCCAGCGGATGAAACCGCAGCCCCGTCGTGACGTCAAAGCCCGTGTCGGCGTGGTGCATGCGGTGGATTCGCCAGAGGACGGGGATCTTGTGGCTGGCGACATGTTCGAGCCAGACGGCGAAATCGAGCAGGACAAATGCAAGTATGCCAGCGAGGACGGGATCGAGGCCAATGATGCGGAGCAGCCCCCAGCCATTGGCCTGCGCCCAGATCGCCGTACCCACAGCGGCGGCGGGAAAGATCAGCCGCAACAGGACCGAAGACAGCACGACCATCGACAGATTGGTGAACCACCGCCGGGTCTTCAGCGCACCGGTCATTTCGGGGCGCTCAAGCCGTGGCGACAACAGTTCAAACAGCGCCATACCGCCGAATATCGCGAGAAACGCCGCGAGGCGAATGCCACCTTCGGAAGTCAACGCCTCCATGGCATCACGTCAGCGTGCGGTGGCGCGCCTTGGCGGAAATCTCGATCGCGCGCGCGGTGTCCGCGTCGATTGCCAGCCAGGACCGCAGGCGCTCAAGGAGGCGGCGCTCTTCCATCCTGATCTCCCGATCGACGACCGCCACTTCGACCGCCGCGGCATAGGCCGTGTCGTGCAGATGCAGCGGCACGCTTTCGAGAACGATCCCGAACACCTTGTCCAACCCGCCCTCTTCCTGGAGGAGCTTCTGGCAATCCCGCGCAGCATGGACCAGTTTATCCGGATCGAAATCGAGGAAAATCGGCCAACTCCGCACTGAATCGCCGATATGGGCGAGTTCGGCGTCGTTCATCTCGCGGTCCGACGCGGAGGTCACGACCATGAGATAGATCAGGGCTTCATGCGTGGTGGTCTTGGGCAAGTCAGGCTCCAGCGGTTTCGAGGAAGGTATGCACGCCTCGACGTTCCGACAAGTAATTTCCCGGCCAATGATTGACGCGTCTTCCTGTGCCGCCTAGAGCATCCGCTCTTTCGAGGCTGCGAAAGCAGCCGTCTGGTATCGGAACGTACGCCTATGGCCTCCCCCACGCCCCTCATCACGCCCGAGATTGTCGCTGCGGCGCATGAGAGCAAAGCGTGGCCGTTCGAGGAAGCGCGGAAGATCGTCGAGCGTTACAAGGGCAAGGAGTGGCCGGAAACCATCCTGTTCGAAACCGGTTACGGCCCATCTGGCCTGCCGCATATCGGCACGTTCGGCGAAGTCGCGCGCACCACGATGGTTCGCCATGCCTTCCGCGTGCTGACCGAGGACAAGGTGCCGACGCGCCTGCTTTGCTTCTCCGACGACATGGACGGCATGCGCAAGATCCCGGATAATGTGCCGGACCGCTCTTTCCTCGAGCCGCATTTGCACAAGCCGCTGACCTCCGTGCCGAACCCGTTCGGCGGTGACTATGCGAGCTTCGGCCACCACAACAATGCGATGCTGCGGCGCTTCCTCGACACGTTCGGCTTCGACTACGAATTCGCCAGCGCGACGGAATACTACAAGGCCGGCCGCTTCGACGAGGTGCTGCTGCGCGCGGCTGAGCGCTATGACCAGATCATGGCGGTCATGCTGCCGACGCTCGGGCCAGAACGCCAGGCGACCTATAGCCCGTTCCTGCCGATCTCGCCGAAGAGCGGACGTGTGCTCTACGTGCCCCTGAAGGCGGTCGACGCCAAGGCCGGCACGATCACGTTCAAAGACGAAGATGGCACGGAGACCACGCTGCCCGTCACAGGCGGCGCGGTGAAGCTGCAGTGGAAGCCGGATTTCGGCATGCGTTGGGCCTCGCTCGGCGTCGACTTCGAGATGTTCGGCAAGGACCACCAGACCAACGCAATCGTCTACGACCGGATCTGCAACATCCTTGGCGGACGAGCGCCGGAGCATTTCGTCTACGAGCTCTTCCTCGACGAAAACGGTCAGAAGATTTCCAAGTCGAAGGGCAACGGCCTGACGATCGACGAGTGGCTGACCTATGCGCCGACCGAGAGCCTGGGGCTATACATGTTCCAGAAGCCGCGCACGGCCAAGCGGCTCTATTTCGACGTTATCCCGAAGGCGGTGGACGAATATTACAGCTTCCTCGCCGCCTATCCGAAGCAGGATTGGAAGGAGCGGCTGAACAACCCGGTCTGGCACATGCATGACGGCAATCCGCCGGCGCTCGATCTTCCGGTGCCGTTCTCGCTGCTGCTTAACCTGGCGACTGCTTCGAACCCCGAGAATTCGGCCGTCATGTGGGGCTTCATCTCGAACCATGTGCCTGGCGTCACGCCACAGACGCATCCGCATCTCGACCAGCTGGTCAACTATGCGATCCGGTATTTCCGCGACTTCGTGAAGAAGAACTACCGCGCGCCGGATCAGGTGGAGCGCGAGGCGCTGGCGTCGCTGGTCGATGCGCTGGCGGCACTGCCGGATGACGCCAACAACGAGGCGATCCAGAACACCGCGCTCGATGTGGCGCGCGTTATTCCCCGCTACCAGGATCTCACAAAGGCCAGCCCGTCGGGCGGGCCCGGTGTCTCGGGCGCCTTCTTCCAGATGATCTACCAGATCGTCATCGGCCAGGAGCGCGGGCCGCGATTCGGCACGTTCGCGGCGCTTTACGGCGTGCGCGAGACGCAGGCGCTGATCGAAAAGGCGCTGTCGGGTGCGCTCATTGCAGAACAGGCCGCCTGGCGGGCTGATCGGCGGCGGTAAGGCGTCGCTGCCTACGTCGTCCTGATTGATGGACGGCGTCGGCGACGTTTCGGTCGTTGATTACGGGGAGCGCGGCTCGCTCTCTGTTGGCAGTATCGAGATATCCGCCGGCCCGGCTTCGCCATCCACACTGGGTGGCGGCGGCGCGAGGCCGAGGCCGGACGACGCGGCCGGCAGGGATGCCGGTCCATTGCCGAACAGACCACGAGCCCCATCCTCGGCGACCTTCGCCTGTTTGGCATAGGCCTCGCCCTCGGCACGCGCCCAGCCGTTCTCCACCAGCCACGCGCCGATGTCCCTCGGCCCGAGCCGGCACGTCGTCGTCAAGCTGTTGGGAACCTCGCCTTCCGGAAAATCGCATGTGACCGCGCGCCCGCGCAGGAACGCCCGGAATGCCGACCGCGCGGCCCGTCCGCAGGGCCATGTTCCGCCGCTCTGCCGGTCGCACACCTCGCCGTCCGTAATTGGCTTTGTGCCCGAAATGATGATCGTGCGGCCGCCCGCAACGATAATGCCGGCCGCTTCCGCCACCGGCTGGAACAGCAACGGCTTCGGCGGCGGCTTCTTCGGCGGCGCGGCCAGCGCAATCTCGCTCAAGGGGGGCCGCGGCTCGACGCGCTCTAGCGCCATTGGATCGACCGGCGGGATGGCGATGATCGACGGAGCTACGGGACGCGGCGGGGCTGGAGCTTCAGGCACCACCGCCGGTCGCGCCTTTGCGTCTGGTGCAACTGGCTGCTCGGCGACGGGTCTGGGCGCGGTGATCGCGACATTCGGCGGCGCAGGCTGAGCCGGCACGGACTCACGAATCTGGCTAGCCGGATCAGGCGCATACGGAGCGCGCATACGAGCTCCCGTGAAGCCAACCACCGCCACGGCGCCAGCCAGGCCAATGGCTGATATCAGGAATGAGAGCGTCCGCACCGGCCTACTGGCTGGCCCAGACGATGCGCGCGACCCACTCGACTTCGGCCATGGGGATCGTGCGAACCGGGTGCTCTGGATTGAGCGACATGAGTTCGATCGCGCGAGCCGTCTGGCGCTCCAGAACCTTCGCCATCACCTCGCCGCCTTGTGTCTTGACCACGACGCGGTCGCCGCGGCGGACCCCCGCCGTGGGGTCGACGACGAGCCGGTCGCCGTCACGGTAGAGCGGCAGCATGGAGTCACCCTGGACCTGCAATGCGTAAGCGCCCTCGCGCGCGCCGGCTGGTGTTTCCACCACGTCCCAGCCTTGCCCGGCAGGGAACCCCGCATCGTCGAAAAAGCCGCCCGCGCCGGCCTGCGCGAAGCCGAGCAGCGGCACAGTCGAACCCTGCGCCGGCAGCCGGTCGGACAAGGCAGAACGGGTGCCCTTCACGAGGAACATGAACTCCTCCAGTGATGCGCCCGTCGCCTCCATCACCTTGGAGAGCGACTCGGTCGATGGCCAGCGCGGCCGGCCGTCGACCGATTGCCGCTTCGACTTGTTGAACGCCGTCGAGTCGAGGCCGGCGCGCTTGGCGAGGCCAGACGCTGAAAGCGAGTATCGCTCGGCCAGCGCATCGATCGCGGCCCAAACACGGTCATGCGACAGCATGGCTCGCTCCAGAAGACAGGAAAAAATACCTTGCTGCACTTCTAGACCGCGATGCCGGGTCTGTCCAGCCAGATCGGCTGCACCTCACAGAGCCTTGAACGGCGCGCGCCCTGACGACAAGGCGCGATCGAGCATGTCGATCCGGTCCTGGCCCCAGAACGGCTCGCCGTTGAGCACGAAAGCCGGGACGCCGGTCGCATCGACCGCGACGGCATCCGCCGTGTTGCGCGCGCGAATAGCAGCCACCTCAGGTGAACTCGCCTTCGCGAGGATTGCCGCCGCGTCGAATCCGGCGGACGCGAGAAGGCCGGCCAGCGTCGCCTCATTGGAAATGTCCTGCTCCTCGGCCCAGACCGCCGAGAAGACGCTGTCCACGTAGGCCAACGGATCGCCGGCGGACTCGACGATCGCAATGATCGTGTGATCCGCCAGCGCCGGGTTGGTCGGGAAGAATTTCGGCTTGGGATTGAGCTTGCGCTCACGCATCTCGGCAAAGCGCTGCAGCTCGATGAAGCGGTAGCGCTGCCGCACGGCAGGCCTCTCGCCCAGCATGACCTGGCCGGACACCTTGAACATCTCGCCTAGGTTGACCGGCTTCACGACCAGCGTTGCGCCGTGCTTCGCCGCGACTTCCTGGACGGCGCGGTGACCGAGATAGGTCCAGGGCGAAACGGAGGTCAGGTAGTAGTCGATACTGGGCATGTTGGGTTCCCGGCTAGAGATACTTAAGAAGCGATGGCAGATCGCGCGATGAATGGACTACACGAACGATCTGAACGGTGTCGGAGGTGACACGATAGATCACCAGGTAGGGAAAAACCGTCACCTTACGAAACCCCTTTCGCAACGGGACGTGCATGCTTGGTCCCATGTAGGGAAGCTCGGCAAGGCGTGCGATCGATTTATCGAAGCTTTCGGCCAAGCTTCCTGCCGCCGACGGATTGTCGGCTGCGATGTATTCGAGAATGTCTTCGAGGTCGCGCTCCGCTTCCGGTGCGACAGCGATCTTAAGTATCAAAGCGGGCCTTCAAACGTTCGAAGACGATCTCGGCCGGGATCCCTTCTCCGGCATCCAACTGACGTACGCCCTCATCCAGGTCGTCCCGCAGCGCGAGATACTTGTCGACGTAGTGGAGTAGTTCTTCGCCCAGTTGATCGCGAAGCTCCTCCGGCAATTGCTCCGCAGCATGCAGCGCGCGTTCGAGTTTGGTCATGGTCTCGCCTCCATGCTCACAGGATAGCAGCGGTTCGCCCGCTGCGGAAGGGTCAGTTCCCCTTCGCCAGCGCCCGGAGGCCGCCGTGCGACTGCATGAAGATCTGCTCAGCCTCGCTTGGCGGGCGCTGGCGCGCGGTGACGCCGAGCGCGGCGATGACGTCATCGATCTCGAGGAATTTCCGGTTTGTGCGGTCGTAGACACCGGCGGTGGTCATCACCAATGCCGCCGTCTCGCCGTCGAGCACGAAGCGGTGGCGGCCGATGACCTGTGTGCCATCCCAGGTCTCGATCGACGAGACGACCTCGAAGCGCTTCCACAGCCGGATTTCTCGCGCGAAGACAGACTGCACGCCGCCCATCATCGGCGCCCAGTTGTTGCGGCGGGTCAGTTGCAGCAGGCCGGAGCGCAGGAAGATGTCCATGCGCCCAAGATCGGCCAGCATAAGGTAGCGCGCATTGTTCAGGTGAACGTTCGGATCGATGTCGGTCGGCAGGCAGCGGAACGACAGCCGGCTTTCGCCGCCCGGCAGGTAAGGTCCGCGCGACTTCAGCGTCAGCGCGACCTTGAGGAGACGGCCCCAGACATACATGGCGCGGCTCCCCTCCGCGCGAAAGCGGAGGGGATTTGGCTCAGGCGGCCTTCTTCACTTCACCCGCATACGGATTGAAGCGCTGGTAGAAGATCTCGCCCTTCTCGGCCATGTCGACGAGAAGCTTCGGCGCCTTGAACTGCTTGCCGTATTTCTTCTGCAGGTCCTTGGCGAGCTTGACGAACTTCTTGGCGCCCATGCCATCGATGTAGGACAGCGCGCCGCCCGTATAGGGCGCGAACCCGAAGGCGAGGATGGAGCCGACATCCGCCTCGCGCGGATCGACGACGATGCCCTCTTCCATGACGCGGGCCGCTTCGAGCGCGATCGTGACCAGGAAGCGCTGCTTCAACTCCTCGACGTCGACCTTGTCGGGATCGCGCTGCTTGTAGAGGTCCTCAAGGCCCGGCCAGAGCTTCTTCTTGGCAGGCTTCGCGGGATAGTCGTAGAAGCCCTTGCCGTTCTTGCGGCCGAAGCGCTGATGCGTGTCGACCAGCGTGTTGATCAGCGCGAACTGCTCCTGGTCGACGGCCTTCTCGCCCAGGTCCTTGATGGTCTGCTTCATGATCTTCTGCGCCAGATCGATCGCCGTCTCGTCGGTCAGCGCCAGCGGGCCGACCGGCATGCCGGCCATCTTCGCCGCGTTCTCGATCATCGCAGCGGGCACGCCCTCGATCAGCATCTGATAGGATTCCGACATGTAGCGCAGCACGCAGCGGTTGACGTAGAAGCCGCGCGTGTCGTTGACGACAATCGGCGTCTTCTTGATGGCGCGGACATAGTCGATCGCCATGGCGACGGCCTTGTCGCCCGTCTTCTTGCCGAGGATGATCTCGACCAGCATCATCTTGTCGACCGGCGAGAAGAAGTGGATGCCGACAAAATTCTTCGGGCGCTTCGAGTTCAGCGCCAGGGAGCTGATCGGAATGGTCGAGGTGTTCGATGCGAAGATCGCAGCCGGCTTCAACACCGCCTCGGCCTTCTCGGTCACGGCCTTCTTGATCTCCGAATCCTCGAACACGGCTTCGACGATCATCTCGCAGCCGTCGAGATCGGCGTAGTCGGCCGTCGGCGTGATCAGCGACAGGAGCCTTTCCTTTTCGTCCGCGGTGGCGCGGCCCTTCTTGATCAGCCCGTCCATCAGGCCGGCGGAATGCGCCTTGCCCTTTTCAGAGGCAGCCATGTCTCGGTCGAGCAGCACGACCGGGATACCGGCCTTGGCCGTCACATAGGCGATGCCCGCGCCCATGAAGCCCGCACCCAAGACGCCGATCTTGGTGAACTTCGATTCCGGGACGCCAGCCGGGCGGCGCGCGCCCTTGTTCAGTTCCTGCAGCGACACGAACAGCGAGCGGATCATCATCGCCGCTTCGGTCGTCTGCATGATCTCGGTGAAATAGCGCTGCTCGATGCGCAGCGCCGTGTCGAACGGCACGAGCAGGCCTTCATAGACGCATTTCAGGATCGCGGAGGCAGCCGGATAGTTGCCGTAGGTCTCGCGGCGCAGGATGGCGATTGCCGGTGGCCAGAGATTGGCGCCCGCGGCCGAGTAGATCGGGCCGCCCGGAGCCTTGAAGCCCTTTTCGTCCCAAGGCTGGACCGGCTTGAGGCCGCCCTTGATCATGTCCTTCGCCGTCTCGATCAGCTTGTCGGGCGCGGCGATCTGGTGGATCAGGTTCATCGCCTTCGCCTTCTGCGGCGTCAGGGTCTGGCCCGAGGTCAGCATCTGCAGCGCCGCCTGCGTGTCGGCGAGGCGTGGCACGCGTTGCGTGCCGCCAGCGCCTGGAAACAGGCCGACCTTGATCTCCGGCAGCGCCATCTTGACCTTATCCGAGTCAGCCGCGACGCGGCCGTGGCAGGCGAGCGACAGCTCGAACGCGCCGCCCATGCAGGTGCCATTGATCGCCGAGACCCACGGCTTGCCCGAGGTTTCCAGCTTGCGGAAGAGCTTGTTCATGAAGCCGGCATTCTCGAACAGGGCCTGGGTCGCCTTTTCGGGGTCCTTGACCTTGTCCCGGGCGAAGGTCGACAGCTGCCGCTGCAGCATCGTCAGATCCGCGCCGCCGGAGAAGCTTTCCTTGCCGGATGTGACGACCGCGCCCTTGATGGCAGCGTCCGAGGCGACCTGGTCGACGATCTTGTCGAGCTCCAGCATCACCTCCTCGGTGAAGACGTTCATCGACTTGCCAGGCATGTCCCAGGTGACCAGGGCAATACCATCGGCATCGGTTTCGACCGTGAAGTTGTTGTATTTTGTCATTGTCGTTCTCCTCGGGTCGATCAGACGCGTTCGATGATCGTCGCGGTGCCCATTCCCGCGCCGATGCAAAGCGTCACCAACGCTGTGTTCAGATTGCGCCGTTCCAGTTCGTCGAGCACCGTGCCGAAGATCATCGCGCCGGTGGCGCCCAGCGGGTGGCCCATGGCGATCGCACCGCCATTGACGTTGATCTTGTCATGCGGAATGTCGAACGCCTGCATGTAGCGCAGCACGACCGAGGCGAAGGCCTCGTTCAGCTCGAACAGGTCGATGTCGGTAATCTTCATCTTCGCCCGCTGCAGCAGCTTCTCGGTCACGTCCACCGGACCGGTCAGCATGATCGCCGGCTCCGAGCCGATGTTGGAGAAGGCGCGGATGCGGGCGCGCGGCTTCAGGCCCATAGACTTGCCGCCCTTCTTGGAGCCGAGCAGCACAGCGGCGGCGCCATCGACGATGCCGGACGAATTGCCGGCGTGGTGGACGTAGTTGATTTCCTCGATTTCGGGATAGCGCTGCTGCGCCACCGCCGAGAAGCCGCCCATCTCGCCCGGCATCGTGAAGGACGGGTTGAGCGAGGCCAGCGATTGCATGTCGGTGGAGGGGCGCATGTGCTCGTCGGTCGCGAGAATGGTCAGGCCGTTCTGGTCCTTCACCGGCACGACCGAATTCTTGAAGTAGCCTTTTTCCCAGGACTTCGCGGCGCGCTTCTGGCTCTCGACGGCGTAGGCGTCGACGTCGTCGCGCGAAAAACCGTATTTGGTGGCGATCAGGTCGGCCGAGACGCCCTGCGGCACGAAATAGGCCGGAAGGCCGACCGACGGGTCCATGAACCACGCGCCGCCGGACATGCCCATGCCGACGCGCGACATCGACTCGACGCCGCCGGAAATCACGATGTCGTCCTGGCCCGCGGCGATCTTGGCCGCGCCGAGGTTGATCGCGTCGAGGCCGCTGGCGCAGAAGCGGGAGAGCTGGATGCCGGGGGCCCTGTTGTCGTAGCCGGCCTCGAACGCGGACGAGCGCGGGATGACGGAACCGGCCTCGCCGACCGGATCGACGCAGCCGAAGATGATGTCGTCGACCGTGCCGGTGTCGAGCCCGTTCCGGTCGCGCACGGCTTCGAGAACCTTGGCGCCCAGACGCACTGCCGGCACCTCGTGCAGCGAACCGTCCTTTTTGCCGCGACCGCGCGGCGTGCGCACGGCGTCGTAAACAAACACATCAGCCATCTGGCGTCTCCCTGGTTCGGCCGCTTACCGGCAGCCGCATCTGTTTATCTCTGCGATCCGTGACGGGGTCACGACTCGTTGGTGTTCGCGGCTTGAGCCGCGAGCGGTCGGATCTTGGTGGTCGATACCGCGCGGGCGGCCAACTTGCCGTCCTTGTCGTAGAGCCATCCTTCGACGAAGACGACCGATCGGCCGGTCTTGACGACCTTTGCTTCCACCTCGACCCGGCCCATCGGCACCGGATTGAAGAAGTGGGTGTGGATGTCGATCGAGGCCTGCTGGTTGGCCATGCCCTGGCTGTAGAAGGAATTGTAGCCCATCGCATTGTCCAGCATGGCGACAACTATGCCGCCCTGGACGTTGCCCGCGACATTGGCGGTCTCGGGCCGCGGATCAAAGGATATGCGCATGGTCAGTGTCTCGGGGTCGTGCGAGATGATCTTCATCCCGAGCCATTTCGTCACCGGCGAGGCGCGATCCTGGAGCACGGCGTCCAAACGATTGGCTTCCAAAGTCACAGGCTCCTCGCGATCAGGACTTTCATGATTTCGTTCGTGCCGCCATAGATACGCTGCACCCGGGCATCGCGGAACATGCGGGCGATCGGATATTCGTTCATGTAGCCATAGCCGCCGAAAAGCTGGAGGCACTGGTCGACGACCTTGCCCTGCAGGTCGGTCAGCCAGTATTTCGCCATCGACGCCGTGACGGGATCGAGCCCGCCATTGACGTGCCGCTCGACGCAATTGTTGTAGAAGACGCGGCCAACGGTCGCCTCAGTCTTGAGTTCCGCCAGCTTGAACTGGGTGTTCTGGAACTCCATCACTGCCTTGCCGAAGGCCTTGCGCTCCTTGACGTAGTCGATCGTCAGCGCCAGCGCGCGCTCGATAACGGCGATCGCGGTTGCGCCGATCTGCAGCCGCTCCTGCGGGAGCTGCTGCATCAGTTGCACGAAGCCCTGCCCCTCGTCGTGGCCGAGCAGGTTCGACGTTGGCACGCGCACGTCGTTGAAGAACAGTTCGGACGTGTCGTTGGATTTCAGCCCGATCTTGTCGAGGTTGCGGCCGCGTTCGAAGCCCTCGACATCATCGGTCTCGACGACGATCAGCGAGGTGCCCTTGGCGCCCTTCGAGGGATCGGTCTTGGCCACGACGATTATCAGGTTGGCAAGCTGGCCATTGGTGATGAAGGTTTTGGAGCCGTTGATCTTGTAGTGGTTGCCGTCCTTCTCAGCGCGCGTCTTGACGCCCTGCAGGTCGGAGCCGGCGCCAGGCTCGGTCATGGCGATCGCACCGATCAGCTCGCCGGTCGCCATCCTTGGCAGCCAGCGCTTCTTCTGCTCTTCCGAGCCGTAGTGCAGGATGTAGGGCGCGACGATCGAGTTGTGCAGCGCGATGCCGAAGCCGTCGACGCCGACATGGCTGATCGCCTCGATGATCGCACTCTCATGCGCATAGGTGCCGCCGGAGCCGCCATATTCCTCGGGCATCGAAGCGCAGAGCAAACCTGCCTCGCCGGCCTTGGTCCAGGTCGAACGGTCGAAAATCTCAGCCTTCTCGAATTCGTCGTAGCGGGGCGCGATCTCTTCCGTCAGGAACCGCGACGCCATGTCGTAAAGCATGGTCACGTCGTCCGAAGCCCAGCGGGGCTTCGCCAGGTCGAGGACGGTTGCGGGATCTGCTGCCACTGGCGGCTTCCTTTTCGACTGACGCGTATATAGTTCAAGCTTGAACAGATGCAAGCGGAAAGGCGTGTCTCAGAACGCCTCCGCCGCCAGTTTCATCAACGTGTCAGCGCCGGTCGACAGGCGTGCGAGATGCGCCGAGGTCTCGGGCATGACGCGCTCCATGAAGTAGCGGCCGGTGACGAGCTTGGTCTCGTAGAACGAGGCCTCGCCATTGGCGCCCTCGCCGAGCTTGCCCTGCGCGGTCTTCGCCATCTGGGCCCACATATAGCCGAGGGCCACCAGGCCAAAGAGATGCATGTAGTCGGTTGAGGCGGCGCCGGCATTGTCCGGGTTGGCCATGCCATTCTGCATCAGCCACATGGTCGCGGCCTGCAGGTCGTTCAGGCCCTTCTTCAGCGCCTTGGTGTAGGGCGCCATCTGTTCGTTGGAACGGTTTTCCTCGCAGAACTCGCCGACTTCCTTGAAGAAGGCCTGCACGGCGCGGCCGCCGTTGAGACCGAGCTTGCGGCCGACGAGGTCGAGCGCCTGGATGCCGTTGGCGCCTTCATAGATCATGGCGATGCGGGCATCGCGCACGAACTGGCTCATGCCCCATTCCTCGATATAGCCATGGCCGCCGAAAACCTGCTGCGCCATGACCGCGTGGTCGAAGCCCTTGTCGGTGAGCACGCCCTTGATGATCGGGGTCATCAGGCCCATGTGGTCGTCGGCGGCCTGGCGCTCTTTGTCGTCGCCCGAGCGGTGCGCGACATCGGACTTGATCGCGGTCCACAGGATCAGCGCGCGGCCGGCCTCGTTGAACGACTTGATCGTCAAAAGCGTGCGGCGGATGTCGGGGTGGACGATGATCGGGTCGGCCTTCTTGTCCTTGGCCTTGGCGCCGGTGAGCGAGCGGCCCTGGATGCGGTCCTTGGCGTAGGCGACGGCGTTCTGGTAGGCGATCTCGGAGACCGACAGGCCCTGCAGGCCGACGCCAAGGCGGGCCTCGTTCATCATCACGAACATCGCCTTCAGGCCGCCGTTCGCCTCGCCGATGAGGAAGCCCTTGGCGCCGTCATAGTTCATGACGCAGGTCGAATTGCCGTGGATGCCCATCTTTTCTTCGAGCGAGCCGCAGGAGACGGCGTTTCGGTCGGCAATGGACCCATCCGTGCCGAGGTTGAATTTGGGCACGATGAAGAGCGAGATGCCCTTGACGCCCTCCGGTGCGCCTTCGATCCGGGCCAGCACAAGATGGATGATGTTTTCCGACATGTCGTGCTCGCCGGCCGAAATGAAGATCTTCTGGCCGGAGATCGCATAGGAACCATCGCCATTCGGCACAGCCTTGGAACGCAGCAGGCCGAGATCGGTGCCGCAATGCGGCTCGGTCAGGTTCATGGTGCCGGTCCACAGGCCTTCGGCCATCTTTGGCACGTAGGTCTGCTTCTGCTCCTCCGTGCCGTGCGCGAGGATCGCGGCGATCGCGCCCTGCGTCAGGCCCGGATACATCATCAGCGCCATGTTGGCCGACGACATGTATTCGCCGACCGCCGAGTGCACGGTGTAAGGCAGGCCTTGGCCGCCATATTCCGCAGGAATGGCGAGGCTCAGCCAGCCACCCTCGCGATAGGCGTCGAAGCCTTCCTTGAACCCTTTCGGCGTGGTGACCGATCCGTCTTCGTGGCGGGTGCAGCCCTCCTCGTCACCGACGCGGTTGAGCGGATGCATGACATTTTCGGCGAGCTTCGCGCCTTCCGCCAGAATCGCCTCGAGAACGTCGGGCGTCGCGTCGGAAAAGCCGGGGAGATTCGAATAGCGCTCGTAGCCCAGCACTTCATTCAAAACGAAAAGCGTATCCTGAACCGGTGCGCGGTAACTCGGCATGTGTTCCTCCAGATGCTATGAAAGCCCCGTCCGGAACGGCAAAGCCGAGCGCGGGACTTTGGATCAGCGTTGAATAGCAATAATTGACGTTTGCGTAAACGTCAATTATTGCGCGGACCCACAAATGCAAACGACCGCCCATAGGGCGGCCGAGTATTCTTGCGTCTGGAACGACCGGTAGAGCCGGCCTTGGATCAGCCGTTCGCGGCGATCGGCTGGCGCGTGGAAATCATCTTGCGCGCGGTCTCCATGGCCTGGTCGAGATCGCCGATGGCCTCGTCGATGGCCTCCCGCTGCTTCAGCAGGCGGCCCATCTGCTTTTCCGACTTGTCGAGCATGACCTTGAGCTGCTTGGCGTTCGAGCCCTTCGGATCGTAGAGGTCGATCATGTGCTTCACGTCGCGGAGCGTGAAGCCGACTTTTCGACCGAGCAGAATCAGCTTGAGGCGAGCACGGTCGCGGCGGGTGTAAAGCCGGGTCGAGCCATCGCGCTTCGGGCTGAGCAGGCCCTTGTCTTCATAGAATCGCAGGGTGCGCAGCGTGACGCCATAGGTCTTGGCCATGTCGCCGATGCGCGCCAGTTCATCGCCCGTATCGACCGATGTGCTGGAGCCATTGTCAAACGCGTTCACGGCGGGATCGCCCGCCAGCATCCGTTTCATCATTTTTTCTTGCGTCCGTATTGTTGGCGTCCGCGGTCTGTGCCGCACGACGCAAAGAGCCAAATCTACCGCGGCCGGCGATCCACTCTCCGATTGACCAGGATTGGAAAGAACACGCTATGTGCAACGTTCTTACGTTTACGTAAATCATATAACGGGGCGGCCTCCCTTAATCAAGTGACGGGTTGACGCATGGCCATGCCCATTTCGCATGTCTCGCATGCAATTTGGTAAGCTTGGTTAACGCCTTGTTTACCACGTCTGGAGGAATGTGCGCCTACCGGAACGCAGTGTCTATCCTGTCTCGCGTGTTCACCGTTTCCCGGACCGGCGGATTTGACCGCGAGCAGGCCAGCTTCGGACAGGCAAGCTTCGGTAGAAATCGGCAAGGAGCGAATTGGGGGCGCCGGCGCATCGCCGGCAAACGTTGAAAAACAGGCGTGTCCATGAACAGCAAGCGGTCCTATCTCGACTCCCTGAACGCCGGACGGCAACGCCGGCCGAATTCGACGATAGAAGAGATCGGCAGGACACTGGACGCGATCGGTTCGCGCCTCGAGCGGCCGGCTGACGAATCAACGTTCCGCGCGCCGATGCGCGGCAGCGACCGGTATGCGGCGGAGCGCGCTTCCTATCAGCCCGCCTATCAGGAAGACCTTCTCGCCCGCGACTTCCGTCAGCGCGCCGCGCCGCGCCATGCAATGGACGCTTCGGTCCAGGACCTGGCCCGCTCGGTGGAAACCAGCCGCCGCCAGGAGGAAGGCGTCGCGTCGATCTCGAAGATCGCCGCCGAGCTGAAAGGCATGCGCGAGGAATTGCGCCACCAGATGACGTCCGGCCTGCAACGCGAATTCGCGGCGCTGCGCGGCGACATCGAGCGCGCCTACACCGCCGCGGCGTCCGGCCTGCAGGGCGTCGACCTCACCAACGAACTGGAGCGCCTCTCCGATGCGATCGGAACGCTGGCGCAGCGCAGCGACGATCGCAGCGTCGGGTTGCTGCGTGCCGAGTTTGACGAAGTTCGGGTCGCGATCGACCGGCTCGCACGCGAAGACACCGTGCTTTCGGTTGAGCGGCGCTGGGACGATTTCGACCGGCGCTTCGACGCCTTCGAGGAGCGGATGTCGGCCAACGACCGGGGCCATGCGCCCGACCCGGCGCTGGACATGCTGACGTCGCGGCTGGAGCAGATTGGCGAGGCCGTCAACAATCTCCCTGAGTCTCTTTCTCTGCGGACACTGGAGGACAAGGTGCGGACGCTCGCATCGGCGGTCGACCAGTTCTCGCGGCACCAGAACAATGTCAGCCCCGATTCCTTCGGCCAGATCGAAGAACGGCTGGACGAGATTTCGCGCGCCATTGTCGCCTCGACGGCCGGCGCACAGTCTCCGTCATCGCAGATCGAACAGTTCGAGCGCATCGAAGCCAGAATTGCATCGCTGGCCCGCCAGATCGAGGAATTGTCCGACGACCGCCCCACCGGCGAAGTGATCGACCGCATCAACACGCTGTCGCTGCGTGTTGATGACATGGCCCGCCGGGCAGAGCTTCCGGACGAGGCGATCGAGCATCTCGCGCAGCAGATCAACCTGATCGCCGCCAAGCTTGACGCCGGCTTCACCGCGCCGGATGCCGACCATGTCGTGCGTGGCCTGGAGAACCGGTTCTCGACGCTGACCGACATGCTTAAGCGGCAGCAGGGCGACGCGCTGAAGCGCGGCCACACGATCTTCCGCGACCTCGAAACCCGACTCGACGAACTGGCGGCCCGGCTGGAACAGCCGCGCGAAGACGGCGCATTGGGCAATGTTGCGATCATGAGCGCCATCGACGCGCGATTCGAGGAGCTTTCCCGGCGCTTCGACAGCGCTGCCGCACCGCACGACAATTCCGGCTTCCGCGTTCTCGAATCCCGGCTCGAAGACATTTCGGCGCGGCTGGAGCAGTCGACCCGGCAGGTCGCGGGGATCGATTCCGGCCTGATCCGCAGTCTCGAAGCGCAGGTGGCCGGCCTCTCCGCTCACCTGTCGAAGCCAGGACGGCCGCTGCCCGAATTCGAGGATATCGGCCCGCGGCTGGAACAGATCGAGCAGTCGATCGCCGGCAGCCGCGAGACCATTCTCGAATCCGCCCGCTTGGTGGCCGAGCAGACTATCCGGCAGATCGCCGGCTCGCGGGAAGACTCGCCCGCCGTCGCGGCGCTGGCCGGCGACCTCAAGGCGCTGGACAATCTCGCCCGCCGCTCGGATGAGCGCAATTCGCGGACTTTCGAGGCGATCCACGATACGCTTCTCAAGATCGTCGACCGGCTGGGCACGCTTGAATCGTCCGGCGGCGCGCCCTTCTCGCGCGTCAAGGCGAGCGTCGCCGACGTGCCGCCGCTCCAGCCGGCAGAGGGCGCCGACTCGCTCGCTCCACTGAATAAAGCCCGCAAGCCTGCTTCTGGCCCCAAGCTTTCGCCGGCCGAGGCGGCCGCCGCGGCCGCAAGCGCTGCCCTTGCCGACGCAACCGTCGATCCGGTAGCGTCAGAGGAAGCCCCAGCCAAACGTTCCATGCTCGGCGGCATCGCGCGCGCCTTCACCGGCAGGCGCGAAGCCGCGAAGACCCCTCCCCTGGCCGGTGACGACGCTCCCGCGCACCAGCTTGCGCCGTCCGTCGATATCGATGACGCGCTCGACCCGAAGTTCGCCAATCGTCCACTGGAGCCAGGTTCCGGCGCGCCGGACCTGAACGCCATCATGAAGCGCGTCAGGGACGAACGCGGCCAGCCGCTGCAAGCGGGCGACACGGACACGGCGAAATCCGATTTCATCGCGGCAGCCCGGCGCGCGGCTCAGGCGGCCGCGGCGGAGGCCGAGACCCGCAAGAAGGGTCTGGACATCACCGGCGTCTCGACGTCCTCGGGACTTGGCCGGATCTTCAAGAACCATCGCAAGACCGCACTTATGGCGGCCGGCGGCGTCGTCCTCGCCCTGGCTGGCCTGCAGCTTGGCAAGGCATTCCTGGCCGACAGCGAACAGATGACCATGGCCGAGCCGCAGGCGCTGAACGAACCAGCAGCTGCCATCGACACAGCGGAGCCGACACCGGCTCCGGAGACCGGGACGACGATCGTTGCGAGCGCTGGCGAGACGCCAGCCGCGCGGACCGTCGAGCCGGTAGCGCCTGCTGCCCAACCGATGGCGGAAGAGGACGACCGCACCGATGTGACCGAGACCGGCGCCGTGCCGGAGGAAATCCAGGACGCCGTGCCGACGCCGGCAACGGCTGGCCAGGCGACACCCATCGCGCCGGAGCCCATCGTGGTTCCAGTCGAGGCCGGCCCCGTGCCGCTGCGCGAGGCTGCCGAGACCGGCGACCCGAAGGCCATGTTCGAGATCGGCAGCCGCTATGCTGAAGGCCGCGGCACGAAGGCCGACCTTCCCGAGGCCGCGAAGTGGTACGAGCGTGCTGCCGAGGCAGGCTTTGCACCCGCGCAATATCGCATTGGAAACTTCTACGAGAAGGGGACCGGGATCGACCGCGACATCGTCAAGGCGAAGACCTGGTACCAGATGGCTGCCGAGCAGGGCAACGCCAGCGCCATGCACAATCTCGCAGTTCTGTTTGCGATGGGCGCCGACGGTACGACCGATAACGAGTCCGCCGGGCGCTGGTTCATCAAGGCCTCTGAACTCGGCGTGAAGGATAGCCAGTTCAATCTCGGCATCCTGTCGGCCAAGGGCGTCGGCGTGCCGCAGAGCCTGGAGGAATCCTATAAATGGTTCGCCCTGGTCGCCAAGGCCGGCGACAAGGACGCGGCGCAGAAGCGCGACGAAGTCGCGAATGCGCTCCGTCCGGAGCAGTTGCAGCGTGCGCGCGCCTCGACCGAACTGTGGAAGCCGAAGGAGCTGGACCTCGAGGCCAATGACATCACCGTTCCCGACTCTTGGACCGAGAGCCCCTCGAAGACGGCCAGCGTCGACGTGAAGCAGGCGGTGCGCAACATCCAGCTCATTCTGAACAAGAACGGCTACGATGCAGGCGGCGCCGACGGCGTGATGGGTGGCAAGACGACGGCGGCAATCGCAAAGTTCCAGAAGGACAACGGCATGACGCCGAACGGCGAAGTCTCCGAGGAACTGGTGCGCGCGTTGCTCGCCAAGAAGTAAGTTCAGCTGGCACTGGCCGATTTAACCTTCGTTTCGAAAAGACGGCGGAATACTCCGCCGCACGTCCGTTCCGGTTTGACTTCGCCTCAATGTGGGCGCAAGACCAGTCTACCTTCTGCTGGAAATTCGCGTGCAGGTGCGGGCGTTTAGGGCAACAATCGATCAGGTTTGACGGGTGGGCATTTATCTCCCGATCGCCGAAATGTCAGTCAACATATTCGTGCTGCTCGCCATGGGCGCTGCGGTTGGCTTTCTGTCGGGCATGTTCGGGGTCGGCGGCGGCTTCCTGATCACGCCGCTCCTGATCTTCTACAACATCCCACCTGCCATCGCGGTCGCCACCGGCGCCAACCAGGTCATTGCCTCGTCGTTCTCCGGCACGCTGGCGCATCTGAAACGCGGAACCGTCGATATCAAGCTCGGCCTTGTTCTACTGGCCGGCGGCATCGTGGGGTCATCCATCGGCGCCTTCGCCTTCGCCGTGCTGCGATCCTTCGGCCAGCTCGATCTTGCCGTATCGCTGCTCTACGTGGTCTTTCTGGGAACCGTCGGCGGACTGATGCTGATCGAAAGCGTCAACGCCATCCGTCGAACCCGCGCGGGCGGACCCACGACCCTGAAGAAATCCGGGCAGCACAACTGGATCCACAAGCTGCCGCTGAAGATGCGGTTTCGCGCGTCCAAACTGTTCGTCAGCGTCATCCCGGTGCTTGGCCTCGGCGCAGGCATTGGCTTTCTGGCGGCAATCATGGGCGTGGGCGGCGGCTTCGTTATGGTGCCCGCGCTGATCTATCTGCTGAAGGTTCCGACCAACGTCGTCATCGGCACCTCACTGTTCCAGATCATGTTTGTCACGGCCTACACGACGATCGTCCAGGCGACCCTGAACCAGACGGTCGACATCGTGCTCGCCTTCCTTCTCATGGTCGGTGGCGTCGCTGGCGCGCAATATGGCGCGAAGGTCGGCCAGCGGCTGCGCGGCGACCAGTTGCGCGCGTTGCTTGCGGCGTTGGTGCTGGCGGTCGCGATCCGCCTTGCCTTTGATCTCTTCGTGGCCCCGGGCGCCGTCTATCTCATCGCCGAACCGCAGGGGATGTAGGCGATGCGCGCGCCTGCAATCCTCCTCACCGTCCTCGCCTTGGTATCGGCCTTCGGTGCATCCGCTCAGGCGCAGCAGGAGACCCTTCCGGAAAACATCCAGATCGGGCTCTCGACCAACCGCGTCACGATCACGTCCGACTTTTCCGGCGCCGATCTGACGATCTTCGGCGCCGTCGACAATGCCGACCCCCAGATCAGCCGGCAGGGCGGCTATGACGTCATCGTCGTTCTGGAAGGACCGGCGCAGCCGCTCGTGATCTGGCGGCGCTCCCGCATCCTCGGCGTCTGGGTCAACGCGCAGTCAGAGAGCTTCGTCAACGTGCCGCTGTCCTACTCGGTCGCGACCACGCGCGCGCCGCAGGACATCACCAACCCCGACAGCTACCGCCGCCTGTCGCTCGGAACCGCTTACATCTATCTCGAACCGTTTGACCGGACCGGCAACCCGCAGACGATCGTCGAGTTCACGGCGGCGCTGCGCGACCGCAAGGTCGCGGACGGACTCTACAGCGAGAACGTGGGCGGCGTGCAATTCCTGTCGCAGACGCTGTTTCGCGCAACGCTCAACCTGCCGCCAAACGTTCCCGTCGGGACGCACAAGGCGAGAGCCTTCCTGTTTCGCAACGGCGAGTTCATCAAGGAAACCTCGTCCAATCTCGCCATCGTCAAGGCCGGCTTCGAGCAGAGCGTGTTTCGCATGGCGCAGGACTACAGCCTGCTCTACGGGATATTCGCGGTGGTGCTCGCCATGCTGACCGGCTGGATGGGCCGGCTGATATTCCGCCGGGATTGACCAACAACATGAACCGCGACGACATCGCTCCGGACAACCTCGCGCGGTCTGCCACGCGGCTGGCGCTGGCCGGCTATGTCCCCTTCGCCGTGCTCGCCGTCTGGCTCTACATGATCGCGCCCGATCATCCCTGGCGCGGGGAAACGATCTACCTGTTGAAGGCCTATGCGGCGTTGATCTTATCCTTCCTTGGCGGCATCCGGTTCGGATTGGCCATCGCCTCGGATCTGCCCGAACGGCGGGTCGATGTCATCGTGAGCATTGTGCCGGCTCTGGGCGCATGGATCGCGCTCTGGCTTGGCGAGCCGCAAGCCTTCGCGCTGCTCGCCGTCGCCTTTGCCGCCCATGGCGCCTGGGACAGCTTCGCCGCTCACCGCGGCCACGCGCCAGCCTGGTTCGGAGGGATGCGGATCAAGCTCACGGTGCTGGTGGTGACCGCGATGGTCGTCGCGTTGCTGGCGACGGCTTAGCCGGGAAACAGCACTGATCGGTTGAGCGCATAGACGCGTTCGCTGCCCAGCAGATGCGCCGTGAACGAGCGCCAGTCGAACAGGCTTGCATAGGCGCGGTCAAGCACGTTGAGCGAACCGGTGAGCGCACCGAATGCCGGCATGACCATGCGCGCGCCGTCGCTGGCGAAGCAGGGCCGGCGCACGGAACGGCCCTGACGCACGACGCGAGCGCCCGGATGGAGATGTCCGGCCACTTCGCCTGAGATCGCGCCGGGCGACGGCTCGTGGCGGAACGTGATCGAGCCGACTGCGATCTCGCGGACGCTGCGGCCCGAAAGGTTTTCAGGCGCGTCAGGGTCGTGGTTTCCGGTGACCCAATACCAGTCCCGGCCGCGCATCATCCGTTCGAGCCGATCTCGGAATATACCCGGCAGATGCGCCGATCCGACGCGGTCGTGAAAACTGTCGCCGAGGCTGATCACCACTCTCGGCCGATACTCATCCAGGACCGCATCCAGCTTGGTGAGCGTCGCAGCCGTATCGTAGGGCGGCAGCATGACGCCACGCCGCGCATAGGCCGAGCCCTTTTCCAGATGCAGGTCGGACACGACCAGCAGCGAATCTGCTGGAAAATAGAGCGCGCCGCTGCGGTCGCATACGGCGCGCGCGCCGGCGATCTCCGCAAAGCCGGAGAACCCTTCCGCCTCATAGTGCCGCGCCGCCAGCATCAAATGCCCATCGCATCCTTGATCAGGTCTTCTTCGGTGTCGTGTAGCAGCGCATCCGCCGCGCCGCCATTGACCCGTTCCTTGCCGATCTCGAGCATGATCGGCACGGCGAGCGGCGATATCCGCTCCAGATTCTTATGCATGATTCGACCTCGGATGCGCGACAGCATTTCGGACAGGCGGCGGATGTCGAGCAGTCCGGTCGCCGCATCGGCGCGGGTCGCGCGCAGCAGGATGTGATCCGGCTCGTGCGCGCGCAGCACGTCGTAGATCAGGTCGGCTGATACCGTCACCTGCCGGCCGGTCTTCTCCAGGCCGGGATGGCGCTTCTCGATCAGCCCTGAAATCACCGCGCAGTTGCGGAAAGTGCGCTTCAAGAGCCAGCTTTCAGCCAGCCAGGCTTCAAGATCGTCGCCCAGCATGTCCTCGTCGAACAGCGCTTCGAGCGTCATTCGACCGTTGGCGATCATCGCGCCGGTGTCGCGCATGCTCCAGATGGCGATCGCGTAGTCGGTGGCGACAAAACCGAGCGGCTGCGCGCCCATGCGTTCCATGCGCCGCGTCAGCAGCATGCCGAGCGTCTGATGCGCCAGCCGGCCCTCGAAAGGATAGGCGACCATGTAGTAGCGGTTGCCGCGTGGAAAGGTCTCGACCAACAGTTCGCCGTGCCTTGGCAGCACCGACTTGTCGCGCTGTAGGCGCAGCCAATCCGACACCTGGTCGGGCAGGCTCTGCCAGCGGGCCGGATCGGCGAGCATGCCGCGCACCTGGTCGGCGAGGTAGGTCGAGAGCGGAAACTTGCCGCCGGCATAGACCGGAATGCGCGCGTCCTGTCCGACCGCGTTCGACACGAAGCACTCGTTCTCGCGAATGCCTTCGAATTTCAGCACCTTGCCGGCGAACAGGAACGTGTCGCCCGGCGCGATTGTTTCGAGGAACCCCTCCTCGATCTTCCCGAGCACGGGCCCGCCGCGCCCCGCCGCCCCTTTGCCCGAGCGGACGTAGCGCACGTTGAGATAAGCGGCTTCGACGATCGTGCCGACGTTCAGCCTATATTGCTGGGCGACGCGCGGATGCGAGATGCGCCACGTGCCTTCCTTGGTCAGTCGGATGCGGGCGTAGCGCTCATAGGTGCGCAGCGCGTAGCCGCCGGTTGCCACGAAATCGACGATCCGGTCGAATGTATCGCGGTCCAGCCCCGAATAGGGCGCGGCGGTGCGGATTTCCTCGAAGAGATCGTCCGAGCGGAACGGCTCGGCGCAAGCCGCGCCCAGCACGTGTTGGGCCAAAACGTCCAGAGAGCCCTCGATCAAGGGCGGTGTGTCCTGTGCTCCGAGGTAATTGGCCTCGAGCGCTGCGCGACATTCCATCACCTCGAACCGGTTGGCCGGGACGAGGATGGCGCGGCTCGGCTCATCCATGCGGTGGTTCGAGCGTCCGATGCGTTGCGCCAGCCGGCTCGCGCCCTTCGGCGCGCCCACGTGGACGACGAGATCGACATCGCCCCAGTCGATGCCGAGATCGAGCGTCGAGGTCGCCACGATGGCGCGCAGGGCACCTGCTTCCATCGCCTTCTCGACCTTGCGGCGCTGCATCACATCCAGCGAGCCGTGGTGCAGAGCGATCGGCAGGCTATCCTCGTTGACGCGCCAAAGCTCCTGGAACAGCATCTCGGCCTGGCTGCGCGTGTTTACGAACAGCAGCGTCGTCTTGTGCTTGCGGATCGCGTCATAGACGTCCGGGATCGCATAGCGCGCCGAATGGCCCGCCCACGGCACCCGTTCCTCGGAGTCCAGGATGGTGATGTGCGGCTTCGCGCCACCCTCGACCGTGATCAATTCCGACAGGCCGCCCGGCGGATTCTGCGGCACCAGCCACCGCCGCAATTCGTCGGGATCCGCTACGGTCGCCGACAGGCCGACAGTCTGCAGGTTCGGCGCAAGCTGGCGCAGCCGCGCCAGGCCGAGGGCCAGCAGATGGCCGCGTTTCGAGATGACCAGCGAATGCAGTTCGTCGAGCACGACATGGCGCAGGCCCGCGAAGAAGCGCTCGGCATCCTTCGACGAGATCAGCAGCGCCAGTTGCTCAGGCGTCGTGAGCAGGATGTCCGGCGGATTGAGCTTCTGGCGCTGGCGCTTGTGCACCGGCGTGTCGCCGGTGCGGGTCTCGATTGTCACCGGCAGCTTCATCTCCGCAACCGGCTTCGCCAGATTGCGCTCGATGTCCACCGCTAGCGCCTTCAGCGGCGAGATGTAGAGCGTGTGGATGCCCTGGAACGCCTGTCCGGGCTTGCGCTTCGGCCGCGACGCAATATCGACCAGCGATGGCAGGAAGCCCGCCAGCGTCTTGCCGGCCCCCGTCGGCGCGATCAGCAACACGGACTTCCCCGCCTGCGCCCGCGCCAGCAGGTCGATCTGATGCGCGCGCGGCGCCCAGCCCCGCCCGGCGAACCAGTTGACGAACGGTTCGGGGAGATGGGCGGGAGGGTCGTTCGATCGAATGGGTGTCTGCCGGGTCAAGCCGGTAGAACTAATGCAGAACGAAACCCGCGCCAAGGGGGGGATGGTTCGCTCGTCAGTTCACCTGCAGCGCGCGGAGCACTGCATCAGGCTCGCGGTCCATTACCTTCAACAGGGTCCGCGCCGCGCCGCTGGGCACGCGCTGGCCCTGTTCCCACTTGCGGTATCCGGACGTGCTGGTGCCGAGAAGCATCGCCATTCGGTCCTGCGTCAGCTTGAGCTTGCGCCGCACGGACTTGGCGTCAACCTTCTCGACATCGATGTGATGGATGCGCATTCCGGGGACATCGTTGCCCTCGGCATGGGCGAGGGCTTCCTTCATTCCTTGGATCAGGTCTTCGGCGAATTTACTCATGTCTTCTTCCTGTAGTGAGCCTTGATAACAGCCGCGAGCTTTGCAAGCTCGTTTACGTCCGACTTCGTCAAATTCTCGCGCTCCGACTTGCTGAAGCAGGCGATCAGATAGATCGGCGCATTCTCCGAATAGAAGAAGTAGATCACCCGCGCGCCGCCGCTTTTCCCGTGTACGCCACGTCCAAACCGGACCTTCCTCAACCCACCGGAGCCGACGATTTCGACGCCCGCAGTGGGATTCGAGGCAAGGTAGTCGATAAGCGCTTCGCGTTCCTCAGTTGAGAATACTCGCTCCGCCGACTTCACGAACTGCCACGTCTCAAGCACGGTTTGCATTGTGGAATGGCATACCCCATTGGGTTATTTTATTCAAGGCAGTGACCGGCGAATTTGCCCCACCCGTCCATCCGGCTGCCAACGGACTTCCCTCGTCACGCGAAACCACTATCTCTAGGGCATGCGCGCCCGTGACCTCCTCCACACCCGCCCCGAAGGGCTCTATTGCCCGCCCGGCGACTTCTTCATCGACCCGGTGCGGCCGGTTGATCGCGCGCTGGTGACGCACGGACATGCCGACCATGCGCGGCCGGGCAATCGCAAGGTGCTTGCGACCCAACAGACGCTCGACATCATGGCGATCCGCTACGGCGCGGGTTTCGCCGCCGAGACGCAGGCGGCAGCGCTTGGCGAGCGCATCGACATCAGCGGCGTCTCGGTCACCTTCCATCCTGCCGGCCATGTGCTCGGCTCGGCGCAGATCGCAGTCGAGAAGGACGGAATACGCATCGTCGCTTCCGGCGACTACAAGCGCCGCGCCGACCCGACCTGCCTCGGCTTCGAACCGATCAAGTGTGACGTCTTCATCACCGAAGCGACGTTCGGCCTGCCGGTGTTCCGCCATCCTGAATCGGCTGAGGAGATTGCGCGGCTGCTGGAATCCGTCCGACAGTTCCCCGAGCGCGCCCACCTTGTCGGCGCTTACGCCTTGGGAAAGGCGCAGCGGGTCATCCGCCTGCTGCGCGACGCCGGGTATAACGAGACGATCTATGTCCATGGCGCATTGGCGAAGCTCAGCGAATATTATGTCTCGCAAGGCGTCGATCTCGGGCCACTGGCGCCGGCAACGGTGGAAAGCGGCGCCAAGGACCAGTTCGCCGGAGCGATCGTCGTCGGGCCGCCCTCGGCCTTTGCCGACCGGTGGGCAAGGCGCTTTCCCGATCCGGTGTCGTGCTTTGCGTCGGGCTGGATGCGCATTCGTCAGCGCGCCAAACAGCGCGGCGTCGAGTTGCCGCTGATCCTGTCCGACCATTCCGACTGGGACGAGTTGACGGCGACCATCCACGACACCGGGGCGTCGGAGGTATGGGTCACGCATGGCCGTGAGGAGGCCCTGGTCCGCTGGTGTGCGATGAATGGCATCGCCGCGCAGCCGCTCCACCTGATCGGCTACGAAGACGAGGGCGATTGAGTTGAAGCGCTTCGCTGAACTCCTCGACCGGCTGGTCCTCACCCCGTCGCGCAATGGCAAGCTGAGGCTGCTCGTCGACTATTTCCGCACGTCGCCCGATCCCGATCGCGGTCTCGCGCTGGCGGCGTTGACCAGTGAGCTGGACATCCCCGCCGTGAAGCCTGCGATGCTGCGAACGCTGGTTACCGAGCGTCTGGACCCTGTCCTGTTCGGATATTCCTACGACTATGTCGGCGATCTGGCGGAGACAATCTCGCTGGTCTGGCCGGAAAACCCCGATGTCGTGGCGGACGATCCCCGGCTCTGCGACGTCGTCGCGACACTGCAGAGGGCGAGCCGCGCCGACAGCCCGCGCATATTCTGCTGGCTGCTGGACCGGCTCGACATTCCCGCGCGCTACGCCTTGATCAAGCTGGCGACCGGTGGGTTGCGCATTGGCGTCTCCGCGCGGCTGGCCAAGCAGGCGCTGGCTGATTTCGGCGGCAAGGACGCCAACGAGATCGAGGAACTGTGGCACGGGCTGAAGCCGCCCTACGGCGATCTCTTCGCCTGGCTCGAAGGCAGGACGGAAAAGCCTGCGGCGGCGGCGCTTGCCATGTTCCGGCCTGTCATGCTGGCCCACCCGGTCGAGGACCGTGACCTGGAAAAGGCCGATCCGGCCGAGTATGCAGCCGAGTGGAAATGGGACGGCATCCGCCTGCAGGCGGTCGGCGGAGGCGGCGTGCGGCGGCTTTATTCGCGGACGGGCGACGACGTCGCCACAGCGTTTCCCGATCTGGTCGACGCGATCGATTTCGAGGCGGCGATCGACGGCGAACTGCTCGTGGGCTCACCAGCGGCGACGGGCAGCTTTTCCGACCTGCAGCAGAGGCTGAACCGCAAGACCGTGTCGCCGAAGCTTGCCGCGAAATACCCAGCCTTCATGCGCTGCTACGACCTGCTGCAGCTCGGGGACGAGGACCTGCGGCCCCTGCCCTTCGCCGAGCGCCGCGCCCGTTTGGAAGCGCTGATGCCGGCGCTCGATCCGACCCGCTTTGACCTGTCGCCCTTCGTGCCCTTTGCCGACTGGTCTGACCTCGACCGCCAGCGGACAGATCCGCCGCATCCGGTGATCGAGGGCGTGATGCTGAAGCGGCACGATTCCGCCTATGTGCCCGGCCGACCGAAGGGTCCGTGGTTCAAGTGGAAGCGCGATCCGTTCACTGTCGACGCCGTGCTGATGTATGCGCAGCGCGGCCACGGCAAGCGGTCGAGCTTCTATTCCGACTACACGTTCGGCGTCTGGACAGGCGACGAACATCGCCCTGAACTGGTGCCGGTCGGCAAGGCCTATTTCGGTTTCACCGACGAAGAACTGCGCCAGATCGACAAATATGTCCGCGACAACACGACGGAACGGTTCGGGCCGGTGCGCTCGGTGCGCGCTGACGTTACTCAAGGATTGGTGCTGGAAATCGCGTTCGAGGGGTTGAATCGCTCGACGCGGCACAAGTCTGGCGTTGCGATGCGCTTCCCGCGGATTTCCCGGCTGCGGTGGGACAAACCGTCCGCCGAGGCGGACCGGCTTGAGACATTGCAGGCGATGCTGCCGGATTGACTATTGTCCGGTCACCGACACACGAATCTGCGCGACCTCGAGCGCCTTGCCGCCATTCTCGACGTCTGAGACGATCATGATCGAGCCGGCACCCGTGGGCGTTCCCGCAGGAACGTCCACCTCGAACAGGAACTCGGTCCGCTGCGGGCCGACGAGATAACGGTTGCGACCGCAATCGCCGAGCGCCCCGAAATCGCAGGCGACAGACATCTGCGTTTCCGGGCCGTCGCCAGTCCGCGCCACAATGTCGAAGACCGCGCGTTTTCCAGCGATCTGCTCCAGCACGCCCTGGCCGACATCGAACTGGATCGCTGCGCCTGACGGTCCGGAATTGATGAGGATCAGCTTCTCGCCGCTCGCATCCACAACCTTGGCATTGGCGCCGTCCAGCGCCTGAACAGTGGTCGGATCGTCGGGCGAGAAGACGATGATCCAGTTCTCCAGCGCCTCTACCTCCCCCGGCTTGCGCGGCCCGTTGTTGTCGCCCGTCTCGGCAGGTGTCTGGACCTGCGAAGTGCCTTGGCCGGACGAAAGATTGAGGAAACCGAGTTCGGCGGCCGTCCACACCGCAAGGCCGATGATGATGAGAAATATCAGCAGGCCCGCGATCAGGCCCCATCGCCCACGGCGAGGCTCGGGCGCCAGTTTTGTGCGCCTGTCTTCCCCATGGCCTTGCGGCGCAAGGTCGGCGGGCGGCGGCGCGTCTCCGCTCAGCACCGGCCGCAGTGGTTCAGGCGCGGCTGGCCAGTCCGGACGATCGCCTGCACCAGGGAACGCGGGCTCGATCCGTTCGCTGCTCGATGGCTGGGCGCTCCGTGGCGGCTCCGGCCTGATATCAGGGGCGGCTGGTTCGGGGCGTTCTTCCGCTGTCGGGTCGGGCGTAGAAGACGGCGGCGGTTGCGCTGGCTCGACGGCCGGAATGAATTCCGACTCGATGCTGCTGACGGCTGACATCAGCGCCTTGCGGCGCCGCTCGGCAATTTCGGGGGCCAACGCGGTATTGGCCTGAAGCGCTTTCTCCAGCGCGGCGTAGGCCGAACGATAGACGCGCTCGCGGAATGCCGGATCCTCCGGATTGCCCTTCGCGAATGCGTTTCTGATCGCCTGTTCGATCGCGTCCAAGCCGCGTGTCCCTCTCCGGGCCAGTCCCCGTTCGCCAATCGTTAACTGCATGAAGACCTGCAAGCAACATGCGTGGCCGGTCCGGCCTCCGCTTCGACTGGTTGTCCACCGCCAACGTCCGGCCGGACAAACGGTTGCCGGTTGCGCCTGCAAACGGTTCTGCTAGAGAAAATTACGTTTACGCAAACGTCAAAGATATCGGGCAGGACAAACATGGCGCTTCCGCACATCCTGAAAAAGAACCTCAGAATTCCGGTCGTCGGATCGCCGCTGTTCATCATCTCGCACCCGCCCCTCGTTCTGGCGCAGTGCAAGGCTGGCATCGTCGGCTCCTTTCCGGCGCTCAACGCCCGCCCCGAGGCGCAGCTCGACGAATGGCTGGCGGAGATTACCGAGGCGCTGGCGGCGCATGACGCCGCCAATCCGGAAAGGAACGCCGCGCCTTTCGCCGTCAACCAGATCGTCCACAAGTCGAACAACCGCCTGCAGCACGACCTCGCGATGTGCGTGAAATACAAGGTGCCGATCGTGATCACTTCGCTCGGCGCATTGCCGGAGGTGAACGAGGCTGTTCACTCCTATGGCGGCATCGTGCTGCACGACATCATCCACGACCGCCACGCGCGCAAGGCGATCGAAAAGGGCGCGGACGGGCTGATCGCGGTGGCGACTGGCGCGGGCGGACATGCCGGCACGCTGTCACCCTTTGCGCTGTTGCAGGAGATCCGGCAATGGTTCGACGGGCCGCTGCTCCTGTCCGGGGCGATCGCCAATGGCGGCGCGGTGCTCGCCGCGCAGGCGATGGGCGCGGACATGGCCTATATCGGCTCGCCGTTCATCGCGACGACGGAGGCACGCGCATCAGAGGGTTACAAGCAGATGATCGTCGACTCGAACGCAGCCGACATTGTCTACTCGAACCTCTTCACCGGAGTGCACGGCAACTATTTGAAAGGCTCGATCGTCGCGCAGGGCATGGACCCGAACAACCTGCCGGAGTCGGACCCGTCCAAGATGGACTTCGGCTCGGCCAAGGCGTGGAAGGAAATCTGGGGCTGCGGCCAGGGCATCGGCGCGGTCAAGGAAGTGGTCGGCGTAGCCGAGCTGGTCGAGCGGTTGGCCCGCGAATACGAGGCGGCGAAAGCAAAACTCGCCGCCTGAGTTCAGCCGGCGTGGTCGAGATCAGCCGCCCATGCCCTGGCGTGTCAGGTAAATGTTCGAAAACCGCACGCGCAACGCATCGTCGACCGATCGCGGCACATGGTTGGGGAAGAAGCTCGACAGCACCCGCTTCTTCTCCGCGATCGCGCGCTGCAGGATGTCCGGCCTTCCCTTCTCGTTCCATTCCTTCGGGCTAAAGCGATCGGCGATGGCCGGATAGAAGTAATCCGTCTGCATGCGCTTCAGCGTCTGGCCGTGGCCGAGATAATGACCCGGACCGTTCAGGCAGACATCGGTGATGACGTCGACCGACAGCGCCTCGTCGCTGACGTCGATGCCGCGCACGCAGCGCAGGCACTGGCCCAGCATGTCGTTGTCGATGATCAGGCTTTCGAGGCAGAAACCGAGCAGCGAGGCGTGCATGCCGGCCGATTCGTAGATCAGATTCAGGCCGGAAAGGCCCGCCATCACGTTGGTGATGCCCTTTTCGTAGCCTGACTGGATGTCCGGCAGCTTGGAATCCGCCATGCCGGCGGCCGAACCGCCTGGCAGATCGTAGAACTGCGCCATCTGGGCGCAGGCCGCGGTGAGCAGCGCCTGTTCGGCCGAGCCGCCCGACATCGCGCCGGTGCGAAGATCCGAGACGAAGGGCCAGGTGCCGAAGATGCACGGGTGGCCGGGTTTCAGCGCGTTGACATAGATAAGGCCGGCCAGGACTTCGGAGACGGCCTGCACGACCGCGCCGACGATCGCCGCCGGTGCCGTCGCACCCGCCTGACCGGCTGAGAGCAGCAGGATCGGGATTCCGCCTTGGACGCAGGCCTCGAGCACGCCGCAGGCGTCCTCGGCGAATTTCATCGGCGGCACGACGAAGCAGTTGGAGTTGGACACGAACGGCCGGGCGCGGAATTTGTCCTCGCCGCCGGCGATCGCGTAGAGCATTTCCAGCGCCGGCCCGACATTCTCGGCCACGGTGAAGGACGTGCCGACATGCTTGGTCGTCCCCATGACGCAGGCGTAGAGCGTGTTCAGATCCATGTCGAAGGGATCGACCACATCGCGCGGCACCATCGGCCGCTGGAAGAAATGGATGTTGTCGAGACCCTCGACCAGCCGCGCCGCGTCATAAATGTCCTGCAGCAGCGATTCGCGGTATTCGCGCTTTTCCACGTCGACCAGATGCACTGCGGCACCCGCGGTGCCGTAGTGCACGCGTTTGCCCTGGACCAGCATGTCATGCCTGGGGTCCTGGCCGTGCAGCGTGAAGTTGCGGGCGGCTTTGCGGATCGTCTCCTCGACCAGAGCGCGCGGGAAGCGCAGGCGGCCGTCGTCGCCGTAGATTGCGCCTGCGCGGGTGCAGACTTCGATGCAGGACGGGATCGAATTTCCGAAACCAACGGTTTCAAGCAGCGTCAGGACCGCTTCATGAATGCGCGGCAGGTCGGCTTGGTCCAATGGCTGGTAGCGACCGCCCTCCATTCCTGGCCTAATCGGATTGACATCCTCCGCCAGCGGCGCCGCGCGCATAGCACGACGCGCCTCTCGGCCTCCTGAACGGCGCGAACGATTGAGATCGACGGAATCCTGCTCTTGCAAGACTGCGCTCATGGCCTTTTCCCCATTGCCTCCGGCGCGGGCTTGTTGTCGCCCTGCTGCCGCACGTTCACATGTGGACCAGTCTTGCGCCGCCGCGAGGCGGCAGAAAAGCCCCCTCTCTTGGGCCACAGAGGCCATGCCGATGAGCCAGCGGCTATGCTGCCGCTGGCCTGCGGCCGGCTGCCGTGGCGAGTTCGCGGATGCCGGGCTCGATATGCTGCAGCGAGATCGACGAGAAGCCCAGCCGCAGGAAATTGCCCGGCTTGTCCGGCCCTTCGAAAAAGCGGTCGCCTGCTTCGATCAGCACGCTGCGCGACGCTGCGGTTTCTGCCAACGCCGCGGCGTTGTAGCCCGGCGGACCTTCCAGCCACACCGACGTGCCGCCGCTGATCGGCGAGGTCCGCCATTCCGGCAGAAAGGCGGACACTGCCTGGATCAGCCGCTTGCGTCGCTCCGCGAAGGCGCCTGACAGCTTGCGCACCAGCGCCTCGTGATGGCCGAGCGACAGGAACAGCGCCACCGCGCGCTGGTTGTTGGCCGGCGGGTGGCGCAGCATGAAGCGGCGCAGCGCCCGCAGTTCGGCAACCAGATCGGCCGAGGCGACGATGTAGCCGAGCCGCAGGCCTGGCGCCAAAGTCTTGGACATCGAGCCGACATAGATGACGCGACCGGAGCGATCAAGGCTCTTCAGCGCCTGCTGCGGCGCCTCGTCGACAAGTTGGCTGTCATAGCCATCCTCGATGATGATCTGGTTGTTGCGCGAGGCATCGGCCAAAAGCTGGGTCCGGCGCTCGGCGCTCAGCGGCACCATCGTCGGGCAATGGTGGCTCGGCGTCGTGAACACGAAACCGCAATCGGCCGGGATCGACTGGACACGTAGTCCGTCCCGATCGACCGAAACAGGCACGATATCGGCTCCAGCGAGGCGGAAGACGCTGCGCGCATCCGGATAGCCAGGATTTTCCATCGCGACCCGCGACCCCTTCGACATCAACAGCGTCGCCAGCATGTAGAGCGCGTGCTGGGCGCCCAGCGTGATGATGATCTCGTCGGGATTGGCGAAGATGCCACGCCGCGGCAGCAGCCGCGCCTGGATCTGCTCGATCAGCGCCGGGTCGTCCTGGTCGACCATATCTGCCGCCCAGTTGCGGATTTCCAGGACCGCCAGCGCCATGCGGTTGCACTCGCGCCATTCAGCGGTCGGGAACAGCGCAGGGTCGAACTGGCCGTAGACAAAGGGGTAGGACGACTTGATCCAGTTGCTCTGCTTGCTCGGCCGCGGCAGGTCGCTCGGCGCGATCTTGCGTCGCGCCTTCCAGTCGATGCCATCCTGGTTGTCGGCGTGCTTTTGCGCGCTTTTCACAGGCATGGCGAGCACGTCGGGGTTGACGAAATGGCCGCGCCGTTCGCGGGCGATCAAAAAACCCTGGTCGACCAGTTGCTGGAACGCGAGGACGACGGTGCCGCGCGCGACGCCGAGTTTCTCGGCCAGAATCCGGCACGACGGCAGCGGCATCGACGCAGCGATCTGCCGGTCGAGGATGGCTGCGACGATCGCCTGGCGGATTTGCGCCTGCAATGTCTGGCCGGAATCAGCTGAGATCGTGAACAGGCCCGACCAGATGGCGGCATCGTTTCTCGATGACATGGCACCCACCCTTTCTTGCGGCAGTCTAGACCCTGGCTAACATGTCAGCAAGACTGGCATAACGATTTAAGCCACAATTTCTGCGCCGAATAATCCGTTTGGTCCAGTCAGCGAAGTGGAATAAGTCGCCTGCACGCGCTAGCTTCGACGGCTGAACGTCAAGAAGCTCGAATTGTCGAGGATCGGGTTTGGCCACTACGGAACTGAGATCTGCGATTGATGCCCTGCGGGCCCATTGGGCCGACGGGGCGCCGAAGGACATGCGCGCCGCCTTCGCGGCTGATCCAGGCCGATTCGGCGCGTTCTCGCTGACGCTCGACGATCTGTTGCTCGACTGGTCGAAATGCGCGGTCAACGCGAAGACGATTACGCTGCTGGAACGTCTGGCCGCGGCGGCCGGCCTCGAGGCCAGGCGCGACGCGATGTTCGCCGGCGACGCGATCAACCTGACAGAAGGCCGTGCCGTGCTGCATACGGCTTTGCGCGGGGCTGCGCAGGGCGTTACCGACGGGCGATCGGCTGTGGCGGCGGATGTGAACCGCGTGCTCGACGCGATGAGTACGTTCGCCGACAGCCTGCGGTCGGGCAGGACCAAATCCGCTACCGGCCAGAAGATCACCGACATCGTCAACATTGGCATCGGCGGCTCGGATCTCGGCCCGCAGATGGCGGTGCTGGCGCTGGCGCCATTCCACGATGGGCCGCGCGCGCATTTCGTCTCCAATGTCGACGGCGCACACATGGCCGACACGCTGACGACGCTCGACCCGGAGACGACCTTCTTCATCATTGCCTCCAAGACCTTCACAACGGTCGAGACCATGACCAACGCCCTGACGGCGAAAGCCTGGGTTCAATCGGCAGTCGGCGCGGACCTCGCCGCGCTGCATTTCGCCGCCGTCTCGACCGCGATCGACAAGGCCGCTGCCTTCGGCATCCCGGAAGAGCGTGTCTTCGGCTTCTGGGACTGGGTCGGCGGCCGCTACTCGCTGTGGTCGGCCATCGGCCTGCCGGTGATGATCGCCGTCGGGCCGGAGAATTTCCGACGCTTCCTCGCCGGCGCGCACGCCATGGACGAACACTTCCGCACCGCGCCGATGTCGGAAAACATCCCCGCCATCCTCGGCCTGGTCGGCTGGTGGCACCGGGTGATCTGCGGCTATCCGGCGCGCGCCGTCATCCCCTACGACCAGCGCCTGTCGCGGCTGCCGGCCTATCTGCAGCAGCTCGACATGGAATCGAACGGCAAGGGCGTGACGATCGACGGCCAGCCTGCGCCAACCCCGACCGGTCCCCTCGTCTTCGGCGAGCCCGGCACCAATGGCCAGCACGCTTTCTTCCAGCTGCTGCACCAGGGCACGGACGTCATCCCGGTCGAGTTCATCGTCGCGGCCGAAGGCTTCGAGCCTGAGCTTGCCCATCACCACGCGCTGCTGCTCTCCAACTGCCTTGCCCAATCCGAGGCGCTGATGCGCGGCCGGACGCTTGCCGAGGCGCTGGCGCAACTGGCGAAGTCGGGGATGGACAGGGCCAAGGCGGAAACGATCGCACCGCATCGCGTATTTTCGGGCAATCGGCCCTCGGTGACGATCGTGCACAGAAGGCTAGACCCATTCGCCTTCGGAAGGCTGGTTGCGCTCTACGAGCACCGCGTCTTCGTCGAGGCCGCACTTTTCGGCATCAACGCGTTCGACCAGTGGGGGGTGGAACTCGGCAAGGAACTGGCGACGGGCCTGCTGCCGGTGGTCGAGGGCAAGGCATCCGCGGCCGGCCGCGACAGTTCCACGGCGGGGCTGGTCGCACATATTCATGGCCTGACGGTCGGGGAGTAGATCTTGGCGCGCATCAAGGGAATTCTGTTCGACAAGGACGGCACGCTGGTCGACTTCGACCGCACCTGGTTCTCGATCGGCGACATGCTGGCGCTCGAGGCCGCGGGCGGCGACCGGACCAAGGCAGACCGGCTGATGATTCAGGCCGGCTATGATTTCAAGATCAAGCGGTTCATCCCGGACTCGGTGTTCGCGGCGGGCACGAATGCCGATGTCGTGGCGGCGTGGTATCCCGACCTGGAGCCGACGCTCAGGCAGGCGCTGGTGCTGCGGTTCAACGGCATGACAGCAACCAACGGTGCGGCGAAGGCGGTGCCCATTGCCGGCGTGCGCGACGCGCTGGCGACGCTGCACCAGAGCGGTTATCGGATGGGCGTCGCCACCAACGATTCGACCGCCGGCGCACAGCAGACGATCCTGATGCTTGGCATCGCCAGCATGTTCGAAGCCGCCTATGGATACGACGCGGTGGCGCGGCCGAAACCGGCATCCGACACGGTCGTCGCCTTCTGCGATCTCACCGGCCTGCATCCGTCGGAAGTCGCGATGATCGGCGACAATGGCCACGACATCGAAATGGCCCACAATGCCGGATGCGGCCTATCCATCGGCGTGTTGAGCGGAACCGGCACGAGCGAGACATTCGCTCGCGCCCGGGCGGATGCGGTTCTCGGATCAGTCGCGGACCTGCCCGCGTTTCTGGCCGGGAGGGCAGAAAGCTGATCCCCTCCCCGACCGACACAAGCATGACCTACGCGCATCCCGAATTCCTGATCAGTCCAGAAGGCCTTCACGCCCGGCTTGGCGAGCCTGGCCTTGTCGTACTCGACTGCACGACGACGATCGTGGCGGCGGAAGACGCGCCATACCGCCTGATCTCCGGCGAGGACGAGTTTCGCCGGGGCCATGTTCCCGGCGCGCGCCATGTCGACCTCGAACGCGACCTGTCGACCCCGGCCGACGGTCTCCTCTTTACGCTGCCAACCGCCGAAGACTTTGCACACATGGCAACGTCGCTCGGCATCGGACGCGACAGTTTCGTGGTGACCTACTCGACGGCCCAGCCCGGCTGGGCTGCCCGCGTCTGGCTCATGCTGCGCGCCTTCGGCCTCACCAACGCCGCGGTTCTCGACGGCGGTTTCGCCGGCTGGAAGGCGGCGGGGCTACCCATCGAGACCGGTGCGGCCGAAGCGCTCTCGCCTGCATGCGATCCGTTCCCGTGGTCGGGCCCGACAGGCCTCTTCGTCTCGACCCCAGTCGTGCTCGACGTGATGGCCGGAAGCGGACGCCGGCTCGTCAACGCGCTGCCGCCCGACGCCTTTCGCGGCGAGTCGCAAGTCGTCTATGGCCGCCCCGGACACATCCCGGGCAGCACCAACATTCCAACATATTCGCTGGTCGATCCCGCAACCGGCCGATATCTCGATCCAGCATCGATGGCGCGCAAGTTCAGCGATGCCGGCGTCGGACCGGAGGAGCCCGTCATCGCCTATTGCGGCGCGGGCGTTGCCGGCAGCAATGTCGCCTTCGCCAGGCTGCTCCTCGGCTATTCAGATGTGTCGGTTTATGACGGCTCGATGCTGGAATGGTCGAGAGACCCCGATCGCCCTGTCGTCACCAAGAGCGCCACGGCATAGCTCGATACGTCAGCGTAGCCTGCGGATGAATGTGTCGACCTGTGCGAACAGCGCCTCGTCGCGGCCGACCCAGACATGCCCACCATCCGGGTAGATCACGAGTTCTGCGCCGGCAACTTCACGCGCGATGTGGCGCGCCGCGTCGGCGGTGCCGAAGCGGTCGTCGTGGACCGAGATCGCGAGCGTCGGCACGGTGATGCTTCGCAAGTCCGATGGCGCGGGGTCGGATGCTAGCGCGGCGTCGTTCAGGAGCCCGCGGCTGCGCCTGCTGACGGGAAGAATGCCCGTGAGTATCTCGTGCACGCGCGCCTGTTCCGCAGGCAGCGCGGCAGCGACGAGAGCGGGATCGGTGGCCAGCATCGTGCCGATCATCAGGTCGGGAACCGCTTTCAGCGCCAGCCAGAACAGCAGATCGGACTCAAGCATCGCCCGCATGGCCCGTTCCTGCATCACGCCCATCGGCTCGAAGCTTGGGCGGTCCGGCGCATAGGTCGCCGGGACGATGGCGATCAGCGCGCTGCAGCGGTCTGGGTGCCGGATCGCGAACTCGATCGCTGACAGCGCGCCAGCCGATCCGCCGGCAACGGGAAGCTTGTCGATGCCGAGATGGTCGAGGAGATCGACGAACGCGTCGGCCTGCCGGGCCGAGCTCGGATCAGTCGGGAAATCGCTGCGCAGATAGCCGAAGCGTGATGGGGCGATGATCCGGTGGCCCAAGGTCGCCAATCGTGTGGCGAATGCGAGCCCCTGGTCGAACCCGCCGCCGGTGCCGTGGATCATCAGGACCGGCGGTCCGGAGCCTGCCTCGGCCCATTCCATCGCGCCATAGCTAGCCCCGAATGCGGAACTGTTGCCGGTGATCCGATTCTCGGCCGCCGCGAGCGACTTGCGGAACGATGCTGCAGCCAGCCCGCCGCCCGCCAGAACGCCTGCAGCGACGCCGCCCAGGATAAACGTGCGGCGGGACGGCATTCAGTTGTCCTTGCCGGGCTCTCGTGGCGGAAGCATGCCGCGGTTATCGAGTTCACGCTTGATGGACTCGGGCGCTTCCCGGCAGCCACAGTTCTCCGCGTGGTCGCGGTGCCACACGAGCCGTTCCTCGAAGGTGGCATTGCGTGGAAGTCGATGCGCGGCGTGCCAGTCTCTGTTCATCAATTCACCTGTGATCCGTCACCTGATCACAGTGACGGATCACAGTTTGCCGAGCCTTGACATAGAGCAAAGCCTAAACGCCCCGCGTTCAGCCCCGCAGTTCGCGCCGCAGGATCTTGCCGACATTGGTCTTCGGCAGGTCGGTGCGGAACTCGATATATTTCGGCGCCTTGTAGGCGGTCAGGTTCTCGCGCAGGAATTTCTGTAAGGCCTCGGCCGTCAGGCCGGGGTCCTTCTTGACCACAAAGAGCTTCGGCGCCTCGCCCGACTTCTCGTCCGGAACGCCGATCGCCGCGCATTCGAGCACGCCCGGATGCATTGCCGCCACGTCCTCAATCTCGTTCGGATAGACATTGAAGCCCGAGACCAGGATCATATCCTTCTTGCGGTCGACGATCTTGGTGTAGCCGCGTTCATCCATGAAGCCCATGTCGCCGGACTTGAAGAAGCCATCCGGCGTCATGACCTTTGCCGTCTCGTCGTCCCGGTTCCAGTAGCCGGCCATCACCTGCGGGCCCCGGATGCAGATCTCGCCGACTTCGCCCAGCGGCAGATCGTTGCCGTCGTCGTCGCGGATGGCGATTTCGGTCGACGGGATCGGCATGCCGATCGTGCCGGAGAACTCGTCGGCATCGAACCGGTTGCCGGTCGCGACAGGGGACGTTTCGGAGAGACCGTATCCTTCGGAGATGACGCAGCCGGTCAGCTTCTGCCAGCGCTCCGACACCGCTCGCTGCGCCGCCATGCCGCCCGCGAAGGTGAGCAGCAGCGGCTTGAAGTCGAGCTTCTGGAAATCGGCATTGTTGAGGAGCGCGTTGAACAGGGTGTTGAGGCCCGGGAAGATGTTGATCGGATACTTCTCCAGTTCCTTGACGAAGGCCGGGATGTCGCGCGGGTTGGGGATCAGGATGTTCTGCGCGCCCTGCTGCATGCCCATCAGCGCGTTCACCGTCAGCGCATAGATATGATAGAGCGGCAGCGCGCAGACATAGACCAGCCGGTCCGGCTTCGGCCGCTTGATATAGGCGGACTGGACCCAGGCGTCGTTCTGCGCGACGTTCGCCAGCACGTTGCGGTGCAGCAGGGTCGCGCCCTTCGAGACGCCCGTCGTGCCGCCGGTGTATTGCAGGAAAGCGACGTCGTCCGGCGACGTCTTCGCCGGCTTGAACGTTGCCCGGCTCCCGGCCTTCAGCGCGTCATTGAACTTTGTATAGCCCGGCAGCGACCAGGCAGGGACCATCTTCTTCACGCGGCGCACGACGAGATTGACGATGTGGCCCTTGAGGCCGAGCAGGTCGCCCATCGCGGCCACCACGACATGCTTGACCTTGGTCTTCCCGACCACGGCCTGCAGCGTATGCGCGAAGTTCTCGAGGATTACGATGGCCTCGGCGCCCGAATCCTTCAGCTGGTGCTCGAGTTCGCGGGGCGTGTAGAGCGGGTTGACGTTGACGACCGTGTAGCCGGCGCGCAGCACTGCCATCATAACGACGGGGTATTGCAGTACGTTCGGCATCATGATCGCGACGCGCGCGCCCTTGGCCATTCCCTTCGACTGCAGGAACGCGGCGAACGATTGCGACATCTGGCCAACGTCGGAATAGGTCAGCGTCTTGTCCATGCAGGTAAAGGCCGGACGGGAGGAGAACTTCTTGACCGACTCGGCCAGCAGGTCGCCGATCGACTGATAGGCGAGCGGTCCGATCTCGGCAGGCATACCCTTCGGGTAGCTGGCGAGCCAAGGCTTGGAACTCGACATCAGCTTGGCGGGGGCGGCCGACATTGCCGCGGCGGGCTTGGCTGCCTCCTTGGGCTTCGCTGGAACCTTCGACGCCGGTTTCGCGGGCGCCTTCGCAACGGCCGGCTTTGAATCGGCGGGTTTCGACTTGGCGACGGGAACGGCCGGAGCCGCCTTGGCTGGGGCCTTTGCCGCAGCGGGCTTCGCCGCGGCAGGCTTGGCCGCAGCCTTCGCGGGGGCTTTAGTCGGGGCCTTCACCGCAGCTGCGGCCTTGGGGGCGGGCGCAGCCGATGCGGCTTTGGCCGGCGCTTTCACGGCAGCGGGCTTTGCCGATGCGGCCTTGGCCGGAGCCTTGACGGCCGCCGGCTTCGCAGCGGCGGGCTTGGACGCAGCCTTCACGGGCGCCTTCGACGCGGCAGCGGGCTTCGCCGGCGCCTTCTTCATGTCCGACGGTTTGGTGCGCGCCGCCATTCCAACGACGGGGGCGACCGGCGCCTTCGCGGTTCCGCCGGACTTCACTGTTTTCTTCGCCATGTTCGTTTCCCTCTCCTGATGCCGCGCCGTCTGTCCGGTGGGCTTATTGTTCTTTTTGACTGGCGCCCACCTGACGCCTCGCCGCGAAAGACGCGTGCCGGCTTATCTATGGTGAGATCGCCGACACGCGCAAGTGTTGCCGACGCATGACCGCCGCCGAACCATACATGGCGGTTCGCCGCCATTTCAAACATTCCCCAACGCTATCAGAGGGGGAGTTCCAATGGTCAGAAATCGATGCTTATATGCGGCCTCGCGGGCCTGACAGAGGGCTCAGACGATAAAATGGGAGCGTTAAGTATGAAAAAACTGAGTTTTGCGGCCACTTTGCTGGCTGCGACCATCCTGAGCGGCGCTGCAAGCGCCAAGACCTTGGTCTATTGTTCGGAAGGTTCGCCCGAGGGCTTCGATCCCGGTCTCTACACTGCCGGCACCACTTTCGACGCCTCGTCGCGCCCGGTCTACAACCGCCTGCTCGAATTCGCGCCGGGCACCACCAATGCCGGCCCCGGCCTCGCCGAGAGCTGGACCATCTCAGATGATGGTCTCGAATACGCCTTCAAGCTCCGTCCGGGCGTCAAGTTCCAGACCACCGAGTATTTCACCCCGACCCGCGACCTGACCGCGGACGACGTGATCTTCTCGTTCGAGCGCCAGATCAAGGCTGATCATCCGTGGCATCAGTATGTCGCCGGTGCGGCGTGGGAATATGCGGCCGGCCAGGGACTGCCGGAAAACATCAAGGCGATCGAAAAGGTCGACGACCTGACGGTCAAGTTCTCGCTCAACAAGCCGGATGCGCCGTTCCTCGCCAACATCGCGATGGACCTCGGCTCGATCATCTCGAAGGAATACGCAGACAAGCTGCAGGCCGACGGCAAGATGGAACAGTTGAACCAGATGCCGCTCGGCACCGGCCCGTTCAAGTTCGTCGCCTACCAGCAGGACGCCGTCATCCGCTACAAGGCGCATGAAGGCTATTGGGGCGGCAAGGAGAAGATCGACGATCTGGTCTTCGCCATCACGACCGACGCGACCGCCCGCGTGCAGAAGCTGAAGGCCGGCGAGTGCCACGTCATGCCATATCCGAACGCGGCCGACGTACCGGCTCTGAAGGCCGACCCGAACCTGCAGGTGATGGAACAGGAAGGGCTGAACGTCGCTTATCTCGCCTTCAACACGATGCAGCCTCCGTTCGATAAGGCTGCCGTCCGCAAGGCGATCTCCTCTGCGATCAACAAGCAAGCGATCGTCGACGCCGTGTTCCAGGGCGCGGCGACCGTTGCCAAGAACCCGATCCCGCCGACGATGTGGTCTTACAACGACGCGATCGAAGACGACAAGTATGACGTCGAGGCCGCGAAGAAGGCACTCGTCGACGCCGGCGTGACCAATCTGTCGATGAAGGTCTGGGCGATGCCTGTCGCCCGTCCGTACATGCTGAACGCCCGCCGCGCGGCGGAAGTGATCCAGTCCGACCTGGCGGCAATCGGCGTCACCGCCGAGATCGTCTCCTACGAATGGGCCGAGTATCTCGAGCGCTCGAAGGCAAAGGACCGCGACGGGGCGGTCATCCTCGGCTGGACCGGCGACAACGGCGACCCGGACAACTTCCTCGACACGCTGCTTGGTTGCGACGCCGTCGGCGGCAACAACCGCGCCCAGTGGTGCAACGAGGAGTTCGACAAGCTGGTGACCGAAGCCAAGTCGACGACCGACCAGGCGAAGCGTACCAAGCTCTATGAAGAGGCGCAGGTCGTCTTCAAGAAGGAAGCGCCGTGGGTCACGCTCGACCACAGCCTCGTCGTGATGCCGATGTCGAAGAAGGTCACCGGCTATGTCATGAGCCCGCTCGGGCAGCACCAGTTCAGCGGTGTGGACATTGCCGAATAGGCGCATATAGCACTTCTGGCGGGGGCGTTCGCTGCGCGAGCGCCCCCGTTGTGCATCTGCCGTCCGCGCGGAAGTCCGGTCACCCGGACAACTCTTGCCGATAGGTCCAACATGCTGCGGTTTTTCCTGGGACGCCTCGCCGTCCTGATCCCGACATTCATCGGAGTGTCGATCATCGCGTTTTCGTTCATTCGCCTGCTGCCCGGCGACCCGGTCATGCTGATGTCCGGCGAACGCGTGATGGCGCCCGAACGCTACGAGAAGATCTCGCAGGAGCTCGGCTATGATCGCCCGCTGCCCATCCAGTATCTCGACTATCTCGGGGGCGTGCTGACCGGCGATTTCGGCAACTCCATCGTCACAAAGCAGCCGGTGTTGCAACAATTCTTCGACCTGTTTCCGGCCACACTCGAGCTGTCGTTCTGCGCCATCATCTTCGCCATCCTGCTCGGCATCCCTGCCGGCGTCTTCGCCGCGATCAAGCGCGGCACTTTCTTCGACCAGACGATCATGGGAACCGCGCTGATCGGCTATTCCATGCCCATCTTCTGGTGGGGCCTGCTGCTGATCATCCTGTTCTCCGGCATCCTGGGTTGGACCCCGGTCTCGGGGCGGATATCGCTGATGTACTACTTTCCATCCGTGACCGGCTTCATGCTGATCGACTCGCTGCTGTCGGGTCAGGCGGGCGCGTTCAAGTCGGCGGTGTCGCATCTCATCCTGCCGACCATCGTGCTCGGCACGATCCCGCTCGCCGTCATCGCCCGCCAGACCCGCTCGGCGATGCTCGAAGTGCTAAGCGAGGACTATGTCCGCACCGCGCGGGCCAAGGGCCTGCCGCCTCTCCGGGTCATCGGCGTGCATGCGCTGCGCAATGCCATGATCCCCGTCATCACAACGATCGGGCTACAGGTGGGCGTCATGCTGGCCGGCGCGATCCTGACCGAGACGATCTTTTCATGGCCCGGCATCGGCAAGTGGATGGTCGATTCGGTCTTCAAGCGCGACTACCCGGTCATCCAGAGCGGGCTGCTGATCATCGCCGGCATCATCATGCTGGTGAACCTCGCGGTCGACCTGCTCTACGGTCTGATCAATCCCCGAATTCGTCATTGAGCGAGGCAGAGACATGGCCAACACACAAGCCACGCCGGCGCCCCTGCCCGACCAAGGCGTCACGCTCGGGCGCCAATTGTCGGAATTCTGGTTCTACTTCTCGGAAAACCGCGGCGCCGTGCTCGGTTTCTGGGTGTTCGTCGTTCTGGTCATCCTTGCCATCCTCGCGCCGGTGATCGCGCCGCACCTGCCGAATGCGCAGTATCGCGACGCGGTTCTGCTGCCGCCCGTCTGGCAAGAGGGCGGGCGCTGGTCCTATCTCCTTGGCACCGACGCGGTCGGGCGCGACCTGCTCTCGCGGCTGCTCTATGGCGCGCAGTTCTCGCTGTTCATCGGCGTCGTCGTCACCACGATCGCGCTGATCGGCGGCATTTTCGTCGGCGTCATCGCGGGCTATTTCGGCGGGTGGATCGACACCGTGATCATGCGGATCATGGACATCATCCTGGCGTTTCCCTCCCTTCTGCTGGCGCTCGTGCTGGTCGCCGTTCTCGGGCCCGGCCTGACCAATGCGATGATCGCCATTGCCCTTGTGTTGCAGCCACACTTCGTCCGGCTCACCCGCGCGGCCGTGATGTCGGAAAAGGGCCGTGACTATGTCGTCGCGGCCCGGGTATCTGGCGCGGGGTCACTGCGGCTGATGTTCAAGACGATCCTGCCCAACTGCATGGCGCCGCTGATCGTCCAGGCGACGCTGTCGTTCTCGACCGCCATCCTCGACGCCGCGGCGCTCGGCTTCCTCGGCATGGGCGCGCAACCGCCGACGCCGGAATGGGGCACGATGCTGGCCGAAGCGCGCGAGTTCATCCTGCGCGCCTGGTGGGTGGTTACCCTGCCCGGCCTCGCGATCCTAATCACCGTGCTAGCCATCAACCTGATGGGTGACGGCCTCCGCGACGCACTCGATCCAAAGCTGAAGAGGTCGTGACGATGGCGCTCCTCGAAATCGAAAACCTCGTCGTCGAGTTTGAAACCGCGCGGGGGCCGTTCCGCGCCGTTGATGGCGTGTCGCTGCATGTCGAGAGCCGGGAGGTGCTGGCGATCGTTGGCGAGTCGGGCTCCGGCAAGTCGGTCTCGATGCTGGCCGTGATGGGGTTGTTGCCCTGGACCGCCAAGGTAACGGCGGACCGCATGAACTTCGCCGGCACCGACCTTCTGAAGCTCGATGAGGCGGCTCGCCGTCGCATCGTCGGGAAGGACATGGCGATGATCTTCCAGGAGCCGATGGCGAGCCTGAACCCGTCCTTCACCGTCGGCTTCCAGATCGAGGAAGTGCTGCGCATCCACATGAACATGGACAAGGCCGAGCGACACGCCCGCGCGGTCGAATTGCTCCAGCTGGTCGGCATCGGCGACCCCGCCGAGCGGCTTCGATCCTATCCGCACCAGATGTCGGGCGGTCAGTGCCAGCGCGTGATGATCGCCATGGCGATCGCCTGCAATCCCAAGCTTCTGATCGCCGACGAGCCGACCACCGCGCTCGACGTCACCATCCAGAAGCAGATTCTCGACCTGCTGGTCGGCCTGCAGGAGAAATACGGCATGGGGCTGATCATGATCACGCACAATATGGGCGTGGTCGCTGAAACTGCTGATCGAGTCATCGTGCAGTACAAGGGCCGCAAGATGGAGGAGGCCGACGTGCTGTCGCTCTTCGAAAGCCCGAAAAGCAACTACACCAAGGCGCTCCTGTCGGCGCTGCCCGACAATGCCACGGGCGACCGGCTGCCGACCATTTCGGACTATATCGCCGATGATGCGCCAGCTGTCATCGCCCCACCGATGGAGGGCCCGCTATGAGCAAGATCGTCCTCGAAGCGAAAAATATCGTCCGCGACTACAGGCTGGGTGGCGGGCTGTTCGGCAAGGCGCGCATGATCCATGCCGTCAAGGGCGTCAGCTTTTCCGTCGAGAAGGGCAAGACGCTGGCGATCGTCGGCGAAAGCGGCTGCGGCAAGTCCACGCTGGCCCGCATCATCACCATGATCGACGCCCCGACCTCGGGCGAATTGAAGATCGACGGCCAGCCGATCGACATCGCCAAGGACGGGATGACGCCGGAGATGCGCCGCAAGGTGCAGATCGTGTTCCAGAACCCCTACGGCTCGCTCAATCCGCGCCAGAAGATCGGCGATGTGCTGGGCGAACCGTTGCTGATCAACACCGGCGCCTCGGCGGAAGAACGCCGCGAGAAGGCGATGCAGATGCTGCTGAAGGTCGGGCTCGGGCCGGAGCACTTCAACCGCTATCCGCACATGTTCTCGGGCGGCCAGCGCCAGCGTATCGCGATCGCGCGTGCGCTGATGCTGAACCCCAGTCTGCTGGTTCTCGACGAGCCGGTTTCGGCGCTGGATCTCTCGGTGCAGGCGCAGGTGCTCAACCTGCTGGCCGACCTGCAGGACGAATTCCAGCTGACCTATGTCTTCATCAGCCACGACCTGTCGGTGGTGCGCTACATCGCCGACGACGTCATGGTGATGTATTTCGGCGAGGCGGTGGAATACGGGCCGCGCGACGAGGTGTTTTCCAACCCGAAGCACAGCTATACGAAAACGCTGTTCGCGGCGACGCCGCGCGCGGACGTCGCCAGCATCAAGGCGCGGCTGGCGAAAAAGGCCGCGAAGGCGGCGTAGCGGAGGTTCAGTCGCCGGGGCGACGGCCTAAGAACTGTCGCGGCGGCCGATGGCGAACCATGGACCGGCGAGGCTGAGCCGGCTTCGCTCGTCGCTCGTGCCAGCCCAGAGATGGCCGGCCGCGGCGCATGCCGCCAGCTTGTTGCAAAGTTTGCTGATGCCGGGTTCGTGGAGTCCCAGCGTTTCGTCGGCAAGCCGGTCGAGCACGACCGCAAGGGCGATGAAGCTGGTGGCGAGCCGCATCGGGTCGTCGGGATTGTCCCCGCTGCGCATCGCGTGCATCATGAGAAAGACGAGCGCCTCCGGCGCGCCTTGATCAAACGCAGCCTCGACCACGAATTCCCGCGCAACCATCTCAGCGGACCTCAGGGCCCATAGCACGGGTTCACACCGGGGATTCCGCCGGCTCGAAAGGCGCTCCGCCAGGACGGCGAAGGCGTACAGCAGGGCGACGATGCGCGTGAGCATCCGTCTGTTGTCCTCCATCGCCCCGTTCCAGCCCATCGCAACCTCCGTTCAGTCCGGCGGCAGTATGAAAGCGGGTCCGGGGAGGTGGATGGAAATGAGGAAAGATTATTTGACGCGAAGCCGAGGTTGAAACAAACTGACGTGTTTTCAATGCTTTGCAAGCAGATGGCCGGGTAGGTAGGCTCGCCGTCGGAGAAAGATGTGGTGAAACAATCCACGTGGTCCGCCGTCGACTTCTTGTAAGGACGATTCGTTGTCGCTCTGGATTCCGGGTTCCGCTACGCGGTCCCGGAACCCAGAGTGCCGACCAACGGAGAATGGGGCACCGTCAGAGAGAAAGCGGGGTCACGTTATCCACGGTAATGCGCTAGATCGACGCCGCCATCCGCTGCGCGGCGATCGCGAGGCGGGTCACGGTGACGGCGTGGCCGGCCGGCATCGCGGTCGCGGTGCGGTCGCGGACATCGTCCAGGAACTTGCGGAAATAGGTCAGCGGCTCGCCACTGGCGTCGATGTGGCGCGTGCCGTCGCGGTTCGACAGGAAGACGTGGTCGCCGCCTTCCCTGCCCGCGATGTCGATGTATTTGCGCAGTTCAATGTAGCCCTCGGTGCCGAGCAGGAAGAGGCGACCATCGCCCCATGCCGCCAGTCCGTCCGGCGTGAACCAGTCGACACGGATGAAACCCGTCGCGCCCGACGATCGGAGAAGCACCTCGCCATAATCCTCGAAGGCGGGAAGATCGGCATGACCGCGATTGGCCGCCAAACTGCTGACGATCTGGGCCTCTGGCGAACCGGTGAAGTGCAGGAACTGGTCGATCTGATGCGAGGCGATGTCGGTCAAGATGCCGCCATAGGCACTCTTGTGGAAGAACCAGTCCGGACGGATCGCGCGGTTCAGCCGGTGGGGGCCGAGACCGACGGTCTGGATGACCCGGCCGATCTCACCCGCCGCGACGAGCCGGGACGCTGCCTCGCAGGCGCGCACGACGAAACGTTCGGAAAAGCAGATGGAGAAGATGCGGCCAGTCTCGCGCGCGGCCGTCTCGATGCCAGAGATCTGGCCGAGATTGATGGCGCCTGGCTTGTCGACCATGACATCCTTGCCGGCCTGCATGGCGCGGATGGCGATGCCGGCGCGGTCGCAGGGGATGGCGGCGGACACGACGATATCAATGGACGGGTCATCGAACAGTTTCTCGCGCTCAGTCTCGACGAGGTTCGGAAACCGCTCGCGAAAGCCTTCCAGCACCTTCGGATCACTGGTCAGAGGACAATATCCCGCGCATTCGGCGCCGGCCGCGATCAGTTCACCGACGAGGTGGTAGATGTGGCGATGGTCGAGCCCGATCGCGGCGAAGCGCAAGGCCCGGCTCATCGCGCGACCGACACCATCTGGCCGGTCCGGCCGGTCTCAATCAGCGCGTCGATCAGCCGGTGCACCTTCAGCGCCTCCTCGCCCGTCACCTTCGGCTCGCGCCCGGTGCGGATCGCCTCGGCGAAGTCGGCCATGACGGCACGGTGGTAATCGTGCGGAAACGCCATCGGGTCGGCGCCGGTGCCGCCGGCGCTCTTGTCCGCCTCGATCTCGATCTTGCGGCCGTCCTGGAACTGCACCAGCAGCGCGGTTCCCATGAGCGATGCCGTGCCCTTGTCGCCGATGATCTCGATGCGTTCGAGGAAGCCGGGATAGGCCGCCGTCGTCGCGTCGATCGTGCCGAACGCGCCGTTCTCGAAGCGCATGGCCGCGGCGACCATGTCCTCCGTCTCCATGCGATGCACCCGCGATGTCGTCGCGAAACCGGTTACGTCCGCAACCTGCCCGGCGAGGCTGAGCATCAGGTCGAGCGTGTGGATGCCCTGCGAGATCAGCACGCCACCGCCGTCGCGGGCGAAGGAACCGCGGCCCGGCTCGTCGTAATAGCTCTGTGGCCGCCACAGGCGGATCACGGCCGAACAGCCGACGATGCCGCCGAGTTCGCCAGATGCGATCAGCGAGGCGAGTTTCATGCCGGCTGGACGGAATCGGTGCTGCAGCACGACGCCCAATTTCACGCCGGCCTTGCGGCAGGCCTCGACCAGTTCAACGGCGCGCGCGGTCGTGATGTCGAGCGGCTTCTCCATCAGCACATGCTTGCCGGCGGCGGCGCATTGCAGAGCGATGTCGCGATGTGTGTTGGCGGGGGTGAACACCGCCACCGCCTCGACACTGTCGTCCGCGAGGATCGTGTCGAGACTGTCGCAGAGCGCGAACGGAAAGCGCTCGCCGAACGCACGCCGACGCGCCTCGCTCGGGCTGTAGGCGTGCACAACCTCGATCTGGTCCGACAGGTCGAGCAGGCCCCTGGCGTGCGGCGTCACCGCCATGCCAAGGCCGACGATCGCGATGCGTGTTTTCGTCAATTCCAATTCCTTCCGGCAGCTCGTCTCTCGCGTGTCAGGGGCCGAGCCATTGAACGGGCAGCATCGTCAAGGCCGGGAGGTAGGTCACCAACAGCAAGACCACGATCAGACCCAGGACGAAGGGCGTGATCGCCTTGAACGTCTCGGTCTGATTGGCGCCGCCGACCCGGGCGGTGGTGAACACCAGCACGCCCAGCGGCGGCGTCAGCGCGCCGATGACGAGATTCATGACGATGATAATGCCGAAATGGATCGGATCCACCCCCGCCGCGATGACCAGGGGAACCAGGATCGGGACGAGGATGACAAGCGAGGCGATCATCTCCATGAACAGGCCGACGATCAGCAGGAAGATGTTGATCGCGATCATCAGCAGCCAGGGCTGCTCGACCAGCGTGCCCAACCCCTGCGCGATCTTCTGCGGCACCTGTTCGAAGGCGAGGACCCAGGCGAAGGGAGCGGCGGCGGCGATGATCACCACGATCACCACCGTGTCGAAGACGGATTCGCGGATCGCCGCGAGCAGGTTCGACGGCGTGAGCTTGCGGTAGAGCAACGAGCCGCAGAGCAGCGCGTAGATGAAGGCAATGGCGCCGGCCTCGGTCGCGGTGAACACGCCGAAGCGCACGCCGCCGACGATGATGACGGGCAGGATGAGCGCGGGAATTGCGAAGCCGAGCGACGTCATCCGCTGGCGCAGCGAGGCCTTCGGCATGTCGCCGCCATAGCCGCGCCGGCGCGACATGATGTAGACGATCGTCATCAGGGCGGCCGCCACCATGAGGCCCGGCACGATGGTTGCGACGAACAGCGCGCCGACCGACACCGATGCCAGCGCCGCATAGATGATCAGACCGAGGCTCGGCGGGATCAGGTTGGCGATCGTGGCGGAGGCTGCGGTCAGCGCGGCGCTGAACGGGCGGCTGTAGCCGCGCGCCGCCATCTCCGGGACCATCAGCTTGGCGATGGTCGACGCGTCCGCCGTGGACGAGCCGGAGATCCCTGCCAGCATGGTGTTGGTGACGACATTCGCCTGCCCGAGACCACCGCGCATATGGCCGACCAGTTGCATGGCGAGATCGACGAGGCGCGGCGTGATGCCGCCGGCGTTCATGACCGCCGCCGCGAGGATGAAGAAGGGAATGGCGAGCAGCGTGAACGAATTGAGCGAGGCCGCCATGTTCTGCGAGATGGTGACGAGCAGGATCGGGTTGAACGCCGCGAACGCGGCAAAGGCGCCGAATGACAGCGCGAAGGCGACGGGAACGCCGATGATGATGGCGACGATGCCGACGACAACCAGCACGAAGGCGCTGCCGCTCTCGCCATAGACGCTCGAGGCGCCGTAGCGGATCGCCAGGTAGAGGGCGAGACCCCCGAGCACGACGCCGAGGCTGTGGACCAGCGTGCGGCCGGGTTTCGGCCACGCGAGGAAGAACAGGTTGAGCGCGCCGCCGACAGGGGCCGCGAGGAAGAAATATTTCATGGGCCACTGCAGCGCCGGCGACGCTGCGATGGCTCGGGTGACATAGTCCCAGCCGTGCACCATCAGCATGATGCTCGCCGCCGCCATCACCGCGCGATTGAACAGATCGAGCGCTGCGCGCGGACGCTCAGGCAATACCCTGGTGACCACATCGATGGCGATGTGCGCCTCGCGGCCGGTGGCGATCGCCATGCCGATGAACACCGCCCAGGCGAAGACAAAGGTCGCCAGTTCCTCCGGCCATGGCAGGCCGGAGTTGAAGCCGTAGCGCAGCGTCACCTGCAGGCAGGCGACGCTTACGGCGACCAGCATCAGGCCGACGCAGACCGTCTCCAGCACGCGATCGACGAGGAGCGCGAAACCGGCAGGCCTGGTGTCAGACGCCGCGCCTTCCGGCGCGACGTCTGGTGCGGTCGTGGATTCCATCAGTCTGACTCAGCCCAGTGCGCGGATTGCCTTGATCATTTCCGCCGTCTCAGGCGACTTCGAGCCGAACTCGTCATAGAGCTTGGCTGTCTGCGCTTCCATCTTGGCGAGTTCTTCAGCCGGCAGCTGCTGGACCTGGACGCCCAGAGCCTTCAGCTCCTCAAGGGTAGCGGAGGCCTTCTCGCGGTTGATCTTGCGCTGTTCGGCAAAGGCTTCCTTCGCCGAGGTGCGGACGAGATCGCGCAGATCTTCCGGCAGGCTGTCCAGCCAGGCGGCGTTGACGCGCACGGCCTTGGGCAGGAACCAGTGGCCGGTGAGGGTCAGGTTCTTGGCCTGCTCGTGGAACTTGAAGCCGACGATCGAGAAGACGTCGGAATCGATGGCGTCGATGATGCCGGTCGACAGCGCCGAATACTGCTCAGAGTAAGGCAGCGGCGTCGGCGACGCGCCGAGAAGCGACCAGAAGTCGACCCAGATGCGCAGCTGCGGGACGCGGATCTTGAGGCCATTGAGATCGGCGAGCGTTGCGATCGGCCGCTTGGCGAGGATGTGGCGGAAGCCGGTTTCGCCATAGGCGACGAACTCGACGCCGGTCTTGGCGCGGGCAATGTCGGAGCACTTCTGCCCGAGCTCGCCCTGCAGGACCTTGTCGACGTGTTCTTCGCTCTTGTAGATGAAGCCCGGCGCGCCGCCGAAGGCTGCGATCTCGGGCGCGATGGCCTCTTCGGAGTCGGGGCCGGCGGTTGTCGCCTGGATGGTGCCGATGCGGCTGCCTTCAAGCGCTTCGGCAAGGCCGCCGAGCTGTGCCGCCGGGAAGTGCTGCGCGTCGATGCGGCCGCCGCTCTTCTCGTTCATGGTCTTCGCCCAGGCGTCGAACGCATTGGTGATCGGCGTTCCGATGCCCTCGGTATGCGCGATCTTCATGACGAACTTGTCCTGGCCGAACGCGCGGCCGCCCAGAGCCGGCATGGCGAGCGTCGCCGCCGCGCCCTTGACGAAAAGACGACGGTTCAGCGGCATTTGCAGTGGTGACTTCAAAATCATGATGCATTTCCTCCCAGTGATTTGTCTTGCTCTCCCCGCGCCACCCTTGCGGTATGGCACCATACCGGTAGAATACAGGCTACAAACCTGATGACAAGGCCCGTTCGATGGAAACACCGCTCCGCCTGAAGGACCCGATCGCGCCGCAAATCGTTTCGGCGCTGCGCCAGGGCATCGTCGAGATGCGGCTGCGTCCGGGCCAAGCGCTGTCGGAAAAGGACATTGCGAGCCGCTTCGGGATCAGCCGCCAGCCGGTTCGCGAGGCCTTCATCAAGCTGTCGGAGGCCGGGTTGGTCGAGATTCGCCCCAGCCGCGGCACGTTCGTCATGAAGATCTCGGTGCGCGAAGTCGCCAATGCGCGGTTCGTGCGCGAGGCGATCGAGTGCTCGATGGCGCGCAATGCCAGCCGGCTTGCGACCAACGCGCAGATCGGCGCGCTGCGGGGCCTGATCGACGAGCAACGCGCCGCGGCGGTTGCGAACGATTACTGGCGCTTCAACGACCGCGACGAGATCTTTCACCGCGCCATCGCCGAGATCGTGCAGTGCGACTATGCCTGGCGCATCGTCGAGGCGGCGCGGATCCAGACCGACCGGGTGCGCTATCTCAGCCTTCCCGATGCGACGTCGATGCCGCTGCTGATCACGCAGCACGAGGAAATCGTCCGCCAGATCGAGGCGCGCGACGCCGACGCAGCCGAGCGTGCGATGAGCCGGCACCTGCGCGAAATCCTGATCGCCCTGCCGCGCCTTGCGAAGGCGCATCCGGACCTGTTCGGCGATTCGGACCTGCCCGACCACACGGCCGGACTGACGCCGCGCGACTGACGCCGCATCGGCGCGGCGCGACGCAGCGCCGATATCCGACCGTTCGGATCGCCTTTCCGCTTCCAACCGATTTCCTCCGGGCAGCGCGACAGATTTACGCAATCGATAGCGTTACCGGTGCAATCTAGGCACTGATTTTCATGTTGTGCAAGCGAGAAATCAACGCTAACGATTGCGCCATGATCACAGCGACTGCAAATCCGGTTCGGATGAAGGACATCGCGACGATGCTCGGCGTGTCGGTCTCGACCGTCGGGCGGGCGCTCGCCGACCGTCCGGAAATCAGCGACGCGATGAAGACGCGGGTGCGGGAGCTGGCCGAGCAGCACAGCTATGTCGCGCACTCGGCCGCACGCTCCATGCGCACGGGGCATTCCTCGCTGATCGGCCTGATCGTCCCCGACATCCGCAACGATTTCTATGGTGCGTCAGCGATGGCGCTGGCGAAATGCTGCGAGGCGGCCGGGTTTCAGCTCGTGCTTGCCGCGACCCAGGACGACCCCGATTCGGAGCTGCGCCAGGTGCGCGGGTTCATCGAGGCGCGGGTGGCGGGCGTGGTCATCGCGCCCAGCGCCGCGCCGCGGCGCGAGACATTGGCCATGCTGGCGCGGGTGCCGACCGTCGAGCTGATCCGCGAGGTCGCCGGCCGCGCCTGGTTCGGCATCGACGACCGCCGCGGCATCGAGACGGCAACACGGCATCTGCTCGACCTCGGCCACCGGCGCATCGCCTATATCGGCGGCGAGGACCGGCTTTCGACCGGGCGCGAGCGTCTCGCAGGCTTCCGCGCGGCGTTCCAGGCCGCCGGGCTCGACGCTGCCGCCGACTTGATGCGCCTCGGCGCGCCGGACGCCGTCTTCGGCGAGGCTGCGTTCAGCGAGATTTGGTCCGGCGATGCGAAACCCACCGCACTGGTGACCGCAGGCGCGGACCTGACCGTCGGCGCGCTGGAGGCGGTCGGCCGGCTCGGCGTCTCGGTCCCCGGCGAGCTTTCGATCGTCGGCTTCGGTGACGCGCCGTGGTTTCGTTGGTGGGGCAGGGGCCTGACGACGATGGCCCTGCCGGTCTACGACGTGGCGTTTGCCTGCGGCGATTACCTGCTGCGGCAGATCAAGGAGCCCGCATCCGACACGAAGGGCGCGCCGGCCTACCGCGCCATGCATGCGCCGACGCTGGTCGTGCGGGGGAGCACGCAGCATGTCTGAGTTCAGCTTCGAATCCGACGCCATCGCGCTGCCCAAGGGCGCCTGGGCGAAGACCCACCGCCAGCGGCTGCGGGATGCTGGCCGCTCGATCCTCGCGATCACGCAAGGCGACTTCCGGCCTTACGTCTACCCGCTGTTCTCGCCGGCCGGCTATTGCGTGTCGTCCGAGGCGCCGGCCGACCATCCGCACCATTCGTCGCTGTGGATCGGCGCCGACCATGTGCACGCGCAGATGCCAGCGGCGCACGGAACCATCGAGGAATACACCTACAATTTCTACGTCAACGAGACATTCCAGGGCCGCGCGGCGGGGCGCATGGTTCAGGCGGAGATCTCCGGCAACGCGCTGGCAGACGGCCGCTTCGAGATCGTGCAGACGATCGAATGGCGGGGGCCGGATGAGTGGGCGGCCAGCGGCGGACGATTGATCGCGACCGAAGAGCGTTCCACCGTTGTCACGGTCGGCGACCGGCATCATCTGATCGACGTCACGTCGGAACTGTCCGCTCCCAATTGGGGCATCAAGCTCGGGCCGACGCGCCATGCCTGGTTCAACGTCCGGGTCGCGGATTCGATGATCGTGGCCAATGGCGGCGTCGTGAGCGACGATCTCGGCCGGACCGGCGGCGCGGAACTGAGCGGCGAAGGCGCCGGCTGGATCGATTTCTCGGGCCCGGTCGGTGGCGGCGCAACGGCGGG
>Ga0209906_100149_pt1 | contig 79326 bp, 70 predicted proteins | sample FECB24metaG_FD_188303 | JGI IMG/M metagenome (GOLD analysis project Ga0209906, IMG submission 188303) | Cyanobacterial communities from the Joint Genome Institute, California, USA from Joint Genome Institute, California, USA - FECB-24 metaG... ... | reverse complement strand
CCCACCCTAACCCTCCCCTTATTAAGGGGAGGGAATAGGATTTCTAATTTCCCCCCTTGATAAGGGGGGATTAAGGGGGGTAATTCCGAGATCCCAAGGGAAATAAGACTTGTGTATACACCGTAGCCGCAAGCGGGGAACTCGGGGTCCCCTCTGGGGATTAGGGGAAGGGATTAAGGGGAGCCAGTGCGGGAACAGGGGTTTCCCCAAGTGGAGCAACTGGCGTGTAGGGTGCAGCACAAGTATTTGACAGTCAAGCCTTCAAGTGCTTATACCAACTACGCTTGAGGTTATATTGATAATTAAGGCCTTTAATTATATGTGTATACAAATTAAATTACCGAGCAAAATAAACTCAAATGCTTATTTATCTAGAAGTAAGTATAAAATTAATTTTTCCTAAGTACTTACAGTTTTTTCAATCGATTTAACTACGCTATCCCCTACTCCCCATAGCTCTTAATTCCCAACAGAGTCCCGATTTTACCTTTTTTTGTCCTAACTCATAGCCTGTAAACCTGAAAATTCTTGTAAATAACTTTTTAATGTACAATCTTTTATATAGTGAAGTTCCCTATTGCAGTTCTTTTGCCAGGCTATCTCCAGTTTTTGCAACAAAAACAACGGGAGAAGTAACTCTTGGGCAATCGTGTATCCTGAATCACACCAAATTTTAACTTTAAATACTTCTTTAGAAGTATTTTGACAACAGTAGGTAGACAGATGAATTGTCAGAAGAATAATATTAGCAACTATTGAGCTTGCAAAGGACTCTACTCTAAAGGATGCTAATGATTGCTCAACTTTCAATTTTCAGCTACTGACACTTTGTTTTCAGATCTTTTACCTGACTAGCATCTGTTTTTGCCAGTCAACTCATTACTTGCGGATGAGTCTAATACACACGTTTTCTGGACTTGATTGTAAGAGCGAATTATGAATAATAAAAAATGGGCCATCAAACGACTCACAATAAATCTCACTTCAAGTGAGGTGGAGAAACTTGAAGAATACTGCAAAATCACAGGAAGAGCCGCAACCGATGTAATTCGGGAATTGATCCGCTCTATTCCACCTGAGAAGTCGGAAATATCTGAACGCCAGAGATTGCTTAAGTGAGCGCTAGACTCAAACAAATCACCTAAGCGATTATTATCATCATGTCCCACAGAACCTATCCAACTGAATATAAAGGTTATGCTAATCACTTCTCAAAAAGGAAGGGTAGAGAGGTGGATGGGTGGACATTTTGTTCGCTAAGCGTTCCGCAGCAAAGGATTGAACGGCCTTAAATGGAAGTTGTTTGATTTGAGAGATATTTTCCCTAGCCAGCAGGAAAGTGCTAGTGAAATGCCTCATGTTCGGTATCGCTATGTTTTGAAATAGCCTGTTAGATATTTCTAATTAGTGGGTGTTGGTGTCGGTGGTGCGACATACTAACAAAAACGCTTTAGACATCTCCGATAATGAATGTAGAGACGCGAAAATTCGCGTCTCTACAAGGGTTTCAGGTTACGCATATTTAATTTATGGAGATGTCTTTTGACTTATTTGTCCATCACTACACCCATACACCCAAGGATTTACAAACTCTTTATCTGGGCGTAATTCTGCATAATCCAGGGAAACCAGCAATTACAGTGGATGTGTTGCAAGATGCACCTGTCACTTTATCTCCCTACTGGTGGGAAAATGTACAGGTGGATTTAATTTATCCACCAGATTCGACTCCACCTCATGCGCTGAATGTAAAAACTTTAGAAAATTCAAGAGTTTTGAGTGAACTTAAAACTCAAATATTTACTTACCGCTGTAAAAAAAGGCAATTTCTTTCTCTTTAAGGGGCGCAAAACCAGCATCTACAAGCATTTGGTCGAGTTCTGCTTGGGGAATGTGTTTTGCACCAATTCGCACAATGCGCGATCGCATCGTATTAGAAACGCCACTGCGCTGTCTATTGCCTTCTAGTGCCATGACTTTACCATAAAGTTCTAGCTTGGCAGGCGGAATGGGAGAACCATCAAAATCAATTCCTTGCGCGATCGCTTCATCAATAGCATCAGCACCTGTAGTGGTTTGATTACCTGGGTTAGTTTCAGTAGGCATGACATTTGCTCTCAAAGTTATAAGCAGATTTTACCAGCCTTGCTGACACCCGTTAGACCAAATTATGACTCTGTTCGCCTACTCACTCGTATTTTTTTGTAATTGCGATACTATATATGCTGGCTGTAAATATACACTTGTCATCTCCGGAGATTTTGGTTTAATCTCAAATCAACGGTGTAGCAATTAGGTGATGCTATGTCTGATGTCCAAACTCCTCATAACAAAGACCGCAAGCTCGAAAAAGCTCTGACCAACAAAATCATAGACGACTATTTTGACGACTCAGAAAGTTGGCTCAGAGCCATTTTGCGGATGTGCATCTTTTCATTGGCTCACCTGGATGGTCAACCAGTTTTCGTCATCGAATGTCCAAATCAAGCGGTGGCGAAGCGGCTGAGTCGTAAGATTTATCCTTTTCGGGGAATTGTATATTATTTAACTGATAATTTTGATGGTCGCGATCGCAGTCTGTTTTGCTATCAAGAGCGCTCTGGGGGAATTTGGCGTTGTTTTGATACCAGCAGTAACACATGGAAAGCTTTGAGTAATTTGCAATCACCTATTGCTCCAACTGATGGTTGATTAAGGAGTCAAGGGTAGAGACGCGATTAATCGCGTCTGTACAAGGGTCGAGGGTAGAAACGCGATTAATCGCGTCTGTACAAGGGTCGGGGGTCAAAAGAAATGACGAATGACAAATGACTAATCACGAGTTTGACGCGTCACCAAACCGCCGACAAATGCGCCTAAGACTGTACATGTCCATATTCCTGTGGTGCTACCTTGCCATATTGCTCCTGGTGTTACCCAAGCGTTGCACATCTGGTTTAAAGCCCAAGGTTGGTTTTGACACTTCTGGTTACGCAGCATTAGCGTGATTTGTCCGCCGATGTAACCACCAAAAAAACCCGATGATAGTGCTAAAAAGGTGCAAATTAAAATTCGATTTTTGGTCATTTGTCAAGAGTCAAGGGTAGAGACGCGATTAATCGCGTCTGTTCAAGAGTCAAGGGTCAAAAACTTTGGACATTGGACTTTTGACTCTTGACTCCGCGCAGCGGCTCAACCTGTATTTCTCATACCCGCAGCAATGCCATTAATGGTTAACAATGCCCCTCGCAGTAACTCACCTTTACTGTAACGGGAGTGGATAACCCCGGAAGTCGCAGTAGTATTCAGAGACTGGCGTAAGCGCTTGAGCAGAGAAACTTGTATAAATCCTAAGGGTACAATTGTGCCATTGCGTAATTGCACAGATCGCTGCAATACAGGATCACCATCTAAGAGCCGATTATGACCAGTGATTTTTAACACCAAATCTCTTGTGAGATAGAATTCGCTAGCAATTTGCTCAAAAACCTGCTCAAAACGGAGTATGTCTTCCGGATTTGACAATTCTTGGACATAGTGATGTGCCATTTGCATATCGACTTTTGCCAAGGTCATTTCTGCCTTGGAAATTACCATTTTGAAGAAGGGCCACTTGACATAAAAGTAGCGCAGCAATTTCAGGTGTTCTTCCGGTTCTCCGTTTAAAAATTCTTGCAAAGCTGTACCGAAACCGTACCAGGAAGGCAGCAGAAAACGGGTTTGTGTCCAACTGAATACCCAAGGAATAGCTCGCAGACTGGTTAAGTCTTTCTTCCCAGATGGACGCCGCGCGGGACGGGAGCTAATTTGTAACTGGCTAATTTCTTCAATCGGGGTTACTTGGTGGAAAAAGTCGATAAAATCGGGTTGCTCGTAGATTAAAGCCCGATAATGTTGACGCGATCGCACTGCTAGTTCTTCCATAATCTCATTCCAAGGTTCGATATCATCAAACCCCGTCCGCAGTAAACTAGCTTGAATCACAGCAGTGGTAATGGTTTCCAAATTGTACAAAGCTAAGTCCAGCAAGGAGTATTTGGAAGCCAAAACTTCCCCTTGTTCGGTAATCTTGATCCGCCCGTTAATACTGTGACCTGGTTGAGCCAAAATAGCCTCGTAAGCTGGGCCACCACCGCGTCCCACAGAACCGCCACGTCCGTGGAAAATCCGCAGATTCACGCCATACTCTTCTGCGATTGTTTGAAGTGATTTTTGAGCTTTGTGAATTTCCCAGTTGCTGCTTAAAAAACCAGAGTCTTTGTTGCTGTCAGAATACCCCAGCATCACTTCTTGTAAGTTAGGGGTGAGGGGTGAGGGGGAGGCAGGGGAGGAAGAATCGCTTTGTGCAGCTTCTGCTTTTATCTGTTCGTAGCCGCCTGCTAATAAAGCCCGATATAAGGGGAGTTGAAACAGTTGCTGCATGACGGTTCTTGAGCGTTGCAAGTCTTCTACTGTCTCAAATAGAGGCACAACTCGAATGGTTCCCACAGCTATGGCGGGGTCAAAAAGTCTGGCTTCTTTGGCTAAAAGCAACACTTCCAGCACGTCGCTAACTTCGCGGCACATACTGATAATGTAAGTGTGGCAGATATTGCCACCAAACTCTTGTTGCAGCGATCGCAAGATCCGGAAGGTTTCAATTACATCGTTGGTTTTTTCGGAAAATGGCAATTCTGCTGGAATCAACGGCCTGCGGGTTTGCAGTTCCCCTGTTAGCCAAGCGACTCTTTGTTGCTCACTAAGTTCGTTGTAAGGTTGGGGTAGTACTTGCAGATATTCCAGAATTTCATTGAGCGTATCGGAGTGGCGGGATGATTCTTGGCGGATATCCAACTCTGTTAGATTAAAGCCAAAAATTTCTACCTGACAAATCAGATTTTCTAGTTCCCGACAGCTTAAACCTGTTTCAGTTAAGTTGCGCTGAATCAACCGCAGTTCTGCTAAAAAATCGTTTCCCGAACGGTACATTGGGGTATCTTCATTTTTTGGCGTTTCCCGCTTAGACAAAGCTAAATTGCGATCGCGTGTATTTTCCAGCCGTTTCTGCACATAAGATAGCTTTAGCCGATAGGGTTCTTGCCGATAACGCAACGCCAGTGCGTCGTATACTTCGCTCAACTGAGACTGATCTAACTCTAGAGATTCCAGCAAGTCTGGTAAGACATCACTCCAGTGCATCGATACACTCAATAATTCAATCAGCTGCTTCACTGACTCGATATATCTTCCCAACACCATTTTGCGCTGATAGCAAGCTGTTTGCCAGGTGATTTCTGGTGTGACTGATGGGTTACCATCCCTGTCTGAACCTACCCAAGAGCCAAAACAGCAGAAGTTTTTGCTCGGTGGTTCCAGCCAAGGAAAGGTTTCAGCTAGAGTGTATTTGAAGCGTTTATAAAGTTCGGGAATGCCATCAAACAATACTTCTTGGAAGTAGTGCAAGGCATAATCTACTTCATCTAGTACCGAAGGTTTGAACTGGTGGAGTTCGTCTGTGCGCCACCAGAGGCGAATTTCTTCCAGCAGTTGTTCGCGTAAGTCTGCTACTTCCCAAGGATATCCTCCTCCTGAACTACCAGCACGGCTCTCCAAGGAATCTAGCTGTTGCAAGAGTTTTACCACCTGTCGCTGCTTATCCCGGATGGTATGACGGACAATTTCCGTTGGGTGAGCTGTAAAGACTAGGCGCACATCCAGTTGTGAAATTAGGCGTTGAATTTGCTGAGGCGGTACATTTAGCTTGAATAAATAAGGAAACAAGGCAGCAAAAGTCCCTTTGTGTTTGCCTTGCGCTTTGTCTGCCCAATTCTTTGTCAGCAAGTCTCCTACTAGTCCCCTCTTAACGGGTGCGTCGTCTTCTGTTTGGTTGGATGAATAGATAATATTGGGTAGGGTTTCTTGATCTGCTGGTTCTGTTTCTGCTTCAAAGCGACTCAATTGCTGCTTTTGTTCGTATTCCTGCTCTATGATGTTAATCAACTGAAAATACAGGGCGAAGGCACGAGCCGCTCGGATTGCTTCGTTGATATTCAGTTGTTCAATCAATTTTACGGCTGAGGAAGCTTGGTCATTTGTTGCTTGTCCTTCTGGCGAACACAGATCGCGCAACTGCCGCAACAAATCTACCATTTTTTGACCGCATTCTTGCCGCAGAACTGACTCCCACAATTCTTCTACTACCTGTAGACGATGCCGCAAAAATAATTCCGACGCCGGACATATATTTGCGGCTTGAGACAAAGAGTATAAAAGGGAACCCATATTCTCTATTCTTGATAAAGCTGATTACTGTTTACAGTTCTACGTTTTGCACCCAATGCCCAAGGTATTTTTCCGGAGCAAATAATCGTTTATAGTATGTTGTTTAACTTTTATCGAGTTCGTTATCGTCTGGAAAGTTAAGAATGGGTAAGCGATCGCCCCGAAATAATTCTTCACTGGCTTCCCCTATAGCTTCTAGTGCTCTGACAGTAGTTTTCTGTGTGGTGAGCAGCAGTAGTATAGACGCTGTACCTATTTGTAAAAGGAAAGATTGGGGAATGCTAAACAAAACCAAATTTAGTCCGGGGTTAGGTGAGGGCTGTTGGTTCACAGGAGGCATTGCTAATTCTCGATTATAGGAAGATGAGTAGAATAAACAAACGCAAAACTCAATATCAGTCCGACTTGCAACCGTACAAAACTATCTTTGCCCATTTTGCGAGCAATGAAGATGACAAAAGTGTTAAAAAAAAATGTCAGAGTGTGATAAATCTATGGATTCTAGTTTACAAGTGCAGGCACTGTCCCCCAATAATCGCTTCCTGTAAAGTTAACTTCGCATGAAAACAGTACTATTAGACAGCCAGCAATCCTTAGTGCAGTTGGTAAGCCAAGCAACAGGAATCAACACTTTTGGGGTGAAAGTCCGGTTGCGGGGAAACGACTTGCACATTCTTTGTGAAGGCACAGAATGTCCGCAACGTTGGCGCACTTTGTCTGACTTGCTGCGAGCATTACAGCAGACAGACTTGGATAGCCTCACAAGCGACGAACAACCCTCAATATACCAAGTATTTGTCTACGGCCGAAAGAAAGAGGAACAGCGCCCCCAATGGTGTCATCGGGTTTACTTGAATCAAATAGAACGGCATTTGGAGCAGGCGCAGCAAGCTCTGTTAGCAGACTCGGAAAAATCAAGACAACCTGGTGGGGCGCTGATTGTCTCTAACGAAAGTTTGGCACGCCAAGGACAGCCAGATGCTATTGCTCGTTATCTTAGCGAAACTTTGAGTACCTTGGGGGTGGCAGTACAGGTAAAGATTCGGAAATATCAGCGAAAACAGAATTCTCAGCCTCAAGAAAATCGCTTGTGGATATTTTGTCAGTCGAGCTATAGCCCCGATGCATCATTGCTCGCCGAACCAGTAGCCCAGAAGTTGCGTCATCTGAAACTTTCCGGCTACCAAGATGCCGTGATTGTTTCGCAAGTGAGCGGTGAGACTGCGCCCGATTGGCTGCTACGGATTGATCTGACGCCACCAGAGGTGATGCTCAAAGAATGGGCGCGTTGGGGAGATGTGCAAGCGATCGCCTGGCTATTAACTGAATTATTTTCCTCCTCAAAAATTGCTATACAAGCTTCTCTGCAAGAATCAACCCTACATATCTTTTGCACCCCGGCTTTTGACCCTTTAGAAACTGCCTCAGCGCCAGATAAAGCCCAATGCTTGGAGGCGATTTTACCACTATTAGAAGCGATCGCCCCCCAAGGTCTTCTCGCCGCCACTATATACGGACAAAAAACAGGCGAGAAGCAACCCGCTTGGATTGATTGGCTTTCTTTACCTGCTGCTACACATCCTGCCCTAGCTACATCACCGCTAGATTTGGCGACTACTGGTGACGGGCCAGCGATCGTTTTTTTACTGGAGCGTTTACTCAATCCTGACTTAGATTGGCGCTTATTGACAGGTGGTATTCGCGTACTCCTGCTTAACAAAGGTGATTTATTGCACATTATGTGTGACGCACCTGTTTGTCCAGCACGTAAACAAGTGGCAAGCAAAGTTGCTCAGTTTATGCGCCAGCTAAAACTTCCCGGCATTATGGGGGTGCGTGTTTACGGACGCCGTGCTGGTAATAAGGAACCTTTTTGGAACTATGGTGTTGATTTTGAGCATCGCCAACGGTTAGTACCAGAAGCAACCCCAGAATTTGCTGCCACTTCTGAATACGTTAGTGATCTAATCACCCCTGACGCAAACGAGCCAATTTTACGTCCTGACTTAACCACAGAGGAAGTTCAAAGTTTTGTTACGGGAGTAGCGCAAAATTGGCTAACAACGGCGAGTGCAACAGTGAAAAAATTCCTGTTGGCAAGCCAGTTATTTACAGAAAACAACCAGTCAGCGGATTCCAATTATGATAGCCAAGGACTTAAGACCGCTTTAGTCTGGGGGACGTTGGGATTATTGCTCACTCTTCAAACTGATTGGGTGTTGGGTCAAATTATTGCACGTACCATGCCGACTTCATCAACGGCTACCAGAATCTCGCCCACATCATCTTCTGAGCAAAAAGCATCGTTAACGTCTGGGAAAAATCAGAGTGAGAAAACGGCATTTTTAACCAACACTTCCAAGACAAAATCCCCTCAGAATGATAGTTCTGTATTCAATGCTTCTGAGTTCACTCAAACTAATGAAACTGAGGAAAGGAGTTTGGCAGCCGCACCACTTAAAGAAAAGGCAACTGCAACTGCTATCCTTTTAGCAGCGCGATCGCAAATGCCAAGTTTCAATGTCAGGCAGTTAGATGAGCAATTAGTGCTGTATAAACAGCGTCTGGCTAGAACTGGCACTCCACCAGATGTGTTGATTGTTGGCTCCTCCCGCGCCCTTAGGGGAGTAGATCCAGCAGCACTTTCTAAAGCTTTGGCAACTCAAGGTTATGCAAAAATTGACGTGTTTAACTTTGGTATTAACGGTGCTACCGCACAAGTTGTAGACTTCCTGCTCCGTGATGTTCTAGAACCATCGGAACTGCCTAAACTCATTCTCTGGGCAGATGGTGCCCGTGCTTTCAATAGTGGTCGCGAGGATATAACCTTTAAGTCGATCACTGCGTCAAATGGCTACAAACAGGCATTGCAGAAAAAACAGACAACTCCAAATACCAATGAGGTGAATAATTCCGCAAATTCTCCTGAGGAGCAAAAGACAAAAGCGGAACAAGAGGTTAGCAATTATCAAACGATTAATCAATGGTTAAATCAAGGACTAGCTGCTGTTTCTGCTAGCTACCAATACCGTGACCAGATTAAAAGTTTATTGCAAAAACAACTGAACTCATTGCCTTTAATTAGCGATCGCACTCAGACAGCCGCATCACAAACGCAGTCAACAACTGATAATTCAGACGAATTTACTTCTCAGCAAGCAGTTGACTTTGATGGCTTTCTACCTTTGTCTATTCGGTTCAACCCAGCTAGATACTATCAAAAACATCCCAAAGTTCCAGGAAATTACGATAACGACTATAAATCTTTCCAAATAGGAGGTGAACAAGATGCCGCATTCCAAGCTGTGCTTCAGTTTACCCAGTCACAGAAAATTTCCTTAGTGTTTATCAACACGCCTCTCACCGCAGAATATCTAGACCCAATACGCAAAAAATATGAGCAAGAATTTCAGCAATATATGTTGCGTATGGCGACTAGCCCCAACTTTATCTATCGTGATTTGAGCCAACAGTGGACAAAAACAAATGACTACTTTTCAGATCCTAGCCACCTCAACCGCTTCGGGGCATACGAAGTCTCGAAAAAGCTAGCTAACGATCCGATGATTCCCTGGCCAGCGAAGTGAGAAGAGGAGCAGGGGGAGCAGGGGAGCAGGCGGAGAATTCCTAACTCAGCACTCTTGACCCTTGTACAGACGCGATTAATCGCGTCTCTACCCTTGACCCTTGTACAGACGCGATTAATCGCGTCTCTACCCTTGACCCTTGTACAGACGCGATTAATCGCGTCTCTACCCTTGACTTGTACAGACGCGATTAATCGCGTCTCTACCCTTGACAAATGACAAATAACTAACAAATGAACTTTATATCAATTTTCTATGGGCTGTTCTTGCTAAGTGTACTGGGAATTTACTGGTCTTTAGCAACACAAAAATTGCGTTTGTGGACGCTGCTAATTGCTAGCCTTGTTTTCTATGCATCTTTGCATGTGCAGTACATACCATTACTACTAGCACTTACTTTTATCAATTTTCGTCTAGGACTGGAGATTGGGAAAAATACCTCACCAGGGCAACATACCCTTGACCATAAAATTTCTAATGAAGAGTGGCAATTTTCCCAAGGTGACTGGAATCTTCGCCGAATAAAGCTATTATGGTTGGGTGTAATTTTAAATGTTTTACTGTTATTAGGTTTCAAGTATTTCCCTCTTATATTCAAGTTTGTTTTTCATCTAGAAATCAACTCACCAGATAGCTCTTTTAAGTTTGTACCTTTGGGAATTTCATTTTTCACCTTTGAATGTATAGCCTATTTAGTAGATGTCTATCGCGGTGCTCCTGCTACTGATCAGTTTCTCAAATTTGCGACGTATAAATTATTCTTTGCCAAACTCATCTCAGGCCCAATTACTCGTTACCACAACCTAGCAATTCAATTCAATACACTGCACCTGCCCACTGCTGATAAAGTGACAGAGGCACTGTGGTTAATTGCTAGGGGTGCAGTCAAAAAAGGCGTTTTAGCAGACCAATTAGGGATTTTCGTTGATTTATGTTTTGGCAACCTGCAACGGGCGGGTAGTGGCGATCTCTGGTTAGGTATATTTGCTTATGGTTTGCAGTTATATTTGGATTTCAACGGTTACGTAGACATTGCCCGTGGTAGTGCTTTACTCTTCGGGTTGGTTCTGCCTGAAAATTTTGATTTTCCCTACTTCACCACCAGCATTGCGGAATTTTGGCGGCGCTGGCACATGACTTTGGGAGATTGGCTGCGTAACTATCTTTACTTTCCTTTGGGTGGTTCTCGACGCGGTTTAGCCCGCACCTGCTGGAATTTGTTGATTGTGATGTTGATTGCTGGTATTTGGCACGGATCAGCCTGGGGTTATGTCGTTTGGGGCGCATTCCACGGGTTAGCTTTAGCGGTTCATCGACTTACAGATGTTATGGGCGATCGCTTTGAGAAGCTAGAACAATTTTGGCAAAACCCTCTGGGTATATTTGTAGCTTGGTTGTTGACCCAACTGATGGTTTTTACCTCTTGGATCTGGTTTCGCTTACCTAACCTCCAAGACTCTTCTTTGGTAATTCGGCATCTTTGGGGTTATCCAGCTGATGGACAGTTTGCTCAAAAGGTCTATGTGGAAGCCTTGAATATGAGCCAATACCAACTCACCTGGGTGCTGCTAACTATAGCTGCTTTGATGGGTGTAGTCTATGTCTTTAATCGCAAATTAAAGTTAGAGTTCAACTGGCCTGTAAAGCTTGTCTTCGTGCCTATATGCCTCTATGCAGTTTGGTTATTAGCTCCTGAAGGCAGCTTACCCTATATATACTTTGATTTTTAATTAAATTTAAATAAATAGTTTAGAGACTATTTATAAAAAAATGTAAAGGCAGTTAATTAGGCGATCGCCTCATCTAAATTAAAGTAGGTTCGTTTAATTCGGAAACGGCTTTAAACAACTTGATCCACATAATATTTATCGCAGATAAACTTTACAGTTCTATGAGCTTGTTAAAGTATTCTGTTACAGAATATTAAGTCAGATGTCGTGTTCAAATAAATTCATGTAGACTCAAATACATAACAGGCAATCATTCATCTGCCTAATTCATTTTTAACAACCAATAGCACTCATAAAACAATGACTACAACCTTACAACAGCGCTCTGGCGCTAACGTATGGACGCGTTTTTGCGAGTGGATTACCAGCACCGATAACCGTATATACATCGGTTGGTTCGGCGTTCTGATGATTCCAACTCTGCTAGCCGCTACCACCTGCTTTATCATCGCTTTCATCGCTGCTCCTCCTGTGGACATTGATGGTATTCGTGAGCCAGTTGCAGGTTCTTTGATCTATGGAAACAACATCATCTCTGGTGCAGTTGTTCCTTCTTCTAACGCTATCGGCTTGCACTTCTACCCCATCTGGGAAGCAGCTTCCTTAGATGAGTGGTTGTACAACGGTGGCCCTTACCAATTAGTAGTATTCCACTTCTTGATTGGTTGTGCTTGCTATCTGGGTCGTCAGTGGGAATTGTCCTACCGCTTGGGTATGCGTCCTTGGATCTGTGTAGCTTACAGCGCACCTTTGGCTTCTGCTGCCGCAGTTCTCTTGGTTTACCCCATTGGTCAAGGTTCATTCTCCGATGGTATGCCCCTAGGTATCTCTGGAACCTTCAACTTCATGATCGTGTTCCAAGCAGAACACAACATCTTGATGCACCCCTTCCACATGTTAGGTGTGGCTGGTGTGTTCGGCGGTTCTTTGTTCAGTGCAATGCACGGTTCACTAGTAACAAGCTCCTTGGTTCGTGAAACCACCGAAACCGAATCTTTGAACTACGGTTACAAATTCGGTCAAGAAGAAGAAACCTACAACATCGTTGCAGCCCACGGCTACTTCGGTCGTTTAATCTTCCAATACGCATCATTCAACAACAGCCGTTCACTGCACTTCTTCTTAGCAGCGTGGCCTGTTGTCGGCATCTGGTTCACTGCCCTAGGTGTGAGCACGATGGCATTCAACCTGAACGGTTTCAACTTCAACCAATCCGTGATTGACTCTGAAGGTCGCGTCATCTCGACTTGGGCAGACGTAATCAACCGCGCTAACCTGGGTATGGAAGTAATGCACGAGCGCAACGCTCACAACTTCCCTCTAGATTTGGCTGCTGGTGATTTTGCTCCTGTTGCAATGACCGCTCCTGCTATCAACGGTTAATACTTAGTGCAGATGTTGCAATGCAGCATCTCTACGAAATCAAAAGTGTCCTCTGGAAACAGGGGACACTTTTTTGTTTGCGATCGCTATCGAAAAATAAGCCAAAAAAGTCAAAGAAATGAGTAAATGAGAATCAAGACGTTTGTTGCTTTGTAGTGAGAAAATACTATTGGTAGACTACAGACACTGGGCGATACTTCCTCAATATCATGGGCAACACTTTTGGGCATCTATTTCGCATCACTACTTTTGGCGAGTCTCACGGCGGTGGTGTGGGGGTTGTGATTGATGGTTGTCCTCCACAACTAGAAATTTCGGCTGAAGAAATTCAAGTAGAGCTAGATAGGAGACGTCCAGGACAAAGTAAAATTACGACTCCTCGGAAAGAAGCCGACTCATGCGAGATTTTATCTGGGGTATTTGAAGGAAAAACTTTGGGAACGCCCATAGCGATTTTGGTGCGGAACCAAGACACTCGTCCCCAAGACTACGACGAGATGGCACAGAAGTATCGCCCTTCTCACGCAGATGCGACTTATGATGCAAAATATGGCATTCGCAATTGGCAGGGTGGCGGTAGGTCGTCAGCGCGTGAGACAATTGGACGAGTAGCAGCAGGTGCGATCGCTAAAAAAATTCTCCGTCAAGTTGCTAATGTCGAAATAATCGGCTACGTCAAGCGCATCAAAGACTTAGAAGGCGTAGTTGATCCCAATACCGTCACCTTAGAACAAGTGGAAAGCAACATCGTCCGCTGTCCCGATGCTGAATGTGGCGATCGCATGATTGAATTAATTGAGCAAATTGGTAGACAAGGTGATTCTATCGGCGGTGTAGTGGAATGCGTGGCGCGGAATGTGCCGAAAGCTTTAGGTGAACCAGTATTTGATAAATTGGAAGCGGATATTGCTAAGGGTGTGATGTCTCTCCCTGCTAGCAAAGGTTTTGAAATTGGTTCAGGTTTTGCAGGAACGCTGTTAACAGGAATTGAGCACAACGACGAATATTATATTGATGAGCAGGGTGAAATTCGCACTGTAACTAACCGTTCTGGTGGTATTCAGGGGGGAATTTCCAACGGTGAAAATATCATTTTACGAGTTGCGTTTAAGCCGACAGCAACAATTAGAAAAGAGCAGAAGACAGTAACTCGTGAGGGTGAAGAAACGCTATTAGCAGCGAAAGGACGGCATGATCCTTGTGTGCTACCGCGTGCAGTCCCGATGGTTGAGGCGATGGTAGCTTTAGTTTTGTGCGATCATTTGTTACGGCATCATGGGCAGTGTAAGGTGTTGTAGAAAATAAACCTTGACTTGCAGCAAATATTTATTATTGAAGGGTGGGCATTTATTCGCTCTTTTTTACTGATATTGCTATGGTGACAGGTAACACATTTAAATAAGCAGGGCTATGGCTAGAGAACCTGACATTCCATATGCCAATCTTTTAAAAAAGTGCTGTAACTGCGATTTTAAATGTGGCTAGGGGAACGTTCTTAATTAACTAGAGGTAAAAATTATGAACATTCAACTTCAAGCGGAATCTGAGCAATTTATTCAAAGCCGAATTGCTACAGGTAGATATGAAAATGCTGAAGATGTTATTGCTAAAGCATTGAAACTACTGGAAGAATGGGAGAAGGGTTATCAGGAATGGGAAGAAGAAACCCAGAAAAAAATAGCTGTTGGGCTTGCTTCTATCGAACGTGGAGATGTAGTAAATGGTGAAATGGTGATAACGCGACTGGAAGAAAAATTACGCAAAGCGCGTGAGACTCAAGGCTAATGGAATACTTTCTTGCCAAAGAAGCCAGTCAAGATTTAGATGAAATTTTGGATTATTTTCTAGTTCGCAATATTAACGCAGGGGAACGATTTCTGAGGGGATTTAATAAGAAGTGCCAAAATATAGTTCAATTCCCGAATATAGGACGAAGTTACGCCAAGTTTGACCCCAGGCTTAGAGGAATACCTTTGGATGGCTACATTATTTTTTATCAAGTTTTTGAAGATAGTGTTGTGATTGTGCGGGTAGTTAGCGGTTATCGGGATTTAAACTCTATATTTGCAGATGTGGACGATGAGTAGATTTTTGAGTTGTCAGAAAATTTAGGTGATTTGACGCAAAACCAGAACTAGACGTGGTTTATTGGTTGTTTGTCGTTGGCAGAATAAATAGGTACAGTACCGGTTAAATAGGTATAGATTTAACACAACTAGAAAATTTACTTTCAGAAAATATTTATTCTTCTGGGGTGGGTATCTTACTCGCCCTTTTTTCTCTGTGTTGTTATAGTAGCGAATAACACATTTAGATAAGTGCGATCGCGGCTGCTATTAATATGGACAAAGAGTATCAAAATCGCTTAAAACACTTTATTGCGTTAAAGTCCAAATACCAAGCAACTAAATCTAACGATTCATCACCCTCTAGTCATCTGTATCTAATACTGCGTAAAGTTGATTTAGGAATTGAACTTATTGATTTAGAATTTAATTGGTTGAGAGAGTCTGAGCTTGAGGATACTTTAGAAGCTATCAAGCAAGAGCAGCAACATAAAGTACAAGAATTCGGAAATCTAGAATTTGAATTCTCCAAATTAAAGTCTAAGTACAAAGCCACAAATAATAACGTTTCCTGGCAATCTAGTCATCTGTATTTTATACTTTTGAAACTTGAGTCAGGAAATTTACTCACTGATTCAAATGTTAAATGGCTGAGAGCAAACGGTTTATATGAGACGAATAAAATCGCTCAAGAGGTTAAACGATTTACTCAACTTAAATCTAAATACAAAGCTACTGAATATCAAGACTCATATCCTGATAGTCCACTGTATCAAATACTAAAAAAATTAGAGGTGGCAGAACGTTTAAGTGATTCTGAATATAATTGGCTGATCAATAACAAACTTTTAGAAACAGTAGAAATTTTTAAACAACAAGAGTTAGTCAAAGAAGCTCAATTTGCTCAGTTAAGAGATAAATACCAAGCGAATAAACACCCTGATTTATCATTATCCAGTTCACTATATCCTATACTGCAAAATCTTGATGTAGAAAAGAATTTGAATAAGTCAGAAATCAACTGGCTAGAACAGCAAGGACTTAGCAAAACAATTACTATTGCTCAAGAATTGGAACAAACGCGAGAGTTTGCTGCCTTGAGAGCTAAGTATAAAGCAACTGAATATCAGGATTCATCGCCTAAGAGTCACTTATATAAAATTCTTAAAAGGCTTGAGTTGTCGAATCAGTTAGGTGAACAGGATATTAACTTCCTCAAAAAACGCAAGCTGACTGAGATTATAAAAATTGCAAATGAAAAATATGCTTCTACCCTAAAATTTAAGATAGATTCGGGAGAACTATTTAATGAGTCAGAAATTGAGTGGTTGAAAAATAATAGACGTGAAGATATCATTATTTTCGCTCAACAAAAGCACTTTGCAGCTTTGAAATCAAAATATGATGTTTTAGGCTATCAAGATAAATCACACACCAGTCTTTTATACACAATTTTGCAAAAGCTTGAGTTAAAAGAGCGACTTGAACCAACAGATGTTGCTTGGCTTCAGGAGAATAAAACTGAAGTGCCTCAAGCAACATATAGTCATTATAGGTGGCAAGAAGAACGTAAGTATCAAGAGACTAAATTATTATCTGGTGAGATTTTGATTGCATACCACACAATTGAAGCAAATTTCTATGAGCAGGAGTTTCAACGCACTGACAACAAATGGAACTTAGCAAATGCTAGTAGCCATTGGCGCAAAGCAGATGAACCAGAACAGGCATTGCATCTGACGAATAATTTGGAATTCGACAAAATCAAAGAAAATAAACTCAAGTCAGCTTTGCTAACTAGCAGAGGTGGAGCCTTTCGAGATATTGGAAAACTAGATAAAGCCGAAAATTGCGCTCGTCAAGCTATTAAGTATCAACCAAAAAGCCATCACCCTTACACTTTGATGGGAGCTATTTGTTTTGAACGGCATCAATATTCAGATGGTGAGTATTGGTTTCAAGAAGCAATCAAACGTGGGGCTAATCCTAGAGATATGGATTCTGAAATCAAGCGAGTAGTAAAAAATGCTAAGGATGAAAACAAGCGTCGGCAAGTGATAGAGTACCTGCTGAAAAAAGATTCACAGCGGTATGCTTGGGCTAAATCTTATCTCAAAAAGCCGAATGCAAAAGGCTAAATTATAAATTAAACTTTTATCAAAGAACTGATGAATAAACAAACAATGATTTGATGTAATCAAGTGTTACTCTAGCGTTACACTACAAATTACTTGATATGGTTGCATCGCAGGGATTTATTGACACTTTTAGGATTAGCTGCTGCCACAATAACCACAGTTTCTTTTTTACCACAAATGTTTAAAACGTGGCAAACAAAATCAGCCAAAGATGTTTCTTTAGTTACGCTGATTACATTCATGAGTGGAATTTTTTTGTGGTTAATTTATGGGATTTATCTCCAATCTTTACCGATCATTCTTGCTAACAGCGTGACGTTGGTTTTTAACTTCATTATTCTATGGCTTAAAATTAGATATAGATAAACCTGCCCTGCCTCTAACAAACACCTGTGACATCATCTGTATTTGACTCTGAACGTCTCTTATTCACCCCCACCACCCCTGACACTAACGCCATACCAGTCATTTTTGCTTTTCCCAATGAGTACAGCGTGGGTATCACCAGCCTCGGCTATCAAGTGGTGTGGGCAACTTTGGCAATGCGTGATGATGTACAGGTGAGTCGCTTGTTTACCGATAGTCATGAACAATTGCCTAGAAAACCGGAAATAGTCGGATTTTCTATTTCCTGGGAACTGGATTATGTGAATATCTTAAACTTACTGGAATCTTTGCAAATTCCCATTCGGGCAACTTCTCGCGATGATGCTCATCCGATAATTTTTGGTGGTGGCCCTGTTCTAACTGCTAACCCTGAACCTTTTGCAGATTTTTTTGATGTAATTTTGCTAGGAGACGGCGAAAAGCTGCTGGGAGATTTTATTGAAGCTTACAAAGAAGTCAGAAACGCTTCCAGACAAACTCAACTCAAAGCACTTGCACAAATACCAGGAATTTATGTTCCTAGTTTGTATGAAGTGGAATATCAAGCCTTAGATGGTGCAGTAAAATCCATTAAACCAATTTCCACAGAAGTTCCCGCCTTAGTGCAAAAACAGACTTACCGAGGTAATACTTTATCAGCATCAACGGTGGTTACAGAAAAGGCAGCGTGGGAAAATATTTACATGGTGGAAGTGGTAAGAAGTTGTCCAGAAATGTGCCGCTTCTGCATGGCGAGTTATCTCACCTTGCCTTTTAGAACTGCGAGTCTTGAAGGTTCGTTAATTCCAGCAATTGAAAGAGGTTTACAAGTTACAAATCGGTTAGGATTATTGGGAGCTTCTGTTACTCAACATCCAGAATTTGAAGCGTTACTGGATTATATTAGTCAACCAAAGTATGATCATGTCCGTTTGAGTATTGCTTCGGTGCGGACTAATACGGTAACAGTGCAGCTAGCCAAAACTTTAGCGCAACGAGACACGCGATCGCTTACTATTGCTGTAGAAAGTGGTTCAGAAAAAGTCCGGCAAATTATCAACAAAAAGCTAAATAATGATGAAATCATCCAAGCAGCAATAAATGCCAAAGCTGGTGGGTTAACAAGCTTGAAACTCTACGGGATGGCAGGAATTCCCGGTGAGGAGCCAGAGGATTTAGAGCAAACTGTGGCAATGATGCGTAGTATCAAAAAAGCTGCACCAGGATTGCGGTTAACCTTCGGATGCAGCACTTTTGTCCCCAAAGCACACACGCCATTTCAATGGTTGGGCGTGAATCGTCAAGCAGAAAAGCGCTTGCAGATGTTACAAAAGCAGCTAAAACCGCAAGGCATAGAATTTCGCCCAGAAAGCTATAATTGGTCGATTATACAAGCTTTGTTGTCGAGAGGCGATCGCCGACTTTCCCAGCTTCTCGAACTTACCCGCGACTTTGGCGACTCCTTGGGTAGTTACAAACGAGCTTTCAAACAACTCAAAGGACAAATCCCCGACTTAGATTTCTATGTCCACGCTGACTGGTCAACAGAGCAAGTATTACCCTGGAGTCACTTGCAAGGGCCTCTACCACAGTCTACACTACTAAAGCATTTGGCTGATGCTAAGAGTTATTTCAACTCATCCCCAAAGGAACTACTGCCATTAAATGTATAGCTGAAAACTTGATGCAATCAACTGCTGAGTATTACTGCGCCTTTTGTGGCGAACCGAACTTAACCTTTATTGATTTGAGTGCTGGGGGACAACAATCTTATGTAGAAGATTGTCAGGTTTGCTGTCACCCAAATATTTTGTATGTGCGCGTTGATGAAGACACGCTAGATATCGAGATTGATACCGAATACGAAGAATAAATCTTAAGTTTTTATTTCCATGCTGTACTTTAAATATTCCTCAGTAGTTAATGCGCCACCTGAAATAGTTTGGAAATTTCACGAAAGACCAGATATTTTGCAACTCTTGACTCCACCTTGGCAACCAGTTCAAGTAGTCCGTCGTGAGGGAGGACTTAACATAGGTGCTATCACAGAATTTCGCCTCTTCCTTGGGCCATTACCCTTGACTTGGTTAGCGCGTCACACTGAATACGAGAAATATCGCTTGTTTACCGATGAACAGATATCTGGCCCTTTTGAGACTTGGGTACATCGACATAAATTTGAACCAGAAAATGGCCAAACTAGGTTGACTGATGATATTTCCTTTTCTATGCCTGGTGGAGGAACAGTTGAATTTATCAGCGGTTGGTTAGTGCAAGCGCAATTAGAAGCTATGTTTCGCTACCGCCACTATATAACGAAACGGGAGTGCGAATCATGATAGAAAAATGCGCTAAAAAATAAAATTATTCACTTATCTTTATTCTTCAAGCCTTGTCGCGAAACCCATTTGATTAAACCAGGAAATAAGCGGTACAAACCTTGCGACACATTCGCAGAACCAACCATTACTTCCGACTTATTATTCTTAACTGCATCCCAAATGGCATTTGCAACGTCTTCAGGCTTCTCTACAACAGGAGTTTTTACCACACTGTTAAGCTGTTCGCGTCGATTTTGGGCATCTTGCTCATCCTTACCTCGAAAAATTGCTCGTTCCATTAAACTACTTTTGATCAAATTTGGGTAAATTCCACAAACATGAATTCCTTTTGGTTGTAATTCTGCTTGCAGCGCTTCTGTTAACCCTGTTACAGCAAACTTACTAGTACAATAGGCAACTAAATAGGGAGTAGGCACTTTGCCCCCGATGGAACTTAAATTAACGATAGTTCCACTTACTCGCTGGAGGAAATGAGGTAGAAAAGCATTAATTGTGTGGATATATCCCCATAAATTAGTATCTATAACCTGATGCCAATCGCTAAGAGAAAACTCTTCTACTGGGCCAGATGCAAAGATGCCTGCATTGTTCACCAGCACGTCGATATAGCCGTAATGCTCTAAAGCTTTTTGTGCCAATGTCTGTACCTGAGATGAATCTGTAACATCGCAAGTAACAGTCAATGGGGCTGCACGACCAAGACCTTGCACTTCTTGGGCTACAGCTTCCAAGCGGTCAGCTTGACGAGCTGTTAGTACGAGGTCATACCCTTGCCGAGCAAATAAAAGAGCTGTTGCTTTACCAATACCTTGCGAAGCACCTGTAATCAGAACTGTAGGGGACATACTTTAAGTTTGAAAAACGTTGTTTCCTATCTATATAGTCTGGGCAATAAAATTCAAAAAACCTTCTGACTTCCGTTAGATTTTTAATTGCAACTGGGAAAATTGCTGGCAAAAGTCAATACACGCCATGAGCACCATTTGTGTGTTAAAAAAGCCTCTACTTAATAGGCTAATAAAAAATTTATCAAACTTTTGTTGTATAACTATTTTCTGAACTTCCTTAAAATCTCATTCTTTAGAGTTGCTTGTACTTTAAAACTACAGACAGATAGCGCTAAATGGCTAGGCAAGTACTATGTAGGTGTAATTAAATTCTTAAGGAAACTTAACAATGGAACGTTATCCTACTGATGCAACTGAAACTGCATACAATGGCAAAGACCGCAATGCCGGTGACGTTGGTATTACTCCTCAGGCTGAGCTTTGGAACGGTCGCTTGGCTATGATCGGCTTTCTTGCTTACCTACTTTGGGATCTCAACGGCTATAGCGTAGTGCGGGATGTACTCCACCTCGTTTCCTACACTACCCATTAACAAGTGACTATCTTTGTTGCAAGTTTCACTGTTTACAAAGTACAACTTATAGGGCACTGGTTGCAGTAAATACCATGAATAACAGTGTCCTTACTTGTATCACCTGACCTTTTAATAGAAAACAGTTTTTGATATAGCGGTTGTATGTGTAATACTAATTAAAGTATCTTAACATTTCTACACAATTGTAAATTCCTGGTATCGTCTAGTGCAAAACACTGCTCACTAGTAGACTTAATCTGGCTAGTGGTTAGTGGTTTTTGTCATGACTATTTATATTTTAGAAATTTCACCTGAATGCTACGTGGAGTAAAAGCATGATTCTGTTAGAACAACCAGCCAGTAATCAAAGAAAAGTGACGCCAGTAATTAAAAGTAAATATCTATTTGAGGGACTTTTTATTGCTATTTTTATTATTAGCTTATGGGCTATTAGCCTGTTTTTTTTATTTTCCATTGACATCTCCAAGGTCAATTTTTTGATATTATTGCCCATCATACTTGGGCAAACATTTTTATATACGGGATTATTTATTACAGCTCATGATGCTATGCATGGGGTAGTTTTTCCTAAAAACCCAAAAATTAACCATTTTATTGGGTTACTGAGCCTATCTCTTTATGGTCTTTTACCATACCAAAAATTATTGAAGAAACATTGGTTACACCACCACAATCCAGCATGTGAAATAGACCCAGATTTCCATGATGGTAAACACAAAAATTTCTTTGCTTGGTTCTTTCATTTTATGAAAGGTTACTGGAGTTGGGGACAAATTATAGCTGTGACAATTATCTATAACGTTTTTAACTATGTACTCCATATACCTAGCGATAATCTAACTTACTTTTGGGTAATTCCTTCACTTTTAAGTTCTTTACAATTATTTTATTTTGGTACATTCCTACCCCATAGTGAGCCAGTAGGCGGTTATATTCAGCCTCATAATGCCAAAACTATTAACCGTCCAATTTGGTGGTCATTTATTACCTGCTATCATTTTGGCTACCACGAAGAACATCACGAATATCCCCATGTTCCTTGGTGGCAGCTACCAGTAATTTACAAAATGCTGAAATAATTGTTGTTAAACTAAATTGTAATTTCTGATTGGCGATCGCCTGTAATTACCTATTACCCATTAACAATTCTTCACCGCTGTTTAACGGTAGCGGCGGACGTAAGCAAAGATAAGCAAGTGGGCCGAGTAGCGGGACAAATGCCACTGTCCAAAACAGTTGAGGATTATTCCAGCCACGACGAGCCATATCATCTCCAATAACTGTGGGGAATAAAAGGCAAAAAAGGCAGAATGCCAAGCTCATGCCATGAATAAAGCGATCGCTCTTAAACTGCTGCACAAAATCTCCCCAATCACCCAAGCTCAAAGCATAGACAAGCAAGACAATAGTGCTAAAACTTAAGGCAATACCAAAAAACCGAGAATCTAGCAGTTGCAAAAAAGTATCCTTTTGTCCAGAAAATTTTTGATTTGGTTCACGAAAAGCCAAATACGGTAAAAGACCAAGCACACCTGACCCCACTGATGCTAAGGCAAAAGGCCAGAAAGGAATCCATTGCATCCTACCATCAAAGAACAGCAGACCACTATAAATTAGTAGCCAGATACCCACAAGAGAGAATAAGGACAGAATAATTGGATTTATATCAGCCCATTGAAGAGTGAATATTTTTGTCAGCAGACTTAATGTTTCCTCTAAGTGTAGTGGCGGTGCCAACAGAATAATGTAGGCTATAAATCCAGCCCATGCTAACCACAATCCGAGTTTTCTCGTCATAATCTTGAGATGGTATACATTTAATTTGCATCACAAAAGCGATTAATCACTTATTCATTATTAGTGAACTGCTATATTTTGTTCAATCGGTTTTAATTTTTAATTTTTTAGTTTGCTACTGGTTGTCGCTGGCTGGGTATCGCCTCTGCACCCACTTCTGGTAAAGGTGGACGCACACACAAATAAATTAATGGGCCGAATAGCGGGAGCAATACTATTAACCAGAAAAACTGCGGCTTTTTCCAATTGCGACGTGCCATATCATCTCCCAGCAATGCGGTAAATAATAGACAAAGTAAGCAAAAATCTATGCTCATCACATGGATGAAGCGATCAGTTTGCCACTGTTGCACAAAGTTACTCCAATCTCCTGCTCGCAAACCATAGGTAACTAGAATAACCGTAGTTACTGTCAGGACAATAGCCGTCACGCGAGAATCTAGTAGCTTGATAAAGATATTCTTTTTACCAACAAATTGTTTATTTGGTTCCCTTAAAGCTAAATAAGGTAACAGGGCAAATGCCCCGACTGCAAAAGAGGCGGTAGCAAATGGCCAAGCAGGTATTTTTTGCCCTCTACCATCTATAAATACAACTGCGCTGTAGATTACAGGCCAAATGCCCATGAGGTTAAATAATGCTACTACTAGAGGGTTAATGCCTTGCCACTGACCAGTAGAAAGGTTTTTAATTAACTCAAATGTATCGGGTTGATTGGGAGGAGCCAGAAGAAAAGCATAGGTAATAAGTCCCAGCCATAACGCGCCAAAGGCAATTTTTCTCACCATGATTACAGTCAATTAGTATTACTTATTAATTTTGTCAACACGAATCAATCGCGTTATCTGCGTACGATAGTTTTATTCAGTGGCGATCGCCTGAAGGCGATTAATCTTTAGGGATTGAAAAACTGAAAGCTTCTGATAGATAATCCGCAGCAGATGCTACGACAGCGATCGCACTTTCATAATCTAGGCGTGTTGGCCCCAAAACTCCCACACTTCCTACTGGTATCGAACCTCGGCGATAAGTGGAAGAAATCAAGGTGCAGGTGCGTATCGGTTCTAATGGGTTTTCTGCACCAATGCGAACCGTTACCCGTGGCTTGCCTATATCCTCCACCTCTGGCTCCTCAAATATTAATCGCCACAGTTGGTCTTGTTCTTCTTCCAGCAGGTGGATAATTGTTTGCACTTGCTGAAGTTGAGAAAATTCTGGCTGGCGCAAAACTTCTGCCACACCCCGAACCATAATTTGTGTAGCAGTAGGTGCAACAGTTCGACGGGTTAATTCTGCAACTGAATTCTTTAAAAATTCCCCATAGCGTTGGAACTCCCGATCCAATTGACTCCAATCGAGATAGGCTAATTCTAAAAGACTTCGCCCCCGCAAGTGGCTATTCAAAAAGTTAGAAACAATCTGTAATTCGCGATCAACTACTTCAGCATCACGTTGTGTTTCTTCCGGTACTGACGGCAAATCCATCAACCGAGAATGCGTCTCATAGCCATCTGTCACCACAATTAGCATGATCCGCCCCGCTTCAATTTGCACTAATTGCAGATGTCGCAACAGCGCTGTAGTGGTTTGTGGCATAGTAATCAAGCTAATACAACCACTCAAAGTTGCTAAAATTTGCGCGGCTCCTTGCAGTAGGGTTTCTAAACTCCAATCTTCCCACTGAAGGCGCTTTTGCAATGCCACCTCTACCTCTCGCCCTAAACTTTCCGTTCGCCTCTGGTCTCGCAGAGAAGGTGTAATTAACTGGTCAACATAAATACGATAGCCAGAGTCCGAAGGTATGCGTCCCGCAGAAGCGTGTGGTTGATAAAGTAACCCAGACTTTTCTAAAACCCCCATCACATTGCGAATTGTGGCTGAGCTAACACCCAGGTCGTACTCCTCGACCAAAGCTTTTGAACCAACAGGCTCTGCTGTAGCAATATAGTGTCGGACCGTTGCCCAAAGTATATGCTGTTGTCGATTTGTCAACTGGACTTCCATAGGATATGTTTTGCTGAAGGCAAACTTTAAATCAAACGCTGAAGGCAAACTTTAAATCAAACGCTGAAGGCAGACTTTATCAAACGCTGAAAAAATTTGTGGATTTGACCGTAAAAAGAGATTATTAATAATTAATTAAGATAGCAAGTTACTTAATTATATTGTGACAAATAACTTGAAAGTTTACGTCCAGCATTTTTTGAGATTGCGCTCTAAATAGAGTCTAATTTTTGCTGTAAAGACTGTTGGTTTATAGCTATATTCTAACCGTATTTTTGCATAATTATAAGTTTATAAAAGTAGTATTAGATACGTATTGATTTGCAACTTGCTAATGTATTTGCGTCGAAAGTTTCCTGAGTATATACACAGTGCCAAAAGTGACAAGTTTTCCCAACAAGACCCTAAACTTATGTACTGCTGTGTTCACGATAGCAAAAGCCAGCTGGAAGGGTAAGTCCCAGCTGAGTAATGCATAGTTCAGAAGATTAAGTGCTAATACTGGGGAACTGAAGAGTCAACCAATATGGAGTAGGCACTAATGCCGCCCGCAACATTTTTAACATTTGTAAATCCTTGAGCAATTAACCACTGGCACATTTGGGCAGAGCGGATGCCGTGGTGACATAGCACAAGAGTTTCAGCTTGGGGATTGAAGAGGGTAGGCACTTGATCACCCCATTCGGCAAATTCGCTCAAAGGTAAGTTGACAAAGCCCTCAATATTAGCGATCGCCAATTCTTGTGGTTCACGCACATCCACTAGCTGAATACCTGGCTCATCGACAGATAGACGTTGTGCTAGTTCCTCTACACTGATTTGACCAAAAGTTTTCCCTGTCATGAGGTTTTTGTAAACAATCCTATATTATTTATGGTGACAGAAAACCTTTAATCTAGCATGAGCATCCATTTTGAAGAGGATGTGTCTGCTTGCCTCACAATTTAAGTGAACTGTATTGATTTACAAGCACGCTTTCCATCCGAGTCGCAATCTGCTTAAACCGTATTTCATCCCGCCGCCTAATCGAAATGGTATGACACTTCTGGGCGGTTTAGTTAAATTGCTGTAAACCTTCGCGTTTTATAGGTCTAATGTGAACAGGCAAAGCTCATTCTTTAGTTTCCTAGTCGCTGGTGCGATCGCGCTACTAGTGATTGTTCTCGCCGGCTTTTACTGGTTTTTGGCCAAAAATCCGGTTAATCTCATCGCCTCTACCTCCCAACCAGGCGCTGCTATATTTATATCCAAACTTGCCCCTGTTACGGCGTCATTACTGGTGAATCCAGACCGTTTACAGGCGTTGGAGCGTGAAGATGAACTGTCTAAGCTCAAAACTAGTTTATTGGCTAAGAGTCGCATAGATTACAAACAAGATATTCAGCCCTGGCTAGGGGACGAAATTACACTGGCTATCACCACCTTAGATATTGATCGCGATCCAGAAAATGGACAGCAGCCAGGGTATCTGATGGCATTAGCAACCAAGCAACCAGAGAAAAGCCGCGAGTTTGTTGAGTTGTTGTTTTCCAAACGGGCATTAGCTGGGGCAAATTTAGCCGTTGAGCAATATAAGGGCGTGAAGCTGATTTATGACAATTCTCAACCAGAGCAGGACTTGCTTACCGGTGCAGTTGTCGGCGAAGGCTTTGTATTGTTTGCCAACAATCCTAAAGTGCTGCGAGAAGCCATCAATAACGTCCAAGCTCCAGATCTAAATTTGACCAGCTCCCCCGAATATCAAAAAGCTACCAAACAAGTGTCTAAAGGTAGTTTAGCTGTAGCCTTCCTAAATCTTCCCCTGGTGGCAAAATGGCAAGGGTTAGAAATATCAGAACAAACCTATGACAGCGAAATTATTTCCTTAGCTTTGAACCCCAAAGGCTTACTAGCAGAAACCACCTTTTTGACTTCAGCAGAAATCGTCCCTGCGTCCCCGCCACTGTCTAAACCTGTAGGAGCATTGCAGTATATTCCAGCGTCAGCAGGTTTAGCAATTTCCGGCTCAAATTTGAGCAATTTGGGTAACAGCGAGCTGGCTAAACTCTGGAGACAAGCCACAGCAACCATATACGGTTCTGGGGAAGATGTAATTTCTTCTTCGGTAAAACCATTGGCGGATGTTCAACAACGCTGGGGCGTAAACTTGCCAGAAGATATTTTCAGCTGGGTACAAGGAGAATACGCCCTAGCATTGTTACCGCAAGAGCAAGCAACTCCCCATTGGATTTTTGCGGTGGAAAAGACTGAAGGTGTACAACAAGGCATTGATCATTTGGATGCGATCGCCTCATCAAAAGGACTCAGCATTAGTCCCCTCACCTTAGGTAAACAAAAAATCTCTGCTTGGACAGAGTTAATCACTGCTACTAAACAAGCCGATGCCAAAGAGCGACCATCATTGAGCATCGAGGCGAAAGTGCAGGGAGTACATACAACTCTAGGAAATTACGAAATTTTCGCTTCTGACCTAGAGACGATGGATGAAGTCCTCACAGCTAAGGACAATTCCTTAATTAACAATCCCAATTTCCAAGATAGTATTGCTGCCATTCCCAAACAAAACCAAGGCTATATTTATCTCGACTGGTTAAAGAGCCAGAATCTATTAGAGCGTCAGCTACCGATTTTGAAACTGGTAGAAGTATTAGGCAAACCATTTTTCAACAACCTGCGATCGCTCACAGTTAGTAGTTATGGAACTGACACGCGATCGCTCAAAGGCGGCGTCTTCTTCCAACTCCATCACTCATAAAGCAAAGGGAGACAGGATACAGGGGGTATTTCTTCCCCCTCTGCTACCCTGCTCCCCTAACCTGCAAAAACCTTAACTATGCCACATTTTAATGTGCCACACGTACTGAAATTGTACGGGTTTTTTCAAAATAAAATATGTATATATAATCACTATAAAAGCCTGTTGGAGGGCTACCATGAAGTACCGTCGCCCCCGACTTAAGTTCCGTAGTGGCTGGTTATTGGCTATACTTACCGCCATAACAGCTACCCCCGTAATAGCGGAAGAAACAGCAAATTTTGGCACATTCAGTCTGTCGCAAGGCTTTGAAGTAGCAAAAGGAATAGTGGAAGGGTATACAAGTGGTTCTTACTCCTTATCTGCCATTAGCAACCGCGATCAGCATAGGAACGCCTGCATTGGCTTTGCTGATCCCACCCCAGATCACATCATGATACTGAAAAAAGACTTTCCCCGTTTGAAAATACAAGTCAACAGTGATCGGTACGACACCACTTTACTTATCCAAGGGCCAGGGAAAACAACAATTCGTTGTGGTGATGACACTGGTAAAAGCAAAGATGCCAGCGTTGACGACAGCAACTGGAAAAGTGGCACTTATCGGATTTGGGTAGGTACATTTAATCCTGGGGTTAAGCGTAACTATACTCTGACAGTGCAGCAGCCATAGAGTGGGGGCAGAGGAGCAGAGGGTGAGAATAAATACTAATTCCCCATTCCCCATTCCCCATTCCCCAATCCCCATTCCCCATTCCCCATTCCCCAATCCCACCTTTTAGAGATAACACCTGGGACGATAATATGGGAGAGTAGCTCGTTTTGCTTTCCGAGGGTACTATCTCGTGCTATCTACTCTGCGTGCTGACATTCGCATCATCTTTGAACGTGATCCAGCTGCCCGTAATTGGTTGGAAGTTTTGTTTTGTTACCCCGGTTTGCAAGCCTTATTGTTCCATCGGCTAGCTCACTGGCTTTATGATATTGGTCTTCCCTTTATCCCCCGCCTGATTTCTCACATAGCTCGGTTTTTAACTGGAATTGAAATCCACCCAGGCGCAACAATTGGGCATGGCGTGTTTATTGACCACGGTATGGGTGTGGTCATTGGTGAAACTGCGATCGTGGGCGACTATGCCCTGATTTATCAAGGTGTCACCCTTGGAGGAACTGGTAAACAAAGCGGCAAACGCCATCCCACTTTGGGCGAAAATGTCGTAGTCGGAGCCGGAGCGAAGGTGTTGGGCAATATCCAAATTGGCAATAATGTCCGCATTGGTGCTGGGTCAGTTGTGCTGAGAGATGTGCCTACTGACTGTACTGTAGTGGGTGTACCTGGTCGTATTGTTTACCGTTCTGGAGTACGGGTTGCTCCTTTAGAACACAACAACTTACCAGATTCGGAAGCCGAAGTGATTCGCGCTTTAGTCAACCGTATTGAGTTGCTGGAAGAGCAAATACAAACTTTACAGCGCACCCATTCTTCAGAAAAAACTCCTGTTTTAGTGGGTAATTTAGCAGATCAAGAAGATGAGTCAGCAAAAGACACTCGCTGGTGTAACCTCAAAGATAAGGCAATCCAGCAATTTTTAGATGGTGCTGGTATTTAGTCAAGGGTAGAGACGCGATTAATCGCGTCTGTACAAGGGTCAAAAATTTTTGGACTATTGATACTATCTGTCTGTGGATTTTTTGACTTTTGACTACTAAATCACGGATTAATCGCTTGGCTAGACCACTCTTGATCGTCGTTGCGGCAATAAAGCCATCGATTTTGTGGTTCGCCGCGTAATTCTAAGTGATCTACCTGCATCGGTTCGAGTAGCAGTAGGCAAAAATTAGGGACTGGTTGAGCGGGATCGGGTGGCGGTGGTTCAAAGGCTGCTTTTTCCTCTCTAGGTCTACCAGGATGGGGCCAAGCAAACTGTAAACGCGCTGCATCACTCAGTTCCTGCCAACTAGTGATGCGGGCAAGGTGAGAATCATTATCGCCTATTAGAGTCAAGCATCCAGTGATACGGAATTGCTCTCGTGTATTGGGGAAATACCAGCAAGCTTCTGCCCAAGATTGCTGATGAATCTGTTCAATTTTGTCGCTGCGGGCGTCAGTGATAAATTTTAGCTGGTTAGTATCTTCCAGAAAGCCGCGAAAGACCAGGGTACGATTAGCAGGACGACCATCTGCCCGCACCGTTGCTAGTTGCAGATAACGGGCATAAACAAGGCTACGGTTTTGATGGAGGGCACGGGCGATCGCGCTTCGCCAAGGAGCAAGAGACATATTAATTCATAATTCGTAATAGTGCTTCCAGATGCGCTCTTCTGTAGGTAATTCGTAATTACAGCACGGAAAGATTTTTTGTCTCACGCAGAGGCGCACAGAAGAACCGGAGAGTGTTTTATAAATAAATGAAAATTGCTGTAATGAGTCTTTGATACTCGCGGATGAGTCTTTGAGCTTTGTTCGTGAACCTCAGAGCTTTGTTGATGAACCTTGGGGCTTCGTTGATGAACTTTGCCAGCTATTCAGGTGAGAGAATCTGGATCTACACCGAGCGATCGCAATCTTTCTGCTAGTAAATTAGCACGTTCTTCTGATGTTAAAAAACGTTTTCCTTCCGCCTTATACCAATACAACCATTCACGCGTAATGCCTAAATAAGTTCCTCGTTCTATACCAATTCCTAAACCAATTTCTGGTAGCCAAACGGGATTACCATCATGTAATTCATAAGCGTTATTAATTAATTTGTATACTTCTAAACGTGGCTTACGACGACGAAATGGGTTGTAGACTACATAATACAAAAACCCTAACCTTGCATACTCTGCTTTTTTGGTCGAATACTCACCGCGATATGTCTGAGATACTACTTCCAGTGCTAATATCGGTAGTTTCTTCTCTTCCCAAAGCACATAACTGGGACGGAGGTTTTCATCATAAAATCGCTCTACTCCCAGACTCAAAAACCCATCTGGGACTATTGGTGGTAAGTCTGGATCATAATAAACACCCATATCAACGCCAAAAAACCAATCCATACGTTCTGGCCAAGCCATTGCCAGAAGCGCTTTAAGTAAACCGGGAATCAAATCTTGTAATTCATTATCCACAGGGGTATCATCAGAGTCTGGCAGTTCCTCAGAAGAGGGCAAGCAAGCTAATGGATCGTACTCTAACATGATCGATTTCCCGTTTCTCTGAATAATCCGATCATAGGTGTAGTTATCAAGTCCTGTCTTTCCACTAGCCCATATCCATCACGTTTAGTAAATTTGCAATTAAGCCGATTATGCTCAATCAAGTAATTTGCTGATCATATACGAGTGAGGCGCAGCCCGTCGTAGACATCGCTTATCTTTTATTTTCCTAAAACAATGCAGCGAACTGAGCAATATCTAGGACAAGCGTAGCTGTAGCACTTTGCTTGTAGAAGTGAAAATCAGCATTAACAATAACAGTCTAGAGAAAATTTACTTATAACTTAATACGTGCTAATTAAAACTCATTATTGAGATTCTACCCAAGAGTGATGATAATTATACATCATAAATTTCTGTTGCAATTAGTACAACCTAGGGCTAGCGTAAAGTGGACAATTTGACAATCTGTGATCCTAAATCTACTTGGCGTATAGTCTTGTATCTATCCGCATGTAACAAGACTTGATTTATGGTTCGAGAGCTTGAACAAAAAATTATTATCATGTCTACTAATTCCACAAACGTCCCGCCACCACCTGGAGCAGGAGGTTTAATACCTATACTGAGTTATGGAGGGGTTGCAGTAGCGGTTATTATTGCGATGGCTTTGTTTGCCCAAATCCAGCTAAAGTCAATCACCGATTTGCTGAAAGTGGTAAATAAAAATAAAAAGTAACTTACTGAAAGAATGGAAGCAATTGCTTATACTGCCAGCTAATTTTAAAGTATGAAGCGAGCCTCCCAGATCTGGGCAAAGCTTACGCTTGGCAGAGTGACCCAAGTTGCTTTAAAAAGCGATAATTAGCTTATAAATGACGGTATGTGAATTTTCCCCATACCCTCATTGCTCAATTGCTCAAATACTGTTCCTAATTCCAACTCAGTATAGACACTTCCGCAAGAGAAAAAGACATTATACACTATAAACTTTTGTTGCAATTAGTACAGCATAGAGGTAGCGTAAAGTGGACAATTTGACAAGCTTTGATCCTAAATCTACTTGGCGTATAGTCTTATATCTATCCGCATGAAACAAGACTTGATTTATGGTTCGAGAGCTTGAACGAAAACGCCAAAGTGCAAAGTTTCCAGAAACTGCCCCAGCTGCTAATCCTGTATTTTTTAGAACCTATAGCCGCCGTACAGCGGCAGGGTTGAGGGAAACATGGGATGAGGTATGCGATCGCACCCTAACTGGCTTAATCAAGTTAGGGAAACTACGCCCAGAAGAAGTTGCCATACTAGAGCAAATGCAACACAACTTGAAAGCTCTACCCAGTGGGCGCTGGTTATGGGTTGGTGGTACAGACTGGGTAACTAAGCCAAAGAATTTTTCTGGGGCTTATAATTGCACCTCGACTAATCTAGAAGACTGGAGTGCCTTCGGATTGATGATGGATCTGGCAATGATGGGTTGTGGTACTGGAGCCGTCCTAGAACCACAATATATTAACCAGTTGCCTCCCATCCGCAATCACCTAAATGTCACTGTACAAGGTGAAATTGGTAGCACGTCTAAACAAGTCCGTCGTGAATATACTGAAACCCATATAGAAGGCAACAGCGTCACTATTTACGTTGGAGATAGCCGTGAAGGTTGGGTTAAATCATATCAAACTCTGTTGGAACTCTCTACTGATGAACAATTTGCCACGGTAGAGACACAAAATTTTGCGTCCCTACAAGTATTAGTCGATCTCAGCGACGTACGTAAAGCAGGAGAAACTCTTAACGGCTTTGGAGGAGTTGCTAATCCTGTTAAATTGCCTGGACTTTATCAGCGTTGTGCATCCATTCTCAATAGAGCTGTAGGAAGACAATTAAATTCCGTTGAATGCTGTCTATTGATTGATCAGGGTGCCGTAACAATTGTTGCAGGCAACATCCGAAGGAGTGCGGGAATGCGTCAGTTTACTGCTGACGATCAACAAGCAGCCACTGCTAAAGATAACTTATGGCAGCAGGATGAAAATGGCAACTGGCGAATTGATCCAGAGCGTGATGCTCTGAGGATGGCAAATCATACTAGAGTTTTTCACCGCAAACCGACATTAGAAGAATGTCTAGATGCTGTCCGCAAACAGTATTACAGTGGTGAGGGAGCTATTCAATGGGCTGGTGAAGCTGTAGCTAGAGCGAACATTGATTTGCTGTCAACCCCAGCATTGAAAGTAGAATTTTTGCAATCTTATGAACAAGGGAAAGCAAAACAGTGGTTGCAGGAACGCTATCCCAATCTTGATGCTAATGAGCTAGAACATCGTTTGGCTCGTTACGGGCTGAATCCGTGTGGTAAGTAATTTTGCCTCACGTTAAACACCGGAGAAAATCGGTGAACCCTGCGATTGGGAATACCGAGGTAATCAGAGAGATTAAAGCATCTTTGACACCGTACAGACTAGAGAGTGAACCTTTTTACAATTTCAAATAAATGTGAACTGTAAAAAGAATATAATCTGGGTTTTACCCCCGTTTTTAAGAACGGCTCCACGAGTCTCCGGCTACTGATGATACTTTTAATCTTTAGTAGAAAATATAGTCGGATCTACGAGGAATTAAGAACTCGTAGAACTAGAGGATAAAAAGCCTCTAGGGTAACAAAAATGGAAATTATTGGCAGCAACTTCCATTGCAATTTGTCAGAAGTCCACCTCAATCAAATAGACCCATATAATTACAAAGAACAAGAGGAGGCTTTCACTGCTGGGGCGCTATCTGTAGCAGCACTTTTGAATCATAAATTTCTAGAACCTCGGTACCAGTACAGCCGTGAATTAGACCCAATTGTGGGGGTTTCTTTCACAGGTTTATTTGATTTCTTTGTCCACGCTTTTGGCGTTGATTGGCTACGCTGGTGGGCAGAAGGAAGACCTGCAACTGCACAAGGATTAACCTTTAAGCGCCAAGAAGAGAAATACTTAAATTCCTGGAGAGATACTGTGCATCGGGTAGTTTGGGATTATTGCGATCGCCATAATCTCAAACGTCCAAATCGCTGCACTACAGTCCAACCTAGTGGGACTAAAGCTTTATTAACTAATGCTAGTTCAGGATGGCATCCCCCCAAAGCGCAAAGATTTATCCGACGGATCACCTTCGGTAAAAATGACCCGGTAGCCTTAGCTTGTATCGACTATGGTTACAATGTCATTCCCTCTCAATCTGATAAAGATGAACAGGGTAATTTGCTCAACGATCCCTTTGATCCACGAGTTAGTGAATGGCTGGTGGAAATCCCCGTTTCTGTAGCTTGGGCTGATTTATCAGGGGCTGATGAAGTTGATGTTTCTCAGTTTTCAGTTTTAGCTCAATTCGATTTTGTTCTTCAGGCTCAGCGTTATTACGTCACTCATAATACATCTGCTACATTGGAACTGCGTTCTGACGAAATAGAGAGCCTTGGAGAGCGTATCTATGAAGCTATCCAAAATGATGAAGGATATATTTCCGCAGCTCTTTTAGCCCGTTTTGATGATTTACAATCATTCCCACGTTTGCCGTTTGAACCAATAGACAAACTCACTTACGAGCGCTTAAATCAAGAAGTGAAAGCACGCCGTAAAACTGATGATTTTTGTGCAGTGTTAAGTCGCTATGATTTAGGCGAATTGTCAGAAGCCGGGCCTAGTGGCTGTGATTCTGATAAGTGTATGTTTCCCGATCAACAACCAACTTCATAAGGCGAAATGACTATCAACTAAGGATAGACATTGTTCATTTATTACAATGAAAAGCAGTGGTTTAATATGAAATAAAACCACTGCTTTTTATATTATTGAAGTTTTGACCAAGTAATGGCAAAATAAGTAGGTAGGTTGAACTAAATATAAAACAGCTTGAATATTAATGTCCTTAACCTGCAAGAAACTTCTACAAAATTATACTCAAGCTTGGCACGAAGCTACTGTGCATCCCTTCCTTGAGCAGTGCAAATCAGGTACTATTCAGCCCCAGCAATTTAATACATGGCTGGTGCAAGATTATATTTTTGTTGTAGACTTCACTAGGATGGTGGGACGAATCCTGGCAATCGCCCCTCCGAACCATTTTGATATCATACTCACCGGATTGAGCGCGCTTCAAGATGAACTGAATTGGTTCAAAAAGAAAGCAGCCGAGCGACAGCTTGATCTCGATACTGACAAGCAACCAACTTGCAGACAATACTGTGACTATATGCACAGCCTTAGAGAAATGTCCTATCCAGTTCAAGCCACTGCATTTTGGGCAATTGAGTTTGCTTACAATCAAGGTTGGCAATTGCCTGGTGCCATGCCTAAGCCGTACACTGAGTTTGCAGACCGATGGGGAAATACAAGTTTTACAGAATATGTAAAACATTTACAACAGCAAGCAGATTCAGTGCTAGAAACTTCACCCGATAATATTCAACATCAAGCAGAAGAAGCCTTCTTAAAGGTCGCAAGATTTGAAAAAGATTTTTGGCAAATGGCTTATAAACAAAACTTATAAATAGTATTTCTTGTTACACTCAACCCTACAGGTTTCGACAGGTTACGATCAATTAAGAACTAATAATTTTTGACAGCAGTGCTAGGAGAATCTTAATGTTCATTGATGAATTGTCACCGATATTCAAAGAATTGACTCAGCACCCAGTCTCATTTCTGGGTGGGTTATTCTCTGGTGTACTTCGACTCAACCTTGCAGACGATCCCGTCAAAGGTTGGCTAGATCAACAGATCCGCTCCAACAGTTATACCACCATAGCTGGGGTACATAATGGCAAAGCCACTAGTCCTCAGCAAATTTCAATTGAATAAATTTTTAGGTAATCTCAAATTCGGTTAATCATTCTGCTAAACCGAACCACCTTACGCCTCCTATTTTCTACTTTCCCTCTTTTGTCAAGGGAAATGGTATTAGGAGGGTGAGATATTTTAATTAGTCCCACCTAGAAAGCCTACTGCTTCTTAGGTGGGACTAATTGCTGGTAGCAAAGAAAACAAATCTAGCAATTAAGAAAATATACTCTTTGAATTAAGAAACCTGCAATTCTAGGTTCAGCAAGTGTCAAAGAGGGTAATTATACATATTTGATAATCAGCAATTTTAACAAACTTATTGTATAAAATAAACAAAAAATTGACACTGTTATATAGTATATAAAAACGACTAATTGTATGTTATGAGAGTTTGTAAAATCTCATACTTTGAAAAACGTCACAGTCAGTTATTATATGAGCGTATGCGTAAGTTTAGCATGGCAGTTGCTTACGGGGGAAACCACGCCACTTGCTCATGGGATAAACCCCTGTCCCCGCAGTGGCTCCCCAATAGCTACGGACTACCATCACCAGGCAACTGTCCTGTGCAACGCACTGCCTCCAGATGGCACATTTAATTGTAGATAATGCCGCCTGATTGGTTACTCCTCCACAACATTTACAGATGGCGAATGCTGTAAAGGAGACTATGCAATATTTGCAATTTTGTTAAATCTGTTTTTCAGCTAAACTAATTGCTCTTTGTTGAAAATTACGTGATCCCACATGACTATTTACGTTGGAAACCTCTCTTACAGCGCTACTGAAGCTGACTTAAAAGCCGTATTTGCAGACTACGGCGAGGTTAAAAGAGTTGTCTTGCCTACTGACCGTGAAACTAGCAGAATGCGTGGCTTTGCCTTTGTTGAGATGAATGAAGATGCCCAAGAAGATGCAGCTATCACCGAGTTAGATGGTGCAGAATGGATGGGTCGTCAACTCCGAGTCAATAAAGCTAAACCACGAGAGGACAACCCACGAGGTAGTTGGGGGAAAAAACCAGACTTTTAATAAGCACGAATAATCATATTAGCAAATTGTTTTCTAGTTACGCAAGATAAATGCGCTGAAAATTACTAGAAACAATGCGGAATGAAACAAATCTATAAAATACACCTGACTAGTTGCGATCGCTACACATGTGTCACAACTAGTCTATTTTCCCTATGTCTAAGAGAAGTATAAGTATTTTTACTAAGAAAAAGTATTTAATCTTGGCGAATTTTACACTTTCGGAACAGCTAACCTCTGCACCTCTACGCTTAGGAAGAATAACCGCCAAAAATTCATTTCTTTAGTTTATCTAAAATCACATCTAAGTTAGAGAATTACCTTTCTAAGATAGAGGCAGCAACCATAAATTGCCACAGACAACGATAGATAACCCAACTGACAGATCTTCGTTAGGGAGAACATAAAAATGACTAAAGCGCCAGAATCTATAGATTTGTTGACTAACGATTCTACAGACAAATCTCTAGATCGTGATTGTACAACTTTATCCCGTCACGTTTTACAGCAACTTCAGAGCTTTTCAGCAGATGCACAGGATTTGAGTGCGCTGATGAATCGTATCGCCCTAGCCGGCAAACTGATTGCTCGTCGCATGAGTCGTGCTGGTTTAATGGAAGGCGTTCTCGGATTTACTGGGGAAGTTAATGTCCAAGGAGAATCCGTCAAAAAGATGGATGTCTACGCCAATGATGTGTTTATCTCAGTGTTTAAGCAAAGCGGCTTAGTTTGTCGCCTAGCTTCTGAGGAAATGGAAAATCCCTACTACATCCCGGAAAATTGCCCCATTGGCCGCTATACACTGCTGTATGATCCAATTGATGGCTCATCGAATACTGATAACAATCTCAGCTTAGGTTCCATTTTTGCCATTCGGCAACAAGAAGGAACTGATAGCGATCGCAAGGCAACTGACCTACTCACTAACGGACGTAAGCAAATTGCTGCTGGTTACATACTATATGGGCCTAGCACAATGCTGGTCTATACTATAGGTAGGGGCGTTCATTCCTTTGTCCTTGATCCCAGCTTAGGAGAGTTTATTCTCACAGAAGAAAATATTCGGATTCCTAACCACGGTTCTGTTTATAGCGTGAACGAGGGTAACTTCTGGCAATGGGAAGAATCAATTCGAGAATACATCCGCTACGTTCATCGCACAGAAGGCTATAGCGCTCGTTATAGCGGCGCAATGGTGAGCGATATCCATAGAATTTTAGTTCAAGGCGGCGTGTTTCTCTACCCAGGCACAATTCAAAAACCAGAAGGTAAATTGCGCTTGCTTTATGAAACCGCTCCCCTAGCCTTTTTGATTGAGCAAGCAGGCGGTCGCGCCACTACAGGATTGGTAGATATTTTAGACGTAGTGCCGAAAAAACTGCATCAACGCACGCCTCTAATTATTGGTAGCAAAGAGGATGTTGCAAAGGTGGAGTCTTTTATTCAAAACGGTCACTAGTATAAAAAGGTAGCTATGCAAAAGGCGCAAATGCTGACGGCATGAACTTTTGTCATTTTTAACGGTTGGATTATTTCCGCTGTGATCTAGTAGACGAAGGTGATAAAAGTATCAAGGATGTGTTTAGCATACGCCAGGAATTAGAAAGTTAATTATGATGTTTTGGAATTGGGAATGCAGAAGAGTACTTTTTGAATGTGAATTAAAGATTACCTCAGCCGGTCGATGCAATAAGTGATTGGCAACGCCACAATTCAAGAGTAACCATCAACATTTGATGGGTTTTGCTTGCCTTTACTTAGAAACATCATTAACAGGAGTGCAACAAAGATAGCTATGGCAACCAATCATCTACTAGAGATTAAACAATACGGTCAAAGCATCTGGATGGATAATTTGAGCCGTGACATTATCCAATCAGGCGAACTCAAAGACCTAGTTGAGAATCAAGGGATTTGTGGTATTACTTCTAACCCAGCCATCTTTGAAAAAGCGATCGCTGGTAATGTCATTTATGACGCTGATATTGAAGTTGGAGTTCGTGCTGGCTTACCAACATACAAAATTTATGAATCGCTAGCTTTTGCAGATATCCGCAGTGCTTGTGATATATTACGCCCTGTTTATGAAGCCTCGAATGGACTCGATGGTTACGTGAGCATAGAAGTACCACCCACTATTGCTCATGATACTGAAGCAACAATAAACGAAGCTCGGCGCTACTTCCAAGAAGTTGGTCGGGAAAATCTGATGATTAAAATTCCTGGTACAGAGGCTGGTTTACCAGCAGTCGAACAGGTAATAGCCGAAGGCATGAATGTCAATGTCACACTGCTGTTTTCTGTAGACAGCTACATTAACACAGCAGCGGCTCATATTCGTGGCTTAGAAAAACGCTTGGCTGAGGGTAAGGACATCAGCAAAATTGCTTCAGTAGCTAGCTTCTTCTTGAGTCGGATTGATAGCAACATTGACGGCAAAATTGATGATAAGTTGAAAAAGGGCGTTGATGATATTGCCGTGGAAGCAAAGCTAAGAGCTGTTAAAGGGAAAGTAGCGATCGCAAACGCGAAGATTGCTTATCAAGAATACAAGAAAATTATCGAGAGCGATCGCTGGAAAGCTTTGGCAGAAAAAGGGGCAAAAGTACAACGGCTACTTTGGGCAAGTACCAGCACCAAAGACCCCGACTACAACGACGTGATGTATGTCGATGAGTTGATTGGCCCGGATACAGTTAACACCCTACCACCAGCGACAATTAAAGCTTGCGCTGACCACTGCGATGTAGCTAATCGCGTGGAAACAAGTGTAGAAGAAGCTTACACGCTGATCGAAAACCTCAAAGATCCCGACATCAACATTGATCTCGGTAAAGTGATGGACGAACTACTTGTTGAAGGTATTGACAAGTTTGTTCAGCCCTTTCAATCCTTGATGAACTCTTTAGAAGAGAAAATTAAGGTATTGTCGCCAGTATAGGGACTGGGGGCTGGGGACTAGGGACTGGGGACTGGGGATTGGGGACTGGTGAGACAGCGCTCTTGGTAGGGTTTCCCGACAACCAGGCGACTGCGTTCGCATAGCGTCTCCGGAGGAGATACCCGAAGGGGGACTAGGCAATTTTCCTAATCCCTAATCTTAAATCCCTAATCTTAAATCCCTAATCTCAAATCCTTAATCTTAAATCCCTAATCTCAAATCACAAATCCAAAATCCCAAACTGTTATGGTTAGTCTGCTAGAAAATCCCCTGCGCGTTGGTCTGCAACAGCAAGGGATGCCTGAACCCCAGATTATAGTCATCTTTGGCGCTTCTGGTGACCTTACCTGGCGCAAACTAGTGCCAGCACTTTACAAATTGCGGCGGGAACGACGCATTCCACCAGAAACTACCATTGTCGGCGTGGCACGTCGAGAGTGGAGCCACGAATACTTCCGTGAACAGATGCAAAAGGGCATGGAAGAGGCTCATGCTAATGTCGATCTGGGTGAACTCTGGCAAGATTTCTCTCAGGGTTTATTCTATTGTCCTGGGGATATAGACAATCCTGAAGGTTACCAGAAATTAAAAAACCTCTTGAGCGAATTAGACGAGAAACGAGGCACACGGGGAAACCGGATGTTCTACCTCTCCGTGGCTCCTAACTTCTTTCCGGAAGCAATTAAGCAACTTGGAACAGCAGGGATGCTGGACGACCCGTACAAGCATCGTCTGGTAATTGAAAAACCCTTTGGTCGGGACTTAGCTTCTGCTCAAAGTCTTAACCAAGTAGTGCAAAAATTCTGCAAAGAACATCAAGTATACCGCATTGACCACTACTTAGGTAAAGAGACAGTTCAGAATCTGCTGGTATTTCGCTTTGCTAATGCGATTTTTGAGCCGTTGTGGAATCGTCGTTTTGTTGATCACGTTCAAATTACAGTAGCAGAAACTGTGGGTGTGGAAGACCGGGCTGGTTACTATGAAAAAGCCGGCGCACTGCGGGATATGTTGCAAAACCACCTCATGCAACTTTACTGCCTAACTGCAATGGAGCCACCCAACGCAATGGATGCCGACAGCATCCGCACAGAAAAAGTGAAAGCACTCCAGGCTACCCGTTTAGCCGATGTTCACAATCTGTCACGTTCAGCAGTCCGCGGTCAGTATAGTGCTGGCTGGATGAAGGGTCAACCAGTGCCAGGATATGGGCAAGAACCAGGAGTTAATCCCGATTCCACAACACCCACCTATGTAGCGATGAAGTTTCTGGTTGATAACTGGCGCTGGCAAGGTGTTCCCTTTTACCTGCGAACCGGAAAGCGGATGCCGAAAAAAGTTAGTGAGATTTCCATCCACTTCCGCGAAGTTCCTTCTCGAATGTTTCAATCCGCCGCGCAACAGTCAAACGCTAACATATTAACGATGCGGATTCAGCCAAATGAAGGTATTTCCCTACGTTTTGATGTCAAAATGCCTGGGGCAGAATTCCGTACTCGTTCCGTTGACATGGACTTCAGTTATGGTTCCTTTGGCATCGAAGCAACTTCTGATGCCTACGATCGCTTATTTCTCGATTGTATGATGGGTGATCAAACATTGTTCACACGGGCAGACGAAGTGGAAGCAGCTTGGCAGGTAGTAACTCCAGCCCTTTCCGTTTGGGATGCACCCGCAGATCCAACTACCATTCCCCAGTATGAAGCAGGTACTTGGGAACCAGCAGAAGCAGAATTGTTAATTAATCAGGATGGTCGTCGCTGGCGCAGACTGTAAAAATTAGTCATTAGTCATTAGTAAAAACAAATGACTAATGACAAATGATAAATGACAAAATCCAAAAATTGCTATGACTCCCCAAGCTCCTACCATTTTTTCACTTCAGGCACCGAAGGATATTTCGCTTTCAGAAATAGACGCGGAACTTAGCCAAATTTGGCAAAGCTACGGCATCACCGGCGAAGACGGTGGGCTTCCTGCTGCGACTCGAGCCACTACATTTACCTTAATTGTTTACGAACCAGAAGAAACCCAGTATCTATTAGCTGCTTTGGGTTTTTACAATGGGCCAATTGATGGGATTTTAGGGCCACAAATGGTTGCGGCGCTGCGACAAGTCCAGAAAAAATATGGATTGCCGGAAACTGGCACAGCAATGCCTGAAACCCTCGCTGTATTACGGGAAGAATTCACCAAACGTCAAGGAAACGGGACTGGAGATAACGGTTCTGGTGGTAGCTATAGCTTAAGTGCCGGCAGCCCCAGAATTGCCGATGAAATCGCCCTCCGCAACCCCTGCCGGATCATTGCGCTGTTTCCAATCGCTGGGGAAGATGAAGGGGTCAAGGCTCAAGTTTCTGCCTATTGTCCCATCCAAAAGCAATCGTCAAGTACACTCATCTGTTGTGAATACATAACTCTTAGCGGTACCGCCGCAGCTTTAGAACGGATAGGCGGGATGATTCCAGCATTGTTGATTGGTGGTTTGCCAAAGTTTCTTTGGTGGAAGGCAACACCAGACCCTAACAACGCTCTATTCAAGCGGCTGGCAGCAGTCTGCAATAATGTGATTGTAGATTCTTGCAACTTTAACGAGCCAGAAAGTGATTTACTCAGCCTCCAAGAGTTGGTAGAAACTGGCGTGCCTCTAGCTGACCTAAACTGGCGTCGCCTTGCATCATGGCAAGAACTGACAGCCGAAGCCTACGACTCACCCCACCGTCGCGCAGCCCTGAAAGAAATTGACCGCGTAACAATTGATTATGAAAAAGGCAACCCCGCGCAAGCGTTGCTTTTTTTGAGTTGGTTGGCTAGTCGGTTGGAATGGGAACCAGTTTCCTATGAAAAAGAAAGCGGAGATTATGATATAACTCGAATTCGGTTCATAGCACAAGACCAACGACAAGTCGAAGCCGAGTTAGCAGGAGTCCCAGTTGCTGATGTCGGTCAGATTATGGGCGACTTGATTGCTTTGCGCCTCAGTTCCACAAATCCCCAGGCAGACTGTGGTACAGTAATCTGCTCGGAAACTGGTGGTTGTATGCGGATGGAAACACACGGTGGTGCTCAATCCGCAGGTCTGTTTCAACAGGTGACTTCACTTTCCGAACAAAAGGCGGAAGCATTGCTGAGTCAGCAGGTGCAACGCTGGGGTCGTGAGTCACTTTTTGAAGAAAGTCTGGGAGTTACAGCGAAGATTTTCAAGTTGGGTAATAACTAATTAAGTCATGGGTAATGGGTGATAGTAAAATAATTGACAATTAATAATTAGCGATCGCCAATTAATTACCTATTACCAACAAGCTATGGCTTTAGTCATTGCAGGAGAACGTAGTGGGGTGGGCAAGACAACAGTCACGCTCACCCTTTTAGCATCTTTACGTCGTCGTGGTGGCGTCGTGCAATCTTTCAAGGTGGGCCCAGACTATATTGATCCGATGTTTCATCAGCATGTTACTGGCCGTGCTTGTCGGAATTTAGATCCGGTGCTGACTTCCGAAGCTTACGTTCAGCAATGTTTTGCTCGTTATAGCCAAGAGAGTGAATATGCTCTAGTGGAAGGAGTAATGGGGCTGTTTGATGGGATAAAGGGGAATGGGGAATGGGGAATGGGGAATGGGGAATGGGGAATGGGGAATGGGGAAAAAACTCACCTATGCCCAACTGACTTTGCTAGTACAGCTCACATCGCCCGCCTGCTAGATTTACCTGTAGTATTGGTGATTGATTGTAGTCGCTTATCTGGTTCTGTGGCGGCGATCGCTCACGGTTATCGCTCTTTTGATCCGAGAATTAAAATGGCTGGCGTAGTATTAAATCGCGTCGGAAGCGATCGCCACCTCTCCCTGCTCAAAGACTCTTTAGAACCACTACAGTTACCTATTCTCGGCGTCATGCGTCGTCAGGATAACATCACAATTCCCGATCGCCATCTGGGTTTAGTACCCACAGCAGAACTTCCTCAACTGAATGCTTTAATTGATCACCTTGCCGATTTAGGAGATACCTGCTTCAATTGGCAACACTTATTACCCCTATTGAAATCAACACCCCTTCCCCCCTCTCCCCGATCACTGAGCGTACCCCTACGGGGAAGCAAGCTACGCGTAGCGTCTCGTAGAGAAGCCGAAGTGCTGCCCCTCCCCCCCTCCTCCCTCAGGGTTGCAGTTGCCCGCGATCGCGCTTTTAATTTCTATTACCAAGACAATCTCGACTTGCTACAACAGTTGGGTGCAGAATTAGTTTTCTGGAGTCCTCTCGAAGCTGCTGGACTACCACAAGATGTGCAAGGAATGTATTTCGGCGGTGGTTTCCCAGAAGTGTTTGCTCAGCAACTTGCAGAAAATACCAGCGCCCTTAGTACAGTGAAGACAGCAATTCTTGAAGGAATGCCTGCGATCGCCGAGTGTGGGGGATTAATGTATTTGTGTGAGCAAATTGTCGATTTTGAAGCTAAATCTTGGCCGATGGTAGGAGTATTACCGACATCTGCTGTTATGGGTGGACGTTTAACTTTGGGGTATCGTCGCGCAGTAGCTTTGCAAGATAGTTTACTAGTACCCGCAGGTACAAACGTTTATGGGCATGAGTTTCATCGTTCTCGTTTAATCTCAAATCCCAACCAGCCCTTGTTTGAAACTTATCGCTACGATTGTGAAGAAAACATGGGACGTGAAGGATGGGGTTTACCTGCGAATGTTCATGCCTCTTATGTTCATTTGCACTGGGGAGAAAGTGTAGAGATTCCGCAGCGGTTTATTAGGCAATGTCTTGATTTTAAATTGCCGTTGCAACTTTGGTAGAGACGTTGCATTGCAACGTCTCTACAGTGGTCTATCTGTCGTATTCTTTTTTTAAACTGGTATTACAATACGATTGTATTGACTGACAATGCAATTGCATCGACTGACAATGCGATTGTATCGGCTGACAATACGATTGTATCGGCTGACAATACGATTGTATCGGCTGACAATACGATTGCATCGACTGACAATGCGATTGTATTGACTGACAATACGATTGCATCGACTGACAATACGATTGCATCGACTGACAATGCGATTGTATCGGCTGACAATGTGATTGTATTGACTTACAAAGATTAACCCACCTTTTCTTTAACCAATACGTTCAGTTAAGAAGAATTATCAATGGTGAAGTCTTGACTAGTGATGACCCGCTGTGCTTAGATTCATGTCATCATTCAGCTTGCGAATCAGACGTGATAACTCACGAATGATATTTACAGCAATTTCGGGAGTTTCTTCAATTGCATCATATAGTTGCTCTTGCGTCAGTTCCAAACATTCACAAGGTTCTAGAGTTGTTGCAGTGGCGGAACGAGGTTGAGTATCAAATACTGCCATTTCTCCAAAGTATTTGCCCTGCTCTACCTCTGCCAGTGATTTATCCCCAATGTGAACTTTAACTCGACCTGAGACAATAATGTAGAGCGATCGCCCTTCTTCTCCCTGTCTAAAAATAGTGTAATTAGCTGGAAATTGCAGCTCGTTCATCACTGAGGTGAGCCGCACAATAAAATCATCCCGCAATTCCTTAAAAATCGGAACTCGCCGGACAAATAATAAACGGTCAACACTGGTTAGCATAATTGCAAGTTAAAAATCGAACATTACTTAAAGTCTCAAAACCGAAGTGAGAGCGCGATTAGCCATATTATCAGATGTTTATCGCTAGTCGCCAAGAATACCCTAAGCTGAGGGGAGCACGAGATACTCAATTTGGGATTTTGCGATCGCGTTAGCGTGTCAAAGACAAAAGTTGAGCCAGTGCGTTGCAAAGAGTTGTCTGAGCGTCGCAAATCTCTAGCTGTTGACGAACTAAAAGTTCAGTATTGTCGCGTGGCAGTTGGTATCAGCTTCGCTACTTCTAAGCCGACTAGGATAGTGTAACGGAAGTTGCTGTGCATTACTGTGGAAGTTAGGAGCTTCAACAATAGTAAGAAACAAGCTCTAATAAAAATATGGCTATTGAAAACCTTTTACTCACCGCCCTGCCCCCCGAAGTGTACAAGCGGCTCGAAAACAGGATGGAGGAGGTGTCGCTTTCATCGGGCAAGATACTCAACCAACCTGGCGACATCATCCACGACGTCTACTTCCCTCTCACCTGCCTGATCTCGGTCACCATCACAATGAACGACGGCAGCACGGTTGAGACCGGGGTAGTTGGAAGCCGTGAGATGGTAGGGATCAATGCCTTTATGGGCGGGAGGGAGATGACGCAGACCACGTACATCGTGCAGGTTCCCGGCAAAGCGATAAGAATGAAAGCAAAGCTGCTGCTCGATGAGTTCGACACCAATAAGTCGCTGCGGGACGTGATGCTGAAATACACACAGGCCTATATCGCGCAAATCTCGCAGAACGTTGCCTGCAACCGCCTTCATACTATAGAAAAACGCATGGCCCGCTGGCTGCTTGAGTCCAGTGACCGTCTCTTCTCGGATGAACTGTTTCTATCGCATGAGTTCCTCTCCCATATGCTGGGTGTACGCCGCTCCGGCGTCAGCGAAACCGCCCAGCGGCTGGAAAAGAAAGGCCTTATCCAATCCAGCCGAAAGAAAATCCTAACCATTGATCGGCAGGGGCTGGAAGAAACCTCCTGCGAGTGTTATGAGGTAATCAAAGAGGAATATGATCGCCTGCTAAAGTTTAAGGTAGAGAGATAGGGGGCAGGGGAGCAGGGGAGACAAAAGGGACAAGGAGGACAAAGGGAATAAATACTCACTCTTGACTCTTGTACAGACGCGATTAATCGCGTCTCTACTCTTGACTCTTGTACAGACGCGATTAATCGCGTCTCTACTCTTGACTCTTGTACAGACGCGATTAATCGCGTCTCTACTCTTGACTCTTGACTCAGCACTTACTTGTTTCTAGCGCTAATACAGCAGAATTGTGCTCAGTGATGTCGCTCTCTATCCAGCGCCAGCCTGTTAAGTTGCCTTTAACATCGCGGATAGGAGCTACAGTCATAGCAGCGTCAAAAGGCTCACAAGAACGGGGCTGTATGCGTAATGTCAACTCTTGCACATAGTCACACTCACATGTGTGCAGCTGGTTTAGTTGGCAACGAAACGTCTGGCGTTCTTCTACTGCAATGAAACAAGCTAAGGGTTTGTTTACCAAAAATCGGTGTTGAAGATTGAACAGTGTGGTAGTGGCACGATTGGCTTCCTGAATTATCCCTTGTGTATCACTCACGAAGTAAGCATGTGGTATGAACTCGAACAGGTCTTGGTAGCGCTTGTGTTCCGCTCTCACCCGCGCTTGTGCATTCACCAATTTTTGAGTTTGCTCGAACAGTTTCTCTGTAGCTATCTCTAGTATTTTTGAAGCAGTACTAAGTTCTTTGAAAGCTGCTAATAGCAAATCGGCTTCTGGTTGTACAACGGTGTTCGCATCTTGGTACAAGTTAGCTAAACGCCCTTGGAGTGACTGTAACCGCTGGGCAAACATATCTAGATTTATTAATTCAGGTGACATGTCAGTTTAAATTCCTGAAGATAAGAGATCAAAAAAATAAAATGCCCAGCCCCTTTGGGGCTGGGCAACGCGGTCTTCGGGGAAACCCCGCGCTGCCTCACCGTTTCAATGATGTTTTTGGCAGAACCCAAATATTTTCACGCTTTCGCTCTCCGGGCGAAAGCGCCGGCTGGCCATTTTATTACTTGTAAGTATTTAGAACAAAGCAGACTATTAATCAATTCCTAATGGGTTTTATCTTATCAATCGTTCTTTGCTGAGTAAAATCCAAGAAAGAGAAGTAAATAGATATTGCCATCCATGAATTTGCTAGAAATTTCCTAGATGTTCAAGATTGCCTACATTTAAGTGTTGTTTCAATAGTAAAAAACTTAGTCACAAAACTCAGTACGATTTCGTACAAAATTATGAAAGTCCACTCTCGACACTCCGGTGTCGCTGCAAGAGTCGTCACGAGTTCTTAACTGCCAGAATTTACGCAAAAAGGCTTCCCACAAGGTATCGCAAAGGACGCAAAAAAGTGAAGAGTTTTAGAGGTTCTTGTGTAACGTGAGTTCGACAAGTCATATGGTATAGCAGGAGACAGGTAACAGGGTCGAAAGTCTCTTGGTGTCTGGGTTTTATATTCTATTTATGTCCTAAACTACTTGGCGACATATAGCAAGCGAATTAAAGGTTAGGACATAAGGACAAGCGTGGATGTTAGGAATAGTAATGTTTTACCTCCTGCCTCCTGCCTTCTGCCTTCTGCCTCCTGCTATATCTATTTAATTAGCCTTGATGCTCCCCACGGCTAAAAGCCGGGGGATTCTTGAAGAGTCCACAAACGGATTGTCAAAAAAGACCTCTAAGAGGTTTTACTACGCAAAACCTTCCCTCTCCGGCTCGGAGAGGGACAGACTTGAACTAAAGTTCAAGGCAGGGAGAGGTTTATCGGACTCACGTTTGCGTAAGTCCTACCTCCATCACTGCGATCGCTAAATCATAAAATCATATTCGAGACATTGTATCAAGCTCTTTTCTACGTGTCTTAATTACGAATTACGAATTACCCCCTATATACTACAGCCCGGGCCTTCAAGTCCCTCGGCAAAACTGATTAATTCTAAGTAATCTGGATTAGCTAAGAACTGCTTTGCTGCAAGCAATCCGGCAATGCTCCAAGTTTGATAAATCCGGGCTTCTTTACCAACCAAACGACCATTATTGCCATCGTAGTATTCAGGAAATTCATCTTCAAATAAACGGTTTTCAGCAATGGCGATCGCTTCTTGGGCAAGTTCTACACGACCTGTTTTCTGTGCTGCTGCGACAAATAACCAAAGTAAAACGGGCCAGTTACCGCCGTTATGATAAGACCAAGGGATGTTTTTCGGGTCACATCCGGTGACAATCTGCCACTCTAAACCTTCCAAAGCGGGAAAGCAGATTTTAACCGGCATATAGCCAATTAAGTCTTGCCAGCGATGGACAAACAAATTCATGATGCTTTGAGATTCTTCTTCGCTGGCTAAAGAAGACAAGATTCCCATGAGATTTCCCAAGGCAAAAAAGCGAAAATCCATCCGTCCTGGCCCCAGATTTCCCGCTAAATATCCTCCAGTTTCGGGTAACCACTCAATCAACCAACTAGGGATTGATTGTGAGTAGATGTTGAACTTATTGGCAACTTCTTTACCAAACTCGTCACCCTTGTAACGGTAAATTTCCCGCAACCGCTTCAGGTCTAGCCAATAATAGTTACGAATGTGATATTTTAAAGTTCCCAATCGCTGAGTGACGTTGCGGAGATAGCGATCGCTATTTCCATCTGGCACAAGCAATTCACTAGCAGCCCTGAGAGATGCATAAAATAACACTTGAATTTCTAAAGGATGTTCGTAAACTCCCATACGACGGTCAATCATAAACGCGCCATCGGGAACTAACATTGTGGGGTACATGGAAAACCGATGTACCAAGCAAAGATCCAGAATCAGCTTGATTCCCGCTTGAAAATTTGGCTGACGCGCTAGATCCAAATCGCCTGTTGCCTTTTCATACGCCCGTAGCAGCAGAATCCACCACATACAAGAATCAACTGGAGGAACGCGGGCGATCGCGTGTTCGCCAAAATCACCGATCAAAAATTCCTCACTCCCATTAGATATCACTTTGAAACTTGCAGGCATCAACCCTGCTCCCGGTTCAAAGCAATCTATCTGTTTTTGATGGCTTTGTAGTCCTAGCGTTTCTACTAAAAAGTTGCGGACAATATCTGCTCTGCCATACATGAGAAACACCAAGGCAGAAGGCACAAAATCGCGGAGGAAGCACTGGTCATAGTTGAGTGCATTTGATTTTGGATCGTGTGCAGCTACAGTACCAATGGGTTTTCCGTGGTAATAAATAATGGATTTTTCTAAAAGTTTCCAGGCTTCTGCTTCCAGGAGATTGTTCTTGTTGATCGCGCGAGTCATAAAGCGTTTAATTCCACTAATAGTCTCGGCGCAATCGTGGAAAGCACGCCAGCCAAACTCTTAAGCTGACCAGGGTTCTCGAAAGTCAGCATAAAGAGTTAGTCCACCGTCTACAAATAGGGTTTGTCCGGTGATGTAAGCGGCTTCATCCGAAGCTAAAAAAGCTACAGATGCCGCCATCTCTTCGGAAGTGCCAGCACGCCCCATTGGGATGTGACTTTCCACGATCGCCTTTTTTTCAGGGTTATCTATCCAGTCTTGATTTATTGGCGTGATCGTGGCTCCAGGGCCAATAGCGTTGACACGAATACCTCGACTGGCATATTCCAACGCTAAGGTTTTGGTCAGGTTTTCCATACCGCCTTTGCTAATTGAATAGCTGATATACATCGGTCGAGGAATAATTTCGTGGACGCTGGAAATATTAATAATCACGCCCGGACGGTTCTCAGACAGGAGATGTTTAATAGTTTCCCGGGCACAAAGATACGCACCCCGGAGATTCACTGCAATCACCCGGTCAAAGTCTGCTGTGGTGACTTCGTGGGATGAAGATTCTATTTGAATACCAGCATTGTTGACTAGAATATCTATACTGCCAAATTCCTTAACCACGGCGTTGACCATCTCAACAATGTCTGATTCTTGGGAAACATCTCCTTGAACCAGCAACGACTTAACACCACAATTTTCTAGATTTCCGCAGGATTTTTGCAATGCCATCTCTTCCGTATCTACCCCAGCTTCAGGGTCTTTGCGGTAATTGATAGCGATGTTGCACCCTTCTTGGGCAAGTCTCACAGCGATCGCCTGACCGATACCTGAGGTTGCGCCTGTAATTAAGGCGTTTTTCCCCTTTAATCCTATCATATTTCTTCCCTCATCTGCCTGTGTTCTATGTTACATTCAGTCACTAGATGGGATGTTTGCCATGATTGCATCTGTTCATTATTAAGAAAATCCTGAGCGCCGACGCTCAGAATTTTAATGATTGTTTAGCCTTTATTGCAAATTCGCTGGCACCTTTTCAGGAACTACCCAGTAGTAGATAGTTTTTCCTTCTACGTTTAGCGTTTGCTGTGGTTTCCACTCGCCCATATCGAAAGCGTGAGAGACAATCCGAGTTCCAGGTTTGAGTTCTTTCAAAAGTTTGGGGCGGAGTTTGAGGTTAACCTCAGGCAGCAGGTAGAGTGTGACTACGGTTGCTTCGCTAAAATCAGTGTTGAATAAGTCTTGCTGAACAAATCGCACGCGATCGGTCACTCCTGCCTTTTTGGCATTCTCGTTAGCCTCTTGGATGCGTTCGGGGTTAATATCTATACCTGTACCCTTTGTACCGTACTTTTGCGCGGCTGTAACCACGATGCGTCCATCACCGCTACCAAGGTCATAAAGCACATCATTCTTGCCCACTTTTGCCACTTGCAACATTGCATCCACCACTGGCTGTGGTGTTGGCACATAGGGAACATCAGCAGGGCGTTCTTGGGGTTGAGTGGTGGGAGCTGTTGTTTCGGTCGGAGCCGTCGTTGAAGTAGGCACTTGTGCCCCTGCTTCAAAGTCGCGTTGTTGCGTAGTACATCCGGCAATTCCCAAGCTGGTAACACTAGCCGCTGTAACCAATGAAAACAGAATTTTTTTGAAGCCCATGAATTTTCTCCTTTGTCAATAGTTATTAGTCAAGAGTAGAGACGCGATTAATCGCGTCTGTACAAGGGTTTCCTCCAATCCCCAATCCCTTATGTCCTAGCTTGGCGGTAGTTATTCCAAAGCAATACAGGGAAACCTGCTGCTACAACTAAAACACCTGCAATTGCCCCTACACCCGTATAGGCCAAGCTGGAGTAAAGCAAGTAGGCGCAGACGGCACAAAAGAGCAATGGTGTAAAAGGATAAAATGGCACACGGAACGATCGCAGGATGTGGGGTTCTCGGTTTCGCAACACTAGTAGTGATATACCCGACAGCAGAAAGAAGAACCAAAATACCGGGGCGGTATAATCCACCATCGTTTGAAAGCCTTTGCGGGTGAATGTGCCTAACAAAACCAGTGCTAGAGCGATCGCCGCTTGCAACAGTAAAGCATGGGTAGGAGTGCTAGGACGTTGCTGCCAGCGTCCCATAAAACTAAATAGCGAAAAATCTTGTCCCAGCGCATAATTGGTACGCGCTCCGGTAAAAATCGTGGCGTTGGTTGCACCCAAAGTAGCAATTGCAATCAACAGGCTGATGAATAAGGCTCCTGGTGCGCCCCAAAGAGAGCGCATTAAATCTGCGGCTACCGCTTCTGACTGTGCCATATTTGCTAATCCTAGTCCCCGCAGATAAGCGAGATTGATTAGCAGATAAATGGCAGTGATAATGCCAATACTCCAGAGTAGCGATCGCACGATGTTACGCTGTTTATTTTGGATTTCTGCTGAGATATATGCCGCCTCGTTCCAGCCGCCATAAGACAGTAGTACAAACACCATCGCCAGTCCCCAAGTTCCTGATGATGCCGATTCTACAGGGGGTGCAGAGTTGGGAGTGGCAAGCAGCCCCAGAATTACCACCAGCAATAAACCGAGAACTTTCGCCACAGTCAGCAAGTTTTGCGCCCACTTACCCTGTTGCAAACCGACGATGTTTAAAGCAGTTAAAAGAGCGATCGCTATGGCTGCATAAACAGAAGATGAAAACGTGCCCAACCGCAATATTTGAGAAGCATAGTCACCAAAGACAAACGCCAATAAAGCAATGGAACCAGTTTGAATCACTGTCATCCGTGCCCAAGCAAACAAAAAGGCGACTCCCCTGCCAAAAGCACGCTTCAAATAATAGTAGACACCTCCAACATTGGGATAAGCTGTCGCCAACTCTGCATAGCACAAAGCTCCCACAAGAGACACTGCACCACCGAGTAGCCAGAAAAGCAGTACAGCAATATCACTACCTGCTTGCTCTGCTACTAGAGCAGGAGTTTGAAAAATCCCCGCTCCGATGACAATACCGACAATTAGAGCAACTGCGTCTGGTAAGGTTAACGATGGCTTAGGTGCTGCTGCTTCAATTGTCCTTGTCTCCTCAAGTAAGCTATGGTCTTTACGTCTACTCACATTGGTTCCTCATAGAGTTTCTTCGTTGCTAATTTCGTGAGACTGAGGAGAGAAAAAGTTCTCTTGACAGGATGAGTAATCATGAATAATTCTTGTGAATCACTTGATCAAAAACTGACAGTTAGCACAAGTTTTCCAAACGTGTCTATGAGTAATAAATTTGAGAGAACAGTAATTTATTTGATTGAGGTGGAAGTGCTAAGTTTTACTTAATATTTTTATAATTACAAATAAATGTGACGTGAAAATGACAGTCAACCCCTTCCCTGCGGGACTGGAGGCGAACGGGGAATTAAGAATTAAGAATGAAAAATTAATATCTCCATCAATACCTTCGCCATTTTTTTGTAGGTTGGGGAGCCAGTGCGTTGCAAAGAGTTGTCTGTAGACGCTTCTGCGGCTTCCCGCAGGGTGCGGAGGCTGACTCTGTTGGCGCAGCCCGCCGCAGGCATCAGAACTTCTCACTCGGGGAGACGCCTGCCGTAGGATGCCCAAAGGGCTGTAGGGCGAACGGGAGGTTCCGGCAGTTGTAGCACCTGGCGTTTGAGCGAAGCAAAACCCAACAAATACGTTGGGTTTCGTGCCTCAACCCAACCTACGAATCGAGGCATTTTTCGATTTGGCGAAGGTATTGCTCCATAAATAAATTTAGCTCTAAAGCAAGTAAGCCGTATTTCTCTCTACGAGACGCAATCATGCGAACGCGCTGCCCGTCTCCAAATACATTTTTCCTTTTTTTCGTTATGCCATTGCAGGTCGATGTTATGCCAATGCAGGTCGATGTTATGCCAATGCAGGTCGATGTTATGCCATTGCAGGTCGATGTTATGCCAATGCAGGTCGATGTTATGCCAATGCAGGTCGATGTTATGCCAATGCAGGTCGATGTTATGCCAATGCAGGTCGATGTTATGCCAATGCAAGCTAAGGCATTATCGATTCTTGTCAATTCAATGGCAACTCAATCTGAAACAGGGAACCTCGCCCTAGTTCGCTCTTGACGCTCAGATGTCCGCCATGTGCTTCGACGATTTGTTGTGCGATCGCTAATCCTAAACCAAAGCCACCAGCAGAACGTGTCCGCTGCTTATCCACACGATAAAACCGCTCGAAGATGTGGGGCAAATCTGTTGCAGAAATGCCAATACCGTTATCTTCAACTTGAATAACTACCTGATGGTATTTAGTAAATAGGCGTAACTCTACCAAACCACCCGCAGGAGTGTACTTACAGGCATTGCTGAGGAGATTCATCACTGCCAAATAAAGCAGTTCGCCATCTGCTTTCAACACAATTGGCTGTTTTGATAAATCAATTTTCAAATCCAAATGTTGAGCAGCTGTTTGAGTGGTTTGGGAGTCTACAAGTTTTCGCAGCAAATTGCTCAGGTCAATTTCTCGTAGAGATTCAGGCGCTAAACCCCCTACCCGACGCGCCGAAAACAGCAGATTCTCAATCAAGCTATTCATTGACTTGGCAACTTCGGCAATTTTTTCTAGCCGCAGATGCTTACTAGCACTGTCGTCGATGGTTGTTAGCAACCCAACCTGAGCATTACTAAGAATGGCAGCGAGAGGGGCACGTAATTCATGGGAAGCATTAGCGGTGAAGCGCTGGAGTTGTTCATAACTATAGCGAATCGGCAACATTGCCAGTCCTCCCAAGAACCATCCTATGAGGCTAGTCGCCCCTAGAGCAATTAATACTGTTAACACCAACAACAACAGAAATTTGCTCAAAGACTCTTGAGCGCGAGTCATTGGCATTGCCATTTGCAGATAGCCAATTAATTGACCTTTATGCTGAACTGGAAGGGTGATCTGACGTAGCCAAATAATAGGTGCAAAGGAGGAACTCACGCTAGTGGTGGTTTTAATCGTTTGAAATTCAAATGTCTTTCTTAAATGTTCTTGTGGAGGTAGACCAAAAAATTGCTTCAGCTTACCTTCCGCATCGTACCAACGGGCATAAATGACTTCACTATCCGGCGGTGGTGGGTTATTTCCTAAAAGTGGCACATTTCTGAGAAACACGCGCTTTTGACCTTGGTGCATTTTATATTGCACATTTGCTGCAATCACTCTGGCTTTTTTGTAGAGGAGTAGATCTATGTTCTCTAGCTGCTCAATCGCTTCTTGGTAATAGAGTGTCCCAGCAACCCCTACCAGAATCGTACCCATTGAGAGGGTAAACCAACGAGCCAAGTTGCGACGGCTACGGTTGAACATGGAAAATCCAAAATTAACAATAAAAAAAATTAACTTTTGGAATTAATTCGATAACCCATACCATAGATAGTTTCAATCCAATCTGCTGCACCCACTACCTGTAACCGTTGCCGTAAACGACGAACTAGGGTTGTCGTTGCATTACTCTCTGGTTCACTTCCCCATTCCCATAATGCCTGTTCTATTTGGTCACGACTGAGAACTTGACGCGGGTGGCGCATCAGGTACTCTAATAATTGAAACTCACGCGCTGATAATTCGACAATCGCCTGTCCTCGTTCCACCGTCAAAGTGGAAACGTACAATTGCAAATCAGCAAGCTGGAGAGTTTCACCCTGCCATAAAGGCGATCGCCTGCCTAATGCTCGCACTCTTGCTAATAGCTCAAACACATCTGTGGGTTTGACGAGATAATCATCTGCTCCAGCATCCAAACCTGTAACTTTATCAAGCGTGGTATCTTTTGCTGTCAGCATCAATACAGGTGTAGTTTTACCAGCTTGTCGATATTGACGACACAAATCCAAGCCGCTAATTTCTGGCAGCATCCAGTCTAAAATCAATAAGTCGTAATCCTTTTGGGAGATAATCCACTGAGCGATCGCCCCATCTTCTACACCGTCCACAATATGTCCTGCTTGCGACAATGCTGTTTGTAGGGGTTCTAATTGTGCCAGATCGTCTTCTACCAGAAGTATTCGCATCTTTAAGCTTGTCTTGGTTCTTCTAAACTCCACAGTAGAAAATCTGACTCAGTAAAACTTCTTCCAGCAGTGGGATTTTCAGCAAACTAGAAAATTCTTAAGGAGTAATAAATAATTTGGCGATCGCATGAGCCATTACTACTTAAATTTACCCTAACCATTTGGGTATTTAATAGTATAAATTCCCAGGATACATTCAATGATTTAATTTTTCTATGCGGAGTTTTTAGTTTTTAAGTCTTTATGTCCTTACGTAACTGGTTGAAATCATTCCATTTTATCGGGTTAGAATTTTTGCTTCCCCTTCCTATTTTGGGTATTGCTTTTTGGTTTGGTGGCAACCTGTTATCAGAACAGGTGTTGAGCCGACCTTATAGCACGGTGAATCAACTTAAAGCAGATGCTCAACCAGAATTCTACCTATCAATGCATGTGCTACTTATTCAAGCAGAAGTTGACAGGAGCACTGGGATTACTAAAGTTGTAGTTAAAACAATAGATGGGTCACTAAAGAAATCAGAATTTCAGTTTCCACTCACAGATATAAGTCAGGTGGAAACAGCGATCGCCCAGGAGCTAGGAATGTCAATTAACGATATTAGAAAACTCGTACGCTATCAGATAAAAGAATAAATGTGAAATATGAAGGTTATTACTCCATTTACTCACCATCTTTAGTAATTTTAATTTGAAATTATATTAGTATCTGCTACTGGGCAAAAGTAAAATATCAATTATTTCACCGCCAATCAAACCCAATACTGCTATAAGTAGGAAGTTGCAATTATTTGTAAGACGCATTTCGACTTGGCTCATTTCGACTTGGCTCAATGCTCGAACCCTGAGAAGACGAGGGTTGAGCGGAGTCGAAACCCGGCAATCTAGGTGAGCTTTAATTTAGCCTTCCTACTTAGTAATCGGGTTTGATTGCTGAATCACTCGTAGAGGCAGGGAATGGTGAAGCAGTGCTCTTGGTAGGGTTTCCAACGCCAGCCGCTCATGGGGCCCCCGAGTCCCCCATGAGCGACTGCCGCATCAAGACACGAAGAAAACTTCTTGTTTAGACGGCCTAATTATTCACGCCTTGATTACAAATCAAGCGCTCAAAACAGATGCAAAGCTACGCACAGTATACATATAGCACCGATATTTATTACTTGATTGTCCTTAAATTAACGTAAATTCCTACGCGGTGTTGCTAAGCAGTAAGTGTAACAACGCACAAAACTGAAAAAGCAGAGTGTCAGTTTTGTCCTATAATCTTAAGTGTCCAGGCATAAATAAACGTTAGTAATTAATTAAAGGGTTACATAGTCACAGACTCTTTGTATTCCTAGGCTTCAACTATATGATAGTGACTTTAGCATATTACGTTTATTTATACTTAGTTTTATAAGTCTCAAAAATTACTTAGTAGAAACTTAACTACTTACAACATCAGCAAGAGTAAAAGCAAAGAAGATGAAGATCACTGTTCGTTTGTTTAAAGCATTCATTATCCCAGTATCTGCGTTGGCTACTACGTCTTCTATTGCAGTGATGCCTTTGGTAAGCTTTCCTACGGAAGGCTTTGCGAAAGCTAACGCACAAACGATTCCTACTGTTCCTCAACAGAGAACAACTCAGAGAATTTGCTCTTTAGATCCCGTTGAAGATTTATTACCTCCACCACAAAGCAAGCCAACTAATTCTCTGCTTTCCTACCTTGCTGAACAAGGCTTTACACAGAACCAAGAAGGTTCCTGGGTCTGTTATGCGAACGATCCTAAGAAAGAAGGGCGTTATTTTACCCTTTTTAAAGTCCAAGAAATTAATGGAAGGCTCATAGGAAGTTCTTTTCTGGACGAAGGTAGCCTGATTAAAGGACAAGAGAACCGGAGCTTGGACTTCTTTATGATGCTGATTGAGCGTCATATGAGTACAAGTCAAGAGAACCGTCAAGGTATACGTAGATATCTGGAAGCCTTCATTTCCTTGGTAGAGCAAGGAAAAATACAACCCACGCGTCGTGGGTTTCTTTTTGACCAGCCAAACCGTGCATTAGTTTTATACCACACACTTTCATCAGGAGCGCTCAAAGGTACTGCAATCACGGTTAACATTTACTTGCCTAAGAGTGGAAGTTCCTGAGCTACTAATATCAACTTTTTAATGCCTTAAATAGAGACGTGAAAACCTAATCAAAGACCAATGATAATGCCCAAACAAGCTTCTTCTGTCATTCGCTGGAGATGGATATTGTTGAAGTCAAGCTTCCAAAGAATCGCGATTGCATTTTCATCTATTGCAGTAGTACTAACTATATGCGAGTCTGCTTCCGCACAGCTACGTCTTGGGCGCTATGGTATCCAGCGAGGACTAGAGTCAGAGTACCTTCAATACCAGATTAAGAACCAAAATCTTAACCAAATGCGAGTTATTCCTGCATGTAATGTGGGATTTGGTTTGAGCTGCAACAAAACTGGATCAGTAATCCAGCAATTAGTTGAGTTAAATGGCGGGCCTAGCTATCAAGACCTGGTGATGCGAGCAGCTGGTGGAGCAGATAACTTTCAAAAGTTTGCTAGTTTTTACAGTAATAATCCTAATCTCTCTCAAACGCCGTATGCTTCATTTTGGAGAAACGAATCCCCCTCGATTATGGATGGGTATCAATACCTTCTTGGGCAGGATTTGGGTCGCAAGCCAGTAGAAAGTCTTGGACTTGTAACCAATAAGTTCTATTGGTCACCATACTCAGGAGCCGATAACTCGCTGAGCCTTCGTAATGGATTGCTGAACTTAAAATTATCTTACGGACGTCTGCTCTTTGAGGAGTCGTCAAAAATTCCTAACGTTGAGCAGCAGATTCAGTCTCTAGGTCTGTCGCCAGATATGACTAAGTTTTATTTAAATAAGCTCTCTAGAGGGTTAGATGCGCTGAGTTCTGGAGATAAAAACCTAATCCAAAAGAGGATTTTTGAGTTACTCTCTTTTCCATACTCCGAAGATGGTGGAGAACTTGGACGCCCAAATAATGCTATTCCCCAGGAATTGAGCCAGCTTTCTGGCGAAGATATCCCCGGAGATATTTTACTAAGTGACAATCCAGTAGTGTTGTCAGGAGAAGCGCTCGGCCTGGATATTTCCCCTGGCTCTTTAGGAGATGTCGTCGTACAAGGGAGTTCTGATTCCTTCCCGCTCTGGCCAATATTTGGAGGTGGCGCTCTTCTTTTACTTTTTCTTCTATGGCCTGGCGGAGATAGTTCTTCGGGTCAGCAGTTGGTTCCTCAAGCAGATATACCTCCGTCTGTTCCTGTAGCAGATATACCTCCGTCTGTCCCTGGCCCATACGAATGTGTTCCTTCTTCGAGTGCCAATGTCATTGAAGTCCAATGTAACCCTGTTGCTCCTTCACCTCAACCGGAAGTGAGAAAGGTGGTAGAGCCATCAATGCTAAAAGCTCTTGTATTGCTGGTTGTTTTACTATGCATACTCCGTTACAAACAGCGGGCTATGAAGATAAACAGTTAACAAGACGCGAAATTTCGCGTCTCTACATTCATTATCGGAGATGTCTATTAGGGACGTTTGAGCATGAACTGGGGTTTAAGCAAACGCATATATACCAGTAGCCAGAGGGCGAACCAGCCACTGCTCAAGCGATCGCTACTAACTAGTAGTCTGTCAAGAGAAAAATGATGGTCGTAGAGACGCGAAATTTCGCGTCTCTACAGGGTTTTTGGTATGCAACTAACCGTTAAAATTTAATTGATAGACTACTATACATCTGGTGAAATTAATTATGCGTTACCTGAAATCCTTATAGAGGCCTTCGATGCAACGTCTCTACTACCAAAAGTTTGGTGATTTTACTAAGCGATCGCTTTTGTTACTTGTCCACCACCTTGGGGACTCAATAACTTGACAAAAAATAGTCTTATGGTGGTATTTGTCAAGTAAGCCGAGCCAAAATACTTAATAAAATAGAATTAATAATTGCCAAAGCGATGGAGCCAACTAATGCACTCCAGAAACCCCATCTTAAACGAAAACCTTCTACTAAATAAGCTGCTAATCCAAAAATTATTGCATTTAAAATGAAGAAAAATAAACCTAGAGTAAGTAGAATGAAGGGAAATGTAAAAAGGGTGAGTATAGGGAGCAAAAGCGCATTTAAAATCCCAAAAACAGCAGCAGCAATTGCGGCTTTACCAAAACTATCAATTTCAATCCCCAAAGGCAATCTAGAAATAATCAAAAAGCTGCCAGTGGTAACTAACCAAGTGAGGAGAATGTCAAACATAATGATTTCTCGCCTTACTATTCTTAATAGCTAGTTCGATGATAATTTCACTTTCACATTTAGAGCAATAAATTTGACTTCAAAGTGAGATGATGATTTTAGCAGCTATCAATTTAACTGATATAGTTGGATATTTTAACACAAGTTATCTATTTCTTTGTCTCTATTCTAATCTATTCCCTTAGATGTATATTCATAAATAATAAGCAAAACTCTTGACAGATATATTTGAAGTTTGATTTTGCTAAATCTATAATTAAAAGCTTATAACTATTAAATCATGAAAACCTTATATATAGTATTTTTAGTCAATTAAAATACAGCTAATACACTTACTCTATTGACCTAGCTTTATTGATATATATCTCTCAGGCATAGGTATTTTATAGTTTGGAATAAGGTAAGGTAAAATTCAGTTTATGACTTTTCCCAGATTAATAATCACCTCGTCAGTAAAAATTAAAGTGGTAAAAACGTATAGCCAAAGGTAAATAATATGTATGTTGATCAAAACCTGCAAAAAAATTTAGCATATCAAAGTAATTTGCATCAAGCAATCAGAAGTGAAGTCAAAAAAGAGCAAGTACAACCTAATGCATTAACTATCCCCGATGTAGTCATATCTTTGTCTCCCCTTGGTTTTATCTTTGGTTGGGTAGTTTTTTTTCTGACCTTGCGAAAAATCCGGACATCCTTAGATAATAAGATGGTTTTTACAATTAAAGGTTCACATAAAGTTCCTTGTAGAAACTGTAAATTTTATTCAAATAATCATTATCTCAAGTGTGCAGTAAATCCTTCTATTGTCCTCACAGAAGAAGCGATGAATTGCTCTGAGTACTCACCAAACAAAAGCAAATTTCCTCCAAAAAATCCCTTTGACTAAAGATTTACCTGTAACTGTTAACAGGCTACCGCCAAAAAACAGTGCTGCCGAAATGCTGTAAAAGTAGGAGCACACTTGTAGTTTAGTTCGCGATCGCGATCTGCTGAAAGCAGCAGCGCTTCGCGATCGCCGCACCTATCTTGAGTCTGCCTTTTTCATAACTCCTGGATATCGCACCAAAAAAATTAGATAAGCAGCAAGTTGCTTTCTAACGCCGCAAAAATAACTGTGTAATGTAGTAAGTGTTGCCAACTCGCCAAACTCCCACACCCGTCTCGGTGAACACCGGACGGAGAATATTCTCACGGTGTCCAGGACTTTTCATCCAACCTTCAACTGCTGCTGGTACAGGTTGAGGAACATTTGTACTTTTGAACAAGTTTTCACCTACTACCCAGTAATAAATGCCCCCAGCACGTACTCTCTTTTCCAGAGTGCTGCCATCAACGCCAGTGTGGCTAAAAAAGTTTTTTTCTGCCATCTGGCGGCTGTAATTACGGGCAACTTGTGCTAAATTTTCATTGTTTTGTAAAGGCTGTAGTCCGTTTTTTTGCCGCACTTGGTTGATGCGTTGCCGAACTGCTGCCTCCATTTGGGTAGTTGTGGCGGATTGGGGGAGGAGTGGCGGCTGTGGCGGCTTCCCTGATGGCACCTCGATTCTGGGTAAGCGTGGTAAATACTCAACCATCTGCTCACACCCAGTTGAGAACAGAGCGATCGCTATCCACACTACCCAAACCATGTGAGGAAATTGGTGTTGGTGCTTGTCTTTCACATTTATCCAAGGGAACAGCACTTGCCATTCCATAAAACCACCTCAGTAGAGATTATCTGTCAATCAGCGCTTTTACTGCCTTATTTCTAGTAACATAAAACCCTTGTGGAGACGCGAAATTTCGCGTCTCTACATTCTAGAAAATTACCTATTCTTTTCCCCCAGTTTCCTCAACAGGACGGATAATAGCAGGAGCTGGTGTGACTTCTGGCTGAAAGATTGCCTGCAATGCTTGTTCCAGGGTTTGTGCCATGACAATCCGGTTTTCGTAAGCTACGACTACCCGCACCAGAGTTGGTAAGCTATTTTGTGTGGCTTCTAAATAGATTGGCTCGACATATAGCAGAGATTGCTCAATCGGAATCACCAGTAAATTGCCTTGAACGGCTTTCGATCCCTGGCGATTCCACAGAGAAATTTGCTGTGAAATAACTGGATCTTGGTTAATCCGCGCCTCGATTTGCTCTGGGCCGTAAACTAGGCGTTCTTTGGGAAAGGTATACAGCAACAGCTTACCGTAGTTCTCGCCATCCGATCGCGCCGCTAACCAAGCAATTAAATTAGTCCGTTGTTTAGGAGTGTAAGGCAGAAGCAGGATAAATTCTTCAAAAGGTACGGTGGGTAGACTGGTAATCAAATAATATGGTTCTACTGGACGAGCTTCACTGCCATAGATTTCATTGGGGATCTGCCATTGGTCTTCTCGGTTATAAAACACTTGGGGATCGGTCATGTGGTAGGTCATCAACCGCTCAGATTGAATTTTGAAGAAATCTACCGGATAGCGGATATGGCTGCGGAGGCTGACTGGCATAGCACTGAGCGGTTTGAACAAGTTGGGAAATATTGCTGACCAGGTGGCAATTATCGGATCGCTGGCATCGGCAATATAAAAGTTAACTGTGCCGTTATAAGCATCAATCACTACCTTGACAGAGTTGCGAATGTAGTTGATGTCTTCGTTACCAGTATCTGAGTAGGGATAGCGATCGCTCGTCGTGTAGGCATCAACTATCCAGTAAAGATAATTTTTCCTCGCTGGGAACTTTTCATTGGTATTCTCAGAATTGGCATTAGCAGCGACTAGATAGGGGTCACTGTCAAATTGCAAAAAAGGTGCGATCGCTCGAATTCTTTGGTTAATATTCCGCCGAAACAATACCTTCGTCTCAGGTAAAAAGTCCTGCGTGAGTAACATCTGCCAGTCTTTCAAATATGTGGCAAATAACCACCTTTGCCACGGTGAACCGATTTTAACACCACCCTGGCCATCGTAGGTATTGTAAACATTATCACTGCCACTGGGATAATCTAGTTCCCTGGCTCTCGTGCCAGTCATTACATAAGTATTAGTAATCTCGCCATAATAAATTCGGGGTTGTCCAATGGGAACGCTCTCACGAATGCCTTGACTGGAAGTGCTGAGGGCGGTACTATCACCGCTAATATCTTTAACAAAATATTCTGGCAGTCCACCTGGGCCAACTGTATTAACTGGGCTAAGAGTAAAACCGAAACCGTGGGTATAAATTAGATGGCGATTAACCCAGGTTTTAGCCTGCTGTGGTACAGCAGTGTAGTCTAATTCTCGTGCTGAAATCAGTACTTGACGCCGTTCTGTGGCTTCAACTGGTTCTGGCTCAGGCACTGGTGGCTTTTGGGGAGCAGCTGGTCGGCGCGCCTTTACGTCTGTTTGCAGTGTATACCTATCAACATCAGCGTCGGGGAACTTATAATAGGGACGAATTTGTTGCAGTTGGCGATTGGTTTCTAACAGTGGTCGCTCATCCCAAAGGCGAATATTGCGAATCGTCAGAGCATTCTCTTTGATATCAGCTTGAGTCAGTGTTCCCTGTGGGGTGAAGGTTCTGGCATTGATCACTTCTAGATCGAATGCTTGCCGAGTTAAAGCGATAGTCCGCTGAATGTAGGGTTGCTCCCGTTGCAATTCATTCGGCTCGACAATTAGATATTGCACAGCAGTGGGTAGGACAAAATCCCCTACTACAAACAGTACTAGATAAATCCCCAAGCCATAAAACACAAATCGGCGATACTTAGATTTGGCTTGCCAGAAAACAGTTCGCCAAAGTAGGTAAGTTGCGATCGCCACTGCCAGGACACACAAAACGGTATAAGCTGGTAACTGCGCTGTGACATCGGTATAGCTTGCACCATAACTCACCCCACGTCTGGAATACACCAGTTCATAACGACTTAGCCAATAACTCAAGGCAACCACCAGCATTAATAAGCCACCCACGCCGTATAAATGACGCTGCTGCTGGGGGGAAAAACCTGGAAAAACTCCCCGACTCAAACTGTCTGCTGATAGGAGATAGGTAAGAGTGACAGCAATGAAGCCAAATAAAAATAATCCCATCAGCCAGAATTCTAGAATTTGCCCGACTGGGAGAGAAAATACATAAAAGCTGATATCTTTACCAAATAAAGGCTCAGTGCTGTTGAAGGGGGTAGGGTGAAAATATTGCAGGACTTTTGCCCAGTGTTGGGACAACATCCACCCAAACCCAAGACTGAATATAATTGCGATCGCCAGCAGTAAAATTGTGGGGTAAACTAACATAGCGATCGCCACTCCCACAACCAAGCCTAAATACCAAACTTGAGAAATGATTTGCCTTCCCAGTTGCCAAATTGTTTCTGGTCGGAACAAGGCAGGCACGGGTAAATTAGCTTTGTTATAGTATTTATTTGAGTCGAATATATTCGCCGTCAGCGAATCTGGTATTATACCTGCGGTGGATGCGGCAATTTGACCGTAGTGAACCAGCATCAAGCTAATTAACAAACTCAATGCCAAAGCGAAGGGTAGCAGCCAGAGCAATTTTAATGGTTTTAAATTTCGGTTCTGAGGTATCCACATTTCATCACGTCTTGGATACTGAGGACTGAGAAAGTTTTTTAGTTCACTACTGAATTCTGCTTCCTCGCGCCTAACTTGCTCAATCTTCAGAGATGGGGGATACTTCAGCCGTTGTGCCAAAAAGAGGTTTCCCAATAGATAAGCAGCAGTTATACTCACCACAAATACCCACACAGCAATCTGAGCAAACAGCCTCAGCAGAAATACTTGCAGGTAGCCGACTTCCTGAAACCAGAAAATTTCTGCTCCTAGGCGGGAACCGAAATTCAGGAGTAGCCACAGCCCTAGGAATACTATTAATAGTCGAAAGCACCATTTCCAAAACATTCCTTAACCGTTAACTTAATAGTTTAGGCGCGATCGCACAGACTAAGCACTCATGGATTGGGAACTCAACAAACCAGACATACAGCAGATTTCAGGTAAATGAAGTACATATATAAAACCCAAAACCTTGTAGAGACGTAGCAGTGCTACGTCTCTACGTGTATTCGATTAGAGCGCAATCTGCTGTATCTAAAATTTGCACTGACCAATTAGAGGCAACATCTGCAATATTTGCGATTTGGGTTGGCTTATCCTTAATGCTGTCCCAATTGCGTTGCCAATCTTGTAACACATTTTGAAGTTGATTCAATTCAACATTATTGATTTCACTGTTTTGCTGTATTAAAGACAAATACAACAAGCTTTCTTCTAACAATACCAGAACTACTTGATGACAATCACTACTTTGCACCCAAGATTTAAGTCGTGCGAGGCTTGATGCCAATTCGCCCAATTGTTGTGGTTGAGAAAGAGGTAAAAAACTAGCTTCAATTGCACTCCAGTTAGGCATTATGATCCTCCTAGCAACTGCTGGCTAACTTGTTGTCGAATTTGCGGAGACTGTATGATTATATTAAATCCTCGTGCATTCATACCGGGGAGAGTCAAGCAGGCTTATGATCTAAACGGATTGCTTGCTCTAGCGCCGCTTTTTCTCTAGCTCTCTTAGCATAGGGCTGCAACTGGCTGCGATCGCAAGCAGTTAAAATACTCAGGTTTTCTAAGCTGATACCTCGCATTAACATTTCTACACACCAGGTTTGTTGTGCTTGGGCAATCGCTGGTGGTTGTCCTTGAGGAGTTAACAATCCTTCAGTCCATGTTTGCCAATGTACTTGAAGCTCTGATTCTGAGATTGGTTGGCCAGCTTCGTTAAGAAACATGGCGGGATGACTATCTTTACGGCTTTTCAACCATTTGATTAAAGGATTGTTGGTGTAAGAGCCATAACGGTTACCCAGAATCCATTGATTCACAGGTACTTGACGGACAAATCCAGGGGTTGTGATTTGGAGGAAGTGCCCTTGAGTATCGTTGATTTGCTGCGATCGCTGCAAGCTCACTATTTCTTTTACAGATAACCCGGCACCAAATAACACGTAAGCCAGTGCATGATCTTGTACTCCCGACTTCTTAGCTTGTCGCAGAATTTCGTGGACTAAACCAGCAGGCAAATCAGCCACTTCCCTAGTAATAAAGTTTCCTGATAGGGATTCCGTTGCTGATTCCGCTGAGAATGACATAGCTCCGTGTAAAAACAACTCTACTAAATTCTCCAGAAAATCATCTCGGTCTTCCCAAAGTTCGTGAAATTCGCTGGTAAATTCAATTACGGCATATCCCAAAATCATCCCATTCAGCAAACTAGCTAATTTTTCTGCTGGTAAATAAGTATTTATGTGTCCTTGCTGGATTACAGTAGCTAAATACTGCGCTACATAGCGGTTTGCCTCTGTTACTCCTCTTCCTAAAGCGCGGCGATTTTCTGCCGGGAATTGGTCGGCTTCACCCACCACAGACCGGACAAATTCTGGCACTCGTTCTAATGCATGTAAGCTATCGCTTGCATAATCTTTTAGAGCTTGGTAGACATTACCAGGAGGAGTTGCCCGCCGTACCAGTGACTCGCCTAAATCCTTGAAGGCTGCGGATTCTTCCAGCACTGCCAAAAGCAGCCCATGCTTATTACCAAAATTCCGAAATAGAGTTACTTCGTTAACTTCTGCCTTTTCAGCAATTTGGCGGGTTGTGGTAGAACTTACTCCCTGAGCAGTAAACAAATCAAGTGCGGCTTCAATCAGACGTTGACGAGTTGAAAGGGGTTGAGACGACATAACGAAAATGCAAGTGGCGCTTGCATAAAAAAGAAAGAATTGGTAGCATAAAAAATGTAAGTGATACTTGCTTTGCTTCACTGTAACAAACTAATATACAGAGCGGGTAAATTCCTTAAACGTAGGATTGCACCCAAGAAAAAGCAAATCGCTTGATAATCCATAAACAGGAATTGTTATGACCGCAAATTTCACGGCGATCGCTCCTGAGAGAGGAAATTCCCCTCAACTCAGATGGGTGAATGTAGTATTTTTTACTGCATTTCATGCCATAGCTCTCTTAGCTCCTTGGTTTTTCTCCTGGCCAGCATTAGGTTTGCTGCTGTTTCTCCACTGGTTATTTGGCAGCATTGGCATTTGCTTGGGATATCACCGATTGTTGAGCCATCGCAGTTTCCAAGTACCGAAGTGGTTAGAGTATGCGATCGCCACCATTGGAGCTGTTGCTCTCCAAGGAGGGCCGATTTTTTGGGTTGGTGGACACCGCCAGCATCACGCTCACACTGAAGATATCGACCTAGACCCCTACTCTGCTCAACGAGGATTTTGGTGGAGCCATATGCTGTGGATTTTCTACCCTCGTCCAGAGTTTTTTGACTATGAAGTTTATCAAAAGTATGCACCTGACTTAGCCAGACAACCTTTCTATCGCTGGCTAGATCGCTACTTCCTACTCCTGCAAATTCCCTTCGGGTTACTACTGTATGCTTTAGGAGGGTGGTCTTTTGTAATTTACGGCATTTTTGTTAGGTCAGTCCTACTGTGGCACTCCACTTGGTTTGTCAACTCTGCATCACACCTGTGGGGTTATCGTACCTTTGATGCCAATGATGGTGCTCGTAATCTTTGGTGGGTATCTCTCATGACTTATGGAGAAGGATGGCACAACAACCATCATACTTATCCCCATATGGCAAAATCTGGATTGTCTTGGTGGGAAATAGATATGACTTGGTGGAGCATCAAAGTCTTGAAGGCTTTGGGTTTAGCCAAAAAGGTTGTCTCACATCCGCCTCAAGCCGCAGGTCAAAAATAAATTGCCACTGAACCATCATACATTTGCCATGCCGACGGCGTGATCAGCAGTCGGCTGAGCAATTTGTATAATAAGTAGCTCTACACCAAAGTAATATTCAGTTCATACCCAAAGGAAAATTGGTGTACTATGACAAACCCTTCATGTTCAAGCAATCAACGCTCCGCTCCAGACCACCTGGCTTGTATCCTGACTCAGCGCACGTTAAAACATTAGCACTTATCCAAAGTGAAGATGTGCTGATTTGGGAATACGCCAAGGCAAATGATTTCGTAATCGTTTCTAAGAGGATGTTTGAAAAGTCTAATTTATTACTAGCCCTGGCGACTAGAAGTCGCGGCTACACAGACAAAACCCACCTCCGTAGGTTAAAAATCCTTGATTTTGTCTTAGTCCACGGAGGTGGAGAGAAGTCTGAGCGGAGGCTGACTCCGTTGGCGCAGCCTCTCTGAAAGAGATTCAGAACTTCGGAACTTTGTTTGTGTAGTAGCGAATTCTATTCGCCCAATACTTTTCAAACTGACTGCCAATTCAAGCATTTTTTTACTTAATCTTGAAAAGTATAACATTGTGCGATCGCTAGCCGTAGTTGTTGGGTTTGCTCTAGCACGTCCAGACTCCGACTACTTCCTAGCAATGAATATGATTGTTGAGTGTTGCTTTGAATGCTAATTTGGGAAACTATAACTTACTTGCGATACCCCAAATTACCAGGAAATATTAGCCAATGCCATACATTGCTTCCCCTAGCGAAATTCGTGCTATTGTTGCTGAATATACCACAGCTAAAACCTTGTGGATAGATACAGAAGTCGCTGACTATAAAAGCCGTAATCCTAAACTGTCGCTGATTCAGGTGTTAGACGATCCTCAAGATATGAGTGGCGATCGCGTTTACATTTTAGATGTATTAGATCAGCCTGATCTCATAGCTAAGTTTATTGAGCAAATTATGGTAAATTCTGCAATTGAAAAAGTATTTCACAACGCCAGTTATGATATTAAATTTCTTGGCAGCAAGAAAGCTACAAATATCACTTGCACTTTAGAAATAGCCAAAAAAATTCCTTACTATCTATTGCCATTACCAAACTATCAACTCAAAACACTAGCTACAGCACTTTGTAACTTTAATAATATCGATAAGCAAGAACAAGAAAGCGATTGGGGAAAGCGTCCCCTAACTGAAGAGCAAATAGATTATGCTTACTTAGACTGCATTTATCTTGCTCAAGTACATTTGCATTTATTAGAATTACAAGCCCAAGTTAGCCCCGATCCTGCAACTGAAGACCTAACAGTACTTGGTGCAAGATACACCCAACTTGAGGAGCAGTCTAAGTTGTTAAATTCGGAATTTGAGCATTTGCAAGAACGAATTAAAAAAGCTATGCAGGCTCAGAATGTACCGGAAACTTCCTATTGCAAACTAACTAGTTACGATCGCACTACAGTAAAAGTTGCGTTTACAGAATTGGCAAGGCTAGCACAAACCCAAGATATTAATCTAGATTTTCCGATCACATTGACTCAGAAACTCCAAAAAGATTTAGGACAAAACCTGGAAAAACTGTCTGTAGATATCGATAAAACTACTGCTTGGCGATTAACTCCTAAAACCCAGGACAGTGACATTGAGGATAACTAAATTGTCCATATTTGGTAAAACTTTCAGCAATTAGTGATTTATTATTAATGATAAAATTTAGTGTTTGAAGTAGATTTTTTGTAAAAAGTATTATACAAACATTAAAAACCCTGGCTAGTTTTATAAAAAACTGCTTTTAGTTAGCAGGAAGATGATAAAATGAAAAATTTTATACTGGAGAATGTAGATTTAATCTTACAGAGGTTTTTAAATAAACCTGAGGAATATTAGGTAAGCTTGTTAATTGACTTTACATATTTACTATAAGTTAAAATTATTCTTATACCAATTTTCTATGAGGATGCACTTAATATTAGAAAACGTTCGCGGAGCGTGCCGGAGGCATACCGCCAAGACGCCTTTCCTTCCCTACGGGACGAACGCCTTGGTCTCGTAGAGAAGAACGCCAAGGAAGAGAAGGGTAATCATTTATTTAATGCAAGTTTATAGAGAATTGGTATTAAACTCAAGAATTAGCTAGATTTTGGTACTAAACTTTATCCAGATATAATGGTGGTGTATAGCAAATGAGACGGCGCTTATTTGATCAAAAGCGAATAAGGGTAAGTAGAATATTTACCATAGCTATTTTTACCATCTTGAGCGCAATTATTAGCGTTTCTTGCAGTAAAAACGAAAATGTATTGGTAACAGAAATAGGAGTTAGTCCTCCTAGCCGTCGTCCGGCTAAAACATCCAAAGCTGGGGAATTCTATAATCAGGGACAGAATAAACATGTTAAAGGCGACTTGCAAGGTGCGATCGCTTCCTACAACCAAGCGATTGAACTTAATCCTCAATATGGAGAAGCTTATAATAGTCGAGGACTAGCCTACTTTGATTTGGGAGACAAACAGAGAGCGATCGCAGATTATAACCAAGCACTTGGCATCAATGCTAACGACGCCCAAGCCTATAATAACCGGGGAAATGCCCGCGCCTCACTAGGAGACAACAAAGCAGCGATTGAGGATTATAACGAAGCAATTCGCCTAGCTCCCAACTATGCTGAAGCTTACAATAATCGAGGGAATGCTCACGCCTCTCAAAAAGACCAAAGGAGGGCGCTAGATGATTATGACCAAGCGATTCGCCTCGATCAGAAATATGCCATTGCTTATAACAACCGAGGAAATGCCCGCGCTGCCAATGGAGATCCACAGGGAGCGATCGCAGATTACAATCAAGCCATTCGCCTCAATCCCAACTTTGGCCCTGCGTACAATAACCGGGGAAACGCCCGCGCCGCTAATGGAGACAAACCAGGTGCGCTCAAAGACTTACAACAAGCAGCAGCTATTTTTAAAAGACAAGATAACAACGACTTGTACCAACAAGTAATGAATAACATTAAAGAGCTTCAGTGACAAAGCATAGACTTCTTGCAAAAGTCGTTCTTTTCGCGCTCTTCTTTGCGTCTTTGCGCCTTTGCGTGAGACAAAAAAATATTTATGCAAGAGGTCTCATCCATAGTGAAAACGCCGAGTTATCCTCCTTTGCGTTCCTCAGTGTTCCTACCCTGCGGGAAGGCGTTCGCGTAGCGTCTCGTAGAGAAGCGCCTATGCGTTTACAAAAGAAACACTTATTATTCAATACTCGGAGTACGTAGGTCTTCCACCAACGCCTGAATGTGTGCTGGTGGAGGTGGCGTTAGACGAGAAACTACTAGAGTCACCACTAAGTTAATAATCATACCCAAAGTCCCAATTCCTTCAGGAGAAACGCCAAAAAACCAGGGTTGCATACCCCCAAACTTAACGCCGACAATGTAGATAATTGTGAAAATTAAACCCGTCAACATGCCGGCGATCGCCCCTTCAGAATTGGTGCGTTTATCAAAAATCCCCAAGAAAATCACCGGGAAGAAGCTAGCAGCAGCTAAACCAAACGCAAAAGCTACCACCTCACTTACAAATCCCGGCGGATTCACCCCAAAGTATCCCGCGAGGACAAGGGAGACCCCTACCATGATCCGCCCAACAAACACTCGTTTTTGTTCTGAGGCTGTTGAATCCATTATGCGGTAGTAGATATCGTGGGCGATAGAACTAGAAATTACCAGTAACAACCCAGATGCTGTAGATAAAGCCGCTGCTAACCCCCCAGCTGCTACCAAGCCAACCACCCAAGGAGCAAGTTTAGCCACCTCTGGGGTGGAAAGCACAATAATATCTCGGTCAATCTTAATTTCGTTGGTGTCTTTATTTGGAGTTAATTGCAGACGCCCATCTTTATTTTTATCCTCGAACGCCAGCAGTCCAGTTTTTTCCCATTTGGTCGCCCAGTCTAGCTGCTGCACTTCTGCAATTGTATGATTGTGCAAGGAATCGATTAGGTTATAGCGGGCAAACATCGAGAGGGCTGGAGCAGTTGTATAAAGAATGGCAATAAATAACAGTGCCCAACCAGCAGAGAAGCGGGCTGCACGTACGTTTGGCACTGTATAAAATCGGACGATGATGTGAGGTAAGCCAGCAGTACCTACCATCAAAGCAATGGTAGTGAACAGCACATCTATCATCGACTTGTTTACAAATGGCTGAGTATACTCTTTAAACCCCAAGTCAAGCTGGATTTGATTGAGCTTGTCAGCAACATCACTAAAGGTAAATGCTAGTTGAGGAACAGGATTCCCTGTGAGCAACCAGGCGATCGCAATAGCCGGAATCAGGTAAGCAAAAATTAACACACAGTACTGTGCTACTTGTGTCCAGGTAATGCCTTTCATGCCGCCCAAAACAGAGAAAAAGCCCACGATCACCATACCGATGATCACACCTGTATTGATGTCTACTTGGAGAAAGCGGCTGAAAACAATTCCTACGCCCCGCATTTGTCCAGCAACGTAGGTGAGGGAGACGAAAATAGCTGCAACTACAGCCACCAGACGAGCGGTGTTTGAGTAGTAGCGATCGCCTACGAAATCCGGTACTGTATACTTACCAAATTTCCGCAAGTATGGAGCCAGCAATAATGCTAGCAGTACATAGCCACCAGTCCAGCCCATCAAATAAATAGAACCGTCGTAGCCTAAAAAAGAAATCAGCCCCGCCATAGAAATAAACGAAGCTGCGGACATCCAGTCTGCGGCGGTGGCTGCACCATTAGCAATTGAGGGTATTCCCTGACCAGCTATAAAGAAGTCTTTAGTATTTTCAACTCGTGATTGCCAACCAATGTAAATGTAGACAAGGAAGGAAAGACCAACTAATAGAATAGTCCAAATTTCAACTGACATTGTTTTCCCTCACTTCTTGAGATTATACTTGCGGTCTAGCTTGTCCATTTGGAAAGCATAAATGAAAATCAATGCCACAAATACTAGGATCGATCCTTGTTGCGCCATCCAAAAGCCAAACGGTACGCCAAAAAAACGTACTGCATTCAATGGTTGAACCAACAAAATACTGAAAACTAGGGAAACCAGTGCCCAGACAATTAAAAGATTACGAATTAAAGCAGTATTAGCACGCCAATAAGAACGGCGCTGATGTTCATCCATTGTTGTTCATCATCGTTAGTACATCAAAAATAATACCAAGAAGCCAATATTATACTGTCTAATTCTTGTATTAATTTTTTAGTTATGAGTCGTGATGCGTAATACGAGTCAGAATTGTTCTAATTGTGGGGAAAAGGTAAAAAAATCTCTATCTACAAGAACTCATGTTTGCCCACATTGCAACTATGTAGAAGATAGGGACATCAACGCCAGCATCAATATTCTGAAATTAGGATTAACTACGGTGGGGCACACCGGAAGCTACGCTTGGGGAGATTTGCCCTCTTGGGCAGTTGGCGTAAGCCTGCTGTCTAACGGCGAGTCAGTGAACCAAGAATCTCCCGTTTTATAAACGGGGGAGTGTCAATTAGTAAATAATATTTGGATAAAAGTAATAAAACTTACTAAGCAAAAACCGTAAAAATTATTCTGGTGAAAATTGACAAAAATTTTTACCTTAGACTTGTATAGAAATTAACTTATAGCAAGCGAATTAAAGGTTAGGACATAAGGACAAGCGTGGATGTTAGGAATAGTAATGTTTTACCTCCTGCACTTCGGCAAGCTCAGTGTGCCACCTTCTGCCTCCTGCTATAACTTAAGTGATTTAAAGGGTATATATTTCTGTTGTGCAGATAAGGGCTGGCTAAGAATTAGAAGATAGTCACTCATAAACAAATGTTGGTTGACAAAACTAAAATACTCAGACTATCGTCGCTAATCTAAAACTTTATATACAAAACTTTTAAAAATTATTGCGTAGTAATTACCAGGGTATTGAACCCATCAGATGCTAAAAAATAATTTTACATAATGCCTAAGTTGTTGGTGAGATTGTGTACACTGTAGCCTCGCCTGCGGGAAGGGGGAAGTAAGCAGCGATCGCTGACGTTATGTTTGTAATGTAACCAACTATCTTCAATCATGAAAGTTTGAGCTTTGTCAATAATTAAGGCTTAAATATGAGTGCGATCGCATCCTAATATATACACGAAAGCCTTTCGCGGTAGCATTGTAAACAGAACTAGCTCCAGTAATTCCCCAATGGTTTTCATTCCCAACAAGTGAGGTTACATATATTGGTGTTTTAGCAAACTCGGCGGCGCTAGTATCAACATCTACATAAACACCGTCGCCATTTACCTGCCAATTGGTTGCACCTACTTGAGTGCTTCCCGATGCAATTTTGGAAACTGTCAACACAGTTGTTACTTGTGAGCTATTGTTTGTTGATGTTGTTGGTGCAGTTGTGGTTACCATAGTTTAAATTTTGAAATTAGTAGATTTTGAACATGAGTCAGGCTTTTCCACTTTCTGTCAACGCAAAGACAACTCAGCACAATATTTCACCACAAGACATTAGTCTGGGGCGGTATACTATTACAGCAGCTACAAGTTGCTGGCTTTATCCCTCTTTTGTCACTCTCCGGGAGGGTAATCGCTAGAAGCCTCATGAGGCAATCAATACAAGCTATACTATTAGAAAAAAATTGGTCTTGTATTTATTATTAGAAAAGAATCGCGCAATCGCTTGCTATACAAAAGCTCTAGAATTCAGAAATGGCAAATGTTTTCGGAGAGTGACAGAACAGGGTTATGTGAATACTGTTCAGTTACAGCAAAAAACATAAAGCTATGTAGGTTGGATTTTGTTGGGTTGCGCTCCGCTTAACCCAACCTACAATTCTTCTTTACTAAACTGTATTAGGCTTGATGTGTCTAGTTTGACAAATGTTTTAGTGGAGCTTGCTAGGCTCATATCAACATCCTCTTACATTCATAATGAAAATGCAAGGACAGTTAAGTAAACAGTTAAAAACTTGATTGTGAGAAGTAAAAGACAGTTAAGACAGTTGGGACAGTTAAGCTAAATACGGTCAAATTATGTAATTGGCGAAATGATACAATCCAAGCTCAACAAATTAAAATGGAGAGTTTTGCTAACCTTTATAAGCCAAAACATTTACCAACAGTAAATTTTGCTTTGAAGACGGTGGGAAAAACAACGATTGCTTCACCTTAAAATAGCTACGTACTCGCAATAAATTAAGTTATAAATCATAGTATAATTTTTGTAAAGTTTACTTAAAATCCATTAATCATTCCTTTAATCTCTTCCTTTTCTAATCAGAAATTAATATGAGATATCAGGTAGGGGGTAGTCTCCGCAGTGACGATCCCACATATATTGTCCGTGAGGCAGATGAAAAACTTTATGCCAGCCTGAAAGCTGGCGATTTCTGTTATGTCTTAAACTCTCGCCAGATGGGCAAGTCATCTTTATTACAGCGCACAATTTATCGTCTCAGGGAAGAAGGCTATAAGTGCGTTTATTTAGATATGACCATATTAGGTAGTGAGGATACTACGTCTGAACAATGGTACAAAGGCATCATCATCAGCCTCTTCTACGGCTTAAATCTGATGGAACATGTCAACTTTCAGCAATGGTGGGAGATGCAAGCAGGCATTTCTTCAGTGCAAAAACTAGATCAGTTTGTTGAAGAAGTGTTGCTGCCAAATGTTGAAAGCGAACGCATTTTCATCTTCCTTGATGAGATTGATAGTTTGTTGAGTTTGAATTTTCCTGTTAGTGACTTTTTTGCCTGGATTCGTCATTGCTATAACCAGCAGGCAGAAAACCCAAAATTCCAACGCTTAGGATTTGCACTATTTGGTGTAGCCAGTCCATCTGACTTGATTACTGATAAACGCCGCACACCATTTAACATTGGCACAGCAATTGATTTATATGGTTTTCAACTGCGTGAAGCTACGCCATTACTCAAAGGGTTAGAGGAAGTAATCAGCCAAAGCAAAGCGGTGCTACGAGAAATTATTTATTGGAGTGGGGGACAACCGTTTTTGACCCAAAAACTTTGTCAGTTAATTACCCAAACCTCCTTAGAGACATCAAATAAAATTAATTTACCTCCAGAAACCGCAACATTTTGGGTAGAACAATTTGTGCGATCGCAGATTATCCAAAACTGGCAAGTAAAAGATGAACCGGAACACCTCCGCACAATTCGCGATCGCCTACTTTTTAACGAACACCAAGCAGGAAGATTACTAGGACTTTACCAACGAGTGTTGCAAGCTGAAACAGCAGGCTATAGTGAACAGCCAGAGCATCCTCCTGTAGCAACTGATGATAGTCGAGAACAGACGGAACTGTTGTTATCTGGTTTAGTCGAGAAACACAACGGCTATCTTAAAATTAAAAATCCCATCTATCAGAGTGTTTTCAATACTGAATGGGTGATCAGGCAATTAGATAACCTCCGCCCTTATTCGCAGACATTCAATGCATGGATAGCATCGGGCTATAAAGATGAATCGCGTCTGTTGCGAGGACAAGCTCTCAAAGATACTCAAAATTGGGCGCAGAGCAAAAGTCTGAGCGATTTGGATTATCAATTTTTAGCTGCAAGTCTTGAATGTGAACAGCGATCTGTGCAAACGGCATTGGAGGCAGCACGCGCCAAAGAGGTAGAAGCACGACTAGCACAAGAAAGAAAAACTGCTAAATTGCAAAGATTTCTGCTAGTTGCAGTGTGTATTGGGTTGTTCGTCTCTAGCGGATTGGGGCTAGGGAGTTTCATTCTATACCGCAGATCTCTCAAAAGCGAAAGTCAAGCTAGGAACAGCGAACTTCGAGCGCTTGTATCTTCTTCTGAGGGACTGTTTGCCTCAAATCGCAAATTAGATGCCCTCCTAGAAGCAATTAAAGCCAAACATAGACTGCAAAAACTAGGTAAATTAAACACAAATATTGAGCGTCAGGTGGACAATGTATTACGGCAAGCAGTTTATGGAGCAGATGAATACAATCGTTTCTCTGGTCATACAGCAGCTGTTTTAGCAGTAGATGTTAGTTCTGACAGTTCTTTGATTGCCTCAGCAAGTATAGATAAAACAATCAAGCTTTGGCGACGTGATGGTACAGAAGTTGCAATTCTCAAAGGTCATCAGGCAACAGTTAGAGCAGTTGATTTTAGCTCTGACGGTCAGATACTTGCCTCGGCGAGTGAAGATGGCACCATTAAACTCTGGAAGCGAGACGGTACAGACGCGTCATGGCGCGTTTCTACAACTTTTAAAGGTCACACTGGTTCGGTCTGGGGAGTAGCGTTTAGTCCTGATGGTCAGTTCCTTGCCTCTGCCAGTTTCGACAGAACTGTGAAACTCTGGAAGCGAGATGGCACCTTGCTCAAAACGTTTCAAGGTTACACAGTGGGGTTTTGGGGAGTTACTTTTAGTCCTGATAGTCAAATGGTTGCTGCTGCAAGTGTAGACAAGACAGTAAAACTTTGGAAACGGGACGGTTCGGGCTGGCAAAACGCCAAGCCTCTACAACCTCTCCAAGGTCACACTGGTTGGGTTGTAGGAGTAGCTTTCAGCCCTGACAGTCAGACAATTGCTTCAGCGAGTGAAGATACAACCGTCAAACTTTGGCAGCGAGACAGCCCAAATGGAAGCTACCGCCTTGATAAAACTCTTAAAGGTCACAGTGCCGGGATTTCGGGAGTCGCTTTTAGTCCTGATGGTCAGACTATTGCCTCCGCCAGTCTCGACAAAACAATTAAACTTTGGAATATTGATGGTACAGAACTAAATACGCTCAAAGGACATAGTGCCTCAGTTTGGGGAGTGACTTTTAGCCCTGACGGCAGCTTTATTGCTTCGGCGGGGGCAGAAAACGTTGTCAGACTCTGGCAGAGTGAGAATCCATTCCAAAAGTCGATTATTGCTCATAAAGCCGGGATTTGGTCAATAGATATCGCCTCCGACAGTTCAACCATCGCCACAGCTAGCCACGAGAACACCGCTAAACTTTGGAGTCGCCAAGGTAAATTGCTTAAAACTTTTACTGAATCTGGGGGGGTAGTCTTCGAGGTTTCATTCAGTGAAGATGGCAAGTTAATTGCTCTTCCCGCTTACGATGATACGATAAAACTCAAGAAGCGAGACGGCACTTTGGTCGCTACTTACAAAGCTCCTCTCGGTAAACTCTTAGCAGCAGTGTTAAGTCCCGACGGACAAACAATTGCAATGGCAAATGTTGACAAAATTGCACAGATATGGAAGCGCGATAGGCCTGCACCGCAGATTCTCAAAGGACATCAGGCGGAAGTTTGGCATGTCATATTTAGCCCAGACGGTCGGCTGGTTGGTTCAGCCAGTGGCGATAGTACTGCTAAACTGTGGACGCTTGATGGTAGGTTGTTCAGAACCCTTGTAGGACACTCGGCGACAGTATGGAGAGTTGCCTTTAGCCCTGATAGTAAAATGGTAGCGACTGGAAGTGGCGACAATACCGTTAAGCTGTGGACCCTTGAGGGCAAGTTGCTGAAAACACTCAAAGGTCATACAGCTGCAATTTGGGGAGTTGCGTTTAGTCCCGTTGGCGATAGCCTGCCGTCAGGCACTGGAAAAATAGTTGCTTCTGGAAGCGTGGATGCTACTGTCAAACTTTGGAAGTTGGATGGTACAGAAATAACGACCCTGAGAGGACACACCGCAGCCATTAGGGAAATTGCTATCAGCCGCGACGGGACTTTGCTCGTCTCTGGGGGTGATGACAACACACTGATTCTGTGGAATTTGCCGCGAATTCTCAACCTAGATCCACTGGCTTCTGGTTGCGCTCTAGTGCGAGATTATTTGCAGACTAACATAAGGGTGGAGGAGAGCGATCGGTCTATTTGCAATAGACTTAGCTTGTGAAAATGAGGCAGGAGGCAGGTAGCCTTTCTTCTAACTCCTACAAAAATGGGCGAACCGGGAAGTAATATCAACGTGAGTTTGACGAGTCATATGGTGTCCATCAAAACTTAACCGTCAAAAAAGACCTCTCCCTGGTTTTACTACGTAAAACCGTCCCTCTCCGAGCCGGAGAGGGACAGACTTGAACTAAAGTTCAAGGCAGGGAGAGGTTTATCAAACTCACGTTAATATCAAGTTTGAATAATTAGTTATTATCCCTCTTCAATCACTCTAGGCAGAGGAAAAATATAAATCCTCGGATTGTGCATCAGAAAAAATGAACCCAATGAACTCATTCATAATCTGAATTAGCCATTGAAAACCAATTTGTAAATACCGATTGTTAAACAGTTTTATCCAAGGCTTTAGTAAACAATAATAAATGTATGGTTGGAGAAGCAAGCGTAAATTATTCAGTCGATGATTCCAGCCAGAAATGTGATTCCACCAAGGATGTCGGCAGAATTTTAATAACAAGTCTTTATCTGAAGAATTATTTTCAACATTTTCTGGTTCGTTTATACCGGAGAACTGCAAGCTGACCATTAAAAAAGCACTCTCGACAATTTCCCACCAGCGTTCAATTTGATGGTAGTCAGTGAAGCGAAAATCTGCCCAACCTAGCTGATTTTTACACTGTT